>Ga0075425_100002622_pt1 | contig 18037 bp, 18 predicted proteins | sample SoiMethybrSBSTD4_FD_75300 | JGI IMG/M metagenome (GOLD analysis project Ga0075425, IMG submission 75300) | Bulk soil microbial communities from a Populus tree surrounding site in Tennessee, USA - Soil MetaG P. TD hybrid SBSTD4 | ecosystem: Environmental > Terrestrial > Soil > Tree plantation... | reverse complement strand
AAGGGACGCGTGGAGCGAGTACAGGGCGCGCATCAGTGAAGTAGGTAGGATGCCACGCGAGCGAAAAGGCCGCCGTAGCAGCGATGGTGGCAGGGTGGCTGCCCTGTTTGCTAAATGCCACAATCGTTGACTCGTCATCGAAGGTGCATGATGGATTCACGATAGCGACTTGACTGACCCTCTCCAGGGGTTGATCGCCACACTAAGGCCGTCGAACGGTAGGAATTTTGATTAAGATGAATGGCCAAATAGAATCAAACACCGCCATCGAAGCCGGGCTCTCGGCTACGAGCGCCGATGTCTTGAACGCCAAGAGAGGGGAAACGGTCCGCGGGGCTCAGGCCAGAATTGCTGCTAATCCCTTCTGGAGCGAGATATTCGTCCGGTCCATCGCATAAGCTCAGTAAGCCTGCCAGTACATCGTTGCTGGTGGCGAGTGGCGTGAATGACGAGCGGATTTCGCGAGGAGCCCGCAGTGGGAGAAAGGTTCCAAGGAAGACAAGGCGAGCTGGAGGGCGTACCTGCAGCACCTGACGGAATGCGGTTCATGCGCCCGCGCTACGCGTGCCGCACGTGCACCAGGCTGCGGCGTCTTCTCGCCGATCTTCCGGTTATGTTCTACCGGATGCTGTCGCTGCGGCCCTCTCTTAATGTCGTCTCGTTGGTGGCGTTAGGCGACGGACCTTGCGCCGACTGATCTACCAGGCGTGTCAGGTACGGCAAGAAAGGCGTGACTTCCAGTGGCATCTTATCAGCCGGTGAGAGCATCGTGATGTGTTTGATATTCTGCATCTCAATCCGATTGCTCCAAGGGTCAAGCCGGATACGCGTACCCAACGACAAGGCTGCTATTTGCTCAACCTTATTTTCAAGCTGCGGGGCTGCCCCGGCCACCGAAGCTAGGCGCACGCCAGTTTTGCTATCTAACGGGTTGCCCATATGCGCCCGAATCAGATTAGGGAGCACCGGGCCGCGAACCTGAAGTTCCTTGAGGAAGAGGCCTGCCGTAGCGAGTTTGTCCGTATAGGGCGAGTTGTTAAGCAATTCCATAGCTTTGGTGTCAGCAGCCGTCTCGTCCAGCGGGCTACGCTCAAAACTCATCCGCTGGAACGTGACCGGGTCAGGGAAGAACATCCGGTCGTTGAAAGCGAACTTTGTGTCAATCTTGTGACCGAGCGCGATATGAGCCAATTCATGGGACAGGACCATCGCCAAGCTAGCCTCGTCGGGGAGGACGTCAATCAGTCCTCTGCTCAGCACAATCGTGTGACCCACGGTGAATGACTCCAGCGGCGTGGTCAGCAATACGCGACAGCGCACTTCAGGAATAATCTCCAGTTTATTGGTGATCATCAAGTTGTTCACCACCGTGTGAAGAATCTTGTCTACAGGACTCGGCATTGCCAGCAAGCCAATCTTCTGCATATGATCAAGGGCGTTGTCTTCAGCCAAGCGTTCCCACGCCCGCTGCGCTTCCAACGGCGTTCCGTCCTGCTGCGCTTCGCTACTATCCTCTATAGAGTCAACCTTGATGGTGGTCATTTCCGTTGTATGTTTGACGTGTAGTTCATCATAATCCCACAGGCGGGTCTGAGCCTTAAAGCGCCCAATGTGGAACGGCGGAGTCTTGCGCGTTTTGTCGGTCTCTTCGCTATAAATATACGCGGGCAGCCACACACCCGGCTGCAGATTCACCCGCCAGCTGTCAAAATGAAGGTATGCATTGTAGTTGCTGCCGTTGCTGTAGGTTCCGTTGAAACGGACGATGTTAAACTGCTTATCCTCAACCCAAATGCGGCCTACGAACAGACCCTTGGGTGAGTGTTCCTTAGGCATCACGTCAATCACGTTGCAGCGAATCTCGCCGAGGAACTCTTGCCGGACGAAGTCAAACGTGTAGTTCTCTTTCTTGAAGTCCCGGTCAAGGATAGCCATCTGAGCGAACCCTTCCGGAACGTAATGGCGCTCGAACGGGATAGAGAGCAGGGCAAGGGCGTTCATGTGGCTTAACTTACTCTTCTTGTCCTTCACGAACGTAGCTTCCTCGGTGGTCTTTACAAGGTCTAACCGCCCAAAGAAGTAGGCATCGCTAATGGGCGTAACGTTATGCTGAAGGTCCTCGTGCATATTCTGAATGTAAGTCTCGGCCAGAGGATGCAACCGTTTTAAGTTGTCCATGAAGGTACGTTCGCGATCAATTACTCTATCTATAATTCTGTCAAGCGACGTAGCATCCGTAATTATTAAATTGACGTGCCGTGTATTTACATAGTTTGCATAGATACCGACTTCAATATCAACCCCGGCTACCGCACCGCGCCCTTGGAACGTACTCACTTTGAAGGGTGCGCTGATCTGTCCCGCCTTGACTGTGACAGACACAGGAACCTGCGCAGCGTTGAACGGGTCGGCAGCCATAGTGACTTCTAAGTCTTCGGGAGCTGGTTGATTAAGTGTTATCTTGCCCTCAACAGAATTGCCGCTGATAATGCTGGGCGCACTGAGGCTAACAGACGCCAGCTTGACGTCCTCCTGAGCCTGGGCTGAAACAGCTAACAGAATCATGATTGTTCCGGCCATTACCGCCATACCGACAAATCTAACTGAGGTCTTCATGACATCTCCTGTGACGCTAATGTGCGGCGTGGCTCATAGCCACGGTGAGCTTATTGATCTTAAAATTCAGGGAGTAGACCGTGGTCATCATGGCATACTCCTCCAATTTGCCGGCACCGTCGGCGCGGGCGGTGCGGGAGGTGGCACGGCGTGAACCACCGGTAACGCCAAAGTGGTGCCAATCACAATGATCGCTATCGCCGTTGAAACAATCGGACGCTTAGAAAACTGACTCGCCAAAAGATGCACAGCGAAGGTAACGCTGAACCCTAGGAGGCCAGAACCATGCCCGGCCATATTAGTTCGCTCTCCTTCCGAATAAGTGCCAACCGTACGAAAAATCCATAAAGAACTTGAAGCCGTTTGCCTTATGCCCTGTGAGATAGCGGTACTCGTAAGAATAGGCCGCGCCAAATTCCCTGTATGTTTCGCCTGCCGGAATGCCTAGCTTTACTCCGGCACCACTGATGACTTTGTTTTCCCAGTCAAATCCTTTACTGTCATGCCCAACGTTAGTTTGCAGGAAAGGAATCAGTGCCTTGTTACCGAACCTTTTAGCCACATAGCCCTGTGTTAACTGTCCTTGCTCGATCAGGTTGCCATGCTCAACAGGGGAGTAATGCCCGACCACAGCCCACGTCGAACCGGGCCATCTGTTCGCCGTTTCTGCTGCAGGCTGCCAACCAAACCAACCGGTGGCAAAGTCCGTGCGAGCACTTGAAGCATGAAAACCATCCGTATTCCGAAAGCGCGACTCGTGAGCGTAGGCCGTACCAATGCTAAACACGCCGTCTTTGACGTGCTTGTTCAATTTGAAGCCAAGACCAGGCTGAATCCTGTTGTTCCAAGAGAGACCCGAAGTGTCTAGCACCAAGTTCATGCTTGCGTAGGGCGTAACCGTGAGCGAATTATGCCACGTAGAAAAAACGACAGCCCGTTGCTCAAGATAACTATCCACTTGAACGTCATTTTTCTCGTAAGGGCTAAGTGTCCCGCCCATGACGTACATTTCGCCGGGCAGCGCTACAGCATCCAGTACGCTACCTTTGGTGGCATGAGGCGGAGCCTGAGCTAGCGCGGCACACGTCAGCGCTAGTATGATTACACTGACTCTTTCGGTCATCTGTATAAGGCTACGCATCAATGTGACAAAACGGCTAGTATCGGGCACAGTGGTTCCAAGCGTGGTCCTGCCTACTGAGGACTACAGTCTTCACAAAACTGCGGAGTAGGATAAATAAGTCCAAGGTTTGGAGGAAGACAAACACTGGCGAGAACAGGATCACGTCAAACCGCTTGGTATCATACCCCGCAAGGAAAGAACTGAAAACCAATAAAAGGCTGTTCAGTAGAACAAACATCTCAACCTTACGCGGAATCAGGTAAATCCAAACCGGCAGAAGTGTAAGTGCTATTCCAAAAATCAGTGCTTCCCCCAACAATAACCGGTACTCCCAATCTATCTTGTTGCCGCGGCCCCGCATCATGCCGTGTTTCTGTCCTACCTGCCAAGCGCCGGTGTACCAGCGGTTTGTCTGTTTGATATAGTCCTTCAGCGATTTTGGATCCTGTGTATAGACGACGGCCCTAGGTTGATAGGTAATCTTGCCCAAACCCTTTTTGTGAATCTGAATTGTGCAGTCCATGTCCTCCACAATGGTGTCTGTTGTCCATTGCATATCCTTGAATGCACTGGTACGAAAGCTAGTAGAACATCCCGGCGCGACCGTGATCACGCCCATAGCGGTCTGGCCGGAGCGGTAAACAGCGTGCGTCATGTAGTAGCTGTAGCAGCGGTATGCAGTCAGCCAGTTATAAGGTAGAGACTTCGGCCTTCCACAAACTGCCACAATGCTCTCATCTTCAAAGCTTTCCCTGACGGCGTCGTAATAACTGGGGCAGACCGCTGTATCCGCATCCATCAACGCAATCACGTCATAGCGAGTGAGGAGTTGAAAGTGCTCGGTGCCTCGCGCAATAGCGCCCGCCTTACCCACGTTCTTTTCGTTGCGTAGGACATTTACTCCGAAGCCCAAGGCAATGCCGCTGGTCTCATCCTTCGAGCCGTCGTCTACCACGTAAACATCAGCAGGGTCCACGCCCGCCGCGAGAACGCTACGTAACGTCTTCGGCATGCCCAGCCGTTCATCTTTACCCGGTATGAGGACACAGAGTTTCATTCAAACCTCGGATGTAGGTCACCAAAAGTTACTTGCTGTGGAAAATCTAGGAATAGACCTTGAGCGTATGGGTATAGACCCGAGTGAAACAGAATCGCGCGGTTACGGCGGTCGTGAATTAGCCAAGTGCGAAGCGTGGCGTCTTCCTTATCTGTACGAATACGAACTGCTACAACGTGCTCTGCTTGTGCCAATACCCGATCAAGTTGATTTTCGTCACTCACGTTCACATAACGTACGTTTAACTCAACTGACTTGGTCAACTGCCGGAAGTATTTGGCGGCAGCATCGTAATATTGGGTGGGATAGGATTGCGTGGTGTCCTCCGCCACGATTAGTTCACTTAAAGAGAATCGGACAGGCTGGTGGCCAATAACTATTTGATTATTTACGCGCTTTATCGGCGCTGTGCCTATCAGGGTGCCCATCCCCTTGTATCCAATCAGCTGATACTCGTAACGGTCACCTGGGAAGACAACATCAATATCCTTCTGAGCTAAGTAATAGGCCGCTTTGACCTTGCCTTCATAGTCGCCGCAACCAATCACCAACTGACTCTTAGTTTGGACAGCCTGACTAACGATGGCGGAGATACCGTGGGTGTCAGTAATCCAACCGACGTTGCCGTTTGTATGTGTGGTCGGATACTGAACCTTATCCTCGAGAATCTCAAAGCGGAAGACACCCTGATCATCCGGCCCGTACCAAGCGTCTCCATTGTTAGCAATCAAAGTTCCTACCAACGGTACAACCGTCACGTCAACCATTTGCTGAATGTGCTCAACCAAGGCACCTTCGTGGTGAGCGTGACCACCGTCATCGCGGGCGATAGGGAGGCGACCGTAAGGTCTTAAGTCCCAACTAAAATCATCTACGCCGTCCCAGTAGGTGCCTAACCAGTCGCGCCAGACTCTTTCCACTTGCGTCCCAATGCGCGTACCCGGCGCAATTACAATGGTGGACCAACCCAATACCATGCTTTTAGCGCCGAAAGGGACTTCAAGAGCCGATTCAATCTTTACGTCTCCGAACTTAGGCCTGAACTTTCCTACAGCTAACGCAGACAGCGCTCGTGACTCAGGCATCCGGCCTAGTTCTGCCGCGAACTTAGCGGCATTATCTAGTGCCATGACTTCGTCCGCCCTGGGCACATTACACTCTGCCGCCCCAAAAGCAATGTTGGCATTCGCAGTCAAGCGAGGAAGCGGATCACCAGTTACGCGGGCGTAATCATCCAACGCACCGCAATCTTTCTTACCCGTAGCTCGCCACACAATATACCGGGCATCGCCGGAGAGAAGAGGGTATTTGGTCTGAAAGTTCTGGAAGAATGAAGCTACCTTCTCAACTTTAACTTCAGGATCGTTCTGGAAAAAACAGGAGTAGCAAACCTCGCCGGCAGACTTGCCCACCGGCTTAGACACGGCCGTGGTCGGAATGGCGCTGGTAGAACTCGTAGAAAGTGTCGCGAAGCCAAGGCCAAGACCTTGGCGCACCTTATCCGTAGTTTCGTCGGCGCGCACCGTCGCAATCCCGAACAGTCCGAATAGGAGGGGGAAAAGGGCCGTCAGGAAGGTGATCCGCTTCATTTTTCTCCTCTGGTAAGGGGAGTATGGAAGGTCCATTCGAAGCGGAATATGGCTCTTCAGTCCCGTTTTTACAGGGCTTTAGTTCGCTCATTTTTTGGGGCTCTTGTACCAGCTTTCTGGACCTCTCTGGTACCGCCCTTTATGGTACGGGGGTATTGGTTGAAAGGACTCGGCTCTCATATGTCGCTGATTCATGGGCAGTTACTCGAAATCGAGTGAGACGCTTTTGCAGTCTAAGAACCAGTGCAGCGGAAACATACTTGGGGAAGACTTGGAAGAGCGAGGCTTTGTGGGCTTTGCTTGACTGCCTTACGATCTCGAATCGCGAAAAGACTTACTTTTCGCAGCGAAAGTAGTCGGTGCACAATTTGGCGTACGCCTCGGTAACTATCAAACGATTGTCGGGATGCTCGGTCAGCAGAATCAGCAATTGGACTTGGTAGGCAGTTGCAACGCCATCAATCCGCGGGACTTAGAAATATGGGGCCGTGTTCGATCCCCACCACCCCTACCAAATCCCCAGTGCTTACGAGCCTGCGGAGACTTGGCTTTTGCCAGAAGTACCGATAAGTACCGATTGAAAACGCTCCTAGCTTCGATGTGTGCTCACCAGTAGGGAAGCAAGGCCGCGGCGGAAAGCCCGAAGCCCGCAGCGCCGTCCCTTGTGAACCGGCGATTCCCAGAGCCACCACCCCGCGGACAGGAATGGGTTACTGTGATTCGGAGTCTAAATAGAAGGAAGTCTGGAGCGCTTCATCGACGAAGCGAAGCGGCTCAGCCTCCCGGTAGTTGGACACCTTCCCAGCGCGATCAGCGTCCGAGAAGCCTCGCAGGCTGGACAGCGGTCCTTGGAGCATGGGATTGCCCTGGCCGTGAAGCACGAATAGCAAGTGATTCAAGCGAATACGTCTCCCACTGAGCGATTCGCGACATCGCTAGTTTCCGGAACTCGACAACTTTCCCTCAACTTACTTGATCATCTGTCGTCGGATAGGTCTTGCCGGTGCACAGGAGTCAAAAAGTTATCGACCACAAAGTCCGCTATCTCGCGGCCAAGCCGTTGACCGGTGGTGAGATCAAAGCGGAAATGTTGTCCCGCGAAGATACGACTTAATGTTGCCTCCTCGGCGGCAGAGGAGAAACTCGTAAACGAGCGTTTTACGCCCGGGAGAACTTCGGACGTAACGTCAAGCTCGATGCGATCGCGCTCGAAAAGAGAAATCAGCACCTCCGCCCCGGAAGCACTTATGACCGCATGGGCTCCAGGATAGGATGGGTCGGGGGCGGTTTTGCCAACTTCCGGGAGCCAATTCGGATCAGCCACGGTTTCAGGGTTGATGCCGCTATCCGCGGCCCGAATAGCGGTTACGGGTCGCCAGAAATTGTATGTGTATTTGGCGTCGTAAAAGGCGATCACATCATCGGCAAAACACAGGTTAAGGAGGGCAAACAACCGGGCATTCTGGGCCGTGGTCAAACTGTGTGCCAGCGAAACCGCCTGCGAAATCTCGTTCCAATAGTTCTGAATAGCTCCATTCCAAAACCGGCCAGTCAATGCCTCATCGGCCGTGGCGGTCGTGCTGTTGGCGATTCCTAGCGACTTGATTTGGTTGAAAGCGTCGCTGTACGCATCGCTGGTAAGCACTGGGGGAGGGCTTGGTCGAAACTGACTCGCGCGCTCCAGCGCGAAAGGGGTCACTCGAGACCAATGCGTGAATTGCGGCTGTGGCGGAAAATTCGGAGGTGTCGATTGGTAGTCCCCGGGGGCTGTCCCGAAAACATATGGGATCGGCTGGGCATTCGAGCCGTCGTTGCTCCGCGCGGCAAGGATACGATTGGCGACAGTCTGTCCAATACGGATACCTTCCACCCTGTCGTTGCCATCCGGAATTTGTGCCAGGGATTTCTGCAGTTCGGCATCCAGCGTTGTCTTAAATGCCGGATACAGGACAATGAGAACTTGATGCGCCGCAGCGATTGCAGCCGCTTCTTGGGAAGCACTTCGTGACACGCCGGTAAGGCGGACCAGGTATGGCCGATGTGTTCTGTCGATCGCATTGACAGCGTCATAAATTGCTGCGTGCATGATTGCAAAGCTCCGGGTAGCGTGGACCGTGGCTGGTTGAGATCCAGGGGTTCGGACGATTACGAGAAGTGTTCTATTCCACTGCAGAACCGGGTTGACTGGTCGAGAGGAGGAGTCTTGTGGATTCTGAGGTTTGGCGCCCGCCGAGGCGCTGTAAGAGCCGATAGGCTGTAGCAAAAGACTGACGCCCAGAAGTGCTAGCTGAACGAAACGGTTTGACATCGATGATTTTCTCCTTGGTGTTTGTGTATGAGTGTGCTTGGAGGTTGCGACGAAAGTTGACTCACGTCCTTCCGCCAATATCTGACCGCAGGATGGAAGAAAAAATTCCATGGATGGGCAAAAAGTCGAGCATCAGTGCCATCTCTCTTCGCAGCGTTGTAAAAGGTATGAGCTGGACCGGAGAGAGTTGTTTGCGAACACGATCATTCGAACTCGAAGTGGTGCTGCATACTCGGTTCGAGACGGAGTCTTCTTAGCGTTGGTTTTTGTCTATAGAGGTACGGATTGCCAAGGCACTCCTTCTGACGTTAGCAATTCGCTTGAATTAGATGGCCGGCTTATTGGCCGAAGGTGATGACTCCAAAGGCGCCGTTGCTGTAGCCGTTGGGGCCCGCGGTGAAGAAAAGCTGGTTGTGTTTGCCGTCAGCGCCGATATCCTGACCAAATTGCAGAGCCCACACATTGTCGATTTCGATGGGCTTATTGCTGGCGTCGCGAAGCGGACCGAGGAAACTGCCAGTCTTGGGATCGAAGGCATTGATGCGGCCACGCGGAGTGTTATTGCTGATGAGAATGGCGTTGCTCATGGGACCGAAATCATTCGGAGCCTGAGCGATGCCCCACGGCGAATGAAGAGGCCCCTCGAGTGCAAAATGCTCGAGCAAAACACCTCCGGTGGTGAAGGCGTCGACAAAACCGCCTTGCGCCTTGTTAAGAGCGGTGTAGGTCACCCAGACGGTTTCGGTGCCGTCGGCGGCAGTGATGGTCTGAATTCCATAAGGGGCGAAGTCCTTGGGAATCTTCGAGTCGGCGAACGCGTCCGGACCCAGGTCGGCGAGATTAAAGTTGGTGTCGAAGACATCGATTCTACGGTTCGGGCCGTCGTCGGCAGCGAAAAGAAAGGGTTGGCCGGCATTTGTGCCGATGGCCAGGCCGGTGTAAACGGCGCCAACGCCCGAGCGGTCAGCCTTGAGGGAGGCAGTACTGGCACCGGTTTTGCTGATGGAGTCGATCGCAGGATGCCAGGCGCTTATAGTGCCGTCGAACGAAGCGAAGATGAAAAGAAAACTTCGCGTGCTGCCTTTGACGGTGAAGGTGAAACCTCCAGTAATGTTGGCGACAATCCCGGTCGGGCTGCCTTGCCCGCCACTTGCCGATGGGATGGTAACGACGAGACCCTCCGGGGAAGCACTCACTCCTTGCGAGGAATTATTAATGGCGTAGAGGGTAGATACGCCAGTGCCGTTGTCACTGACCCACCACGGGCCGCCGGGTAAAGACGTGAGCCCCCAGCCGTTAACCAAGTTTGGATCCGCCACGGTGCCGCTCGCTCCCAAATTAGTGACAAGATCGGAGCGAGTGTATTGTGCCAAGGCTAGAGACGGAAGCAGGACTGCCAAGGCGAAGATCACAAAAACTTTGGCTGCGAATTTCATTGTTTCCTTATCCTTCCTGCGAATTCTACGCGGCGCGTTGTGGGTGAAGTGTCAAACTAAGTCAAATTTGAGAGGATGATGCGAAGCTCGCTTCTTCGCATCCGGCTCTTTTGGTTTGGCGATTTGATCGCGGTTCGTCTGCGCTAGACTACTGAACGTTCCTGACTCAGTTGATTGTTGTTGAGCTTGGGGATGTCGAGTTAGAGGCGGAAGTTGCGCCACAAGTTCCGTAGTCCCTGATCAGGTTTTGCGCGTGAAAGACTGGATTCCCAGATCCTTCTGTGGGCACAATGACTCCCTTTAGAGCCACTCGCTCGCCAGTCTTCACGGACTTGCCGTCGGTGATGAGCGAGTAGGTTTGGTGGTCCTTCTCATTTGTTAGACGGACTCCGTCCTGGATGGACTGAGTGCACCCAGTGACGTAGGTCTGGATTTGTGCTTGGGTTAAAGAGTGATGATGGTGTCGAACAAGAAGGATGACGGCAACGGTGGCTCCAGCCGCAGCGCCAACAGCTATTCCGATTGCCTTACCGGAGCCGTAGCCACCTGATGGAGCTGTGTATCCGCCACTCCCGGTGCTCCCGCTCCCAGTCCCTCCCGTTCCGCCCGTACCTCCGCCACCATACTGGGCGGACGCAGCTGCGGACAAAGCTAAACAGAGTGTCGCAATTCCAGTGAACCGTACCAACCAACTTGAAAGCATTGAGTTTCCCTCTTTTCCCATTTAATTAAGTTCGATCAGTTCCGGTTTTCACGGTCTCGCGTCGAACGGGGGTTGGGGTGCTGGGCATCCAGGCACGCCGACAATAACGACTCAGCTTCTCTTTCTTTTATTCGACCAACCGCCCACTTCATTTCGGCGCGATCCAATGAGCCATTCACTTATAGCCTTCTTCCTGGATGACCTCTGTGGTCCCGCGCGGTTGTCGCATCACCGCGCGGGTTAAGAGCGCGATTCGATTTCCTTGGTTGCTAGAACCGGCGCCGAGCGGCATCAGCTTCTTCCGCCAAATTGAAAAGCACCTTCACGATGCCGGTATTTTTATTTGTCGCCGGATCGAGAAAGAGCCCGTCATTGACGAAACTCTGTACAGAGGCGACGGCGCCACCTTGCTGTGTGGAAGTCGGGCGAATGATGGAAACGGGGCCGAGTTTCTGATCAAGGAACACCGTCGGCTCAGGCATGATCAGGTTGGTCTGGAACTCGTCGGCAATGTTGGTGCCGCTGGAACCGTCGTTGGGATCGACTCCGACGTTCAGGTTGGGGAATGTCAGATCACCATCGGTGATATTGGTCGCGTTGCCCGCCTTGTCCTGCCAGGTTTGGAAATGCGCAATCTCGGAGCCGCCGATACTCAGTAGGATCCGCAGGACTTCCAAGTTCGATACTTTCTGGGCAAGCGCGGGGTACAAACTGCTGCCACCCTGTTCGATAAACGCGAAGTGGAATCCCGCAGTGTTCGCAATGGCCTGCAGGTGGTTGGTGATGTTGCCGCCGCTATCGAGGGCGAGATCGCCGTCATTGAGAGGAATAGCCGGATGTTGTCCTTTCGCAAGATCCGGAACGGCCTGTTCGAAAGTGCCGCCGAAGTCGGGGTTGGCGGTCTCACTGCGGAGCCGCGTCCACCACGAAGTGTCCACCGTCAGTTGCTTCAGGTTGGTAAGCCTCCCGTGAGGCGGCACTCCTGTTACTTGGCTAGGCGGCAGAATTGCAAATTCGCTCAGGTCGATGGTCTTGGCGCCTTTCGACGCAAGATAGTTGTTGAGAAAGCGGTGGTGGCTAATCTCGTCGTCGGTATTGTCCGCTATGTATTGCGGCATATCGCCATCGAGCACCTCCAGAGCTGTGATGTAGTTCGGAGCCAGCCCCGTATTGATTTTCTGGCCGTTCAGTTCCAAATCAATTGGCGAGAGGCCTTGATTCGTGGCACCGCCAAGTTCCGCATACTGAATCCACAGATCGGCCTCGACTTGTTCGAGCGCACTCAGGAACGTGAGAATTGCGATGTCGCCCTTGGTAATTGGTGCGTGATCGTCGTTCTCGGCAGCGGAGGCTATCGGGCTAGCAGGCAACATAGTGGCGCCGATTGTTGCGGCACCTGCTACCATCCCGCTCTTCAGAAACGACCGACGATTCCTGGAACCAGTAAAGACACTTCCTTTTTCTTTCATCCCAATCTCCTTTTCACAAATCGAGTTCTGAAACGGCACTACAGCTAGACAGGCGTGGGGACAGGCGAATTCCCGACGGAACCGCCCAGCTCAGCGCCAGACAAATGAACTCAGAATCCGCTTCTCGTTTCGAGATCGGACTCCGAGTCCCAGGAGAGGCCCGGAACCAAAACCAAGGCGCTCTTACACACTGACTGTGGTCCGCGGTGCTTTATTCCGTTTCAAATAGAGTCAGATGTAATGTTCTTGTCTCCGAAAGATCATCGACCAATCTCGGCGACAGTGACTCGCTGCGTCCTGAGACGAAGGCCAACTACTAGGCGAGCGGCGATCATTGCGCTTCCCGCAAAACTATCTAGAAGTTGCACAATTCTTCTTTGGCAGGCACACGCGCAGAGTGCCGTTTGCCGGCTGCACTTCCACCAACGCTGGATCTATTTCTTGCGCGAACAGATGGACGGATTGGACGTCGGGGCCACCATTGGGTTCGCCGGCATGTCTCCTCCGGTTGCGAAAAACCACCAGGCTGTGAGTCGTCAGGCTGAGGACTGTTGTCACATCCGGATCCTTGGGACAGTCAACCACTAGCGAAAACTCGGACGCATTTAAATCGCCGTCACGCCAGAGTTCCTTCTCGGCGTTCAACCAATCGTCGAGCTCGAAGCCCTGCTTGAATTCTCGCTCCTCATACAATTGCTGCGCCCGCTTCGTAATTGCCGTAAGGATGATTTCCTGGTGATGTTTCTCGCTGCTTTCAACTGTGATTACCGGAATTCCTGAACACTTTCGGATTTCGCCTAGCATCAGTAACCTCCTTCAGAACTGCGACTTTGCCGCTCACGCCAGCCAACATCCGAGGCGCAGAGCGCTCCGGTCGATAACGCGACGTCTCGGCACCAGTGCCGTCACTCGGTCAGGAGCTGATGGAGTCGCCCCAAATCGGCCGGAGCAGCATCGGAAACGGTGCAGAACTCCAGCTTGTCCTTTCGCCACGCAATCCATTGATAGCCTTGCCGCGAGCCAACACGCGGAGAGCCGTCTGATTCAGATGTCCGCCAAATGAAGACGTTAAAAAGCTCATCGCCGTCCCGGTAAACGAGCGCAGCGACCGTGCGACCTTGAACGATATCCACTCGTCCGCCCTGCAGGGCGAAACCGTTGTTCGCTAAATCCCGGACCGGGACGGCAAATTGAACTTTTCCTTCGAGCCAAGCTCTCACCGTTTGAGGATCGGTAGACTTCACGTTCGTTGCCTGGCCCGGCAGAAGGGAGCGGAGATGGGCATCGACAATCTCCGCAGCGAATTCGGCTTGATAGTCCTCCTCTTTGCGAACTCCGGGCATCACCCGCCACAGAACAAGTACGACAAAAAGGAGACCTGCCGCAGCGGCTAGCCCGCGCCAAGCTTGGTGTAACGACGGCCTGATCTTCGGTGATACGGAATAGAGATCCGCTCGAACCTTGCGTCGCAGGGAAACGGGCGCAGGTTCATATAACTGGGAGTGTCCTAGCGAAGCTCGAACAGAGCTCAGCGCGGCCAACTCGTCAATACAATCCCAACAATATGCGAGGTGATGTTTGAATTCGGCAGCGCGGACGCCGCTCAGTTCGCCGTCGAAATAGCCGTGAAGGGCGGAGCGGGTAAGCTCACAGCTCATCAATAGCCTCCCCTGCCGCATTTTTGGCCAATGCTGATTGCAGTTGACGGCGGGCCCGCGAGAGTGAGGACATGACGGTCCCTATAGGAACGGAAGCGATCGCAGCGATCTCCTTATAGGAACACCCTTCTATCTCTCGAAGCACAAGGACTTCACGAAAGCGGTGCGGAAGCGTTTCTAGCGCTCGCTTGAGTCGCTCGCGATCATTCCCTGCGATTGCAATAGACTCGGGCGTAGCGAACGATTGCGTATGCAGTTCTTCGTTGAATTGGTCCATTTGCTTCATTCGGCGATTCTTCTCCAACCACGTATACGAAGTGTTGCGGACGATCTGCAGCAGCCACGCCCGGACATCTCCTCCGTAGAAGCCCGGAAAGAAGCGATAGGCGCGAAGCATGGCTTCCTGCGTCACATCTTCTGCATCGCTACGGCTTGATAAAAGCCAAGCCGCTAGGTTGAACGCCCCGTCAAGATGCGGGAGCACCAGTTGCTCGAATCGCAGCCGGTCTTCGACGTCCAGCACTTCTAAATCTTTTTGACGTTCAGTGACTTTCATCAGTGGGAACCGAATGGGCCGCGGATTTATTCTGCGTCGCCGATCTTTTGTAATGAAATGCCACAATGAGCTGCAGACTGCCGCGTAAAGGAATAAAACAGGTATGAGGCCGGTCTAATCGAGCAAATCCTCCAAACGGCGGCGCGAGTACATTTGCTGCGGTTCGACTCGCGTCGCCACCTCCGATTCCCTTCTGCGGCACTCGGAAACACCTACTGACTCCTGAGACAAAAACTTGTGGAGTGTTCACAGATACATAGACCCAGCTCTCTACTCCTTTATTCCCCCCCAACAAAAATGGAGTCTTCGATGGAATATTTTCCCGAATCCACTTGTCTCCATAATGCGCGGCACGTCCAAAGGCTTGAGCGAGCCCCGGAAGATCACGGAGAGGGAAAACATGTTGAAAAAGAAAAACGATGAGATTGTGCACGATCACAACAACGACGGAATCGACAGGCGGGGGTTTCTAAAGTGCATGGCGTGGGCCGGGACAGGAGCACTCTGCGTGATGGAAGGCGGAATTCTGAAGTCGTACAGCTTGAGCCGGCTTGGAGAGATGAGCAATCCGCAAATGGCAGGCGAACTCAGTTTCGTGCAGATCAGCGACAGCCATATGGGATTCAATAAACCGGCGAATCCCGACGTGGCCGGGACGCTGAAGTCTGCGGTCGAGAAGATCAACGGACTTAGCAAACCGCCAGAATTCCTCTTGCATACCGGTGACATAAGCCACCTCTCGAAACCGGAAGAATTCGACAATGTCGACCAGATTCTGAAAGGCGCGAGTGCGAAGGACGTGTTTTTCGTGCCAGGCGAACACGACGTACTGAACGATGATGGCAAATCGTACCTGGAACGCTACGGGAAGAACGTCAAGGGCGCAGGGTGGTACAGCTTCGACAAGAAAGGCGTGCATTTCATCGGCTTGGTAAACGTGATGAATTTGAAAGCGGGAGGACTCGGCACTCTGGGCCACGAGCAGCTGGAGTGGATCGAAGATGATGTCAAGCACCTGAAACACAGCTCGCCGATCGTGGTATTCGCGCACATTCCGCTCTGGGCTGTGTACCCCGAATGGGGTTGGGGAACAGAAGACAGCGCGCAGGCGCTGGCCTACCTAAAGAAGTTCGGTTCAGTGACAGTGCTGAACGGTCACATCCACCAGACGATGCAGAAAATCGAGGGAAATGTGACGTTTCACACGGCGGCGTCGACGGCATTTCCGCAGCCGCAGCCCGGCAAGGCCGATTCGCCGGGACCTATGAAGGTTCCTGCCGAGCAGTTGAAGAGTGTATTGGGGATTACGAACGTGAATTATGTGCAAGGCCATCAGGCTTTGGGCGTAGTTGACTCGACGCTCGCATAAACCAAGACAATTTGGAGAAGGAAAATAAATTCTTACTAAATCTGGGAAGGAAATAAAAATGATTAGGAAAACTGTGTGGATTTTAGGTCTGCTTTCAACCGTGATGGTGGCGGCATTTCTGCTCTCCGCGGCTTCGCCGGACAGTTCGGCGAAGACGCCGCAACCAACCGCGGAAGTAAAAGTTGACAATTTCAGTTTTGGGCCGACGACCCTGACGGTAGCTGTCGGAACCACGGTTACCTGGATAAATCGTGATGATATCCCTCACACGATTGTCAGCACGGAGAAGGTATTCAAGTCCAAGGTGCTGGACACCGACGAAAAGTTCTCCTTTACCTTCGACAAAGCAGGAACTTACCCCTACTTCTGCTCTATCCATCCCAAAATGACCGGTTCGGTCGTCGTGCAGTGAGCGGCCAATGAGCGTAAATCCATTCGATATTAGGACGGTCCTTTTCGCGAAACACGCGCAGCACGTGGTGTTGATCCACTTTCCGATTGCGCTATTTGTCGTCGGCGTACTGTTCGATCTTCTCGCACAGCGAACCAGGCGACGCGGATTGACTGAAGCAGCCTACTTCAACTTCCTTGTCGCGGCAATTTCGACGCTGCCTGTCCTCATCACGGGCGTCCTCGCCTGGCAGTTCGCCCTCGAGGGACAAAAATTGAAAGGCACTCTATTCCAGCATCTGGTCCTCGCGTGCTCAGCGACGGTGATGATCTGGTGGGTGTGGTGGGTGCACTACCGGAGCCGGAGGCGGGCGGCACCTCTTCCAGGCTATCGGTTGGCGATCGAATTTCTAGCATTTGGGCTGCTTACGCTGACAGCGCACTTGGGAGGCTTCCTGAGTGGCGTGAACGGGGCTGGTTAATGATGCGACTCAGCATCAAGTCTGAAGATGCAAACCGCGGCCAGACCTCCTGGTCCGGAATCGTTGAGGATAAGGATTCGAAAGGGTTTTCAATACATCGGACGCCGCACAAAACGGGCGGAGTCCAGAGACTGTGGAAAGGTATGAAGCTACTCTATGGAGCAATTGTTGTTGCATGCGCGCCGTTCGTAGTTGCAGGGAATGATGCGGTTTATCCGACTGAAAAGGTGGCTGCGTTTGTGTTCGAAAAAGTGGATGTAACGTCGCTTCCGTCCTCGATTCGACGAAACCGGTAAAAGGCAAGAAGACGTTCAGCGATTACGGATACGTGGCGCGGGAACTCGGCGAAAACAATGCCATCCTTGAGCCACCGCAGGGAGCCTCAAAGATTTCGATCGAAGTATTGGAAGCGCAGAGATCTGGGATCTACGTGTGCGTGAACAGTCAAACCACGAACAAAAGCGCCGAGCGGTTTCAACGAGTATTTTTGCTGAAGCTGAAGAGTGGAAATGGGCTTCTGAGAGGCAGAGAGACCAGGAAGGAATTCGACGCGTGCCCGGTGATTGGCGGCGGAGATCAAGATTCTTCGGGCTCGAGTTACTGGGGGAGTAAGTATATCGGATTGATTCACATTTTGAAGGAGGACTTAAATTGCATCGAATATTGCGAACTACTTTATTGCTTTTGCTGAGTGGAGTTACGGTCACCGCCGGCTTCGCCGAAAAGTCGAACACTTCTCCAGAGGACCAGGACATACAAGTCATTGAGGTGTCGGCAAAGAAGTACGAGTTCAGTCCATCGCCCATCCGGGTAAAGCAGGGCGCCAAAGTGCAGCTGCGGATTACGGCTCTCGACAGGACGCACGGCTTCAAAATCAATCTCAACCCGGATGGATCCGACCAGAAGAGCAATCCGGAACTCATCTTCAGTTCGAATGAGGACTGCTTCAAGCTCGAAAAAGGAATTCCGACAGTAGTGCAATTTGTGGCGCGCTCACCGGGAACTTACTCCTTCCATTGCTGCGATCGTTGTGGGTTCGGCCACGGAGGGATGAAAGGCCAGCTCATAGTGGAGCCATAACTTCATCGAGGGCGTTACGTCTTTTTCCTCCTGAATTAAGAAGTAGATAATTGCAACTTCGACGGCGCGGCCTGCGGTATTGCGACAAATAAGAGTGTCCTTCGATCACTCAGTAGGAAAGAAGCGAACGCGCGCGGCGCTGTCAGAACGGGAATCATTACACTGCGGCTACGGGTTAGCAACGCACCCAAAGAGAGTCCA
>Ga0075425_100002617_pt1 | contig 18044 bp, 12 predicted proteins | sample SoiMethybrSBSTD4_FD_75300 | JGI IMG/M metagenome (GOLD analysis project Ga0075425, IMG submission 75300) | Bulk soil microbial communities from a Populus tree surrounding site in Tennessee, USA - Soil MetaG P. TD hybrid SBSTD4 | ecosystem: Environmental > Terrestrial > Soil > Tree plantation... | reverse complement strand
TCGTGGGTCACGAACACCGAGGTGGTCGGCACGCGCTGGCGCAGTTCCTTGATCTCAAGTCGCATTTGCGCCCGCAACTGCGCGTCGAGGTTGGATAGCGGCTCGTCGAACAGGAACACTTTGGGGTTGCGCACGATGCAGCGCCCAAGCGCTACGCGCTGCTGCTGGCCGCCCGAGAGCTGGCGCGGGCGCCGCTCCAGAAGCGGTTCGATGGAGAGGATGCGAGCGGCGTTGCGCACGGCCGCGTCAATCTGGGCCGCCGCCACGCGGCGGTTGCGCAGGCCGAAGGCCAAATTGTCGTACACGCTCATGTGCTGATAGAGCGCATAGTTCTGGAATACCATGGCAATGTCGCGGTCCTTTGGCTGTAGGCCGTTCACCACCCGGCCGCCAATCGAAATGGTTCCTCGGGTCGTTTCCTCCAGGCCTGCAATCATGCGCAGCGTCGTCGATTTGCCGCATCCCGATGGACCCACAAACACGACGAATTCGTGATCGGCGATGGACAGACTCAAGTCCTCGACGGCCACGACGGCACCGTACGTCTTGCGCACATTGGTGAGGGCGACCTCGGCCATGCTAGATCTTCAGTCCTCGGATGACGTATTTTTGGCCGAACATCGTGACGATCAGCGCCGGCCCCAGCGCCAGGACCGCGGTCGCGCTCATGAGGTGCCACTCCATGCCGAGCTCGTGCACGAACTGCGCCATGACAACCGTGAGAATGGGCGTGTTCTGGGCGGTGAGGATGAGCGCGAACAGAAACTCATTCCAGGTGTAGAGCCAACACAGGATCGCGAGCGCGGTGAGCCCCGGCACGGCGGCGGGCAGGGCCACGCGTAGGAACGCGCCCCAGCGCGAGCAGCCGTCGATCATGGCGGCATATTCCATCGACGGATCGATGCCGTCGAAGAAGCCCTTCATGATCCACGAAAAGAAACAGATGTGCACCGCCACGTGCGGCAACAGCAGGCCCCAATAGGTGTCGAAGATGCCCATTGCCCGCGTGACGAAGTAGAGCGGCAGAACCCACGACACGTAGGGCACGCAGCGGAACACGTAGATGGCACCAAACCAGACAGTAGGAATGGTTCCGCGAAAGCGCGAGAGCATGTAGCCCGACGTCACCGTGACGCCGAGCGAGAGCACGGTCGCTAGTGTCGAGATGGCAAAGCTATTCCACAGCGCCTTGAGCACGATTTCCTGGCCCAACACCTCCTGAAAGTTGTCGAGCGTGAAATCGCTGCCGCGGTGCACGTAATAGACGGCGTAGCCGGGTCGCAGCGACGTCAGCACCAGCCAAAACACCGGGAAAGCGAACAGCAGGCAGATTGCAATCGTGCCGAGCAAGAAGAATGCGCGCCGCCCTCCGGGCGCCAGCGCTTCAAAGAAGAAGCGCGAACGTGGCGTCGAGGTTGCCTCGATCGTGCTCACTTGGAGACCTCCACCCAACGATTGAGGAGGCGGTAGAGCGCCATGGCAAAGACGACGATGATAATGGCGCCAAGCACGGCTGCCGCCGAGCCGCGACCAAAATTCAGGAATTGAAAGGCCTCGACGTAGGCATAGATGCTGAACACCTCGGTGGCGCGCGCCGGCCCACCACCGGAGATGGTCCACACGATATCGAAGGTACGGAATGCGTCGATGGCGCGGATCACGACGCACACCACGATCACCGGGCGCAGCATCGGCAGAGTGATGTAGCGGAACGTACGCCAGGCGCTAGCGGCGTCGATCTGGGCCGCCTCGAACGGCTCGGGCGGTAGGCTCTGCAGGCCGGCAAGGAGCAAAAGCGCAAACCACGGGGTCCACAGCCACACATCGGTCAGCAGGATGGCAAGGAAGGCCGTCCACTTCTGCGTCAGCCACGCGACCGGCGCAATGCCGAACACCTCCAAAATGACGTTCACGATGCCGAACTGGTCGTTGAACATCCAGCGGATCATGATTGCGGCGATGACCGGGGCCACCATTAACGGCAACAGAACGATGGTCTGCACCACCCAGCGCCCGGGGAACTGGCGATTGAGCAACAGCGCGATCATCAGGCCAGCGACGAGCGAGGAGGCAACGCTGGCCGCCATGAATCCAAACGTGTTGGGTAGAACGACGTTTAGGAATTCTCGATCGCGCACCACGTAGAGATAATTGGTGAGGCCGATCCAGGTTTTTTTGGGATCGTTGAGATGCCAGTCGCGGAAGCTCGCGTTGGCGCCGGTGAGAATGGGCAGGATCTGGAAAAGGACGAGTACCAGCACCGCCGGCGTGATCAACGCCAGCATGAACCGCTTCTTCTCATCCAATGCGAATGGCCTCAATCCCGCCATTGGATTTGCTACCACGGCCTTGCGTGATCAGGCTCCGTGCGGCAACGGCCGCGCCAGGCCGGCGCGATGAGCTTGGCAACGGGTGGCGCCGGGCGGCTGTCCCCGATGAGCAACGCCATTGGCATCGCGACCGGCAACAGCACCGGTAACAGGACCGGCAACAGGACCGGCCACTGGATCGGCGACACGACCGGCTGGATGTTGGGCAGCAGGGGGCGTCGGCTCTGGACCCTCGGGTTTCTTCGCATGCGCGCCTAGTTGGTGCCAAGGCCAGCGCGACGCACCTTTTCGACGTTCTCCTCAAGCACCTTGGCAATGTCCTCGCGCTTGCCGGAGACCGCGGCGATCACCGCATCCGAGTAGGCTTTGTGTACCGCCGGCCATTCGGCAAAATAGTAGGCGGCATGCGTGATCGGTGTCTGGTCGAACACGGCGTGCTTGAGGGCGGCGAAATCCGGGTCCTCGGCGGCGAGCTTGGGCCACAGTTTGACGTTGGGCGGCGGTCCGCCCGTCTTCTTCCACATCTCGATCTGGCCGGCCTCGTCGCTCATCATGGCCGAGAGCATCTCTTTGACGAGCTTCTTCTTCTGCGCTGGCACGCCGATCGGAATGGCCCAGCCCCAGATCTCGTTCCACGAGGTCGGCGCCTTGGCGTGGGGCCCGACGGGGAAGGGCGCCATACCAACCTTGCCGACGATCTTGGAGCGCTTGGGGTCGCTAAACTCGCCAAAATGCGTGGAGTCCACCAGCGTGAAGGCAGCGTCGCCGGCCATGAAGATGGCGTTGGCTTCATTGCGCCCGTAGGCGGTCATGCCCGGCGGGCTGATCTTGTGGGTGTTGATGGCGTCCCACCAGTACTCGACGATCTCGCGGTGGCAGGGCTCGGTAATGGCGGGCTCGAACCTGGCGGCCTTGAGCTTCTCATTGTCGCGTTCGAGCATGGGCTTCAGGATGTCGCAATTGTTGGCCCACAAGGTCCACAAAAAGCTGAACCACGTGTTGTTCATCGACATGCCGCCGACGTAGCCCCATTTCACCTTGCCTTCCTTCTGCAACCGCTGGCTGACGCTGACGAGTTCAGCGAAGGTTTTGGGGACCTCCTCGGACTTCACCAGGTCCGAACGGTAGAAGAAGGTGCCCACGGTGTGCGCCATGGGCACCGTGGTGAGCTTATGATCGTCATTCCAGAAGGCCAGCAGCGGCCACTGGTCGGCATTTTCGATGCCTTTGACGTCGTCGGTGGGCTCGAGCCACTTCTTCCATAGCTGTCCCCAGTCGTCGTTGTGCCAGATCATGTCGAACTGGTCGGCGCCCGAGGTCAGCGTGGCCGTAACCTTTTCCATGAACACGCTGTAGGCCATGGGGATGCGGGTGAGCTTCACGTTGTTGGCCTTGGTCCACTTTTCCATGATGTCGAGGGACGCATCCTGGATCGGATTCTTCATGTATCCGACCTTGATCTCGCGCTCCTGGGCAAGGGTGGACACAGCGGCGCTCAACGTCACGGCGACGGCGAGCAGGATGGCCGCCGCGCCTCGCAGCGGGGTCAAGCCCCACACACGCGATAAACCTTGCATGAGCGTTCCTCCTGCGTGACGGGGCGGGCGGTGGATTGGAGCGTTTGTTCAGCTTCTTGCTGCGTGGCTGCCCGCGGGAAAATCAAATGTTAGCGCCTTCGATGCGAGCCATAAAGCCCCGAGCGGGCTTAGCCCTCACCCCAGCTTCACCACGCCTTCTTCGGCGAGGGCCTCGATCTCGGCCTCACCGAGCCCCAGCTCGCCCAGGACCTCCGCCGTCTGAGCTCCGAGCGGCTGGGGGGCCAGGCGCACGGCGGCCGTCTTCCCGTCATAGCGAACCGGATGGTTGACGAGCGTTACCGGCGCGCCGGTCGCGCCCGCACCCTTGACGGTCATCAGCGACTGCATGTGCCGCACCTGCGGGTCCGCGACGATTTCGGCGTAGCCCTGCACAGGAGCATGCCAGATCTTTTTGGGCGCCATGCGCGCGACCCAGTGTGCGGTATCGGCCGTGGCCAGTCGCGCCCCGATCAAGGTGCCGATCTCATCCTGCTTGGTCCATGTCTCCCGGTCGGAGTAGATGGCAAGCCGAGGCTCGCCCAGCGCCTCGGCGAGGACGGCGAGCCCGGTGAGCGAGATCGCCATGTGCCCGTCCTTGGTGGCATAGACGCCGTAGGGTGCCGCGAAATACCAACCTGCAACGTGGCGAAATGCCTGTGGGCCTGGCGGCTTGATGGCCGCATTGGTCCAGGCGACGAGCGATTCCGCCTGCAAGTCGAGGGCCGACTGCAGCAAGCTCGCATCGACACGGCAGCCCTGCCCGGTGCGCTGCCGCCGCACGATGGCGGCGATGATGCCGAGGGCGAACAGCGCCGCACCATGATGGTCGATGATGGAGGCACCGGCGGGACGCGGTCCGGTGGCGGCCTCACCGGTGATCGCCATCATGCCAAACAGCGCCTGCGCGAGCAGGTCCTGGCCCGGCTTGTCGGCGTAGGGCCCATCGGGCCCGTAGCCCGAGGCCGCGGCGTAAATGAGCGAGGGCTTGCGCGCGCTCAAGGCGGCGTAACCGAGACCGAGCTTGTCCATGACACCGGGGCGGAAGTTCTCTGCCACCACGTCGGCGCTGTCGACAAGGCGGAGCGCCAGTTCGCGGCCCCTTTGCGACTTCAGATCGATCGCCACGCTGCGCTTGTTGCGGTTGGCGCACAGGTGCAAGACGCTTTGCCCGTCGTGCCAGATGTCGCCGCCGGCCCAATGCCGCTGCCAGGCCCCCTCCAATCCCTCGACCGCGATGACATCCGCGCCGAGGTCCCCAAGCATCTGGAGGCCCATGGGCCCGAGCAGGAAGTGGTTGAAGCTCACCACGCGCAGGCCGCTCAACAGGTCGAGCATACGGTCCCTCCAAGACTGGGCTCAGATGCCATGCGCAGCCATCCAAAGACCGCCCGGTGGCCAGGGGCTGCCCCCCGGACCGGCCGCAAGCACTGATCCCCAGGTGCTGGGCGCCAAGTGCTGGGCGCCAAGTGCTGGCGCCAAGCGTTGCTGGCTGATTGCTAGTTCCTGAGACGGCACCGGGCAAGCGAGGCGGCCATCCCTCCCAAGGGCCGGAAGTCTGCACTCCGGTGAAACGTCCGGCGCGGCGCTGGTGCGCCCCGGCGTTTTCCCCACAACTTCCAAGGGTTGCGAACAGGAGAGTGCCGCTTTCGCGTGCGTCTCCAATGGCGCCGGGTCGTCCTTCGCGTTAAGCAGGACGCACTCGTGATTCTCTTTGAGCTAGGCCAGCCAGGCCCATGTGCCCGGACTCCGATCGCCCAAACCGCGGCCTCTTCCATCAAGAGCGGACAGCGTGCGCTGGCTCTGACGTCCCGCAATTCACGATCGACGCAGGCTCGGGCAGTCTCGTTGCGGCCAACGCCGCGGGTTGGCGGGCGTGGGGTTGCGAGCCCCTGAACCTTGAGCCCCTGAACCTTCCATCGCCCGTCGTTCTTGACGCGGCCATGCCGGCCCTCAAGCGCCTGCGCGAGCTTCTGCACGGCGGTGTTGATGTCAGACGCAATGCCGAAACGCTGACGTTCTGGACCGCGCGCGGCCTGTTGGTGCTTCGATGCGCGCTCGAGACTGACCCCGCTGAGGGCGCCAGGGTTCACGTCAAGGCGCTCGAGGTGCCTGCCATGCAGCGGGGCGCCCAACGCGGCGCGATGGACCTCGCGCACGGCCAGCCGCGCGGCGGCGCCGACCCGCTTTCCGTGGCGCTCGATGCCTGGCTGGCGCACGAGTTGCGCACGCCGCTCAGCGCCATCATCGCCTACGCTGAGATCCTCAAGGATGAACACTTCGGTCCGCTCGCGAGTGCGCGCTACAAGGGCTACGCGCGCGATATCTACGAGAGCGCCCGCCATGGGCTGGGTGTGGTCGACAGCCTGCTGCGCGGCGACCCCACCCCTTCGCTCGTGCCGCCGCTCGCGGTGGCCGAGCTTGAGCCCACTCGCGTGGTGGAGAGTTGCCTCACGGTGGTGCGACCGCTCGCCGAGCGGGCGGGCCTCGTGCTGTCGACCGAGTTTTCGCCCGACCTTCCGCGCGTAGTCGCCGACGAGTTGAGCCTCAAGCAAATGCTGCTCAACCTGCTCGCCAACGCCATCAAGTTCGCGCGGGTTGGCGACCGAGTGACGATTGCGGTCGCCCGCGGCGGCGCGGGACTGGACATCTGCGTCGCCGATACCGGTCCCGGCATGGCCGCCAATGGAGCCGTTGCGCCGTGGGCCAACCCGGCAGCAAGGCTTCGAGGCGATGGCGCGGGCCTCGGGCTCGGCCTGCCGCTGACGCGGGCGCTGGCTGCGGCCAACGGCGCTGCCCTCAGCATCGAGAGCGCACCCGGGGAGGGCACCCGCGCCACCATCGCCTTTGGCCAGGACCGCATCGTCCACGCCCGCAGCCCGTGAGACGGGGCCGTGAGATAAAGCGCCCATTCGGCTCGGACCTCAGCGGCTTAAGAGGCCCGGGCCAATTGCACCCCAATTGCACCCCGGCCTGTTTGCGTCGGCGCCGCGCGCAGATCTGCTATAAAGGAGTGCGCGAGAGGATCCCAGAAGATCCCGACGGACGAGCGAGGAAACGCCACCGGTGACCGCTACAGCCGCGCACGGCGGCCTCTTCAGTTTGAGCGGCCGGCAATGGCTCGTGCTGCTGATGGTGCAGCTCTCCAACATGCTCTTTGGCATGACGGTGACGCTGGCCAATCTGGTCTTGCCACAGATGCGTGGCACCTTTTCGGCCACGCAAGACGAGATCGCCTGGGTGGTCACGCTGAACCTGGTGGCCACCGCCATTGCCACGCCCATGACCGGGTGGCTTGCCAACCGGCTTGGCTGGCGCAACACCATGTTCTTCACGGTGCTGGGCTTCACCACCGCCTCCCTCCTGTGCGGCATCGCCGGCAGCCTCGAGGCGCTCGTCCTGGCGCGCATCGCTCAGGGCCTCTGCGGTGCTCCGATCATGCCGATGGGTCAAGCCATCTTGCTTGGCACCTTCCCGCGACACCTGCAGCCCCTGGCGTTGGTGATGTGGGGTGTGGGGGCCGTATTTGGCCCGGTGCTGGGACCGATCCTCGGCAGCATCGCGACCGATGCCTACAATTGGCGCGCCGCCTTCTTCATGATCGTGCCGCCAGGTCTGTGCACGCTGGTGTGCATCTGGTTTGCTCTGGCCGACCACACGCAGAGAAGGCCACTGCACTTCGACTGGATCGGCTTTCTTGCACTCTCCGTCGCAATCCTCGCGGCGCAGCTGATCTTCGATCGCGGCCAGAGGCTCGATTGGTTCGATTCGCGAGAGATCGTCTTTTGCGCGGTGATCGGCACGCTGGCGTTTTGGATCTTCACCGTGCACTGCCTGACCGCGGACAAGCCATTCCTCAACCCGCGCCTGCTGCTCGACCGCAACTTTGCGGTGGGCACCCTCATCGCCTTCGTGATGGGCACCATGAACTTCACGAGCCTGACCCTGTTTCCGAGCCTGCTGCACGATCTGAGGGGTTATCCAGACAACGTCATCGGCACGCTGATTGCCGCGCGTGGGATCGGCAATTGGGCTGCCTTCTTCTTCATCGTCAAGTTGACGCGCATTGCGCCGCGCTTTGCCATCGGCGCGGGCCTCGCGATCCAGGCGATCGGCGGTTATTGGATGGCGCAGTTCGACATCAACCTTACGGATTCCGAGGTGTTTTGGAGCAACTTCCTGATGGGTCTTGGGCAGAGCGTCGCCTTCACGCCCATGACCATGCTGGCCTTTGCCACGCTGCCGCCGCACCAGATCACCGAAGGCGCCGCCGTCTTCACGATGATGCGCAATTTCGGATCGAGCTTGTTCATCTCGCTCTCGATCCTCGTGCTGGTGCGCTCAACGAGCAGCAACTACGCGCGGCTGACGGAGTACATTACACCCTTCCAGAAGGTCTTCATGCTGCAGGGTTTGCCACAACTATGGGACCCGGAGACGACGATCGGTCTCACCAGGTTGTCGAACGAAATTGAACGCCAGGCAGCGATGATCGGCTACGTCAATGCCTTCTACATGATGGCCTTTACCGCGGCGGCAGCCGTCCCGCTCGCCTGCCTGTTGCGCGCCGTACGCGACCGTTGAGCGCGATGACTGTCAAACTTGCAACGAAGCTGCAACATTTGCGCTCATGGGCTTTGCGCTCATGGGCTTTGCGCTCATGGGGCCTTGACGCTCGATGCCATCGAGCGCTCCCAATGGCGGGCATGAGCGAGCTTGCGCACAAGATCGGCACGTCCTGGCGCGTAGCCCTCGCACCTAACCGGGTGCGCCGTCTCTTGCCCGCATCGTCCGGATGGGCGCTGTTCGTCGGGGCTGTCGCCCTCGTGATGGCCCTGCCGTTGGCCACCATCGCCGTTCTTTGCCTCACTGCGCGGGAAAGCGTGTGGCCCCATCTCATCCGCACGGTGCTTCCGGGTGCCCTCATCGACACCGGTCTTCTCGTCGCCGGCGTGGGCGCCCTGGCGCTCCTCTTCGGCACGGGCGCGGCATGGCTTGTCACCATGTACCGCTTTCCCGGTCGCGCCGTGCTCGATCGGATGCTCATGCTTCCGCTCGCCATGCCGAGCTACATCCTCGCCTATTGCTATGTGGAGCTGCTCGATTTCTCGGGTCCCGTGCAGCGGGCCCTGCGCGCGCTCTTTGGCTGGCGCCTGGCAAAGGACTACTGGTTTCCCGAGGTGCGCACGCTCACCGGCGCCATCCTGGTGCTGTCGGCTGGGCTCTATCCTTACGTCTACCTCTCCGCGCGCGCGAGCTTCGTGCAGCAGTCGGTGTGCGTGCTGGAGGTGGCGCGCACGCTGGGAAGGACATCGATGGGGGCCTTTTGGTCGGTGGCCTTGCCGCTGGCGCGGCCGGCGCTCGTTGCCGGCGTTGCGCTCGCTCTGATGGAGGCTCTGAACGATCTCGGCGCCGTGCAATATTTGGGCGTGACGACGCTATCGGTCAGCATCTACGCCACTTGGCTGCAGCGCTCGAGCCTGTCCGGTGCGGCGCAGATCGCCGCTGTGGCGTTGGTCTTCGTGGGGGCCCTGCTCGCGGCCGAGCGCGCCGCGCGCGGGCAAAGCCGGTTCCACCACACGACCGGGCGCTACCGCTCGATCCCCTTCAGCGACCTTGCGGGCTGGCGTGGTATGGCGGCCGCGGCGGCGTGCTGCGTGCCCCTGTTTGCTGGTTTCATCCTGCCGTTTGGCGTGCTCGTCGGACAGGCCGCCAACCATTTGAGCGACGCGCTGGCAGCCGGCTTCTGGCGCGCGGTCCGCAACAGCGTCGGCGTTTCCGCGTTGGCGGGCGCTGTCACCGTGGGGCTGGGGCTTGCCCTCACCTACGCTGCCCGGCTGGCACCCGCGCCGTTCGTGCACGCCCTCGTGCGCGGAGCCGGGCTCGGCTACGCCACACCGGGAACGGTGTTGGCGCTCGGGCTCGCGATCCCGCTTGCTGCCCTGGACAATCGCATCGATGCGGCGTTGCGCGCGCTCATCGGCGCCTCCAGCGGGCTCCTGCTGTCGGGCAGCCTATTCGTGATCGTGCTCGCTTACGCGATCCGCTTTCTGGCCGTGGCGCTGGGCGCGCTCGAAGCAGGGTTTGAGCGGCTATCACCCAACCTTGATGCGGTGGCTCGCACGCTAGGCGAGACGGCATTCTCGGCGCTATGGCGCGTGCACATGCCGCTCTTGGTGCCGGCACTGGGCGCGGCTGGGCTGCTGGTGTTTGTGGACGGCATCAAAGAGCTCCCCGCCACTCTCTTGCTGCGGCCCTTCAACTTCGAGACGCTTGCGACCCACGTCTATAGCTACGCAGCGCTGGAGCAGTTTGAGAGCGCGGCGCTCGGAGCCCTTACCATCGTGCTTGTCGGCCTCCTGCCGGTGCTGGTGCTGCACCAGGCCGTGGCGGGGGGACGCGCAGGCTCGCGCGCTTGAGCCTCTGGGATCGGTGCGCGTGTGGCAAGCCCCGCCCGGCCGCGGTCGATGCCGGGGAGGCTCAGAGCTGACCCAGACGCTCCGACCCCAACTTGCGAGGCCCGCGCCGTGCCGTTTCCTGCCGTGATCCGCGCGCAGCATGGCTCACGGAAATGGCTGGCTGATGGGCAGGATCGGCACTGCGGCAGGCCGTCACTTCTTGAGGGTCGCGCCCGCCTTCTCGTAGGCCGGCACCGTGCCCAGGATCTCTTTGCTGACGCTGGGCAGGGAGACGGCGAGCTTGCCGTCGGCTCTCGACAGCTTGAGGGCGCCGAGCCGCACGCCGATCTTTTTGTCGCCGACGCCCAACACACCGCCCACGCTCAATAGGACCCCGTCGATTTTGTCGCCGGCGCCGACGATCAGATCACTGATGGTGCCGATGGTCTGCCCGTCCTTATTGGTGACCTTGGCGCCGATCAGCTGTTCCGCGGCCAGGTACTGGCTCGACGTCTGGCCCTTGAAGAACGTGTTGGGCGGGATGGTCGCCTTGGCGGTTTCCTGCTTTGGCGGGTCCTGCGCGTGGGCAGGTGCGGGGAGCACCAGCGCCGCCGTCAGAAGCAGAGCGGGAAGCCATCTGGACATGAGAGGTCCTTTCCTGAAGCATCGGCAGACCCCTGCGATAGCGGGGGGTGATGGGCGAGGCAAGGGCCATTGCCGACGACGGGCCTGGCGCAAAGTGGGACACAGTGGGGTGCGGTTTGTGCGGCGCTGAGGCGCCGGCCCCAGAGCCCCGCAAGGTGCCCCGTAAGTTGCTGAAGGACAGGCTTTATTCATTGGGCGCGAACGCCCCAATGGGATGGGATTGCCCCCCGGGAGACCCTGCTGTATCAACGCGGGGGTCAGGTGGGGCGCGCGCTGGGATCGATCCGGGCGGAGGGACCTTGCGCGAAGGGAGCATGGCGGGATCCCAGCGGCTTGCCCCGCTGTTTTAGGGGTTTGCGCCTCGACAGATGCATGCAGGCAAACGCACGCTGGTGACATGCTCCCCTGCACCGCAGGGCAAATGCGATAAGGCACCTACGCTAAGCCCCACGCCGATTGATCCTAGGCAAATGCAAGCTCAAGCAATGCAACTTTAGGCGGGTATTCAGTGGCAGACGACAACAATACCGTGCATGCCGGCGCACCCTCCGGCAAGGGCGGCAGCGACATTCGGCCGGTGTCGATCACCGAGGAGATGAAGCGCAGCTATCTCGATTACGCCATGAGCGTGATCGTGTCGCGCGCTTTGCCCGACGTTCGCGACGGGCTCAAGCCTGTGCACCGGCGCATCCTCTACGCCATGCACCGGTTGGGGCTCGACTGGAACAAGAAGCACATGAAGTCGTCAAAGGTGGTCGGCGACACCATGGGCGATTTTCATCCACACGGGAACCTTGCGATCTACGATGCGCTCGTGCGCATGGCGCAGGACTTCTCCATGCGCGTCCCCCTGGTCGATGGCCAGGGGAATTTCGGTTCGGTGGACGGCGATCCGCCGGCGGCTGAGCGCTACACCGAGGTGCGCCTATCGAAGATCGCCCAGTACATGCTGGATGATCTCGACAAGTCGACGGTCGATTTCCGCGGCAACTATGACGACCGCCTGCAGGAGCCGATCGTCCTGCCGGCCAAGTTTCCGAACCTGTTGGTGAATGGCTCGGGCGGCATCGCCGTCGGCATGGCCACCAACATCCCGCCGCACAATCTGGGCGAGGTCATCGACGCCTGCATCGCCCAGCTCGAAAGTCCCGAAATTACCCTCGATGAACTGGTCCAGATTGTGCCGGGGCCGGACTTCCCGACGGGGGCGATGATCCTGGGCCGCGCCGGCATCGCTGCCGCCTATCACCGCGGGCGCGGCTCCATCCTGCTGCGCGCCAAGGTGCACACCGAGGAAATCCGCAAAGATCGCGAGGCCCTAATCGTCACGGCGATCCCTTATCAGGTGAACAAGCGCGTCTTGATCGAGAAGATTGCCGAGCTGGCGCGCGAGAAGAAACTTGAGGGCATATCCGGCGTGTGGGACGAAAGCAACCGCGAGGGCATGCGCATCGTGGTCGAGTTGAAGCGTGACGCCATTGCCGATGTGGTTCTGAACCAGCTCTGGCGCTTCACCGACCTGCAGACGACCTTTGGCGCCAACATGCTGGCGATCAATGGTGGCCGCCCCGAACAGCTCAATCTGCGTGACATGATTGTCGCCTTCACCGGCTTCCGCGAGGAAGTCGTGAGCCGGCGCACCAAGCATCTGCTGGCGAAGTCCCGCGAGCGGGCTCACGTGTTGGTGGGACTGGCCGTTGCGGTGGCCAACATCGATGAGATGATCCGGCTCATTCGCGCCGCGCCGAGCCCGGCCGAAGCGCGCGAGCAGATGATGGCACGCGACTGGCCGGCCAAAGACATCGGCCCGCTGGTAGAGCTTATCGCCGATCCGCGTCACCGCATTGCCGCGTCAGGCACCATTCGCCTTTCCGACGACCAGGCCCGTGCCATCCTCGATTTGCGCCTGCAGCGGCTGACCGCACTCGGGCGCGACGAGATCGGCGATGAGCTCAAGAAGCTTGGGGAAGAGATCAAGGATTACTTGAACATTCTCTCGTCGCGGGCCCGCATCGTCGACATCATCAAGCAAGAGCTCGCCGACATCAAGGCGCAGTTCGCCACGCCGCGGCTCACCGAGATCGTCGAGATGGAAGGTGAGGTCGAGGACGAGGACTTGATCCAGCGCGAGGACGTGGTCGTCACCGTCTCTCATCGCGGCTACATCAAACGCGTGCCGCTCTCCACCTATCGCGCGCAGCGCCGGGGCGGCAAGGGCCGTGCCGGCATGGCAACGCGCGAGGAAGATGTGGTGACGCAGATCTTCATCGCCTCGACGCATACGCCGGTGTTATTCTTTTCCTCGCGCGGTATGGTCTACCGTATGAAGGTGTGGCGGCTGCCGGCGGCGACACCGCAATCGCTCGGCAAGGCGCTGGTCAACCTGCTGCCACTCGTGGAGGGCGAGAGCATCACATCGATCTTGCCGTTGCCCGAGGACGAGAAGACCTGGGGTGCACTCGAGCTCATGTTCGCCACCATGGCCGGAAGCGTGCGGCGCAATAGCCTCGCCGATTTCGAAAGCATCAACCGCAACGGCAAGATCGCCATGAAGCTCGACGAGGGCGATCGCATCGTACGGGTGGCGGTATGCGCTCCCCAGGAGAACGTGCTGTTGACCACGGCCCAGGGCCGCTGCATCCGCTTCCCCGTGAGCGACGTGCGCCTATTCAAGGGTCGCGACTCCACTGGCGTGCGCGGCATCCGCCTGGAAGAGGCTGACGAGGTGATCTCCATGGCGATCCTGCGCCATGCCGAGGCCTCGCCCGGTGAGCGCGCCGCCTACCTCAAGCAGGCCTTGGCCGTCCGCCGCTCATCACAGGGCGCCGAGATCGCAGAAGCCACCGTTGAGGTGGAGGCGGACGCGGAAGAGGGCGCCGAAGCCGTCGAGCTCTCGCCGCAGCGGTACGCCGAGCTCTCCGCGCTCGAGCAGTTCGTGCTCACCGTGTCCAATCGCGGATTTGGGAAACGGTCCTCATCCTACGACTACCGTATCTCCGGCCGCGGCGGCAAAGGCATCGTTGCCATGATCGTCAACGAGCGCAACGGCCCGCTCGTGGCCTCGTTTGCCGTGGAAGAAAGCGACCAGATCATGCTGGTTACCGACGCTGGCAAACTGATCCGCGTGCCGGTGGACGATGTGCGCATCGCCGGACGCAACACCCAAGGGGTACGCATATTCAAGACAGAGGAAGCCGAGAAGGTCGTGTCCGTCGAGCGCGTGCCGGAGGACGGCAACGGCAACGGCGGGGAGGCCGAGCCCGGCGTCGAGAGCGAATGATAGCCCGGGCAGAGCAAGTCTTTGCCATCCGGCGCGCGGGGGCGGTTTTTTTGCTCCCGCCCCTTGATCTTGTCACACCACTCTGCAATGCCTGCCGGCACTTCCAGGTCGTCCTTTGAGGACATTTGCGAATGAGCCTCGACCTTGCCGCCCGCATCCGCAACGTCACGGCCGTGCTTGGGCCCACCAATACGGGCAAGACGCACCTGGCGATCGAGCGCATGCTGGGTCACGAGACCGGGTTGATCGGATTGCCCCTGCGCCTGCTCGCGCGCGAGGTCTACGATAAGATCGCGGCCCGCGCCGGAACGGACCGCGTCGCCCTCATCACCGGCGAGGAGAAGATCAAGCCGGAGCGGGCGCGCTATTGGGTGTGCACGGTCGAGGCCATGCCGCGCCACGCCGACGTCGATTTCCTGGCCATCGACGAGGTGCAGCTGGCGGCCGATCCGGAGCGCGGTCATGTGTTCACCGACCGCCTGCTGCACGTACGCGGCAGGCACGAGACGCTGCTGCTCGGCGCTCAGACCATGCGGGAGGCGATCAGCGATCTAATTCCGGGCGCCAATTTCATCTCACGGCCGCGCCTATCAAAGCTCAGCTATGCTGGCGAGAAAAAGATCACGCGGCTGCCGCCGCGCAGCGCCTTGGTGGCGTTTTCCGCGTCGGAGGTCTACGCCATTGCCGAGCTCATCCGACGCCAGCGCGGCGGCGCCGCAGTGGTGCTGGGAGCCCTGAGCCCACGCACGCGCAACGCGCAAGTCGCGCTCTATCAATCGGGCGACGTGGATTTTCTCGTTGCCACCGATGCCATCGGCATGGGGCTGAACCTGGACGTGGATCACGTGGCGTTTGCCGGCGTGCGCAAGTTCGACGGGCAAGTGCATCGGGAACTGACGCCGGGTGAGCTGGGTCAGATCGCCGGCCGCGCCGGCCGCCATATGAACGACGGCACGTTCGGGGTGACCGGCTCGGTGGAGGCGCTTTCCTCCGACCTGATCGACCGGCTCGAAACTCACACCTTTGAACCCGTCAAGTCGCTGCAGTGGCGCAGCCGCGATCTCGACTTCGCCTCGCTTGACCGCCTGCGCGAGAGCTTGCGCGCGGCGCCACGCGAGGGTCGGCTTACCCGCGCGCGCACGGCCGACGACGTCACCGCGCTCGAGACCGTCAGTCACGATCACGAGGTTGTGGGCTTTGCCCAGTCCCGTCAGACGGTAAGCCGGCTGTGGGACGTGTGCCAAATCCCCGACTACCGCAAGATCTCGGGCCAGAACCACGCCGATCTCGTGGCCACGCTCTACAAGTTCCTGATGAGCCCAGAGGAACGCATCCCCGAGGATTGGTTCGCCCAGCAGGTGGCACTGGCCGATCGCACGGACGGGGATATCGACACGCTCGCCAATCGCATCGCCCACATTCGCACCTGGACCTTCGTGTCCAATCGGGTCGATTGGCTGGCCGACCACGAGCACTGGCAAGGGCGCACGCGTGCCATCGAGGATAGCTTGTCCGATGCGCTGCACGAGCAGCTGACCCAGCGCTTCGTCGACAGGCGCACCAGCGCGCTGATGCGCGGCCTCAAGGAGAAGGACGAGCTTTACGCCGAGATCGCCGAGGACGGCGCCGTGCACGTGGAGAAGCATTACGTCGGTCGCCTGCAGGGTTTTCGCTTTTTCCCCGACGCGCAGGCCGAAGGCATTCACGGCAAGGCCGCGCGCAATGCGGCGGCGCACGTGCTCGCCAGAGAGCTTGCCATGCGCGTGCGCCGCGTGGTCGCGGCCAAGGCCGATGCCTTCAAGGTCGCACGCAACGCCGCAATTCTGTGGCGCGAGACGGAGATTGCTCGACTGGAGGCTGGCGAGGATCCGCTCAAGCCCTCGGTCGTCGTCGACGCCGACGAGTACCTGCCGGTCGCAGATAAGGAGAAGGTGCGCGAACGCCTCGTTGCCTGGCTCGCCGAGCTCGTGGGTGAGCGCCTGAAGCCGTTGGTGGAGATCGACGCCGCGCAGGATATTGCCGGGCTCGCCCGCGGCATCGCCTTTCGCCTCAGGGAGAACTTCGGCGTGCTGCGGCGCGAGAAGGTCGCCGAGGAGATTCGCTCACTCGACCAGCCTGCACGGGCCCAGCTGCGCAAATATGGCGTGCGCTTCGGTGCCTTCAACATCTACTTCCCAACCATGCTGAAGCCGGCCTCGTCGGAGCTGGCGGCGGTGCTATGGGTCCTGAAGTACGGGGCGGGACACGGGCTCGACATCGCGGCCATGCCGGCGCTGCCACGCCCGGGGCTCACCTCCGTGCCGGTCAATGCCGCAACGCCCGAGGTCTTCTACGGGGTGATGGGATTTCACGTGTGCGGACCGCGCGCCGTGCGCATCGACATGCTGGAACGCCTCGCCGACCTCATCCGCGTGCTTCTGACCTGGCGGGCCGATCCCGCCAAGGGGGCGAGCCCGCCCAAGGGCGCCACCGGCGATGGCGGCTTCCGCGCCACGCCGGAAATGATGTCGATCTTGGGTTGCTCGGTCGGCGAGCTCGGCAATGTGTTGAGGGCCCTGGGCTTCTGGGCCGAGCGGCGCAAGCTGCCGCCGGCCGACGGCGCTGCCATCGCACCGCAGGCCGCCACCCCCGCAGTGGAAGCCAACGGAGGGGGTGGCGCCCCGTCGCCGGAGCCCCCATCGGAGGCCGCGGCAGAGGGGCAAGCTTCAGAGCGCTCGAGCGATGGTGGTGCTGAGCCGGTCGTGACCGCTGCGCTCGCCGACACGCCGCCACCTTGCGTTGCGCCGCCGGCTGAGCCGGTGGCCGCGCCCGAGGGGCGCCCCGGAGCGGCTCTCAAGGCGACCGAGGCGCAATGGGAGGAGGTATGGCGGCCAAGGCGCAAAGGTCGCACGTTCGAGGCCGCGTCAGAGCGGCATGGTCAACAGCGCGGGCGCCAGTCCGACACGGCGCCGGCGCAAGAGGTCCGCAAGCCCGGCTCGCAGGCGGGCAAGCCGCGCGGCCGGCGGCCCGATCGGCGCCGCGGCGGCGAACGCCAGGAGCGGCCACGTCCGCATCTGCACGCCTCCGCGCCGCCATCCAAGGCGGCGTTCGATCCCGACTCGCCCTTTGCCGCGCTGAGCTCGCTCAAGGCGCAAATGGAGAAGCGCAGCCAGGACTAACCAAGCATTGACGAGCGCACGGGAACATTCGGTGCCAGTCGCCGTGCAGCGACTCGACAAGTGGCTGTGGTTTGCGCGCATCGTCAAGTCGCGCACGCTGGCAGCCCAGCTGGTTGAGGACGGCAAGGTGCGCGTCAATCGCGCCAAGGTTGCCAAGCCGGCCCAGGCCGTGCGGCCCAACGACGTGCTCACCATCGTCATCCGCGGCAACGTTCACGTGCTGCGCGTGGTCGCGCCGGGAGCGCGCCGGGGCCCTCCCGCGGAGGCGCGCCTGCTCTACGAGCTGCTGTCGCCGCCCGGCGGGGCAGGACGGGAAGGACGCGGGCTGGCCGAGCCGCCCGGTGCGGGTCTTGCGATGCCGCGCCAGCGACGGCGTCGCGGCGGGGTTGGCGACCAGACGTGACGCCGACGTCGCAGCCGGGCTCTCGCGCGCGCTTGACGCTTGCGCCAAGCTGCCTACCTATGGCACCAGATCGACAGGGGATGGTCGTTTGCCGGTTGGGCGACGATCGGATGGGTTAGCATCGAACGCGCATGACCTACATCGTCAACGAGAACTGCATCAAGTGCAAGTTCACGGACTGCGTGGAAGTCTGTCCGGTCGACTGCTTCTACGAAGGCGAGAACATGCTCGTCATCCATCCCGACGAATGCATCGA
>Ga0075425_100002615_pt1 | contig 18053 bp, 19 predicted proteins | sample SoiMethybrSBSTD4_FD_75300 | JGI IMG/M metagenome (GOLD analysis project Ga0075425, IMG submission 75300) | Bulk soil microbial communities from a Populus tree surrounding site in Tennessee, USA - Soil MetaG P. TD hybrid SBSTD4 | ecosystem: Environmental > Terrestrial > Soil > Tree plantation... | reverse complement strand
GACGCTGCCCAGCACGATGTCCTTGCGCTTGACCTTGTCTTCCGGTCCAAGGACATAGACGTATTTGCGATCCTGATCGGTCATGATGGCCTTGTCGTCGATCAGCATCGCCATAAAATCGGCGCGCCCTTCGAGCTGCACGCGCGCATAGAGGCCGGGCACGAACACGCCGTCAGCGTTCGGCACCCTCGCGCGCACGTTGATCGTGCCAGTCGGCGCATCGACCTGGTTGTTGACGAAGTTCACTGTGCCCGAATGCGGAAAGCCGATTTCGCTGGCGAGGCCCACGCGCACCGGGTTGTCCGAGTTGGCACGTTCGCCCTTGCGAGCGAGCTCGCGATAGCGCAGGAAGGACTGTTCGTCCGGCTGGAAGTAGACATAGACTGGGTCCTGCGAGACGACGCTGGTGAGCACGGTCTGGTCGGCCTGGACGAGGTTGCCGAGCGTCAGCAGCGCGCGGCTGACTCTGCCGGCAATCGGCGAACGCACCTCGGTGAAGTCGAGATTGAGCTTGGCGGTGGCCAGCGCCGCTTCGGCCGCATGTACATCGGCGCTGGCCTGTCCCAGCGCGGCCCTGCGCGTGTCGTAGGTGTCGAACGAGATGGTGGCGTTCTTGATCAGCGATTCGGCGCGCTTGTACTGCGCCTCCGCGAGTTGCGCCGATGCGCGGACGCGTTCGAGCTGGGCCACCGCGCTGTCATAGGCGGCGCGGTAGGGACGCGGATCGACCACGAACAGAAGGTCGCCCGCGTTGACCATTTCGCCTTCCTTGAAGGCGATGCGTTCGATATAGCCGCTGACGCGCGGACGTATGTCGACCGCGCCGATGGCCGCGATCCGCCCCGTGAATTCATCCCACTGGCGCACGGATTTGGTTACAACCTGGGCGGCATCGACCTCGGGCGCCGGAGGCGACGGGGCTTCTGCCTCGCTGTTGCTGCAAGCGGTGATGACGGTGGCGATGACCAACATGGCAATGGCGGAAAGACCCGCACGCAGCGACGCGAGTAAGTAACGGCGGTGCGGCACGAGCGTCCTCTCGAAGACGAGCGTTGAGTACTCGAAATCCATTGGGTTACGCCTGCGACGGTCCGCCTTGGAAGCGAGCTGGCGACACATTGCCGTCGACCGTGCGACTGTCGCGACATCGGCAACATGACCGACCTGTTTGGTCATGTGCGCCCCTGCGTCCCAATCGAGGCAAAGTAGAGCGCACGCCCTAGTCGCGGGCCACTGCCACGGCTGATATTTCGAGGAGCGCCCCCGGCACCCCGAGCTGCGTCACCCCAACGCCCGTCCAGATCGGGTGCGGCGGCCGGATCCGCGTCGCCTTTACGTCCACGAGTTCGCGCAACTGGCTGTGTAAGTCGCCGACGTGATAACTGTTCAGGCTCGCCACATCATCGAGCGTTGCCCCCGACTCGTTGAGAATGGCTTCAAGCGTCGTAAAGACATTCTTCGCCTGACTGCGAAAGTCGGGAGGAAGCCGTCCCTCGGCGTCGACCCCGACGATGCCGGAGATGAGGATCTGGTCGCCGATCCGGACGGCCGGCGCAAACTGGTAAGTTTCGGAGGTCGCCTTCAGGAAGGGCGGCACGATGGCCGTGAACGGCTTTGGCATTGGGTTTCTCCTGGCACTGACGATGGTGATCATTTTTTTCTGAAGTTCGCTCGCGTCTTGACGCCAACTCCGACAACGATCTTGCTGAAGCCGCCGCGGTCGAGATGGTCGACCGCCGCGACCACACCCTCCAGCGCTCGGCGATGGCCGACGCCAATGCCCTGGATCGTTAGGTTCTTCAGCATCGGCGGACTGGAGGGCACGGCGACCGACTAAGGATTCAGGTATCATCTATTTCGTTGAAAACAATGCGCCAGTGATGATATTTTTTCTCTTTATAGGTTCCTGCGAGGCGTCAATCCGTGGCTGAATTGTTGAGCGGCGTCGATGTGTTCGTGGCGGCAGTCGAAGCTGGCGGCTTTGCCGCTGCGGGCGAGCGTCTGCATCTCACCCGTTCCGCGGTCGCCAAGGCGATCGCGCGTATCGAGGAGAGGCTCAATGTCCGCCTGTTCCACCGCACGACGCGCAGCCTGGGCCTCACAGAGGATGGTCAGGTTTACTATGAGCGCTGCGTCCGCGCGCTGGAGGAACTCCGCGCCGGGGAGGCCGCGTTGGAGTCGGGGCGGCGCGAAGCAGCAGGGCGTCTGCGTGTATCAGCGCCAGTATTGTTCGGCCGCCGCTGCGTCGCGCCGGTGCTGGCGAAGGTTGCTGCACAACACCCCAAGCTCGAATTGGAGCTTTCCCTCAGCGACAGGCCTGTGGACCTTTTCGAGGACGGCTTCGATCTCGCGATTCGTGGCGGCAACATCGGTGACGGCGCTGGCCTGATGACGCGCAAAATCGGAGTGCAGCGCATGGCAATCTGCGGCGCGCCCACTTATCTCGCCAAACATGGCCGGCCCAAGCGGTTGGACGACCTCCTGCGCCACACCGGCATAGTTTACGGGCGCGCCGGGCACATCCGGACCTGGGAGTTTCCAGCCGGCGAGCGGAAAGCGCTCGTCGAGGCGACGCCTCCCAGCCGCCTGCGTTTCGACGATGTGGAAGCCATTGCCGATGCCGCGGAGGCCGGCCACGGGCTTGCTTGGCTGCCCTGCTGGTTGATCCGCGACCGGGTCCGCTCCGGAACACTCATTCCACTGCTCAGGGACGTGCCGAGCATTGAATTCGTCACATATGCGCTCTGGCCGCAGACGCCGCATCTGCCCTTGCGCGTGCGGTTCGCCCTGGATGCGCTCACCGCAGCGCTGCCCGGCACAACTGACCTGTAGGTTGTGGCCTATTTATCCTCATCTAACGGATTAAAATCCGCCTTTCATGATCGGTCTTGGCACATCGCGTCAGCCGACCGATCGACGCTTTCGGATCACTGCGACCGTGGACGTTCGGAATCGTTCCGAGGCTTCGTCCGCCTACCGGTCGACCCAGCTATACGGAAGCGGACATTGCCTCATAATGATCGGCGACACAGAGGCCGCCAGCCATGTCCGCTGATCGGGCATCGCGACCGTTCTCAGATATAGATTTTCTCGGTGATACCGATATGCCTAGCCCAAGCGGCAGATTTAAAGTCAGCTCTCGGGCCAATTCTACAGTAGGATCATTGTCGCTCGACGCACTGACCCACATTAGCGGTCCTCGCAGTGACCCCTGATTGCATCGCTGCAATCTAATGCGACGCACGTCACCGACACGCTGCGGGTCGTCCGATTGAGACGGCGCATACCAACACGGTCCGACCGTTGGCGCATGAAATAGCTCTGCGCCGAGGGGCCACGCCGAGCTGTGCTGCCGCGGCTAAAGCTGCGCCAATCGGTAACTGCGACGAACCTTGCCAGACGGTCGAAATCACTTCCACTCACTGCTGAATTCGGCTCAACAGACTGTGTACCAAATATTGGATTTTTATCTCGGCAGTTGGGCAATAGGTATTCCTTGAACGCACTTGTCGGCGTTCTCCACGTACGGAGGATAGATGCGGATGTTTAAGCCGTGCGCGTGATCGGTGTTCCCTATTGCGGCTACGACGACGAGGCTGCCGGTGGAGCAGACGTTATCATCGCTGGGTTTGCCAAGTGCGCCATGGCGCTGCAGCTGCGTTGGTCGGCAACTGCGGTGAGCCCGGTCGCATCGCCGGGATCACATTAGAGATATTCCTAAAACTGAGTGATGGCGGGAGTACGTCCATGTGGAAATCCATCTTAGATGAAGTAAGGGAAGTTGCGTGGCTCGCCTTAGTTGTGGGTGGGTTGTCAGTGGTTGGAGTGGGCATCGCCATGGCTCTTGCTGCGAGTTGATCGTCACGCGGTGTCTAGGGTCAGGATCGTGGCCGCAGCCGGTCCCTGGGCTTGGGCCTCCACCGAAGGTGTGCCTGAGAGCAGCTGGCTTTCCAGCTCCAGCGAACTAGCCGCATAGTCAAATCCGAGATAGTATTGCCGCGCTTACGGCACGGCTCACTTCTGAATAAATGGGTTTCTGACCGAACGCTTCGCCGAATGAGCGTTCGAGTTCGAGGTTGAGCGGAGCATGTCGATGAGAGCACGCAACGTCGCCGGGACGTGCCGGCGACCTGGATAATAGAGCATCATGCCCTCAATGGCCGGCGACCATTCTTCCAGGACCCGGATAAGTTGCCCCGAGCGCAGGAACGGTTCTGCCAGGGCCTCCAAGGTGTAGGCAAGTCCAAGCCCATCAACCGCCGCACGAAGCCCGAAGTCTGGGTCGTCGACCATGACCCGGCCGGATCCGGCGCGTCTTGCCGCTGTGAGCGAAAGACCACACCAAGACAGAATGGTCGTCTGGGCGGCGAAATTGGACGCACGCGTGGCGGGTTAGATCGTCAGGTAATCGGGGGCGCGGTCGCCTCGCAAAATAAGCTGGTGAACCGACGACGGCGACCCTCATTGGACCAGTCAAACGCACGCCAATCATATCGGCTGGCACCCGCATATGGATGTCGATCCCTGCATCGAAGCCCTTGGAGACGATGTCCATAGGTTCTTCGGTGAGCGAGACCTCGAGGTGTATCTCAGGGTACGTGGACACGAACCGATCCCAAATTGGCGCGATCACGGCTGCCGCCGCTACGCGCCGTGCAGAAATACGCAGTCGTCCCAAAGGCCGCGCGCGCTCCTGATTGAGGTTCTCGAGCGCCTCGTCGATCTGCTGCATGGCCGGACGGCACCCGGTCGAGCAAGCGGTGGCCTGCATCCGTCATCGAAACGCTACGGGTCGTGCGATTGAGCAGCCGCACACCAAGACGCTCCTCCAACAGGCGCATCGAATGGCTCAGCGCCGAGGGCGTCACACCGAGCTTGCAGCCGCGGCTCTGAAGCCGCGCCGATCGGCAACGGCGACGAACGCCGCCAGGTTGCCGAGATCACTTCGAGTCATTGCTGAATTCCTCTCAACAGATCATGTAGCAAATATTGGATTTTCATCCGTAGTATCGGTCAATAGGTATTTCCGGGAACTACAGCTGCATGAAGAACGGTGTACCGCCGTCCCGTATTCAATCCTTGAGCAGATGCCTCCATGTCGAGAACGATGCGAACCACGTGGCTCCTATTGCCGGGCGCTCCCGCAATAGTGCTCGCCGCAGCCGAATCCGCCGCGGCGCAGCTGCCCGACGGTGGGGCGGACCGCGGTGCGCTCTACTACACGCAATGCCTGCTCGATTGGGACCCGGGCACGCACATGACCAAGCAGGAGTGGTCGAGCAGCTGTCGGCGCCTGGCGCGGGATCGGCATGAACTGCCGGTGAAGTCACGCAAGCTCGACGGTCAGCCCTAAAGCTGGATGCGCGCCGTTAGCAACAATTGGGAGAACGTCAATGTTGAAGCTGGCCGCTGCCGCAATGGGCCAAGTCGCGTGCGCGATACTGGTCATCTGTACGCTTCTCTCCCCGGTTCACGCCCAATCGAAGGAACCGGCCACGGTTCCGGTCGGCGTTGTCGCGGCCGAACGCAAAGCGGTGAAAAAAGCGCTCGATTTCGTCGGCCGCGTCAACGCGATCGATCGCGTAGAGGTGCGTGCGCGAGTGACAGGGTATCTGGAGGCGGTTCTGCTCAAAGAGGGCGAGACCGTCAAAGAGGGTGCCCCCCTCTATCGCATTGAGAAGAGCCTCTTTCAGGCCGCCGTCGAACAGGCTGAAGGCTCGTTGGAACGCAGCAAGGCATCAAAGATCTTTAGCGCGCTGCAGTTGCAGCGGGCGGAGGAGTTGCTGGCAAAAAACGTCGGCACGCCAGTGGCGCGCGACCAGGCGGTGGCGACCTACACCCAAGCCAAAGGGTCCGTGATGATCGATGAGGCGAATCTCGCCACAGCCAAAACCAATCTCGGTTACACCGACATCATCGCGCCGGTCGCCGGCAAGGTCGGGAAAACCAACATCACCAAAGGCAACGTGGTCGGACCCGACAACGGCGTACTGACCGTCATCGTCAGCCAGGATCCGACGTATGTCACCTTTCCCGTCAGCCAGCGCGAGTTCCTGCGTGCGCGCGAGAGCGGGCGGCAGTTTGACCTCAACGGCAAGGTCCAGCTTCGCTTTGCCGATGGTTCGATCTATCCCCAGACCGGCCGGATCAATTTCATCGACGTGACCGTCGATCGCAGCACCGACACCGTGCTCGTGCGAGCGGCGTTCCCCAATCCCGAGGGCGCGCTCGTCGACGGGCAGCTCGTGAACGTCAATCTCGAAGCCGGCAGCCCCGAAGAGAAAATCGTCATCCCGCAGGCCGCGCTGATCATCGATCAGGAGGGCATCTACGTGTTCGTGGTCAAGGATGGCAAGGCGACTGTCAACCGCGTCAAGACCGGCGGCCAAAGCGGCACAGGAGCCGTGATCGACCAGGGTCTTTCCGGCGGCGAGCAAGTGATCGTAGACGGCCTGCAAAGCCTGCGCCCGGGTGCACCGGTGCGCGTCGGTCGGGGTTAATCCCATGCTGTCCGCCATCTTCGTCGACCGGCCACGGCTCGCCATCGTCATCGCTGTCGTCACCACCATTGCGGGCCTGTTGGCGCTCTATGCCATGCCCGTCGCGCAATACCCGGACATCGTTCCACCGCAAGTCTCGGTCACGACCAATTATCCTGGGGCGTCCGCGGACGTCGTCGACGCGACCATCGCGCAACCGATCGAAGCGCAGGTGATCGGCGTCGACAAGATGATGTACATGAAGAGCGTGAGCGGCAATGACGGCAGCTACACGCTGACTGCCTCGTTCGAGCTCGGCACCAATCCCGACATCAACACCGTCAACGTCAACAACCGGGTGCAGGTGGCGCTCTCCAGCCTGCCGCAAGACGTGCAGCGCCAAGGCGTTACGGTCAAGAAGAAGTCCGCGGCCTTGCTCGGGGTGATAACGGTCTACTCTCCAAAGCGCACCCATGATCCACTTTTTATTTCCAATTTCATCACCATCAATCTGCTCGATCAGATCAAGAGCACGCCCGGCGTCGGTGACGCATACATGTGGGGCCCGCAGGACTATGCCATGCGGGCCTGGATCAGGACCGATCGGCTGACCGGGCTGAATCTAACCACCGATGACGTGATCAATGCGCTCCAGGCGCAGAACGTCCAAGCCGCCGTCGGCCGCATCGGTGCTCGGCCGGCATCCGATGAGCAGCAGCTGCAGCTGAACGTGGAGACGCAAGGCCGCCTGACCTCGGTCGAGCAGTTCGAGAACATCGTTATCCGCGCCAACTCGGACGGCTCAGTCTTACGCTTGCGCGATGTAGCCAGGGTGGAGTTGGGCGCTGCCAATCTCGACCGGGATACGCGCTTCAACGGCGGCCCAGCTGCTGTGATTGCGATCTACCAGTCGCCAGGCGCCAATGCCATCGCGACGCTCAAGGCGGTACGCGAGCGGGTCCGCGAGCTCGAGAAGCGCTTTCCCGAGGACCTCGCCTGGAAAGTCTCCTACGACCCGACCGTCTTCGTCGCGGACACGATCCATGAGGTACAGAAGACGCTGATCGAGGCCTTCGTGCTGGTGGCGATCGTAGTCTTCCTGTTCCTCGGCAGCGTGCGGGCCACCATCATTCCCATAATTGCGGTGCCGGTCAGCCTCATCGGCACCTTCGTCGTGCTCAAGGCCATCGGCTACTCCGCCAATACGGTCTCGCTCCTCGCCGTCGTGTTGGCGATCGGCATTGTGGTCGATGACGCAATCGTCGTGGTCGAGAACGTCGAGCGCGTGATGGAGGAGCACCCGGAGCTCTCGCCTGCGGAGGCGACCAAGCGCGCGATGGCCGAGATCACCGCGCCGATCATCGCCATTACGCTAGTGCTGCTCTCGGTGTTCGTTCCAGTCGCCTTCATTCCGGGGATCTCCGGCGAGCTCTTTCGGCAGTTCGCCGTGATGGTCGCGGTCTCCATGTTCTTGTCGGCAATCAACGCACTGAGCCTGTCCCCGGCCCTGTGCGGGGTCATTCTCCGGCCAAGCCACGGGCCGCGGCGAGGCCCGATCGGTTGGGTAATCCGCTCAATCGATCGCGTGCGCGACGCCTACGGCGCCGCTGTGGCCCGCGTGGTGCGCTTCTCCGTCATCGGGCTTGCGATGGTCGGCGTATCAGGGCTCGGGGTCCTTGGCCTGTCCCGGATTACGCCGACCGGATTCCTACCTGAGGACGATCAGGGAGCTTTCTTCGTCGTCATTCAGTCGCCGGGAGCCGCGTCCGTATCGCGTACATCGGAGATTGTGCGGCAGGCCGAAGCAATCTTGCACGAGGAGCCGGCGGTTGCCGACTACACGGCAGCCGTGGGGCTGAACTTCATTGACAACTATTCGCAGCCGGATGCCGCCTTCATGATCGTCACCCTCAAGCCGTTCGCCGAGCGCAGGGAACCATCACTCTCAGCGGGGGCCGTAATCGCCCGTCTCGGCCCAAAATTCAACCAAATCCTCGGCGGCCGCGTCGTGCCCCTACTGCCGCCGCCCATCATCGGCCTCGGCACCGGCGGCGGTTTTACCTATGTCCTGCAAGACTTGCGCGGCAGCGCTCCCAATGCGCTGGCTCAGGTTGTGCGAGGCCTTTTGGTTGCTTCCAACCAAGACTCGAAGCTCGCTCGCGTGTTTAGCACATTCTCGGCCAACAATCCTTCGATCCATCTCGATATCGACCGGGACAAGGCGCAGGTTCTCGGCGTGCCGTTGAGCGCTGTCTTTCAGGCGTTGCAGGCATCGCTCGGCGGATTTTACGTCAATGATTTGAATCTATTCGGCCGGCGCTGGCAAGTGCAGATCCAGGCTGAGGCTGCCGATCGCAACGATATCGACGATATCTACCGCATCAATGTGCGCAACAAGGACGGCAAGATGATCCCGTTGCGCAGTGTGGTCGAGGTGCGTCTGGTCGTCGGGCCGCCGGCACTCATCCGCTACAACAATCTGCGGGCCGTAACCGTGCAAGGTGCGCCGGCGCCGGGCGTGTCCTCCGGCCAGGCGCTTGCCACCATGGAGACTGTCGCCGCCCGGACGCTGCCACAGGCCTATGCCGGCGAGTGGACCGATACCGCCTTCCAGGAGAAGCGCGCCGAGGGTAAGACCGCGATCATTCTCGGCTTCGCGGTACTGTTCTCATACCTGTTTCTGGTTGCGCTCTACGAAAGCTGGACCATCCCGGTGCCGGTGCTGCTCTCGGTGGCCGTCGGCGTGCTGGGGTCGTACGTGGCAATCGTGCTCGGTCGCCTCACCCTCGATCTCTATGCCCAGATCGGCATGGTTGTGCTGGTCGGCCTCGCGGCCAAGAACGGCATCCTGATCGTCGAGTTTGCCAAGGAGAGGCGCGAGCGGGGTGTTCCATTGCTCGAGGCGGCGATCGAAGGGGCACGGCTGCGCTTCCGCCCGGTGATGATGACATCATTTGCCTTCATCTTCGGTCTTTTGCCGCTCGTGGTCGCGGACGGCGCCTCCCAGCTCGCCCGACGTGGCGTCGGGACGGCTGTATTCGGTGGCATGCTATTCGCGTCTTTCATCGGCATCTTCGTCATCCCGCCCCTGTACGTGGTGTTTCAGGGCCTCCGCGAGCGGCTGAGACCGTCCTCGCGCCCGGCCGTACCAGATCGCGGTGTGCAGGATCAGGCGATCCCCTTGGAATGAACTCGACAAGGAAACCTGTCGCCGAAAGGAGGTCTGCGTGTCTTCGAATCTCACAAGATTGCCCGGCTCTAAGCGGCGCGCTCACCTCATCATCGCCGAAGCGCGGCGCCTCGGGTTGGGCAACATACACATTGAGCGCGTCAACTCTTCTCCACGCCTCGCTGCAGAGTTCAATGGAGAGCCCATAAGCGTCCCCTTAGCGCTCACGCTCGTGGACCGCGGCGATCCTGCCCGGGCGCTTCTGCAATTCCATCAGCAACTGCGCATAGCCTTGTCCCGGAGAAGTTAGATATGTCGGATAGACAAACCATCGCGCGCGGCGACGCCCACCGTATTCAATCTCACCCGGCCTTCGCCTGCATAGCCCTTGTGCTGCAAGGTGGCGGTGCCCTTGGCGCCTATCAAGCCGGCGTCTACGAGGCCCTTGCCGAGGCGAGCCTCCAACCGGATTGGGTGGCCGGCATTTCGATCGGCGCCATCAATGCGGCTCTGATTGCCGGCAATGCGCCGGGTACCAGGATCGAGAAGCTCCGCAGCTTCTGGGAGGGTATCACGGCTTGGCCTTGGTCGAGTTGGGAGGAGCGGCTCAACCCTATGCTGTTGAGGGGTGATATCGCCCGTCAGTGGCATCACCAGATCAGTGCTGGTCTCGCCTTGGTGGGCGGTGCGCCGGGGTTCTTCAGTCCTAGGATGCCGCCGCCGTGGCTCAGCCCCGCCGGCACTCCGGAGGCGATGAGCTTGTTTGACACCGGCCCGCTTAGACGAACGTTCGAGAGGCTCATTGACTTCGACCGCATCAACAGCGCCGAGATGCGCTTTAGCGTCGGTGCCGTCAACGTCAGCACCGGCAACTTCGTCTACTTCGACAATAGGACGCACGCCATCGGTCCGGAGCACGTGATGGCGAGTGGAGCGCTCCCGCCCGGCTTTCCGCCGATCGAGATCGAGGGCGAATATTATTGGGACGGGGGCTTAGTCTCCAACACGCCGCTGCAATGGGTCGTCGACAGCCGGCCCGCACTCGACACACTCGCCTTCCAGGTCGATCTCTGGAGTGCGGGCGGCGAGCTGCCGCGCACGTTTGCTGAGGTTGCCACGCGCCAAAAGGAAATTCAGTATTCCAGCCGCACCCGAGCCGGCACCAATTCTTTCAAGCATATCCAGCGGCTACGCCACGCCATGGCCGACCTGCTCGACCAGCTCCCCGCTCCTCTGCGCGACGGTCCCGAGGCAAAGCTCCTCCGAGACGCCACTGACCGCAAGGTCTACAACATTGTGCACCTGATCTATCGCGCCAAGAAGCATGAGGGTCACTCCAAGGATTTCGAGTTCTCGCGCGCCAGCATGCGTGAGCACTGGCGTGCCGGTTACCACGATGCCTTGCGCACGCTACGCCATCCCGAGGTTTTGCAGCGGCCGACCAACCACGAAGGGGTATTCACCTTTGATCTCCACAGCGACGCACGGGAATAATGCAAAAGAATCGAGGTGTGCCGGTGCGGCCTCAATCGTGACATCAACAGCTCGGTGCAGGTCCAAACTCCAGGTGCGTCAAACCCGCCTTCTGCTCACCCCGTTGGGAGGTTCCCTCCCTCGGTTGATCGCGCGACCGGCCCGGTGGAAAGTTCCACAGGCCTGTACCACCTCGGGTTGATCAATACGAGCCTAGTTGAGCCGCCCGATCGACTTTCGCAGACGCGCGTCCAGAACCGACCACGCTGACGCCCCAAACAGCATCGGCTGCGCTTACCCAATGAGCGCCCTTCGTGAGTGCAACCGCACTCGCAGGAACGCTCCGGACATCTGCTTAGTCAGCCGAGTGTCACCGATACTCAAGAAAAATGCGCAAGGGCCCTCAACATACTCAGCTTAGCCGACCGCTGACGCGCGCTCCTTCGTTGGCGCTCTTCCCTCTTGCGCATCATTACGGAAATCGAGATCGTTGCTTCTCGCATGCGAAGAATGATTTGCCAGCTTCATTGATGAATTACGCTCAACAGGGTATGCGCTAAATAGCGGATTTTGCCCAGCGCCGGAGCGACTAGATAATCCTCGACGAATTGAGATAGCCGAGGAGCTCAAATGCAAAACCCTGTCGATGCACGATGGACCCTGCCCCTATGGCTCCAGAGTCTTACGACCATGGGCAAGCGCAGCGAAGGCACGCGAGCAGTTATTGCTGACCAGCATCAATCCCGAAGGCCGATCGGTCAATCCAAGAACGACGATACAGCATTGCGTTGGCGTTCAGTTAGCCTCCCCGGTAGACGCCGACGCGCGAGAGCCGCCGAGCCTCATTCTCCTCCTCGGCGGCTCTCAGCTTACACCGAGTATGACCCTATGCAGGCGGTCACCCAGCGTGTTTGCACCGAGACCCGAAAGCCAATTCGCATCGGAATCGTCGGGGCAAATGCCAAAGCAAGTTGGGCGGCGCTGTCACACGTTCCGGCCATCAACGGTATTCCCGGGCTGAAACTCGCGGCCGTAGCAACGCGCAACGCGCAAAGTGCACGGGAAGCGGCTGAAATCTTTGGTGCTGACCATTGGTTCTCCGATCCCTTAGCGATGATCCGCGATGACCAGATTGACCTCGTCACGATCGCCGTCAACGTACCGACGCACCGCGAACTCGTTCTGGCGGCGCTAGACGCTAGCAAAGCGGTTTACTGCGAGGCACCTCTCGGACGCACCGTTGAAGAGACCGAAGAGATGGCGAGCGCCGCAGGTTCGCTTCATACCGCGATTGGATTGCAGGGGCGATTAAATCCAGCGGTGCGCCATGCTGCTCATTTGCTTTCTTCTGGAAAGATTGGGCGACCACTCAAAGTGCGAATTGTCTCCAACGTCGTCGGCTTCGGGCCCGAAATGCCGTCCGCATACGATTACTTCAATAAGGTCTCGTCCGGAGCCAATCTGCTGACCATCACTGTCGGGCACACTCTCGATGTTGTGGAAGCCGTCCTCGGACCGATCATCGAGGTTGAGGCCCGGACCGAGATTCTGTGGCCTACCGTCAAACTAACGGACACCGGAGAGAACAGTTTGCGTGAAACCGCCGATCACGCCAGCATCTTGGGCAGCACGCACTCTGGTGTTGTGTTTGCGGCCTCCATCAGCGGCGGTATAGCGCCGGAGGGTGTTCGCTTCAGCTTAGAGATCAGGGGATCAGAGGGATGGCTCAGGCTAACCAGTGATCACCCCTACGGCGTTCAGGCCGGTGACATCAAGCTGGCCTCGAACGTTCCATTCGCAATACCCCACGAGGGCGTGGTCTCCGGTGGGTTCATGGGCGCGGCAATCAATGTGGGGGAGGTCTATGCTCATCTGGCGCGTGATATTCATACGGGCGATTACGACACACCTGGCTTTGAACACGCACTTCACAATGCGCGTCTCATCGAGGCTGTACTGCGTGCGGCCGAACATGGCGAACGCCAAATACTGACAAATTGAGGCGTCGCTGCTCTGGTAATCTGAACCTGTGACACCAACATCAAAACAGCCAAGCCGGATGTAGACCGCCATGGTCGCCCTCAAGGAGTAAGCATCATGAAGCTCAACGGCAAAGTTGCCCTGATCACAGGTGCGGCGAGTGGCATCGGCCAGGCGATTGCGAGGCGTTATTGGAAGCCGATGGCCGCGTCGTCATCACGGACATCGATCCGGCCAAAGCCACGCAGGCGGCAAGCGAACTCGGCCGCCGGATGGGCACTGTGAATCAAGTCTGTTCAAGGCAGAGCCGCATGCGATGCGCCCCGGCCAGCTGGTGGCTTACTGGACATGGGTCGAAGAGCAACTGATCGACTTGAGCGTCGCCTTCTCGCCGGTCTCCATCAAATCCTGAATTGCGCCGCAGCATCCGCCGCCGATTGATACGCGCTCGATGCTCCGGTCTCTTGAGATTTTGCTTCAGGCGCCGCCGTCGAATTTGACGTAGCGGCTGCGGCAACGACAGCGACGAGAGACGACACAAGCGGGCCAGCGGCAGCGAAGTCAGCGACCTTCTGCTCGAGCTTCGCCCCGCCGTACTCCTCCTTCAAGCCCGCGATGAGCTGCTCTCCATTATCTCGGTGCAACTCACGCACCTTCTCTTCCCACGCTGGATTGATCTCTAGCCGGAGAGCGTTGGCGCAGTAATCGAAGTCGAGGAAGGCTGGCACGACGTGTCTGCGCATCGCGCTATCCATACAGTCACCCTTTAATGCAACCTCTCGTGCCTGGCACGTATCGCGCGCATTTGCTATCATCCCCCATCTGCGGCCGCTACACGCTCACCATAAACAAACACCATCGAACACCGCATCGGAGCGAAATTCTACATCGCAGAGCCGTCTTACGACTGGTCGCCGACCTACAACTCTGCGCCCTCGCAGATGCTGCCCATCATCAGGATTCACGGCGCACGTGGGGAACAATCGCTGCCACAGCACGTTTCTTCCGTGCGGGGACGGAGTTCCCATGAGTACCTACCTCGACGAGCTTATCAGATCAGTAGAAGCAGAAGCGGCGGAAGAGGAAGTGTACATTAGCCAGCTCCGATCCAGCAATCACCGCTCGCAACATAGTCGCCGCAACCTCAATCGAATTTTACAGCGCCTTCGCACATTGAAAGACCTTCGCAAGAAGTAGCAACGCAAGATGGAGACCGAACGCCCATGAATGCTTCTAGCAAAGTCATTCTTGTAGCCGCGGGTGCATTGGCCTTGGCTACAGCCAGCGCGTCAGCAGAAATTGCGTGCAATTCCGAGGGCGATTGCTGGCACGTCAAGAGGCACGACTATCATCCCGATCTCAAGCTGACCATCCATCCAGACAACTGGAAATGGGCCGAGCACGAGCATGAGAAGTATAGGTGGCGCGAGCACGAAGGCCACGGTTACTGGCGGAACGGGGCTTGGGTCGACATCAAGTAAGCACTCAAACCGCCCATCACTGGGCCCTTTTCCTTTCGAGCGCGGAGCTGCGCCGGTTGTTCTAGAGGCTGACGCATAACTCTGCACTCGCTAAGGGATAGGCCCCCGCAGCCTCTCCTCCCCGCGCCACAAGGAGAAAGCACTCCCCATAGATGCTATGGGATGTCACGCGCTCGCCACGATCAAAGCCCACGATCTCAGTCTCGAGAACAACTTCTGGAGGAAACACCATGCTTCGCAAACTCATGTTTGGGGTGGTCGCTAGTGCCGCACTTGCGTTCTCGACGTCCGCCTTCGCGCAAGGCACCGCCGCCGAGGCGAAAGCAATGCTCGAAAAAGCGGTCGCCGCAGTGAAAGCCGACAAGGCCAAGGCTATCACTTCTTTCAACAACGGAACTGACGGCTTCAAGGATCGTGACCTCTATCCGTTCTGCTTCAACATCTCCGATGGAGTTACCCAAGCCGCACCGCCCTCAGTACGTGGCAAGGACGTGCGGACGATAAAAGACGCCAAGGGTAATGCATTTGGAGAGGACCTCTATAAGGCTGCGCAAGATGGGAAAATCAACGAAGTGAGCTACATGTTCCCGAAGCCAGGTGCTACCGAACCAAGTCCCAAGACGAGCTTCGTGACTAAGGTTGGCGACCTTGGCTGCGGCGTTGGCTATTACAAGTAACGCAACTGCCGACCTCGAAATGGGCCGTGCTCGGATCGGGCTCGGCCCTACCTGCAACGTCCTACGCAGTTGCGATATGACCACCGCGCCACAACAGACTGCTTTTCCAAAAAGGAAAATATCCCGTCACACTCCTTCGTAGACTTCCATGCAAAGCTCTACCCGACTGCTTGCCGTCGGCCCTCTGCGGCGCTGCAGGCTATCGGGGCGTCAGTCCTGGCGAACAACTAACCCCGCAGCGCTGAGACTGATCCTTCATCTACAATCCCAACTCACCGATCACACGCTCCGCAAAATGTGCATTCCCGCGCTCGCCCAACGCGCGGTGGACGCTTGCGCTCTTACAAAGCTTTCTTCCAGAGCCGAAGGAATGCGCGGTCAGGAACAATGACCCCCACCACGCGTTTTTTCTCCGGATCACGAAGGGTCAATCCATGATTTCGCGGACGCTGGTGGTACGCATCGCCGTCTTCCTTGGGGTGCATGTGGGCATCCTCGTCTGGCTCCTAACCTTTCTTTAACTCGCGATACGTCGTCGCAATTGAGGCGACGAAACCACAACGGACACATTGCGCTGACGCAGCACGCGATTGACGTGGATTGATGTCAACACCGAGCGCGTCGGCGAGCACGAACTGGCTCAACGGGCATTCGACCTCCGTTTCGGTCGCGAGCCTAACCAAGGTCAATCGCTCAGCAAGCTCCATGCAAAAATGCGCAGTGCGCTCGATTGCGCTCTGACCACCATCGCCTCGTCGCGCGACGTGGCCCACAGAAGGGCCGCCCCGAGGCGTGGGAATTCAGTCACCGATCTTGACACCTGTGCCCCGTCGACAGCGCTGACCACCGCATCCGTAATCGCCGAGAACGAATGGTCGGCAGTTCGCAGCAGAACGTACGCAGGCCGACGATGTCGCCGGCGATTGGAAATGAGATGATCTGGCGCGAACCGCTATCCGCCGACAGCCGGATAAACGTACTCAGCCTCTTTGCAAGGACGCTGTCGAACCGCGCATTGGCCATCGATCGGGCTCTCCTGCTCCAAGGGGTACAGCGGTCGCGTGCCAGAGGCACATCGCGATGTACGATACACCGATCCCTCTGTACCCCACGACATCTCCGCCCAGGAGGCCCAGCGGCTACCGTCAACTAGCTCCAACGCAAAGCCCGGAAAAATCGGTCATTTCACCAATATGGATTAGTGCGCAAGCTCGACAAGTGGGAGAGACTTGCACCTGAAAGGAACAAACACGATGACCGAACATCCTCGGTTTAACGACGCGGATGGCTCAGCTGCCCTCGGGATCTGCGAATCGCTCATCCTGGCACTTACCGACCGCAAACTCATAACTGAAAAGGACGCGCGCGACCTCCTGACTGACGTTCTAACGTCGCACAGTGAAGCGGCCGAAACCTCACAAGCGCCTGACAAGCATCGGGCGGTTGCCGAAATTGTGCAGCGCATTCTTGATGGCAAGGATGGGGTACGCTCACTCTAACCCAGGTTAGTCCGCGTTTCTGCTGCGAGGGTAGTCTAAACATGACGCGACATCGACCGCGCGTCGCTCAGCGCCCTCGACCTCAAACGTGTCGATCATCACTTTTGTTGCCACCGTGAGGATTAATCGACGGCTAGGGATTGGTCGCCACCCTCAAATAGGCGACACTCTCAAGCAAACGCGCTTGGCCGTGCTGGGGGACGCTCTATGCAGAGCACCAGCCTTGCTGGCCGCTCGATCCTCGTCGTGAAGGACGAGCCCCTTATCGCACTCGACAGTACCGCGTTTTCGCATGAGCTGGCGCGAGCGCGGCGGACCCCCCGGTGGAGGTGCCGGAGCGAAGCGGCTTTGGCCGAGTTCTCATCGAGCGGCTGATATCGAAAGGCTCGACGCCACGGTTTGGCTGACGTTCGAGTCTCAAGGCGTGACTTGGACCCTCGATGCAGCGGCGGCCGATGTTCTGGCGGCGGCAAACGCTGAATAACACGATCCGTCAAATGCACAGCGGAAACGCGGGGTCCCGCGAGATCGACGAATGTCGGTTCATCGTACTCCCCCTTTCCCCGTTACCGCTGGGCGGCACGGCAGAAAGGCACCGAAAGTCGAGGCGATCAGCGCTCATCAAGATCATCCCTCATGCGCCCCTCCCCACTACGCTCCGCCACACAAAAAATTAAATTTTCAAAGATCTGCTCTCCGTACCATTCCGTGCAAAACTCTCCCTCGGCTTCCTGCCGCGTGGCCCTCTTTGCGGCGCCGCAGCCATCGGGGGTTTCAGTCCTGGTGAGCTACCCCGCTGCGCCGGGACTGATCCCCTCACTCCACGCGCCAGTCTCTTCATCGCGACGTCACATCCCCGGGGCCTGAAGTCACAGCGGCACCGCGCGTCGGTGCACACATCAAGCGGCGGCAGCTTCAACCCCACCACTGCGCCATCCACCGCTTTCGTGGTGCTGTTGGCACACACCGCACCCATCACCGTCGTCCGCTGAATAAAATTCACGCGTCTTCACAACGCCCGATTGCTTCCACGCGAGTAAATTTTTCTCCGCAATTTCCCGCATCATATTTCATGCGCGCACTATACCAATGTTCACTCACCTCCCCTTCTCCATCGCCGCAAGTCCTAGCAGCATGTTCTCGACCTTGCGCAGCTCCGCCGCGGATGCGTTAGCAAATCCACAATGAAGCCGCCGCTTACGTCGCTAACGCCCTGATGCGACTCGCGCTCGAGTTCGAGAACAACTACTACGCCCAAATTCGTCGCCACTATCAATCGATTGCGCCAGAGCCCG
>Ga0075425_100002614_pt1 | contig 18057 bp, 15 predicted proteins | sample SoiMethybrSBSTD4_FD_75300 | JGI IMG/M metagenome (GOLD analysis project Ga0075425, IMG submission 75300) | Bulk soil microbial communities from a Populus tree surrounding site in Tennessee, USA - Soil MetaG P. TD hybrid SBSTD4 | ecosystem: Environmental > Terrestrial > Soil > Tree plantation... | reverse complement strand
GATCGCCTGGAACTCGCCGATCGAGAAGAATCCGTTTTCGCCGGTGTCCGCACCGATGATCTTCAGCGGAACGTCGCGGTCCTCGAAGCGGCCGTACTTGTCGCGCGCGTCATTCGTTTCCAGCGACGCGCCGACGTTTTCTTTGACCGGTGTGAGCAGAAACGCGCGATCGCGATCGCCGCGCAGCTTCACGTGATGATCGCCCAGACGTTTGAATCCGATCATCGCGCCGGGCTTCACTTCCTTGATGATCGCCCCGTGCGCCGCCGGCGCGGGCGTGCGCGCGAGGAGGAACAGCAGGCCCGTGTGCGCGAAGCCGATCGCCGACTTCGCGAGCAGCTGCGGCGACGGTTTGTCCTCGCTGTGCGTGTACGGAATGTTGATACCCATCCCGCCCGTGCCGGTCGTGCCGACCTTCACGTACACGCGCACCGACGTCGCCGTGAGCGTGCGATGCAGGAAGAGGATGTGCCGCGTGATCTGCGGAACGCCCTGCGCGATCAGCAGCTCGCGCACCGACTGCAGCAGCTCGGGCAGACGTTCGCTGGAACCGCCTTCGACCTCGTCAAGCAGTTCCTTCGTTTTGCGCGCGCTCTTGAATTCGTCCTGGTAGCTGATCGCCGTCGCCGTGTTGATGCAGTCGACGATGACGTTCGGACGATGCTCCGCGATGAGCGTGTACAGCGCCGACGTCTTGTAGTCGACATCCGGCGAAAAGATCTCGGCGAACAGCTCGTCGTAGTGCGCGCGATTCGTGAGGATCTCCGCGCGCGGCACGTTCTGCAGCGACTGCGGCAGAAAAATGTTGCCCGGCGCGCCGACGAGATCGACGTCGGTCACGTCGCGTTTCAGATTCTCGATCGCGAGATTGACTTCGTCCGCGGTCAGCGCCGCGATGACGATCTTCGCGGGATGCAGCGCACGTGCGGCCTCGCGCGCGACCTGCTCGCCGACCATGCCCGCACCGCCGAGGATGAGGATCGTCTCGCCGCTGCGGCGATCAGGGACCAACGCGCTCCTCCTCGCCTTTTGGCAGGCCCCAGCGCTCGGTGATGCGCTCGTGCGTCAGCCAGCGCTCGCAGTCGAGCGCGGCCTGGCAGCCGGAACCGGCGGCGGTGACCGCTTGTCGATAAATGTGATCGACGACGTCACCGCAGGCGAAGACGCCCTGAATGTTCGTGACCGTCGAGTTGCGATGCGGCAGGAGGATGTAGCCCGCGCGATCGAGCTCGAGCTGGCCGGCGTACGGCTGCGAGTTCGGCGTGTGGCCGATCGCGACGAAGAGGCCCTGCGCCGCGATCTCGCTGGCCTCGTTCGTCACGAGATTGCGCAGCTTCAGCGACGTGATGCCGTTCTCCTTCGTGCCGACGACTTCCTCGACCGTCGTGTTGAACACGAACTCGATCTTCGGATTGTTCTGCGCGCGCTCCTGCATGATCTTCGAAGCGCGGAGCTCCTCGCGGCGGTGGATGACCGTGACCTTGCGCGCGAATTTCGTGAGGAAGGTCGCTTCTTCCATGGCCGAGTCGCCGCCGCCGACGACGACGATGTCCTTGTCCTTGAAGAAGAAGCCGTCGCACGTCGCGCAGTACGAGATGCCGTAGCCCTGCAGCGCCTTCTCGGTCGGGATGCCGAGGTGTTTCGCGGAGGCGCCCGACGCGATGATGACCGCCGGCGTTTCGTAGACGCGCTGATCGGTCGTGATCGTGAACGGATGCTCGCGGAAATTGACGCTCTCGACGAGCTCGAGCGGACGGAACTCGGCGCCGAAACGCTCCGCCTGCGTCCGCATCAGCTCCATCAGCTTAGGTCCCAGAATCCCCTCGGGGAAACCGGGGTAATTCTCGACGTCGGTGGTGATCGTGAGCTGCCCGCCGGGCTGCAACCCCTCGAGGACGAGCGGCTTGATGTTGGCGCGGGAAAGGTAGAGCGCGGCGGTGCATCCCGCCGGGCCGGATCCGATGATGACAACCTGATAGTCAGTGACGCGTTCCATGGCGGCGCGCATTGTAGCGGAGGGCGGTCTGGACTGCGGTGGCGCCAGCCACCGCTCTCTTCGCCGCGGCGCGAGCCGCGGCTGGCGCCGCGGCATGGAGAGCGGCAGCTCGCGCTGCCGCAGTCCAGACGGCTTACTTCAGTGCGGCCAGCAGGGCCTCTCCGATCACCCTCTTCTGCCACTCGCGCATGGCCGGAACGTCGAGAGTTCCCGTGGTCGCGACGGCCGTCAGCACGTGCCTCGCGCCGAGCATCGCGGGATCGATCTTCAGCTCCGCCGCGAAGCGGTCGCGGATCTTTTTCAGCTTCTCGATGCGCGATTCGAGGGCGCGGTCGCGGATCCAGGCACGCGGTTCGTTTCGCTCCGGCAGCTCCGCCTCCGGGATCTCCATCGCCCGCTTGACGATGCCGGCGAGATCGCGGCCGTAGCGATCGCCGTGGTAACGCGACACGCTTTTCAACGCGGCGAGATCGCGAGGCGTTTGCGGCTTCTCCTTCGCGATGTCGATGATCGAGTCGTTCCCGATGATCTTGAACGGCGGACGGTCGGCCTTGCGCGCAAGGCCATCGCGCCACTGATGCAGATCGCGCAGGATCGCCAGCGACCGGCGATCGAGGCCGCCGATGTTCTTCATCTTCCGCCACGGCTCCGCGTCTTCATCCGCCTCGCGATAGCGCACCGCCTCCAGTCGCGTGAACTCCTCGAGCGCCCACTCCCACCGCCCGAGCGCTGTCAGCTCCTCGCGCAATTTGTCCGCGAGCGCGGCGAGGTAATGCGTGTCCATCGCCGCGTAGTCGAGCATGTCCGGCGGCAGCGGCCGCATGGCCCAGTCCGCGCGCTGATGCACTTTGTTGAGCTTCACCGCGAAGTGGCGATCGAGCAGAGCCGCCAGTCCGAATGCCGGATATCCGAGGAGCTGCGCGGCGATCGAAGTGTCGATGAGATTGCGGACGACGAATCCGAAGTCGCGGTTCATGATCCGCAGGTCGTAGTCGCCGCCGTGAAAAACCTTCGTGATCGACGGATCGCCGAGCATCGCGCCGAACTTCGCGAGGTCGACGCGCGCGAGCGGATCGATGATGAAGTCCTCGCCCGGAATGGAGATCTGCACGAGGCAGACTTTGTCGAAATACGAGTGCAGCGAATCCGCCTCCGTGTCGACGGCCACGACCTGCTGCGCCGCGATGCGCTCCATCGCGGGATCGAGCGTCTCCTGCTGTGCGATCCACTTCATTCGGCGATCACCATTTCAGCGAGCCCGATCGAAACGAGTCGCGCGTTGTAGGCGTGGCGATCGAAATCCGCCACCGCGGAGAGACGTCGAACGGATACCTCGTCGTCGGCCATCGTCAGAAGCAGCGCGAGATCTTCCGGCGCGACGACTTTGATCGCGCCATCCTCGAACTGTGCCTCGCGCACGGACGCGAACATCCGGCCGTAGAGCGCGTTCGATGCGACGAGCACGTGGACGCGCACCTCGCCCTCCGGATCGACGAAGTTCAGCGGCACGACGTCGAGCTCCTCGGTCGCCTCGATTTCCTGACGATCGACGCGGAAGCCGCGATTGTTCGCCATCATCGCGACCTGATTCTTCTGCTGCGGCGTCATCAGCGCGAGGACGTCGATCGGTCCCGCGACCTCGCCGCCAAGCCACGCGGCGCGGGCGACACCGCCGACGAAGGCAAAGTCGAGTCGGAGTTTCGTCAGGAGCTCGGCGGTGGCGTGGAGGGCGCGGCCGTGGCGAGCCGTGGTCGCGATCGACGGCATGGACCGCGAGAGATATCACAAGACCGGTCGCCGGTCGTCGGTGGCCGGTAGTCGGTGGAAGCGAGCGCGGTACCATGCGTGGCGTGTCCCGGCTCCTCAAAGTCGTATCGAAACACTGGGGTTACTCCTCGCTTCGTCCACTGCAGGAAGAGGCCATGGCCGCCGCGCTCGACGGGCGCGACTCGCTCGTCGTGATGCCGACCGGCGGCGGGAAATCGCTCTGTTTTCAGGCGCCCGCGGTCCTTCGCGACGACGTGACCGTGGTCGTCTCGCCGCTGATCTCGCTCATGAAGGACCAGGTCGACGGCCTGCGCGAATGCGGCGTGGCCGCGGCGCAGATGAACAGCTCGCAGTCGTTCGCGGAAATCCGCGAAACGGAGCGCGAGATCTTCGCGAAACGGCTTCGTCTGCTGTTCGTGTCGCCCGAGCGCCTCGCGGTGCCGGCGTTTCGCGACATGCTCCGCCGCGCAGCGATCAAGACCTTTGCGATCGATGAAGCGCACTGCATCAGCCACTGGGGCCACGATTTCCGTCCGGAGTACCGGCAGTTGCGCCTGCTGCGCGAAGAATTTCCCGAGGCGAGCATGCACGCGTACACCGCGACCGCGACGCCGCAGGTGCAGCGCGACATCGCGGAGCAGCTCGGATTGCGGACGCCGGCGATCCTCATCGGCGACTTCGACCGGCCGAACCTCACCTATCGCGTTCTGCCGCGACACGACGAATGGAAGCAGGTCGTCGCGGTGATCGAACGGCATCGCGGCGAGGCGGGCATCATCTACTGCACGCGGCGCAAGGACGTCGACGCGCTCTCCGCGAAGCTGCGCGCGAAGGGACACGACGCCGTCGCGTACCACGCCGGTCTCACGCAGGACGAGCGCCGCGAGGCGCAGGACAAGTTCGCGTCGGAGAAATGCGATCTCGTCGTCGCGACGGTCGCGTTCGGGATGGGCATCGATCGCTCGAACGTGCGCTTCGTGCTGCACACCGGCATGCCGAAATCGGTCGAGCACTATCAGCAGGAAAGCGGCCGCGCCGGCCGCGACGGACTCGAGGCGGAGTGCGTGCTGCTCTACTCCGGCGCCGATCTGATGCTCTGGAAAACGATGGTCACGAATCCATCGAACGGCGCGGACGCCGATCCGCGCTACGTCGAATCGTCGATTCGTCATCTCAACGACATGGACCGCTACTGCTCCGGTGCGGCGTGCCGCCATCGCGCGCTGGTCGAGTATTTCGGCCAGTCCTTCGCCTCCGAAAACTGCAACGCCTGCGACATCTGCCTCGGCGAAACCGAGGAGGTGGCGGATGCGCTGATCGTCGCGCAGAAGATCGTGTCGTGCGTCTATCGCGTGCGGGAGTCGTTTGGCGCCGGTCACGTCGCCGCCGTATTGCGCGGCGAGGAGACCGATCGGATTCGCGACCGCCGTCACGATCAGTTGTCGACGTACGGCCTGCTCAAAGGCACGACGCGTCACGACATCCGCGAGTGGATCTATCAACTGATCGCGCAGGGATTTCTCGTGCAAACGGCCGACGAATATCCGGTGCTGCGGTTGGGACCGCGATCACGCGACGTGCTGCGCGGCGTTGCGGACGTGAAGCTCCGCCAGCCGGCGGTGCACAAACGCGACGCGGGCAAACGTCGCGACCGCGCCGCGGCGCCCGTGTTCGGCGGCGAGTACGATCGCGATCTGTTCGAGTCGCTGCGCAAGTGGCGTCGGGCCGAGGCGGAACAGCGCGGCGTTCCGCCGTACGTCGTCTTCAGCGACAAAACCCTGCGCGAGCTCGCGCGACTGCGGCCAACAACGCTGATCGAGCTTCGCGGCGTCTACGGCATCGGCGACGCGAAGCTCGAGGCGTTTGGAGATGCGGTGATCGAGAGGATCCGGGAGCACGTGACGCCGTGAGGCGTCACTCGTACAACGGCCTCACGTCCACCTCGACGTCGCGCAGGATGCACTGCGCGAAGCGATCGAGCCACGGCAGCACTTCGTCGAGCGTGTCGACGCGGATCATCGTGTAGCCGCCGATCAGCTCCTTCGACTCCGCGAATGGTCCGTCGACGATCGTTCGGTTGCCGCCCGAGTAAATGACGCGCTTCCCTTTCGAGCTCGGCTGGATGCGCTCCGTGCCGAGGAGCACGCCGGCGCGGCCCATGTCGCCGAGAACTCCCGGGATCGATGACGACTCGCGCTCGCCCGCTTCCGATCGCGCGTCCGCTTTGCGCGCGATCATGTAGCGGGTCGTCGGATCGTCCGCCGGCTTCGGCATCAGGCCGAGGTCCCACACCTCGGTGAACGGGCGAATGTCGACTTCGGCGTCGTCGTCGCCGACGAACCGCGTCGCCCATTCGATCGCTTCGTCGAGGGAGCGCACGCGCACGGCGAGATAACGATCGACCAGTTCGTTCGAGCCTTTGAACGGACCGGGCTGGATGTGGCGCTCGCCGCCGCGGAAGTTGATCCGAACGCCGAGCGAGCTCTGACGGAGTCCGTCGCCGTCGACGAAGATCCCTTTTTGCTGCATGTCGCCGATCAGACGGCCCATGCCTTCGATCAGCTCCGGAGTCGGACGTGCGGTACCCGCTTCGTCTTCCGCACTGGCCTTGTGCATCATGATGACTTTCATTTGTTTGTCCTCCGCATACTCGTCGTTCGACCGGGCCGCGAATCGACAGGCGGCAACTTTTTCCACATGAGGTACAGCAGCCAGACGGCGAACACGAGCGACGCCGCGCCGATCGCCGTTGCAGCCACGCGCGTCAGAAACGCGAAGAAGCCGTCGAAGCGCAGCAGGCCCATCGTCGAGAGCAGGTAGTACCAATCGTGCTCGGGGTCGCCGGCGCCGAGCGAGACCAGCGGCAGATCCATCGATCGTGAGTCACCGACGTACGCCGCGAGCTCGAAGAGCGCGAACGACAGCCAGAAGCCGCCGACCGCCATCCCGAAGTAATCCTCCTGCCGCCGGAAGATCACGATCACGACGATCGGAATCAGCACCTGCATCCCGCTGCCCATCAGCGAGCCGATGAAATGTCCCGCGAACGAGAAGATCACGTGCCCCATCTCGTGAAACGCGAGCGTGATCGCAGAGAACATCGATCCGCTCGTCGAATCGCGCAGCATCTTCACCAGGGCATACGCGAGATACGCGAGCAGCAGCGCACGCGGAATCCACATGCGCCCGCGCGCCCACTCCCGTGCGTCGTCGAGAAATGCGGCGATCACAGGAGGTCGAGGATCTGCTGCACGTGGCGCCACTCGGTCGCGCCGTTGCCGAGGGCGACGCGGATGCCGTAGCGGCCGCGCAACTTCGTGTGCGAGACGAACAGCCTCCCGCTCGCGTTCATCCGCTCGAGCAGCGCGGCGTTCTCCTCGTCCGTTCCTTTCTTTCGGAAGACAACGACGCTGAACATCTGCGGGGCGATCAGCTCGATGTCGTCGCGCATCTGCAGCTCATCCGCGAGTCGTTTCGCGAATCCAATCTGCTCGCGGATCACGTTGCGCAGGCGCTCGAGGCCGTAGTGCTCGAGCACGAGCCACAGCTTCAACGCGCGGAACCGGCGGCCGAGCTGGAGGCCGTAGTCCATGTAGTTGATCTCGGCGGTGTCGGTCGTGGTCAGGTATTCGGGCACGAGCGAGAACGTCTCGCGCAGCACGTTCGGCTTGCGCGTGAACAGAACGCTGCAATCGATCGGCGTGAACAGCCACTTGTGCGGATTGAAGATCAGCGAGTCCGCGAGCTCGAAGCCGTCCCAGTGCACGCGGTACTCGGGACAGATCATCGCGGAGCCGGCATACGAGGCATCGATGTGGTACCAGATCTTTTCGCGGCTCGCGATCTCGCCGATCGCGCGAATCGGATCGACCGCGGCGGAGGACGTGGTTCCGACCGTCGCGACGATCGCACACGGGATCATTCCGTTTGCGCGATCGTTCGCGATCGCGTCCGCGAGCACTTCGGGACGCATGCGCAGGTTGTCGTCGCAGGCGATCTTCACGACGTTCTTCTGCCCGAAGCCGAGCGCGAGCGCCCCTTTCTCCGCCGACGAATGCGTGTGCTCGGAGAGATAGACGCGCAGCGGCGGCAGCTCGCGCCCGGTCATCCCCTCCCCTCGAATGTTGAGACCGAGGTTTTCGCGCGCGGCGGCGAGGGCGAGGAAGACGTTGATCGAGGCGGTGTCGTTGATGATCCCGAACCAGTCGGACGGCAGGCCGAGGGCATCGCGCACCCATCGCAGTGCGAGCGTTTCGAGCTCCGTCAGCGACGGCGACGTTTTCCAGAGCATCCCGTTCGCATTGATCGCCGCGCTGAGCAGCTCGCCGAGGATGCCGGCCTGCGAGCCGGTGATGGAGAAGTAAGCGAAGAACGATGGGTGATTCCAGTGCGTGATGCCGGGAAGGATCTTCTCCTCGAACTCGGCGAGCAGCGCGTCGTACGGCTTGCCCGTTTCGCTCGCCGCGGCGGCGAACTGCTTCTCGACGTCGCCGGGCTGCACGCGCGAGAGCACCGGATAGCGATCGATGTTGTCGAAGTAGTCGCCGATCCAGTCGACGAGTCGATGGCCGGCTTCGCGAAATTCGGTTGTGGTGGGATCGAGCTTCGGCATGGCCCGGCGAGTCTATCGACTCGCGATGGCGGATGGCAGATTGCGGATGGCTAACAACCGAGCCGCCATCCGCCATCGGCGATCCGCCATCCGTTACGACGCGCCGCGTCCGCTCAAAACGACGGGGATCGTCCGCAGCAGGATCTTCAGATCGAGCGACGGCGACCAGTTGTCGATGTACTGCAGGTCGAGCTGCATCCAGCGGTCGAAGTCGGCGATCTCGTTGCGGCCGCTGACCTGCCAGAGGCAGGTGAGGCCCGGCTTCATCGACAGACGGCGGCGATGCCAGCGGTGGTACGACGCCACTTCCTCAGGAATCGGCGGGCGCGGTCCGACGAGACTCATGTCGCCCTTGAGCACGTTCCAGAGCTGCGGAATCTCATCGAGCGAGAAGCGGCGCATCCATTTGCCGACCGCCGTCACGCGTGGATCTTCCTTCGCCTTGAACGCGGGACCGTTCATCTCGTTGAGATGCGCGATCTCGTCGCGGCGCGCGTGGGCGTCCTCAATCATCGTGCGGAACTTGTAGAGCGTGAAGAGACGGCCATTGAGACCGATGCGGGTCTGCTTGAACACGACCGAGCCCGGCGACGTGAGCTTGATCAGGAGCGCGGCGATGGAAAGCACGGGCGCCGTGAGCAGCAGCAGCACGACTGAGATCGCGACGTCGAGCAGACGCTTGAGCGCGAGCTGCGTCTCGTTCGAAGGCGTGGTCGTGAAGGTCAGGAATGGAACGCCTTCCAGCTCCTCGACCTCCAGCCGCGCGACGCGGTTGTTGAAGATGTTCATCGCCACGCGCGTGCGGATGCCGAGCTCTTCGCAGAGGAGGAAGATCTGCTTCATCTCGTCGAGCTTCTTGCGCGTGACGGCGAAGACGATCTCGTCGATCGGCTCGGCGATCTCGTCGTTCTCGAGGATCTTCTTCAAATCGGGAACGGTGCCGAAGGTGCGATAGCGCGCCCACCCGTTGCTGAGGTGATGGCCGTCCGAGACGAAGCCGAGGATCTTGAAGCCCCAGTACTTGTGGTTCGCGATCATGCGCGCGATCTCGGTCGCGCGGCGGCCGGTGCCGACGATCAGAACAGTGCGGTAGTTGAGACCCTTCGAACGGACCCAGCGCGCCATGACGCGCACGAGGATCTTTTCCGCGAGCAGCAGGGTGGTCGAGAGCGCGACGAAGAGGATGAACCAGGCGCGCGACAGCTGCCGCAGCGGGATGAGGTACGCGAACGTCGCGAGGATGGCGATGCCGACGACGTTGACGCGGATCGTCGTCAGCGCCTCGCGCGTCAGCGGGATCGTGCGGTGCGAGTGATAGCTGTGGTAGCTGAAGAGCAGCACCGACCAGATGATCACCACCAGCGGGAAGATCTTGAGGTACTCCGAGAACGGGAAGAGCCCGGTCGGGAAGTGCGCGGGGTCGATGCTGGGGAGAATCAGGTTGCGGATGAAGAACGCAACCATGAACGCGATCGAGACCAGCAGGAGGTCGACGCCGTAGACGATCCTCGCGATCAGCCGCGCTTGTTGTTTCAGCATTCCGTCGGAACCTTATACGGACGTGACCCGAATCACGTCCAGGCGATGTCACGGATCAGTTTGTCATACTGATCTGCAACCTGATCCCACGAATATCGAGCCTCGGCCCGGGCCCTCGCCCGCGCGCGAAACTCGTCTGTCTGCAACGGGTTGCGGAGCCATTCGGAAATCATGCCTGAGAGTGTTTGCGCAGGACGCAAGTCAAAATAACCAACGGCATCGCCGCCCACTTCCCGATTCTCCGGCGTGCCGTGCGCCAGCACCGCTCCGCCCGACCCCATCGCCTCGATCAGCGCCGGGTGCGTCCCTCCCACCTCCGTCGCCTGGATGTACAGCAGCGCATTCCGCTGCAGCGTGCGGTAATCGCGGCCGTACAGCGCGCCGGGAAAAAGAATCGAAGGACCGGCGTGGCGATGCAGTTCTTCGACGAGGTCGGGCGCGTAGAGACCTTTGCCGAGCATCACCAGGGGGGGTGGTAGGTTGGTTGGTCGGTTGGTCGGTTGGTCGGGGGAGAGCAACTCCTCGTATGCGCGGACGACCTCGAGCGGATTGTTCTCCGGCTCGAAGCGCGAGACGAAGAGGATGTAGTTCCGCGGCGTGAGGCCGAGCCGCGCGAGAACGTCCGAGTCTTCCTCGATCGGAAAGCCGGCGCCGTATGCGATGACGTGCGGATCCACGCCGTAGCGCGTGCGGTAGTAATCCGCGATCGTCTCCGCATCGGCGACGACCGCGTTCGCGAAGCCGACCGACATCGCCTCGCCCATCGCGTAGACGGCGCGGCCGAGGATGTTCCACTTGCGGCGGCGGCGCTCGATGCCGTCGACGTTGATCGCGACCGGAATGCGCGCTGCTCGCAGCAGCGGGATCACGAAAGCATTCGCGGCGTTGCAGAGAAGGATCGCGTCGAACCTGCGCCGCAACGCATCGAGCGCGGAGAAGAACGTGTGCGAGACGGTCTCTAGGTACTTGCCCGGAAGGTACGGGACGGTGATGCGATGGATGCCGTTCCACTCGCTCGGACCTTTTTCGCGGCAGTAGACCGTGACGTCATGTCCGCGCGCGATCAGTCGCACGCCCAATTCTGCGGCAAACGTTTCGAAGCCGCCGTAATTCGGCGGAACGCCGCGCGTTCCAAGAATCGCAAGCTTCACCTGAAGAACCTCGCCAGCGCGCGATCGCTCACTTTGCGCCGCTGCTGAATCGCGCGCCGCTTCGCCAGCACGCGCGCGCGATTGCGCCAGAGCCACGCAAACGCGGGAAGCGAGGTGCGCTCGATCGTGAGCGATGCAATCAGCACGACGAGATCGCGCGCGAGCTCGAACGGCGCGTTGCGCAACGCGAGATACGACCCCTCGTTCTTGAGCCGCAGCAGAAAACGATTCTTCACGCCGTGCATGTTGATTTCCGCCGGCAGCGTTCTTCGCACGTCCGGCGTGACGCGCCGCACGTGATACGCGATCGCCTCAGGCACACAGACCGCGCGCCATCCAAGCAACCGTCCGCGCCACGCGATGTCGGCATCTTCGCGATACGCGAAGAAGTCCTCGTCAAAGATCTCGTCGTCGATCGCGACGTCGCGAAGGAAGGGCATCGAGTACATCGCGGCGGCGCCGGAAACGCCGAAGACCTCGATGGCGGATGGCGGATGGCGGATGGCGGGAGAAGACGGACCAACCTCCGCCATCTGCCATCTGCGATCCGCCATCTCGTCGATATCCAGATGCCTCCCCGTTCGCGTCATGCGGATGCCCATCGAATCGATGCCGCTGCCGTCCTCGCGCAGGAGTTTGCCCGTGGCCATGCCGACGTCGTCGCGAAGAACTTCGACGAGGCGGGCGATGTACTCGGGCTCGAGGAAGCAGTCCGGATTCACGAGCTGCACGCAGTCGCCGCGCGCGACGGCGATCGCCTGGTTCACGGCCGCGCTGAATCCGCGATTCGTTGCGTTGCGGATCAGCTGCGTCGCGTCCGCGCTCGCGAGCGCGGTGGAATCGTCCATCGAGGCGTTGTCGACGACGATCAGCTCACGATCGCTGTGCGTCTGCCGCCGGAGCGCGTCGAGGCAGCGCGGCAGCCACGACGCGCTGTTCCACGTTACGAGGACGACGGAGACGAGTCGGGGCTCCATCGATGGACAGCTTTCCTCAGCACGTTCGAATACGCGCGAAACGCCACTCCTCGGCTCACACCGCGCGGGCGCAGACCGACCACGCCCGCGGCGCAGCGCATCAGCATGCCGCCGATGATGATCCAGCGCAGCGTCTCCGCCTCGCCGCCGCCGAGCCACTTGCGCGCGTAGCGCCACATGTTGCGATACCAGATCTCGGTGAAGCGGGCGAAGGTCATGTGATCGAGACTCGCGCCGCCGTAGTGCCGCACGCGCGCGGCGGGCACGACGTACACCTCTTTCTTCGCACGCGCGAGGCGCTGGCAGTAGTCGACGTCCTCGAACCACGCCGGCGAGAACTGCTCGTCCAGCGGTCCGACCTCGTCGAACACGTCGCGACGGATCAGCAGCGCCGCCGCGGCCGGCTGTTCGATGCGCGTCGGATCGGTCAGATCGAGATCGCGATAGCGGTAATGCGCCTCCGTGCGATTCCCCGGAAAGACCTTGTTGACCATCAGCACTTCGCTCGCGAGCGATCCGAGAGTCGGCAGACGGCGGAGCTGGAACTCGCGCTGCGAGTCGCCGCTCTCGTCCTCGAGCAGCGGCGCCGCGGCCGCGATGTGCGGATGCGTTTCGAGAAAGTCGAACAACAGCGTCAGCGCACGCGGTGCGAGCTCGCAGTCGGGATTGAGGAGGAACACGTAACGGCCCGCCGATGCGCGGAAGGTCGTGTTCGTGCCGGTCGCGAATCCGTCGTTCTGCTGCGAGCGGATCACGCGCGCGTCGCCGTTGATGCGCGCGAGCGTGGCGTCCTCAGAGGCGTTGTCGTAGACGAGCACTTCGTACGCAAGGCCTTCGCACGCGGCGGGAATCGACCGGAGACAGCGCTCGATCCAGCGCTCGCTGTTCCAGGTGACGATGAGGATCGAGAGGTCGGCGACGCGCGTCGCCGGCTCGGATTCGATCTCCTTCATTTCTGCAGTTGATGGCGCCATGTGAGGACTGCATCGACGAGCGGCTGCGTGACGACGTCCCACGCGAACCGCGGTCGAATCCGCTCGAGGTTAGCTACGCATCGCAAACGGAAATCGTCGTCCGTGAGGAGCCGCCGGATCGCCTGAGCGACCGCGCCGGCGTCTTCCGGGGGTACGACGATGCCGAGGGTCTCCTGTTGAACGAGGTCTGCCGCGAACCCGCCCGCGGAAGCGATCACCGGTGTTGCGGCCGCGATCGCGTCGAACAAGCGTGTGCGGATCGAGTACTCAGCCTCCCCCGTCCGGCGGTGCAGCATGATAGCGATTTTGCCGGAGCGCAACCACGAGAGACGCTCGCGATACGGCACCCATTCATCATTCGCCGACACGAGCCCGCGGCCGCGCCGGATCAGCTCGTCGAACCGATCCTCGCGGCGGCGATCGATGAGGTCGCGATTCGGACGCGACCGTCCGAGAAAAAGCAGACGACACCGCACGCCTTCGGCATTCACGCGCAGCACGGCATCGACCGCGGCCGCGGGATCGAGCCACTCCCACGTCCCGCCGCCCCAGATCACGATGTTGTCGCGCGGCGTCTCGCAGGCGTTGTCGATCTCGACGCCGAACGGCACCTCGATCCAGCGCGTGTCGCTGCTCTGCAGGCGCTCGTAAAACTGGCGCTGTTTGTCCGCCGCGCACATCAGCAGGTCCGCACTCATCAGCGCCTCGGACAATCGCATCCATTCCGCGGCGAGATGAATGCGCTGGCGGATCGATGGTGACGCGCCATACAACTCGCGCAATTCGAGAACGGTCGGATCGAACAGGTCGTAAACGATCTTCTGTTCGCGGCGGCGCCGTCGAAAACCGCGCGAGGGCTGCCCGATGAGGACGTCCGCGGCGCGGAGAGCTGTGCGAGCTTGGAGGGAGCCGTCGGCGACGAAGTGGGCAAGTGGGTGAGTCGGCGAGTCGGCGAGCAATTCAGATCTCGCCCACTCGCCCACTTGCCCACTCGCCGACTCCCTCTTCGCGATCAGCGTCACCTCCGCATGCCGCGCGAGCTCGTGCGCGAGGTGCCACGCGCGGATGCCCGGGCCGGCCATGCGCTCGCCGACGACGTCCTGCGTGTGAACGACGACCTTCATCCGAAAAGGCCGTCGATGATGCCACGGAGCGACGAGCGTCCGCGCAGGAGGAGCTTGATGTCTTCCCACAGCAGCGCGCCGATGCGGCCGACGCCTTTGTGCATGCGCGCGACGAGGTAGCGATTGCGCGTGCGGAGGCGCTGCGCGTTCGGGAGCACGCGCGCCGACTGCGAGCCGCGATGCATCGCCTTCACGAGCGGCAGCACCGCGATGCGCCATCCGTCGCGGCGCAGGCGCGCGGAGAGCTCGACGTCCTCGTGATACGCGAAGAATCGCTCATCGAAGATCTGCTCGCCGAGGGCGGCGCGGCGGAAGAGCGCGGCCGTCGCGGAGACGCCCCACGGCACCGCGAGCGGCGATCCGAGCTCCTGACCGTGGCCGATCTGGCGAAAGGTGCCGTCGCTGATGTCGATGCCGGCGCCGTCGACGCGGCCGTCAGGTCGGCGGATGATGGTCTGCACCGCAGCGAGCTTTTCGTCGCGATCGAGCGCGTCGCGAACATTCGCGAGCCAGTCGCGATCGAGAACGACGTCGTTGTTGACCAGCGCGACGTACGGCGCGGTGGTGTGGCGGAAGACGTCGTTGACCGCGCGCGCGAAGCCGACGTTGGTCTCGCTGCGCAGGATCTCGACGCCGGGCATGGCTACGGGAGCGCTCGATCCGTTGTCGAAGACGATGATGCGCGTCGCCTTCACCGTCTGCGCGCGGATCGAGTCGATGCACTCCTTGAGCATCGATCCGCCGTCGACGTCGAGCACGATGAAATCAGTCATGAACCATCCGGACGTTATCCTCACGGACCATTCGGTCCAGATTCACTGCACCCTCGAGGCAGCGCAGCGTGACCCGTCCCGCGTGCGGGACGTTGATGCGAGCCGTGGCGTAGTGGTCGCCGTTCGACGGTAACCGCACTTCGCTGCCGTCGATGGCAATCCGCGCGCCCGGGCCGCTCACGTACTCCAGCGTATCCGGCCCCTGCTGCGCAAGAAAAGAGAGCGAGTCGTTGGCATTGAGCACCCAGCCGCCCCGATACGCGAATCGGATGACCGCATATTCCTCCGGGTAGAGCGCGCCGCCTTCGTGAACCACATGCGCGTCTTCGAATTGGATCGTGCGCGCAGGCCGTTGCGCGACGACGAATCCATACGCGATCGCCAGCGCCACGGCGGAGATCGCGACGTGCGACGGAATGCGCAGCCGCGCGAGGAGCAGGATCGCGATGAGCGCGACACTGCCGATGATCGCCGCGTCGTTGATGCGGATGAAGCTCGGGAACATGCGCGAGAAATCGGCGCGGTACATCGTCGAGAGCCATTCGCCGATCGCGTTCTCGCCGTTCGCGATGTGGAACAAACGCCACGGGCGCGCGAGCCCGTGCAGCGCGACGCCGATCGTCCAGACGACGATCATCATCACGACGCCGCGCGACACGCGATGCCACACCGACGCGGCGCCGAGCGCGAGGACCGGCATCAGGAAAACGATGTAGCGCAGCGGCGGCGACCATCCGCCCGTCCATTCATCGCGCGGCAGCAGATAGAGGATGTACAGCAGCGACGCGAGGATGCCGTAACGAAACCCTTTCGGCGTCTCGCGCCAGCGCGTGATCGCGTAGATGCCGAGGAGGAAGAACGGGGCCTGGAAGGCAATGCCGCCGGCGCCGTCGAGGAGCAGGCCGAAGAAACCGCGCGCGTAATTCGACGGAGCGACAGGCAGCAGCTCGCGCCACGAATGCACGTTCAGCGGATTGCCGACGACGACCGTGAGCAGAATCATCGGCGCGACGATGATCGCCGCGATGATGACTGCGCGGCGTTTGCGTAAACGCAGCGCGAGCAGGCCGATGCCGAGGAGGACGAAGCGGAGCTTGAGGAGGACCAGCGCGAAGAGAGCCAGAAGCCATCGCTGCGCGCGATGTGCGCGCATCCCGCGCAGCGCTTCGACGAAACAGAACGCCGCGGGCACCTCGGGCCAGAGGCGCGCCGCGTAGAACAGCACCGGCGGTCCGAACGCAAAGAGCGGAAAAACCGCGCGCAGGACGTCGTCGGAAATGCCTTCGTCCTCCAGCCAGCGCATCGTCGATCGCACGAGGAGCACGCCGAAGAGCGCGATCGTCGCGACCGCGCCCTGCAGGCCGGCGATGAGGTAGCCGGGAACCAGCAGCAGCGAGAACAGCGGCTCCGTGCGCGAGTACTGCTGGCCATGCGATCCGACCGGATCGCCAAGCTGCGGCTTCAGATCGGTGCGGCCGCTCGCCGTGTGGGCGATGTCGCGATACTGATTTGCGAGATCGAGGTCGAAGTCGTGAACGATCGATTCGGTGACGAGGAGATAAAACGGCTCGTCGCCGTCGATCGGGACTTTTGTCATCGGACCGATGACGAAGAAATAAACGACGCCCGCGATGAGCGCCGCGCGGTTTGCGGAGAATTTCACTTTCTCGCCGATCGCGACGAACGCCATCAACACCGCGAATGCGAGCGCAACGACGATCATCCGATCGATTCCAAGTCCGCGCCGCTCGAGAATCACCGCGTAGACCGCGATCGCGGCCGCGGTGACGTACCACGTGCCAAGCGTTTTTCCGCGCAGGACGATCAGCGGAAGAAGAGCGAGTGCGATGACGGCGGACCAGATCATCGCAGCGCGAAGCCCTCGACCTGCAGCGCCGCGTTCGCGGGAAGGCTCGCATCCGCGGTGACGCGAATCGTCTTCGCATTCGGCAGCGGCACGAGTCCGGCGCCGTCGACCCACGCGACGTAGCCGTAGTCGCGCAGATGTCCCGCCGAAAGGCGCGGCAGCGGATTGTGGCCGCCGTAGAAAAAGTCGCGGCGCATGTAGCCCCAGTCGGACGCGTCGCCGATGCGAATCGGAATCGCCCCCGGCTCGATCATCCCGAGCGCAGCTCCTCGGCGCAGATGCGCGACGTTCGCGCCGGAAACGATCAGTCCCGTCGCGTCGGGGGGGACGTCGATGGTGATGCTGCGCGACGGCGCGAGCGCGGCGTTCACCGTTTCGCGGCGCACGTCGCCGAGGGGCGGGCGGGTGAAGTACGGAAAGGCGCGCGCGACGACGCCGCTCCACGCGAAGAACGTGAGGATGCATGCGAGCGCGAAGAGCGACGGCACCGTCAGCGCGATGCGCGGCATGTGGAAGAAGCGGATCAGCGCGAGCGCGAACAGCACCGCGAGCGGCAGCGCAAGCGTGCGCAGAGGCAGCGCCGGCGTGATCAGGCAAACGACGACCGCGACGAGCACCGCGAGCGCGGTGCCGCGCAGAAGCCAGACGATCGCGATCGCGATCAGCAGGAGAAAGATTTCGCGCACGAGGTGGACGTTTTCGAAGGGGATCCAGCGGAGAAGCAGGAGCGAGGCGATGGCGATGCGATAACCGCGAGCTGCGGCTCGCGGGTTGAAAGCGGCGACTGCGGTCGCCGCACTCCAAATGATTCCCATCGCGATCAGACGCGTCGTCTCATCGAGGATCGCGATCTCTGCCGCGATCAGCAGCGGCACGGCGATCGGCGCGCCGGCGAGCGTGATCACCGCGGCGAGAAACGGGAGGGCGCGGTCGATCGGCGTCGGATAGTGCACCGCGAGGTGGCAGGCGTAGGCCGAGACGGCGGCGGCCGCGAGCCAGCCGGCGATGATGAGGGTTCGCTTCACTTATGAGGCCGCCGGTTCGCGCACGAATGCTGGATCGAATCCCTCGAGAGTCTCCGGCGTGATCGTCGTTCGATAAATCAGGCGCGCGTCGCCGCGCAGACGGATGTCTTCCGCATGCCCGTCGCGCATCGCGAACGCCACTTCGAGCGTGATCCCGCTGCGCGTCTTCACCTGCACCGGCGGCTTCACTTTGCCGAACATCGCGCTGGTCACCGCCGACGCCACGATGCCCGATCCGCAGGCGAGCGTCTC
>Ga0075425_100002613_pt1 | contig 18070 bp, 14 predicted proteins | sample SoiMethybrSBSTD4_FD_75300 | JGI IMG/M metagenome (GOLD analysis project Ga0075425, IMG submission 75300) | Bulk soil microbial communities from a Populus tree surrounding site in Tennessee, USA - Soil MetaG P. TD hybrid SBSTD4 | ecosystem: Environmental > Terrestrial > Soil > Tree plantation... | reverse complement strand
AGCGATCGCGTCGCCTACGCCGTGCCGGTTGCGGAGGGTAGCGGGCCGTTCACCGTCGATGCAGAGTTGCTCTATCAGCCGATTGGCTACCGCTGGGCCACGAATCTGAAGCCGTACGACAAGGCGCCCGAGCCGCAGCGCTTTACCTCGTACTACGACGCGATGGCGGCGGCGTCGGCGGCCGTGCTCGCGCGTTCCACCAGATCAACGCGCCCGTGATCGCCTGGACCGCAATCCCGAGGCTGACCAAAAAGTAGAGCGCGCGCGTCGGCGCTCCGAAGAGGTCGCCGGTGTGCAACGAACGTTTCAGGTTCAAGATCCGTGTACCGAGCGGCGCCGTGCGTGTGTTCTCGACGAGCAGCACTTTGCCGCTGAACTGATCGATGTACACGCGGCTGCGGCCAGCTGGCGTTCGATCCTCCGGAAATTTCATCAGCACGCGATAGGCGGCAGTCGGACTCGCCGGCACGTTCACGTTCGACGCAAAGGCGCCGGGCAGCGCCTGCGCCGCGACGGCGAATACCTCGTCGAGCGTGTACGGCGTGGCGTCGCGATTCGGCGTCGATTGCGGCGGCGGCGGTTCCGGGGTGGCGTTCAAGGTGCGGACGATCGGGTCGGTCGTCCGCTCGAACGCGATCAGCACGCCGCTCGCGGCAATCGCGACCAGCACGATCGAGGAGTAGAAGCCGAGCGCGTTGTGAAGGTCGAAGATCGCCCGCTTCCCTGACGACTTGAGACCGACGGTGACGATCCGCCGTGGCCACCACAGGGCGAGGCCGGTGACCGCCAGCGCCAGCATGGCGACGTCGACGCAGCCGACCACCTGTTCGCCGAACTCACCGGCCGCCAGGCGCGTGTGGAGGAGGTGCAGCCGCCGCGCGACGCTCGCCTCGCGATCGCGGGTGCCGAGCACCGCCCCCGTGTACGGGTCGATCATCGCCGAGACGCGGCTGCGGAGACTGAACTCGAAGGCCTGGTCCGGCGTTTCGCCGACGCGGAGGCCGACGACCTGGTCACCGGGGTGGGTGGCGCGGACGCGCGCCAGCAGAAACTCGAACGACTGCCGCGTCCGTCCCGGGCTCACGTACGACAGCCCAGGATTCAGCGCGCGATCGATTTCGCTCTCGAACACCAGTGCGCTGCCGGAAACGGCGATCACGATCAGAAACGCCGCGGCGGCGAGTCCGATCCACTGGTGCAGCGTCAACAGCGCACGCCGGAACGGCGAGGACACCGACGTGGCTCGGCTAAGGCTGGCGCGCCCCGTCGACACGCTGACGGCCGTGGCGCCGCCACCCGGTCATCGGGATCAATCGCGTGATGTAGAGGGTCACGATCATCACCAGCCAAATGACCGCCGCCCACCCGGCGAGGAATGCCAGCGCCACGAGGGCCGCGGCGAGCAGACGCACTACGGGCGATCCTGAGTCGTCGACGTGGACGGCCGCGACGGCGCGTCGGGCGGAACGGCGCTGGCGTTGCCGTCGATGTAGCGCTCGAACCAGTAGACCTGCCAGTTGATGCTCTCGACCAGGTGCTTCGGCTCTCCGGTCCGAGTCAGATTGTGGTTTTCGCGTGGGAAGAACACGATCTCGCTCGGCACACCGAAATGGCGCAACGCGCGGAACCACTGCTCGCCCTGCTCGATCGGGACCCGGAAGTCGTTGTCGGAGTGGAGGACCAGCGTCGGCGTCTTGACGTTCTTCACGTACTTCAGCGGTGACGCGTTCCAGTAGAGATCGAACTTCTCGAAGATGTCGCCGCTGAAGTCGTCGGCATGTCCATAGGCGCCATCACGCGTGCCATCGTCGCTGACGAAATTCGAGATGCTGCGCAGCGTCACCGCAGCTTTAAAACGATTATTGTGGCTGACGATCCAGTTCGTCATGAAGCCGCCGTAGCTGCCGCCGGTGACGCCGAGGCGATTGGTGTCCACCCACGGGTACTTCGCGAGCGCCGCGTCGACGCCGTTCATGATGTCGACGTAATCCTTGCCGCCCCAATTGAGCTCGATGCCGCGCTCGAACTTCTCACCGTAGCCGGTCGAGCCGCGCGGGTTGGTGAAGAACACCGCCCAGCCATGCGCCGCGTAGACCTGGAACTCGTGATACCAGTCGTAGCCGAACATCCCGGCCGGGCCGCCGTGGATGGTGAGGATCATTGGGTACTTGCGCCCCGGCTGCCAGCCGACCGGCTTCATGAAGAAGCCGTCGACGTCCCACCCGTCGGCGCCTTTGAAGGGCACGCGCTCCACCGGTACGAGCTGCAGCTGTTTGTACAGCGAGGCGTTCAGGTGCGTGAGCTGTTTCTCGCCGCGGCCGGCGAGATCGGCGACGTAGAGGTCGTCGAGGTGCGTCGGGTCGTTGACGCCGTAGGCGAGGCGGCCGGTCTTGTCGCTGACATCCACCAGGTGCACCGTTCGCTCGCCAGACGTCACCGCCGTCGCGCGCCGCGCCGCGAGGTCGACGCGATACAGCTGCGACGTGCCTTTCACGCCGGTCTCGAAGTACAGCGCGCGCCCATCCGCCGACCAGCGGAAGCCGGTCGGGATCAGATCGAGGGTGTCCGCTGCGGGTTTTGACCCGGCGCCGCCGCTCGCCGGCGCGAGCCAGATCCGCGGATGCGATTTTTCCGGCACCGCGCTGATGAACGCGATCGTCCGGCCGTCGGGCGCCCAGCGTGGCGAACTGTCGCCCTCTTCGTGGTCGGAGATTTTCGTCAGCGGCCCGCCGTTTGAATCGATCACCCACACATCGGTGTTGTGTCCCTCGTCGAATGCCTTCCCGCTCCGGTCGGACACGAACGCGATGCGGCGGCCGTCGGGCGACCACTGCGGATCGGCGTCGTTCCACTCGTCACCGGAGGTGAGCTGCGTCGATTTGCCGGAGGCGACGTCGACCACCCAGATGTGCGCGCGCTTGTCATCGAACCAGCCGGTATCGTTGAATTTGTAGTTCGCGTGCAGGTAGTGCCGCACGTCGCTCGGCGACTTTCCTGCGTCGCTCGGACCGCTGCGCGACAGGACCGCGAGCTTCGAGCCGTCGGGCGACCACTGGAACGAGGTGACGCCGTTCTGCAGGTTGGTCAGCCGGTGCGGCTCGCCGCCGCTGAGCGGCAGCAGCCACACCTGCGTGCGCGGGTTGTCGTCACCAGGCGCTGGCCGCGCCGAGAGGAACGCGAGCGCCTTGCCATCGGGGCGCCAGCGTGGCGCGTTCGACGACCGCGTGACGTCGGTGAGCGCCTGCGGCTCGCGCGAACCGTCCGCCGGAACCGAGTACACGGCGCTGCGCCGCCGGTTCTGCTTCTGATCGACCGTGGTGACGACAAACGCGATCGTCGAGCCGTCAGGCGAGAAGCGCGGATCGCCGAGCGTCTCGAAGGCGAAGTAATCCTCGGCGGTCGCGCCGCGCGTCTGCGCGCGCAGGCCGACGGTGAGGAGCGTCGCGACCATCGCTGTGGCAATCGTGATCTTTTTCATAATGGCCCGTTAATCGCAGACACCCCGATCGCCCGGCTAAAGCCTTCGCGCTCCACGGGGCTAGCCCCCAGCCCCCAACCCTGAGCCCCTACGCGCGCGCGCGCTTCTTCTCCGCCGGCGCGCGCGTCACCGACGGCGCCGCCGTCTTCTTCGAGGCGCTGATGGTGTCCAGGCTCCGGCGAAGCGCTTCCATCAGGTTGACCACTTTGGGCGGCGCCTCGACTTCCGGCACGACGACCTCGCGGCCTTCGATCTTCGCGTCGATGATCTCGCGCAGCCCCACCTGGTAGTCGTCACGATATTCCTGCAGATCGACGGTGCCTTCGAAGGTCCCCATCACCTGCTTGGCGAGCTTCACTTCCTCCGGCTTCACCTTGGCCGGCATCTCGGCAAGCTCGTCGATCGCCTCCATGCTGCGGATTTCCGCCGCATGGCGCAGCGTGTACATCACCAGGCCCTGCTCGCGCGGCTGCACCTTCACCAGGTACTCGCGGCCGTAGAGCGCGACCTTGCCGATGCCGGCTTTGCCCTGCATCCCTTCGCGGATCACCGCGAACGCCTCGCGCGCGACCGGACCGTCGGGCGCAAGGTAGTACGGACGCTCGAGATAGATCGGATCGATGGCCGTGTCGTCGGTGAACTTCTCGAGGTTGATCACGCGTGTCGACTCGACGCGCACCTTCTCGACGTCCTCTTCGTCGACGACGACATAGCGGCCCTTCTCGAACTCGTAGCCCTTGACGATGTCGGTGTTGGGGACCTCGCGCTCGCATTTCGGACACCAGCGCTTCTGCTGGATGCGCGTCTGGCATTCGCCATGGAGCTGGTTGAAGCTCAAGGTCGCGCCGGCGTCGGTCGCCGGAAACACCTTGATCGGGATGTTGACGAGGCTGATCTTGAGATAGCCCTTCCACGTTGGTCGCGCAGCCATAAGCTCCTATTCGTGAAGTGGTCGAAAGCGCCCGTACGTCGCGACGCCGGTGATGTGCGATCCCGACCGGTCGAAGTATTCCTCGCGCATCTCGACCGGCACGAGGAGGTTCAGCAGCGGCTCCGACTGATAGCTGACATCGATCGTGCCGCGCACGTTCTTGTTGCCAGCGTGCAGCTCGGTGATCAGCACGCGGCCGGTGTCCGGATCGATCCAGAAGCGGCCGCGCGCCGGGAGATCCGTGTTGGCTGGCGTACGGATGATCGTCGGATGGCGGATTTCCTCGTAATCGATCGCCCACATCGCCGTCGTCACGCGGAACACGCCGGCCTCGTCGGGCGCAATCGACGCGGCGGCGACCGACCTGTCGGCGGCACGCCTGAACTTGAAGCGCGGCTGGTTCTCGACGCTGAGAAACCGCATCGCCAGCACCGGGATGTTGACGTCGCGTTCGATCGACCCGAGATTGTATTTTGCGCTCTCCCGCCGGATCCGCTCGGCGAGCGATGCCGCCGATCCCGACCGGTTGACGAGCAACTGCGGCAGACGTTCGCTGCGGTCGCGCACCGGCTGGCCGTCCACCTCGAAGACGTCGCGGTACTGGAGCCAGTCGTCGACTCCTTGCGGCTTGACCAGCAGCAGATCCGATCGCAGCTCGCGATTGCCGTGCGGCGTTGCACCCTTGCGCGTGCCGGACCAGAGCGTTTCCCAGGTCTGCGCGTAGTGCTCCTCGGCGATCAAGCGCGAGAGCGTGCGATGGAAGTCGCCGACGTACGCCGCGGCGCGGCTGAGGACGGTCGCAAGCGTCGGTTCCTCGGCTGCCGCCGGCCGCGGCGTGGCGACCGCGAGAAGAACCGCGATGGGGATGCACCTCCTCCGCATGTCACTTCTTGGGCGCGAGCTTCTCGTCCACCTTCACCTGGTAGCGCCGCAACTTCGCATACGTCGCGCGGCCTTCGACCGTGGCGCCGTCTTTGGTCGTGTAGCGCTCGCGCATCTCGCGCGGCACCAGGAGATCCATCGACGGGTCGGCGGCGTAGGTGACATCGATCTGCGCGCGGAGGCGATCGGTTTCAGTCGCGAGCGTGCTCTGCAGCACTCTTCCGGTTGCCTGTTCGACCGTGAAGTGGCCGTGCGAGCGCATCGGTTGATCGTCGTTGGTATGGATCATCGTGCGGCCGCGCGCTTCTTCCTGGAAGGCGAGTTCGACGGTCGTGCCGCTGCGCCTGGCGAGATGAAAGGTGAACCAGACCCGGTTCCTCGGCTCGAGGACGTCGAGCGCGAGCACCGGCATGTTCACGGTCCGGTTGACCGCGCCGATGTTGTAGCGCGCGCTGGCCGCGGCGATGTCTTCCTCCTGGCGCTGCCGATCCGCCGAGGGCTGCAGGAACAGTTTCGTCAGCCGCTCATCGCGGTCGCGCACCGGCTTACCGTCCACTTCGAAGACGTCGCGGAACTGGATCCAGCGATCGCCCGCCGGCGCGCGCACGAGGAGGACGTCCGATTTGAGGTCGCGCCGCTGCGACGGCGCCTCGATCGGGAAGCCGCGCAGGTCGGTGCCAGCCCGGCCGCCGCGCACCGTCTGCCGGTAGCTCTCCTCGGCGACGACGCCGACGAAATCCCTCTCGTAGAGGACGACGTAGTCCGAGGCCCGGTCGACGAGCTCGTCCAAATCGGCCGTCTGGCCGGAGAGTCCGAGCGGCAGGGCCGCTGCGCACACGACAGCAATCCATAGGATGGGGCGCACGCTGAGGGCACGATCGTCCTCTTGCGCCGGGCCCGGGTCAAGCTAGAATCCGCCGTATGAAACAGCACCTTTCGACGCGCGTGCTCGTCGCTGTGTCGCTCGCCATCCTTGGCGCCTTCGGATCGGTAGTTGCCGCCGACCGATCGGCGACCGCGATGTCCACCGCAGCCACGGCGTTTCTCGGCGCGCTCACGCCGGAGCAGCGTCAGCAGGCGACCTTCGCGTTCGACACCGACGAGCGCCTGCGCTGGCATTTCATCCCGACCGAGATGTTTCCGCGCAAGGGTCTGCTGATTCGCGACATGACCCCCGCGCAGCGCACCCTCGCGCACGATCTGTTGAAAGCGAGCCTGAGCCAGCGCGGCTACATGACCGCCACGCAGATCATGGATCTCGAGAACGTGCTGAACGCGATCGAAGCGGCGCAGCGCGCCGCCGGCTCCAGCGCCGAAGCGGCGCGCGCGCTCGAGCGCAATCCGCAGAAGTACTTCTTCTCGGTCTTCGGCACACCATCGCCGAAGAACACGTGGGGCTGGCGCGTCGAGGGGCACCACGTGTCGCTGCACTTCAGCGTCGTCAACGGCACGCTCGTCGCCTCGTCGCCGACCTTCTTCGGTTCGAACCCCGCCGAAGTGCGCGAGGGGCCGAAGAAGGGGCTGCGGATTCTCGGCGCCGAGGAAGACGCCGCGCGGGCCCTCCTCGACGCGCTCGACGCGTCGCAGCGCACCACAGCGATCATCGAGGCCAAGGCACCGGGCGACATGCTGACGATGGCGAACGTCGACATCAAGCCGCTGTCGCCGGTTGGCCTCGGCGGCGACGCGATGACGCCGCCGCAGCGCGAGCTGTTGATGAAGCTGATCGACGTCTACGTCGGCTACATGCCGGCCGACGTCGCGGCCGAGCGAACCGCGAAGTTGAAGAAAGCGGGCGTCGAGAAGATCGCGTTCGCGTGGGCCGGAGAGACCGAGCGCGGCAAGAAGCACTACTACCGACTGCAGGGACCGACGTTCCTCGTCGAGTACGACAACACCCAGAACGACGGCAACCACATCCACTCGGTGTGGCGCGATTTCAACGGCGACTTTGGACGCGACCTGCTGCGGGAACACCTGCGGTCGGTCGCCCACTGACAGGTCGCAAGTCGCCAGTCGCGAGTCGGTCGCAGGTCGCAAGTCGCAAGTCAGTCGCACGTCGCAAGTCACAAGCGAGCCTCACGTCGCAAGTGTTTGGACTCTGGCGACCGACTTGCGACCGACTTGCGACCGACTTGCGACCGACTTGCGACCGACTTGCGACTGCTTGTGACTCGTGACTGACTTGCGACTGGCGACTTGTGACCGACGTGCGACTCGCGACTTGCGACTCACGCAGAATCGGAGACTCTCATGTTTACGTCGCGCGTCCGTGCCGCGTTGGTCATCTGCCTCACCCTGTGTGTCGCGCCGTCGCACGTCTTCGCGCAGGCGACTGGTGCGATCGCCGGCCTCGTCACCGATCCATCCGGCGGCGTCCTGCCGGGCGTCACCATCGAGGTCGTGAGCCGCGACACCGGCCAGGTGCGCAGTGCCGTCACCGGACCCGACGGCTTCTTCAATGTACCGTTGGTCAACCCCGGACTGTACCGCGTCACCGCGACGCTCGCCGGCTTCCGCACGACCGCGCGCGACACGGTGCGGGTCGTCGTCAACGAAACCGTGCGCGCCGATCTGTCGATGCCAGTCGGCGGCCTCAGCGAAACGCTGGTCATCGTCGCCGAGTCGCCGCTTGTCGAGACCACCAATGCGACGCTTGGCGTCGTGATCGATCGCCAGAAGGTGGTCGACCTGCCGCTCAACGGCCGCAACTTCACACAGCTCGGCACGCTCATCCCCGGTGTGGTGGCGCCGCCGGGCGGACCGGGCGGGCTGCAGGCCGGCGACATCGGGACGGCGACACCGGGCGGCTTCGGCAACGCGACAGGGGGCTTCAACGTCAACGGCCAGCGCAATCAGTCGAACAACTTCCTGCTCGACGGCGCCTCGAACAACGATTCGTTCAACACCGGCTTCGTGCTGCGGCCGCCGCCGGACGCGATCCAGGAATTCAAGATCCTCACGCACTCCTACGACGCGGAGTACGGCCGCAACGCCGGCTCGGTCGTGAACGTGGTCACCAAGGGCGGCAGCAACGAGTGGCACGGCGGCGTGTGGGAATTCAACCGCAACGATTCGCTGCAGGCGACCAACTTCTTCGCGACCACGAAGCCGGAGCTGAACCAGAACCAGTTCGGCGGCGCGCTCGGTGGTCCGCTCGTCCACAACCGCCTGTTCATGTTCAGCTACGTCGAGGGCTTCCAGAACAAGCAGGGTGTCACCGACACGCGGACCGTGCTGTCGGCGGCGCAGCGCGGCGGCGATTTTTCGGGCGGCGCCGTGATTCGCGATCCGCTCACGGGGCTGCCGTTTGCGAACAACATCATCCCGCCAGGCCGCATTCACCCGATCTCGCAGTCGATTCTCGACCAGTACATCCCGCTGCCGAACAGCACGGCGAACCGCAGCGTCCGCTCGCCCAACCAGGAGGACCGGCGTACACAGGTCGGCACCCGTTTCGACTTCCGCCTGAACGAACAGCACACCGTGCTGGCGCGCTACATCTTCGGGCACACCAACAACGTCAACCCGCTCGGCGGCTCGAACTTCTCGCCGGCCGGCAACACCGCGGTGGCGACGCTGCAGGACCTGATGGGATCGGACACGTGGTTGATCCGCGCCAACATGATCAACGTCGCGCGCGCGTCGATGAACCGGATCGACGCCAAGCCGACGGTGACGAGCGGCCTCAACGTTCGCGATCTCGGCTTCAACATCACGCCGAGCAATCCGACTGCCGCCGGCCTGCCGTTCATCACCATCACCGGCTTCTTCACGACCGGCGACGCGCAGCAGCCCTTCGCGACCCGTGTGAATAACGTCGCCGCGTTCACCGACGATCTGTCGTGGGTGGCCGGCGCGCACTCGTTGAAGTTCGGCGGCGAGATCCGGCGCGACCAGATCCGCGTGTCGTTCATCAACCGGCCGAACGGCGACTTCACCTTCTCCGGTCAGTACTCCGGCAACGCCGCGGCCGATTTCCTGCTCGGTTTCCCGCAGCAGTATCGACAGGCGACCGGCGATCCGAATCTCGACGGCTCGTCGTGGGTGTATGCCGGCTACGCGCAGGACGAATTCCGGCTGTCGCGCGTGACGTTGAACTACGGCGTGCGCTACGAAGTCAACCAGCCGTTCGCCGAGACGCAGGACCACCTGAACGCATTTCATCCCGGCCAGCAGTCGACGGTCTTTCCGACCGCGCCGACCGGGCTCGTCTATCCCGGCGATGCCGGCGTCCCGCGCGGCACTTACGCAACCGACAAGAACAACGTCGCGCCGCGCGTTTCCGCCGTGTGGGACGTGCGCGGCGACGGCCGCACCGCCGTGCGCAGCGCGTGGGGTCTGTTCTACGACACGCTGCCGGGGCAGGGGGACTTCTTCCAGAACGGCACGCTGGCGCCGCCGTTCCAGCCGCTCACCGAGGTCAACTACCCGCTGCAGCAGAGCGCGCCGCCGTTCGCCAACCCGCTTGCCGGCGTCACCGGTACGCCGGGATTTCCCGCCGGGCTGATCTTCATCGGCTGGGGACCGGATTTCGAAACGCCGGTCGTCCAGCAATACAACCTCACGCTGCAGCAACAGGTCGGCAGCCACTGGGGCGTCGAGGCCGGCTATGTCGGATCGCGCGGCAAGCACCTGCCGATCTTCATGGAGGTGAACCCGACGATTCCGATCCTGTCGCCGACGCCCGCCATCGGCCCGCGGATCTTCCCGGCGTTCTCGCTGGTGCGGCCGACTTTCTCGGTTGCCGAATCGTGGTTCGATTCGTTTCAGGCGAGCGCGCGGATGCGCTCGTGGCGCGGCCTGAACGTGCTCGCCTCGTACACGCTCGGCCACGCCGTCGATCACGTGTCGGGTCTGAACATCGGCGGCGAGTCGCGGCCGATGCTGCCGGTGACCATCGGCGACCAGGCGTCGATCGACGCGGCGCTGGCGCGCGAGGAGGGCGATGCGTTGTTCGACGTCCGTCACCGCGCGGTACTCAGCTTCGGCTACGAGTTGCCGCGTTTCGACACCCGCAACGCGGCGATGCGCCTGGCGCTCGGCGGCTGGCAGGTCAACGGCATCGTCCAGGGACAGACTGGATTCCCGCTGACCGTCATCGAGCCAAACAACGTGTCGCTGACCTCGCTCACCAACCGCCCGAACATGACGTGCGACCCGAACGACGGCGCCGCGCACACCGTGCAGCAGTGGTTCAACACCTCCTGCTTCCAGCGGCTCACCCTCGCGGCGAATGCCGGGCAGATCGGTAACGAGCCGCGCGACGCGGTGCGCGGTCCGGGGTTCAGCCGCACCGACCTGTCGTTTTTCAAGAACTTCGTCGTCGCGCGCGCGCAGCAGGTGCAGCTGCGCGTCGAGGCGTTCAACATCTTCAACCAGGAGCGCTTCCTGCAGCCGAACGGGACGATCGGCGCGCCGACCTTCGGTCAGATTACGGCCGCCGACGATGGCCGGATCGTGCAGCTGGGAGTGAAGTTCACGTTTTAGTCATTCGCGGCGTGCGCGGGAACGCCAAGGCCGCAAAGACCGCAGAGCTGTCACGCTGAGCGTGCGACCGCCCGCTTCGCGGGCCGACGAAACGATCAGAGCAGCGTGAACGTAAGCACGCGCAACGAGACGCTTACGTTCACGCCGCTCTGCTCGTTTCGCACGCGTCCGGCTACGCCGGCCGCCGGGCGCACGCAAAATCGACCATCCCGCCGGTGCGACGACACCCGAGCCTTAGTACGCGGCGAGAATTTGCACGGGCCGGCCTAAAGCCGAACACCACCGAAATGGGTGGTTGATCCGCGCGCGACAGCGGCCGGCGTAGCCGGCCGACGGACGAACGGAAAGAGCGGCGCAAGCACGAACGTCGGGTGTTCAGGGTTCGTGTTTGCGGCGCTCTTTTCGTTGGCAGGCCCGCATCGCGGGCCTGTCGCGCGCTCACCGTCGTAGCTTTGCGTTCTTTGCGGTCTTTGCGTTCCAGGACGCACGCGGCGAAAGAGCTTCAGATTTCGGATACGACGGCGTCGGTGACCTGCTTCGTCGTCGCGCTGCCGCCGAGGTCCGGGGTCTTGAATGTGCCGCTCGCGACGACGCGTTCGACGGCGCCGAGGATCCGATCGTGGACGCCGCGGTGGCCGAGGTGGTCGAGCATCAGCGCGCCGGCCCAGATCGCGCCGATCGGGTTCGCGATGCCCTTGCCCGCGATGTCGGGCGCCGAACCGTGGATCGGCTCGAACATCGACGGGTGCCGCCGCGTCGGGTTGATGTTCGCGCCGGGCGCGATGCCGAGGCTGCCGGAGATCGCCGACCCGATGTCGGTGAGGATGTCGCCGAACAGGTTCGAGGTCACCATCACGTCGAGCGTCTGCGGATGCGTCACCATCCGCGCCGCGAGCGCGTCGACGTGATACTTGCGGTATTCGACGGCCGCATAATCCTTGCGCACGATCTCCGCGATCTCGTCCCACATCACCATCGAGTGGGTCAGCGCGTTCGACTTCGTCGCGCTCGCCAGCAGTTTCCGCGGCCGCGCCGCCGCCAGCTCGAACCCGTAGCGGAGGATCCGTTCGATCCCCTGCCGCGTGAATACGCCGACCTGCTGCGCGACTTCGTTCGGCGTACCGCGATGAATCCGCCCGCCGACGCCGGAGTATTCACCCTCCGAGTTTTCCCGAACGCAAATCATGTCGATGTCCGCCGTGCCGCGGTTCGCGAGCGGCGACGCGATCCCGTTCAGCAGCCGCATCGGCCGCAGGTTCACGTACTGATCGAAGCGCTGGCGGATCTGCAGGATCATCGCGGCCGAAACGCCGTCGGGCACGCCCGGCGCGCCGATTGCGCCGAGATAGATCGCTCCGTAGCCGGCGAGCTGCTCGAACGCGTCCTCGGCCATCATGCGGCCGTGGGCGAGATAGTGCTCGCATCCCCACGGCAGCTCCGTAAACGCGATCGTCAGGTCGCTGCCGCGCACCGCTTTCTGAATCGCCGCCATCCCGGCGGGGATTACTTCCTTGCCGATGCCGTCCCCGGCAATCACCGCGATCTTGTGTGTGGTCTGTGCCATCGTCTCTGTCGCTCGGCTAAAGCCTTCGCGCTCCAACAGCTAGCCGCCAGCTCCTGGTGCGCAGCCGCATCACATCCCAGGCGGCGTGAATCGACCATCCACCGCTGTCCAGCCGCCGTCGGCAAACAGGATCGTGCCGGTCACGTAGCTCGCCGCGTCCGAGGCGAGAAACAACGTCGGCCCGACCATCTCGTCGGCCCGCGCCCATCGCTTCAGCGCGCTCTTGTTCGCGTAGGCGCCGAACCAGTCGGCGTTGGCCTTGATCGGTGCGGTCAGCGGCGTCTCGACCACGCCCGGACCGACCGCGTTGACGCGGACCCCGAACGGCCCGAACTCCGCCGCGCCGGTCCGTACCAGCTGCACGATGCCCGCCTTGGTCATCGCATAGACCGACTGCCCCGGTTCGACCACCTGTGAGCGGATCGACGAGAAGATGACGATGCTGCCGGTACCTTGTCGTGTCATCACCCTGCCCGCCGCCTGCAGCACGTTGAAGCTGCCCTTGAGGTTGACGTCGACGACGCGATCGAACTCGTCTTCCTCGTACTTGAGGATCGGCTTGCGGACGTTGATGCTCGGCGTGCAGACGACGATGTCGAGCCCGTTGCGGGTGTGCGCGACGCTCTCGAGCTGCGCGTTCACGGCGGCGCCGTCGCGGATGTCGAGCGACCCGGCGCTTGCCGCCGTGCCGATGCCGGCCGCCACACGCCGCGCCGCCTCGTCGTTGGCGTCGAGGACGACCACCGTCGCACCGAGCTGCGCGGCGCCGATCGCCACGGCCTCGCCAATGCCGGATCCGCCGCCGATGATGGCCGCCGTCTTTCCGGTGAGATCAAACAGCTTGCTGAGACTCATACGCGTGACGCTCGGCGAAAGCCTTCGCGCTCCGGCCCGCCTTGCCGACTCCATGACAGAAACACGATCGTGAAAGCGAGCGTCGCGGCGGCGATCCCGACGAGCGACGGCGTGAAGCCCGCGATGCCGCGTCCGCCGGTCGTCAGGTGAACGGCGAGCATCGCGACCACGCCTGCGGCGATCGCCGCCAGCGCCTCGGGCGTCCCGGCACGGCGCGAATAGAGGCCGGCAAGGATCGGCACGAACAGCGACACGCCGAGCAGCGCATAGAAGATGCCGATCACGCCGATGATCGTCGGCGACAGGATGGCGATCAGCACGGCGATCGCGCCGCAGCCGATCGCGGCGCCGCGCGTCACCGCCAGCAGCCGACGGTCGTCCGCCGCCGGGTTGAGGAATCGCTTGTACAGATCCTGCGCCAGCGACGTCGTCAACATGAACAGCCCGGCGTCGGCGGCGCTGATTTCGGCCGAGAAGACCGCCGCCAGCCCGAGGCTGCCGATCACCGGCGGGACGCCGTGCATCAGGATCATCGGCAGCGCGAGCTCGTGATTCGGCAAGTCGGGAAAGCGCACGCGCGCGATCATGCCCATCACGACCGGCACTGCCGCGTAGGCGAGCAGGCCGCCGGCGTTCATGCCGACGCCGAGCCGAACGGCGCGGTCGTCGCGGGCGCCGTAGATTTTCTGCAGCAGCCCGGGCGAGACGATGAATGCCGGGCCGAGCAGCGCGAGATACATCACGCCGGAGGCGCCGCCGTGCCATGGGTTCCAGTACGAGGCGTTGTCCGCCTGAACGCGTGCGAGCGCGTCGAAGCCGCCGACGCCGGCCAGCGCGAGCGGCAGCGCGATCGCGAAGCCACCGAGCTTCACCGCGAGCTGCACCATGTTCACCCACGCCGACGTCAGCAGCCCGCCCGCGGTGAAATAGGCAATCACGACCACGCCGCCGACGAGACACCCGGCGTACTTCGGCACACCGGTGACGACGTTCAGAATCGTCGCGATCGCGATCAGCTGCCCGGCCGGGATCGCCAGCGAGCCGAGCCACAGAAGCGCCGCGACGATCGCGCGGACCTGCCGGCCGTAGCGCAGTTCGAGAAAATCGCCGACGGTCTTCAGATCGTGCGCCGCCGCCGCTTGACGGATGCGCGGCCCGATCCAGATCGCGAGCACCGCCGACCCGAGGGCCGCCGATCCAACCCACCACCACGCCGATAATCCGTCGCGATACCCGAGGCCGGTCGCGCCGACTGTCGATCCGCCGCCGATGTTTGCCGCGAGCATCGTCGAGAAGATGAGGCCCGGGCCAAGGCGCCGGCCGGCGACAAAGAAATCTTTCGTCCCCGAGACCCGGCGGCCAATCCAGAGGCCAAGACCGACGAGCACCGCCGAATAGCCGACAAGCAGGCCGAGGTGAAGGGACATCGAGAGCGGGCTATTGTGGCAGATCGCGCGCCGCGACCACGCCGCCGGCGCTGGTCGCTTGCCGTACGGCGCGAACGATCGCGGCAGCGACCTGGTCGGCCGCCGCAGCGCCGATGGCCGTGACGTCGGCGGTCCCGCGCCAGGTGCCGGTCGCCAGCGCGAACACTGTGTCGCCGTCGGCGATCGTGTGGACCGGCACGATCGCGCGCGCGAAACCGGCGTCGGCCATCTGCGCGATACGCGTCACCGACGTTTTCGTCAGCCGCGCGTTCGTCGCGACCACCGCGATCGTCGTGTTCTCCGCCGGCAGCGCCGAGAGCACGGTGGACGCGCCCGACCGCAACAGCCGGCGCGCATCGGCGAAGGTTCCAGCGTCCGCACGAGCGCCGGCGACGATGGCGCCACTGTGTGGATCGACGACGTCGCCGAGCGCGTTGACGGCGACAATTGCCGCGACCTGAAGTCCGTTGGGCAGGGTGATGCTGGCGCTGCCGATGCCGCCTTTCATCGCATGATCGCGGCCGAGCAGTTTGCCGACGGTTGCGCCGGCCCCCGCGCCGACGCTTCCCTCGACGACCGGACGGCGGCTCGCGTGTGCCGCGGCACGGTATCCACAGTCGGCGTTCGGCCGCACGCGCGGTTTGCCGCCGACCCACAAATCGATCAGCACCGCGGCAGGCACGATCGGCACACGAGCATCAGGAGTCGCGATACCTGCGCGCCGCTCGTCGAGCCAACGCGCTGCGCCGTTCGCCGCGTCGAGCCCGAACGCGCTGCCGCCGGACAGCACGATGCCGTTCACTCGTTCGGCGGCGTTGGTCGATTGCAGCAGATCCGTTTCCCGCGTGCCAGGCGCGGCGCCGCGCTGCGCGATGCCGGCGACTGCGCCGTTGTCGACGAGAATCACCGTGCAGCCAGTCGGCCGCTCGGCGAGCGTGTGGTGCCCGACGCGGATGCCGTGAATCAAGGTGATCGTGTCGTTGGCCGCCGCGCCCGGCGCGAATCCCAGTGTCGCCAGCGCAAACAGGCACGTGTAGCGCAGGCCTTCAGGCCTGCCCACGCCCGCGCGGGCAGCCCTGAAGGGCTGCGCTACGCAGATCATCGTTTTAGATCTCTCGCCGCTGGAATGCCGGCGGCGCCGGTCGCCTGCGTCGCGGCGCGAACGACTGCGTCGGCCATCGCTTCCGCGGCGAGCGCGCCGATCGTCGTGATGTCGGCGTTGCCGTCCCAGCGTCCCGTCGCCAGCGAGAAGATCGTGTCGCCGTCGCCGTTGGTGTGCGACGGGCTGATCGCGCGCGCATAGCCATCGTCAGCCATCAGTGCCATGCGGGTGGCGAGCGCTTTGCCGAGCCGTGCGTTGGTCGCGACCAGGCCGATAGTGGTGTTCTCGCCGGCGCGCGGCCGCTGCATCGTGCCGCCGGCGCGCAGGATTTTTCTGGCGTCCGCGAGGGTGCCGTCGGGATTTCGCACACCGGCGACCACCTGGCCGTTCGCCGGATCGATGATGTCGCCAACGGCGTTGACCGCGACGATGGCCGCGACGACGAGGCCGTTCGGCAGCGAGATCGACGCGGTGCCGAGCCCCGACTTCATCGACTTGTTGGGGCCGTCAAGCTTGCCAACGGTCGCGCCGGCGCCAGCGCCGACGGTTCCCTCCTGCACCGGTCCCGCAGTCGCTGCGTCGGCCGCCTTGTAGCCGCAGTCCGCCGTCGGTCGAATCTTCGGATTGCCGCCGACGCCGAGGTCGAACAGGATCGCGGCCGGCACGATCGGCACCTTCGATGGGCCGGCGGGCCAGCCGATGTTGTGCTCCTCGAGCCAGCGCACGGTTCCGGTGGCCGCTTCGAGACCGAATGCGCTGCCACCCGACAGCACGACGGCGTTGACCTTGTCGACCATGTTCAGCGGGTTGAGCAGATCGGTTTCGCGCGTGCCGGGCGCGCCGCCGCGCTGCGACACGCCGCCGACCGCATCGCCGTCGACAAGGATCACCGTGCAGCCGGTCGGCCGCTCGGCGAGCGTGTGATGGCCGACCTTGATGCCCTCGACCGCGGTCAGGCCAGAACTGGCGTGCGACGGCGACTGCGCCGCGAGCGCCGCGCCGGCGGCGGCGATGCACGCGAGCGACAGAGCACTGCGTTTCATGGCACTACAATACCGCATCGTGGACGGCTCTCTCGTCGATCGCATCACCGCGGAAGTCGACCGCGCAGCTGACGAAATCGTGCAGCTGACTGCCGATCTGGTGCGCATTCCGACGGTCAATCCGCCGGGCGACGAATACGAGGCGTGCGCGCGTTTTCTCGGCGCCGATCTGCAGCGGCGCGGCTTCGCGATCGAATACATCGCCGCCGACGGACGGCCGGAACACACGCGCCGCCACCCGCGCGTCAACGTGGTCGCCGTGAAGCGCGGCGGCGGCGGACCGGTGGTGCACCTGAACGGCCACATCGATGTCGTGCCGGCGGGCGAGGGCTGGACCGTCGATCCGTTCGCCGGCGTGGTCCGCGACGGCCGGATCTACGGCCGCGGTGTGTGCGACATGAAAGCGGGCATCGCTGCGGCGGTCTTCGCCGCCGAGGCGATCGCGCGCGCCGGGATCGATCTGCGCGGCACGATCGAGATCAGCGGGACGGTGGACGAAGAAAGCGGCGGCTTCGCCGGGGTCGCGCACCTCGCGCAGGTCGGACGCATCCGCAAAGGTCGCACCGACTTCGTGGTGATCCCCGAGCCGCTGAACGTCGATCGCATCTGCATCGGCCACCGCGGCGTCTACTGGTTCGAGGTGACCGCGCGCGGCCGGATCGGCCACGGCAGCATGCCGTTTCTCGGCGTCAGCGCGATCGACGGGATGGGCCGGCTGCTGCAGACGGTCAGGGACGAGTTGATGCCGGCGCTCGCCGCGCGGCAGACGGCGGTGCCGGTCGTGCCGGCGGCGGCGCGGCACGCGACGATCAACGTCAACGGCATCGAAGGCGGCCAGCCGATCGACGGCATCCAGACGCCGTGCGTTGCCGATGTGTGCCGCGCGGTGTTCGATCGCCGGTTCCTGATCGAAGAAGGATTCGAGGCGACGCGGGACGAGATCGCAGCGCTCGTCGCGGCGGCGGCGCGCAACGCGGCCGGCGTGCGGTTCGAGCTGCGCGATCTGATGGTCGTCCATCCGACGCGTACGCCGGACGACTCGCCGGTGATCGGCGCACTCGACCGCTCGATCCGCCGCGTGCTCGGCAAGCCGGCGGCGCTCATTGCCAGCCCCGGCACCTATGACCACAAGCACGTCGCCCGCATCGCCGACCTGCCGCACTGCGTCGCCTATGGCCCCGGCGAGCTCGAGCTCGCGCATCAACCGGATGAATACTGCCGCATCGACGATCTCGTGAACGCGACCAAGGTGCTGGCGCTGGCGACGCTCGACCTGATGGGCGTCGGGAGATAGACTG
>Ga0075425_100002612_pt1 | contig 18076 bp, 11 predicted proteins | sample SoiMethybrSBSTD4_FD_75300 | JGI IMG/M metagenome (GOLD analysis project Ga0075425, IMG submission 75300) | Bulk soil microbial communities from a Populus tree surrounding site in Tennessee, USA - Soil MetaG P. TD hybrid SBSTD4 | ecosystem: Environmental > Terrestrial > Soil > Tree plantation... | reverse complement strand
CTCCTCATCGGCATCGTGAAGAAGAACGCGATCATGATGATCGACTTCGCGCTCGACGCCGAGCGGCGCGAGGGGAAGCCGCCGCGCGAGGCGATCTATCAGGCGTCGCTGCTGCGCTTCCGCCCCATCATGATGACCACGATGGCGGCACTCCTCAGCGCCCTGCCGCTGGCCGTCAGCCGGGGCGTGGGCGCCGAGCTGCGGCGCCCGCTCGGCGTGGCCATCGTGGGCGGGCTCATCGTGAGCCAGATGCTCACGCTCTACACGACGCCGGTGATCTATCTCGCCTTCGATCGTCTGGCCCGCCGGCGGGCCGTGAGCGCTTCGTGAACCCGTCGGCGATCTTCATCGCGCGGCCGGTGGCGACGACGCTGCTCACCCTCGGCCTCTTCCTCACGGGCGCGCTGGCCTTCATGCTGCTGCCGGTCGCGCCACTGCCCCAGGTCGACTTCCCGACCATCCAGGTGGCGGCGGCGTTGCCCGGCGCCAGCCCGGAGACGATGGCCACCTCGGTCGCCGCGCCGCTCGAGCGTCAGTTCGGTCACATCGCCGCGGTGACCGAGATGACGTCCACGAGCACGCTCGGCGTCACGACCATCGTCCTGCAGTTCGACCTGAACCGCGACATCAACGGCGCCGCCCGCGACGTGCAGGCGGCCATCAACGCCGCGCGCGGCTACCTGCCGCCCACGCTGCCGAACAATCCGACGTACCGCAAGGTCAATCCCGCCGACGCGCCGATCCTCATCCTCGGGCTGACCTCCGAGACCGTCGATCGCGGCCGGATGTACGACGCGGCCTCCAGTATCCTGCAGCAGAAGCTCTCGCAGGTTCCCGGCGTCGGTCAGGTCATCGTCGGCGGCGGCGCGCTTCCCGCGGTCCGCGTCGAGCTGAATCCTACCGTGCTCGACAAGTACGGGATCGGGCTCGAGGACGTGCGCGCCGTGCTCGCCGCGACGAACGTGAACCGCCCCAAGGGCCAGCTCGACGACGGGGCCCGCACGCGCACGGTCCTGGCCAACGACCAGCTTCGCCGGGCCGCGGACTACACGCCGGTGATCGTCAGCTACCAGGCCGGGCGCCCCGTCCGCCTCACTGACGTGGCGAGCGTCGAGGACTCGGTGGAAGATCTGCGGAACGCCGGCTACGCCAACGGCCGTCCGGCCATCGTCCTCGTCGTGTTCCGCCAGCCCGGCGCGAACATCATCGACACGGTGGACCGAATCCGCGGGCTGCTGCCGCAGCTGCGAGCCGGCATTCCCGCCGCCATCGACCTCGATGTCGTGCTCGACCGCAGCACCACCATCCGCGCCTCGCTGCACGAGGTCGAGCGGACGCTGGTGATCTCGGTCGTCCTCGTCACGCTCGTGGTGTTCGTCTTCCTGCGCAGCGTGCGCGCCACCCTCATCCCGAGCGTCGCCGTACCCGTCTCGCTGGTCGGGACGTTCGGCGCGATGTACCTGCTCGGCTACAGCCTGAACAACCTCTCGCTCATGGCCCTGACCATCGCCACCGGCTTCGTCGTCGACGACGCGATCGTGGTGCTGGAGAACATCGCGCGGTACCGGGAGCAGGGGCTCGCCCCCCGCGAGGCGGCGCTGCGCGGCGCGCGGGAGATCGGCTTCACGGTGCTGTCCATTAGCGTCTCGCTGGTCGCCGTCTTCATCCCCATCCTGCTCATGGGCGGCGTCGTCGGGCGCCTCTTTCGCGAGTTCGCGATGACGCTCTCGATCGCGGTCGCGCTCTCGCTGCTCGTGTCGCTCACGACGACCCCGATGATGTGCGCGACGCTGCTCCGTCCCGAGGGCCAGCACGGGCGTCTCTACCGGCTCAGCGAGCGCGCGTTCGACTGGATCCTGCGTCGCTACGACACGAGCCTGGCCGTGGTCCTGCGGCACCCGTTCGGGGTGCTGATGATCGCGCTGCTCACGGTCGCGGTGAACGGCTACCTCTTCGCCGTCGTCCCCAAGGGGTTCTTCCCCCAGCAGGACACCGGCCGGCTGACGGGGACGATCCGCGCTCGGCAGGACATCTCGTTCCAGGCGATGCTGGACAAGCTCACCGAGGTCCTGGCGATCATCCAGCGCGATCCCGCCGTCGAGAACGTCATCGGCTTCACGGGCGGCACCGGCCCCGGGGGCGCCACCGTCAACACCGCGCGCATGTTCGTCGCCCTCAAGCCGCTCGGTGAGCGCAAGCTCAGCGCGGACCAGGTGATCGCCCGTCTCCGCCGTCAGCTCGCCGGCGTGGCGGGCGCGCCGACGTTCCTACAGGCCGTCCAGGATCTCCGCGTCGGCGGCATGGCCAGCGCCGCCCAGTACCAGTACACGCTCCAGGGGGACAACCTGGAGGATCTCAACGCCTGGGGACCGCGGCTCGCCGAGCGCCTGCAGACGCTCGGGCGCCTGGCCGACGTCAACAGCGATCAGCAGGACCGCGGCCGTCAGGCGTCGGTGGTGATCGACCGGAGCACGGCCGCGCGCCTGGGTGTCACCACGCAGCTCATCGACGACACGCTCTACGACGCCTTCGGCCAGCGGCAGGTCTCGACGATCTACACGCCGCTGAACCAGTACCACGTCGTGATGGAGGTCGCACCGGCCTTCTGGCAGCGCCCCCAGACTCTCCAGGACATCTACGTGCGGTCGTCCACCGGCGCTCAGGTCCCGCTGAGCGCGTTCGCGCGCTACGGTCCCACCTCGACCGCGCTGGCCGTGAACCACCAGGGGCAGTTTCCCTCGGTGACGATCTCGTTCAACCTCCCGCCCGGCGTCGCGCTCGGCGACGCCGTGCAGGCGATCGACGACGCGGTCCGCCCGCTCGGTCTGCCGGGCACGGTGCGGAGCAGCTTTCTGGGAACGGCGCAGGCGTTCCAGGCCTCGCTGGCGAGCGAGCCCATCCTCATCGTAGCGGCGCTGCTCGCGGTCTACATCGTGCTGGGCATCCTGTACGAGAGCTACATTCACCCCCTCACGATCCTCTCCACGCTGCCCGCGGCGGGCATCGGCGCGATCCTCGCGCTCCTGCTGGCTCGGACCGAGCTGAACGTGATGGCGCTCATCGGCATCCTGCTCCTCATCGGCATCGTCAAGAAGAACGCGATCATGATGATCGACTTTGCGCTGGAGGCCGAGCGCGGCGGCGGACAGGATCCACGGCAGGCCATCCACCAGGCGTGCCTCCTGCGCTTCCGCCCGATCCTGATGACGACGATGGCCGCCCTGCTGGGCGCGCTGCCGCTCGCGCTGGGCACGGGGGTGGGCTCGGAGCTCCGACGGCCGCTCGGCATCGCGATCGTCGGTGGCCTCGTCGTGAGCCAGCTCCTCACCCTCTACACCACGCCCGTCGTCTACCTCTATCTGGACCGGCTCCGCCTGCGCGTCGAGAGCGCGAGGCCTGGACAGCTCGCGCGCGCGGGCGCGCGCGTCGCCGTCCTCGCGCTGGCCGCGCTGCTCATCGGCGGTTGTGTCGTCGGTCCGAACTACGTGCGGCCCACTGTCGTCACCCCCGATGCCTACAAGGAGACCGATGGCTGGAAGATCGCCCGGCCGCAGGACGATGTCCTCCGCGGCAACTGGTGGGAGATGTTCGGCGACGCCGAGCTCGACGGGCTCGAGGCGCGCGTCAGCATCTCGAACCAGAACCTCGCTCAGGCCGAGGCGGCGTACCGGCAATCACGCGCGCTCGTGCGTGAGGCGCGCGCCGCCTACTTCCCGACCGTGACCGTCGGCGCGGGATACACGCGCTTGCGCACGTCCTCCACGGTCGTCACCAGCGGGGGCGTGGCCGGCGTGGGCGGAACGCCGGGAGTGTCGTCGACGCAGGGCTCGAACTTCTTCCAGCTGCCGATCGACGTGTCGTGGACGCCGGATCTCTGGGGCAAGATCCGGCGCACGGTCGAGTCCAACCAGGCGAGCGCGCAGGCCAGCGTCGGCGATCTCGAGAATGGGCGGCTGAGCTTCCAGGCGCAGCTGGCCGAAGACTTCTTCCTGCTTCGCACTCTGGACGCGCAGCGAGCGCTCCTCGACACGACGGTCGCCGGCTACGACAAGTTTCTCCAGATGACGCGCAACCGCTACGCGAGCGGGGTCGCCTCCCGGGCCGACGTCGTGCAGGCCGAGACGCAGCTCGAGACGACGCGGGCCCAGGCGATCGACGTCGGCGTGCAACGCGCCCAGACCGAGCACGCGATCGCGCTGCTCGTCGGCGAGCCGGCCTCGACGTTCTCGCTGCCGGTGAAGTCACTCGCCGCGACGCCGCCGGCGATTCCGATCGGCGTGCCGTCCGAGCTGCTCCAACGTCGCCCAGACATCGCCGGCGCCGAGCGGCGCGTCGCGGCAGCCAACGCTCAGATCGGCGTCGCCATCGCCGCGTTCTACCCCACGCTCACGCTGAGCGCCTCGACCGGGTTCCAGAGCTCCGGGCTCTCCACCTTCCTGTCGGCGCCGAGTCACTTCTGGTCGGTGGGTCCGTCCATCTCCGAGACGGTCCTCGACGGCGGCTTCCGCCGAGCCCAGACCGCGTTCGCGCGCGCCGCCTACGACGCGAGCGTCGCCACGTATCGCCAGACCGTGCTCGCGGCGTTCCAGGGCGTCGAGGACAACCTGGCGGCCCTCCGGATCCTGGAGGACGAGGCGGGCGTCCAGGCGCAGGCGGTGCGCGCATCGCGGGAGTCGGTCCGGGTGACGACCGATCAGTATCTCGCCGGCGTCGTCAGCTATCTCAACGTCATCACCACCCAGACCACGGCGCTGAGCAACGAGATCGTCGCCATCCAGATCCAGGGGCGCCGCATGAGCGCGGCCGTGCAGCTCATCCAGGCATTGGGCGGTGGCTGGCGCGCCGCCGATCTTCCGTCGACGAAGACGGTGACGCACTGAGCCCGTCGCCGCCGCCCACGCGCCGCGTGGTGCCCAAGCTCCGCAGCACGTCGGCGACCCGCTCGGGCGATCCCAGGTGGCGCCACGCGACATCCGGCAGCTCGGAGACCGCAAGCGACAGCGCGGGCGACTCCAGAACGGCGCGGGAGAAGTCTGCGGTACGAGTCTGCAGATACGCTTGATGGAGTGTCCCGCGACGGTGGGCCAGCGGGTCGTAGATCCAGGGGCAGCAGAGGCGGACGGCGTCGATCAGGCCCGTCACCGCCGCCGCGAACACGAAGGTGTTCCAGAGCGATCCGCTGGCGAACAGGGCATGCGCGAGCTCGGGCACCGGCTTCTCTCGAAAGCGCAGCACCCGATGAATCGCGCCCCGAGGCAGACGCCCGATTTGCTCGCCCGGCTCGATCCAGCCGTAGTCGGTCTCGGGCCCGGCCGGACGCGCGCCCAGCAGGACCAACCATCGCGGCATCCTGCGCACGTAGTCGGCCACATCCGCGACGTGACTGATGAAGGTCGCCTCGTCGAGGACGAAGTGATTGGCCGGAAACACCACGACGCTGGCCCGACGGTCAAGCCTTCGAATCCACAGAGCAGACAGGAAGATGGCCGCGGCGGTGCCCCGGTCCGCCGGCTGGGCAAGAACCTGAACGTCCGGGAAGTCGGCGAGCTCGGTGTCGAGATACCTGGCGTGACTCGCCATCGTCACGACGACGGTCCGCTCGGGCGGGATCAGGACACCGATGCGATCGAGCGTCTGACGAAGCAGCGATCGGGAGCCGATGAGGGCGGCGTACTGCTCGGGCCGATCGTCTCCGTAGAGCCGACGGGTCAACGGCGCCAGCCGGTGGCCGTCCCCGTCGGCGAGGACGACCGCCCAGAGAGATCCCTCCCCCGGCCGCCTCGAATCGATGGCGGCGCGCGGTTCGTCGAGCGTGAGTCCGGAGTGCAGCATGACAGCTCCTTGCCGGCCGGCACGACCGCCGACGAGGCGGCGGACGAGACCGACCCGGATCATCGCGCGGGCGCAGGCCCACGACGCACGTTTTCGTTCGGGACGTCAGCGACGAAGCTGGGACGGAACAGCTACGCGGCCGGAGGCGCGCGCAACCGGACGACGGATACCGAGCGGCTGTGTTCCGACTCCGACAGCGCAGTGAGCGCGCGGTCGACGACGGACAGGATCGGCCGGAGATCGGCGGGCGACGTGAGCGCGACGTTGTCGGTCGACGGCGTCACGAGACCCACGACGTCGTCGTAGTCGGCGTCGTCGTAGAGTCCGGGGATCCATGACGGATCGGGTGGGCTCGCGTAGGCGAGCGCCGGCAGTGCCGCGAGAACGAGCACGATCAGTCCGACTAGGGCACTCATCCGTCTCACGCCCAGGAGGTGAGACGCCCGGCATCGAAGGAGCCTTTACGGATCGCACGGCGGAAGAGGACGGCATGCAAGACATGCACCGGTGAGTCGTCAGGAGCCTCCCGCCGGGGCAAACCAGACGAACAGCTGCCCGGAAGGGAACGGAACGCCGAGCCCTTTGTCGAAGAGCCCGTAGACGAAGGCGACGGACAGCGCGGTGAGCACGAGCGTGATGCCCCAGCGCTCGCGCGCCCCGACCTTGAGATAGAGCAGCGTCATGGCCAGCGTGGCCAGCGAGAAGCCGATCAGCCAGATGGCGATCCAGAAGCCGACGATCCAGAGAGCGATCTCGAGTGTCCGCCGCGCGGCCACGTCCGCAGGGACGGCGTCCGTCGCGTCGGCCAGCGCGTCGGGAGCCGGCGACTCACGCCGGCCGGTCACATCACGGGCAAGCTGGGCGAGTCCGAGCAGGGCGCCGGGCACGCAGACCGCCCAGGGAAAGAGCCCACCGCGCACGCCGAAGTCGCGACTCTGCCAGAGCGCCCACCCGAAGACCACGACGATCAACGAGCTGAACGCGCTCGCCCCGTCAAGCCGCCACCGTTCACCGGGCCCGGCGCGAGGGGTCGCCGCGGCGTCGGCCCCGTCCCTCGTCCGCTGGCGTCGCCTGCTGACGACGGGCCAGAGCAACCCGACGAGGATGACAGCGAGCAGCGCCAGCACGCCGGGACGGACGGTCCAGGCCAGGCCGTAGTTGTCCGTGGAGAGAAAGAGCTTGTTCTCGGCGAGCGGTCCGAGGACGAGGCCGAGCAGGAGCGGCGGGCGGGGCCAGCCGAAGCGGGTCATGACCCAGCCGAGCGCGCCGAACACGAGCACGATCATCACATCCTCGAAGACGTTCTTCTCGGCGAAGGCGCCGACCGCGATGAGCATGAGGATGAACGGGATCAGCAGCGCGCCACGGATCTCGGTGACCTTCACCAGCTGGCGCAGGAAGGCGAAGCAGATGGCGACGGTGATCACGTTCGAGACCACGATCGTCCACACCATGGCGAAGGTGACGGCGAGGTGGCCCTTGGGCGCCGGCGTGAGCATCGACGGACCGGGCACGAGCCCCTGGATGAGGAACGCGCCCATCAGGATCGCCATGGTCACGCTGGCGGGAACGCCGAAGGCGATCGTGGTGACGAGGCTGCCGCCCAGCGTCGAGTTGTTCGCCGCGCCCGGCCCGAGGACGCCCTCCACTGCTCCGCGGCCGAACCGCTCGCGGTTCGGCGAGCTCTGAACGGCGTGGGCGTAGGCGAGCCACTGCGTCGTCGCCGCACCCATGCCGGGGATGATCGCGATGAACGTGCCGATCGCGCTGCATCGGAGCACGAGGAGCCAGTGCGTGAAGGTGTCGCGCACGCCCTGCCACACGCCGCCGAGACGGCCGACCTCCACCTTGGCGATGCTCGAGCCCTGCACCGCGAGATCGATCACCTCGGGGATGGCGAAGAAGCCGATCGTGACCGGGACGAGACCGATGCCGTCCCACAGGAAGAGCTGCCCGAACGTGTAGCGCTGGATGGCCGAGACGGGAGCCAGGCCGATGGTGGCGAACCACAGCCCGAGACAGCCCGCCACGAGGCCCTTGAGCACCGCCTCGCCGCTCAGCGCGGCGACGAAGGTGATACCCAGCAGCGCCAGCATGAAGAACTCCGGCGAGCCGAACGTGAGCACGAGCGGGCGCACGACGGGAATGGCCAGCGCGAGGGCGACCGCGCCGAACAGCGCGCCGAAGAGGGAGCTGGTGATGGCCGCGCCGAGCGCGCGTCCGGCCTCGCCGCGCTTGGCCATCGGGTGGCCGTCCACGATGGTGGAGGCGGTCGTCGGCTCGCCTGGGATCCCGAAGAGGATCGAGGTGATGTCGCCCGTCGTGTTCGTGACCGCGGCCATCCCGAGCAGGAAGGCGAAGGCCTCGACCGGCGTCATCTTGAAGACGAAGGGCAGCATGAGGGCGAGCGTCGTCGGTCCGCCCAGGCCCGGCAGGATGCCGACGGCGAACCCGATGGCGATGCCGATCAGCATGAGCCCGAACGCGGGCCAGGTGAAGACCTGGACCAGCCCCGTGAGGGACGCCTGCGCGAACTCGATTATTTGAGGATGCCCTTCAGCTTCGCCACGAGCGCGGGGTCGAGCTTGAACAGATCCTGGACGACGCGCGCGAGCTCTTCGCCGCCCATCGCGTCGATGTCGATCTTGGAGCGCTTGGCGTCGGCCAGGAACTCCGGGTCGCGCATGGTCGCGACGAACGCGGCGCGCAGCGTCTGGACGCGGTCGGCCGGCGTGCCGGGCGGCAGCGCGTAGAGCCGGCCGATCTCCGTCGGCACGATCACGCCGGCGTTGATGAGCTGCCGGGCCTCCTCGGTCTTGGCCAGGCTGGAGGCGAGCGGAACGTTCGGCAGATCGGGCAACGGCTTGGTGGTGATCTGCAGCACCACGCTGACGTCCCCCGACTCGAGCGCCTGACGCCAGGTCGACTTGACGGACTCCCACTGCCAGCAGCCGCCGGCCAGCTCCCCCGATTCCGCGGCGAGTCGGATCTCGGCCGTTCCCTTGTAGCCGCGCACGAGCTGGATCGGCAGGTTGATCGTCGCGGCGAGCACCCGCGGGGCATCGTCGGTCGAGGTGCCGGGGCCGACGCCGCCGAGCTTCACGGGCTTGGCCGCGGCCATCCATGCGGCCAGGCTCGTCACACCGCTGGCCTTCGTGAGCGCGCACACGCACGCCTCGCGCGACGGCACGCCGAGCCACTCGAACTTGCGGGCGTCGAACTCAACGCCGGGCTGGCCGAGGACCTGAGCCAGAACGAGACCGCCCGCGAAGTTGCCGACGGTCAGTCCGTCGGGCTTCGCGACCTTGGACAGATGGTTGGCCGCGATGAGGCTGCCCGCGCCCAGCATGTTCTCCACGATGACCGTCGGCGTGCCGGGAACGTGACGGCCGAGATGACGCGCGATCACGCGCGAGTACGTGTCGTATCCGCCGCCCGCCGAGAATCCCACGACGATGCGCACGGTCTTGCCGTCGAAGAAGCGCGACTGGGCGTCCGTCGCGGCGACCCACGCGAGGAGCGCGAGGAGGGCGAGCGCCAGCGCGCGCTTCATGTGCCGGTCACCCTAGCCCAGGAGCGCGGCGAGCGCAACGGCGCCCGCGTCCACGAACGAGATGTTTGGTCCCGAGCGGCAAGCTGTGCGACATTGCCGGGGCCCGCACACGCGAGGCAATTCCGCAACCCGCCAACGCGACAGAGGTGTCGGGCTTCTCAGGGGGGATTTATGCGAACGACCATGTGGATTTCCGGCATCTCCAGGAACGCGTTCCGTCGTGCCATCGGTGTCGCCATCGCCGGTCTGGCGCTGGGCCAGGCCACGGCGGTCGGCGCCGCCGACGTCCCGGCGTTCATGAAAGAAGTCGTCGTCGAGACGGGCAAGGCGCCCACGCCGGCGCAGACGGCGTTCGACGAGGTGTACGCCCTCAACGAGGGCATGTTCACGATCTACGAGACCCAGCTCGCCAAGTACAAGCGTCACATCAGGGAGCGCGTGCCGCTGATCCTCGGCCTGTTCAGCGGCAAGGGCGGGCAGTTCATTCTGTATCGGCCGGGACAGGAGCCGATCGAGGCGCCCTCTCCGCCGGCCATTTATCGCCTCGCGAAGTCGGTCGGCCACAGCGCCATGGCGACCTATCAGCTGGTTGCGCCCACTGTGAGCGATCCCGCGAGCGACAAGTCATGGATCGGGCCGATGAAGGCGTACCGCGGTCGGATCCAGGCCGCCCTGGACAGCCTCGATGCCCTCGACATCCAGCCCTCTGAGCGGGACTTGCTTCGCGGCGTGCTCACCCGGATCGCTGCCTTCCACGACAACTGCCTGAAGAACGGCACCTACACCTACGCCGAGGTCGAGAGCTACGCCCGAGGGCTCAAGCCCCAGCTCGCCCAGCTCATCGGGCTGGCGTCGAGCGTCCAGGTCGCGCACTGGTTCAAGGTCCTCGAAGGCTGGAAGCAGATGCTGGGGCCGGACTGGGATCGCACCTACGCGGTGAGCAACGCCCTCTACGTCGCCCGGCAGAACAACATCCTGTTCTCCGTCCTCGCCCAGTTCATGGGCGAGAAGGCCATCAACGACCGCTTGCTGCTGGTCGAGACCACCGACTTCACCACGACACCGGCCACGATGATCGACGTCTTCGCGCGCATCATCTCCGATCGCGCGCTCGGTCAGGTGTTCTTCGGCGACTATCGCTTGATGGACGCCGAGCTGCTGGGCGGCGGCGGCCGCAAGGCGATCGAGGCCGAGATGACGAAGCGCAACCTGAAGGCGCTCTTGCCGACGATGGCCCCGTACAACAGCACGCAGTGGCCGTGGCGCACCGACGTGAAGTCGGGGACCGGACCGGCCACGATGGAAGAGGTGAAGTAGGCCGGGCTAAGGGCCCGGACACACCGCCCCGTCTTTGATCCAGGCCGCGACGAGTGCGCCCGTCTCCTTTTGCGTGCCGGGTGCGGCCTCGCGGCCGAAGCCGGGCGCCCACGCCCAGCCCACCAGCGAGTCGGTGGCGATGTGCTCGTGGATCTGCTGCAGCGAGCGGCCGCCGTTGCGCGCGGGATCCTTGACCTGCGCGCAGATCTCGCCGGGGGTCTTGCCCTGCCACCCCATCGGCCGCGGCGCCAGGTGCCAGTGCGGATGGCCGGGCATGCGCCCCGGATCGAAATTGGCTTTCTGATGGCAGATCGAGCAGCGCATCGCCGCCAGACCGAAGCCGTCCGCGCCGCGCTCGACGGGCGGCTGATGAAGCCGGCCGCTCTCGTGCTGGAGCGGCCGGTCTCCGGCGGGATGGCAGTTCACGCACCGCGGATGGGTCAGCACCTTGCTGACCTCGGTGAACACGGCGGCCGACCGCGCAGCCGCGTCGCCGATGGCCTGAAAGCTCTCCGGCGGCGCCAGGGTTCGCGCCGCGTCGGCGGCCTCGGCGGGCGTCGTCAGCGTCGCGGCCAGCAGCAACGCCGCGAGGGTGGGCCAGACGAGCGGCGCGTCGAATCGTACGGTCCGGGGTCTCCTGTTCGGCATGGTGGCCGCCGGCTCACACGAGATAGCGCGTGGCGTCGGCCAGGATCACGTCGCGCACGGCCTCGCGGTACTTGTAGTAGCCGGTGCAGCGGCACAGATGGCCGTTCAGGGCGTCGACGATGGTGGTGTCGAGGTCGGCGCGCGCGACCGGCGCCTTCGCGAGACGCTCCAGCAGGACCTGGGATTCGTTCAGGAAGCCCGCGGTGCAGTAGCCGCACTGGAACGCGAAGTGGTCGATGAAGGCCTTCTGCAGCGCGGACAGCTCGCCGTTCTTGGCCAGGCCCTCGACGGTGCGGACGGACTTGCTGTTGAAGGCGACGGCGGGGACGACGCAGGTCGGGCTCGTGTGGCTCGTGCCGTCGGCTTCGTCGACGATCACCGCGCAGCTCAGGCACTGCGCCGCGCCGCACCCGAACTTGGTGCCGGTGAGCCCGAGGTACTCCCGAAGGAAATCGTTCATCGTGAGCTCGTCCCGGACGTCCACCGGTCCGTGCGGCCGGCCGTTGATGGTGAGGTTGAGCGTCGTCACGTCACACTCCCTTGAGCATGGCCGGGGTCACGGGCAGCGATTGGATGCGGCGCCCGGTGGCGTCGAAGATCGCGTTGAGAATCGCCGGCACGATGGGAATCATCACGACTTCCGCCACGCCCTTGGGCGGGTCGCCCGGCGCGAGGGGAGGCAGCACCTCGCATTCGAACGCGCTCAGCGGCAGATCCGCGGCGCGTGCGACGACGTACGGCCCGAGGTTCCATCTGCCGTTGCCCGGACCGTCTTCGTAGAGAGGCAGCGACTCGAGCAGGGCGTAGCCCACGCCCATGGCGAAGCCGCCCTGCATCTGGCCGATCACGATCTGCGGCACGAGCGCCGATCCGCATTCGACGACGCTGTACGCGCTGACCACGCGCACGACGCCGGCGGTCCGCTCGACCTCGACGCGGACGACGGTTCCGCAGACCGACGAGTACGACGTGCCGAATCGGGTGTAGACCGTCGGGGGAAATGTGACGCTCGTGCGATCGCGACGCGCGAAGTCGCCACCGCCCCGGCGGACCGCGAGGGCGTCGATGTCGGCCGTCCACGGCTGACCGGCGAGGTCGAACGTCGCCCGCGACCAGGCCCAGCGGGAAAAGCCGTGGACCATCGCGCCGGTGATGCCCTTGCGCGCGTGCGCACGCGCCGCCACCTGTTCCAGCGGCAGGGGCGGCAGCTCGGGCATCACGAGTGTGCGATCGCGCCAGCGTGCCGTCTCCCACCGCCGCGCGCGCGGATCGCCGGGCGCGATCTTCCACAGGTCGAGCGCGGCCGGCCACAAGCCGAAGCGAAACACGACACGCGCCGCTTCGGCCGCGCCATGCGTGCTCACGTGCGCGCCGATCGACCCGCTGGACGGTGAGCTGATCTCCGGCACCCAGCGCGGATTGCGCGCCGCGCGGTCCTGTGTCGCCTGCGCCATGGCGTAGGGATCGCCGGTCTTCACGAGCGCGAGCGGGCCGAACGCATCGACCTGCGCGATCGCCACTTCGTCGGCCACACCGCCCAGGACGCCGGCCACCCGGTTCGCGAGCGCCGTGCCGATGCCGGTGCCCATCTCGACGGCGTCGTTGTGGATCCAGATGCGGCCGTCCGGCTCGACGCCGACCGTGGCCAGCGTGCAGTCCGCGCCGCTACCGAAATCCTTCGTCACGCACGCCACACCGGTGCCGACGAGGATGCCCGCGCGCTGCTGCCTGCGCGCTTTCTCGGCCGCACGCTCCCGCCAGATCGCGTGCTTGTCCAGCTTGTCCAGGATCTCGGGCGTGCGCACCGGCCCCCAGTACGTATTGCCTGCCATGGTCCGGCCGTCGGTCGGCAGGGCGTTGCGCCGGCGGAACTCGATGGGGTCGAGGCGCAGCGCCTCCGCCGTCTCGTCGATGAGCGTCTCCAGCGCCGTCATCGTCTGGAGGGTTCCGTACCCGCGCATCGAACCCGCGGTCACCCCGCGCGAATGGACGGCGACGGTCGTCACGTCGACCTTCGGGATCTCGTAGATGCCGATCGCCCCGGTGGCACCCACGTCGGCGACGCTCGCCGAGTAGTTGGCCTGCCCGCCGCCGTCCAGCACGTGATCGGCGGCGAACGCGCGGATCTTGCCGCTCGCCCGGTCGACGCCGATGCGCGAGCGCATCGTGAACGCGTGCCGCTTGATGCCGGCCTGGAACTGCTCGTAGCGATCGTGCCCGAGCCGCACCGGGCGATCGGCGAGGAACAGCGCGGCCAGCGCGACGTAGAGCGGCATGGGCGTGTGGTCGCGCCCGCCGAAGCCGCCACCGACGTACGCGAAGTGACCCTCGATGCGCCTGGGCTTGAAACCGGCGCGGGCCCGGCCCAGCAGGGACGCGACCGATGTCGCGGCCTCGTACGGCGACTGCACGCCCAGCACCAGCGCGAGCGTTCCGTTCCTCGTGTCGTACCAGCCGAGCCCGCATTCCGGCTCGAGGAACATCGGGTCGACCGATTGGGTCGCGAATTCGCGGTCGAGCACCAGCATGCCGGGATCGTTTGCGGCCAGCTCGGCACGGATGCGCTCGCCGTGATACGAGGCGCTGGCGTTCACGTCGCCGGTGCGGCGCGCCGGCGCCCACACGGGGACCTGCCCATGCTGAAAGCGGATCGGTCGCGCCCACCCGGCCTGCAGCGGCGAGTAGACGTCCGGCGCGCCGGGAGTCGGGCCGGCCACGCGGACGAAACGATTGGCGCCGTACGGCGGCATCGGCACGGGACCGGTTTCGCGGCCGAATCTGACGGGCGTGCCGTCCCGCAGGACGAGCCGCGCGCGATCGAAGGCGTCGAACTCCTCGAAGATCAGCAACGCAACCGGCTGGCCGAGATAGAGCGGTGTCTTGCCGGCGGCGCAGAAGAGGTCATCTCGGTAGAACGGGGGCACGCGCGCGCCGATGCGCGCAACGTCGGCAGCGGTGACCACGACCGTCGGCTCGAGCGCGCCCCTGAGCCGCGCGAGATCGAGACCGGCGTAGACGTGCGTCGCGTCCGCAGCGCGGACGAGCATCGCGTGCGACGTCTTCGCGGGCCACCCGGGAAGATCGGACGCGCGATAGTCGGACGCGTAGAGCTTGGCCCCCGTGACCTTCGCCACGCCGTCGATGCGACCGGCGCCGGCCGCCGCCGGATTCCAGGCTTGCCGGCCGGGCAACGTCTCGCGCGCCGTGAATCCCGGCGGCGCGGCGGGGGCCAGCCGGGCCAGGCTGAGGACGATGCCGCTGGAGGTGACGAGCTTGACGAACTCACGTCGTGAGAGTGCCATGTCTCTCCTGAACGCCGCTCGGCGAGTCGGCGATTTTCGGCAACGCCTGACCAGAGCGATCGCGCCGCGCAGGGATGCACCGCGCCCGGGCAAGCTTGCGTATGATATGCGGTCGCCGACGCCTTAGTCCACAATCCACGACGGGCGTCCTCCACGGCCCGCCGTGCTACTCTCCGGAGGCCGGGCACCTCGACAACGACCAGCGGCGAGGAGATCACACGGACATGCGGCGATGGGTGCGGCAACCATGCGCGCCGGCGATCGCCGCCGCGCTGGTGGTCGTCGGCATCGCGCTGCACGCGCCGGCGGCCGCCGCGCAGGCGCCGGCGGACAGCGGTGGCATCAGCGCGAACCCGGGTGAGTCCAACCTCCTCACCGGCACGGGACGGCTCGGACGCATGCTGGGCTTCGACACGGACTCCGGCGTCCGGCTCGGCGGTCTCTGGATCGGGGACGCGGGCTATCTCTTCGCCGGGGGAGCCGAGCCCCGAACCTGGAGCTTCAACAGCCTGCTCGTCCTCGATGTGAGTCTCGACCTCGAGAAGCTGGTGAAGATTCCCGGCGCGCAGCTCGGCGTCGACTTCCTGCAGTTCAATGGTCAGCCCACGAGCGAGCGGGCGGGCGTGGTGAGCGGGTACAACAGCCTGCCCGGTCCACCGCCGCTGGTGCGCAGCGAGCTCTACGAGCTCTGGTGGCGCCAGCGGCTCTTCGACGACATGCTGATCGTCAGGATCGGCAAGACGGTTCCCACCTACGACTTCAACAACGTGATACGGCCGCTCGCGGTCGACGACGAGAGCCTGTCGATCCCCGCGATCTCCGGGTTGATCTACACACCGGTGTTCAAGAATCCCACGCTGATCGGCGCGATGCCCGGGTACTACAACTCAGCGTACGGCATCACGCTGACGTTCGTGCCCACCAAGGCGCTGTACGTCTCCTACGGGGTGTACGACGGCAACCTGGCTCGGGGCGAGCAGACGGGACTGAACGTGACTCCGCAGTTCAACGGGTACTACTTCATGATCGGCGAGGTCGGCTACTCCTGGCTGACCGGGGCGGATGGTCGGCCGGGGACGGCGGCGGTCGGGGCGTGGCGACAGGCCGGCGAGCTGGCCGCGGGCGGGATCAGGGAAGACGGCGCCAAGGGCCTCTACGCGCTCGCCAGCCAGCGACTGTGGCGTCTTCGACCGGGCGTCGACAACAGCGGCGTCTCGGGGTTTCTTCAGATCGGAGTGAACGACTCGGACACGATGATCGCCCACCGCTACGTCGGCGCCGGAGTGACGGCCTTCGGCCTCGTCCCCGGGCGGCCGAAGGACTCGATGGGCGCGGGCGTCGCGGCATCGTGGCTGAACCAGCATCTCGGGTTTCGCCGCAACGAGGTGCTGCTCCAGACGTACTACCAGATGCACCTGCTCGGTGACGTCTACCTCCAGCCGAACCTGACGCACGTGCCGAATCCCGGCGCGAGCCCGCGCCTGGCGCCGGCGACCGCCATGACCATGCGGCTCACGCTCCTGTTCTGAGATGTGGCCGGAGGCCACGAGGTGGCCCGGAGGCCACGAGGAGACCGGCATGAACGACGACGGTAGCGCAAGTCATCCATCCTGCGGCGGGCTGCTCGGCTGCGGCGACGGCGACGGTCGAGCGTACATGATGCGCCCGGAGGCTGTCGACGCGGCGCTGACGCCGTCCACGCGTGACCGTCTCGAGCACATGGACGAGGTGAATCACGAGGGCCTCGAACCCTACGTGGCGACGCCGCGCGTCTGCCGGCGCCGGCTGCTCGGCGTCGGCGGCTTCCTTGGTCTGCTGGCGATGGTGGCGCCGTCGAGCCTGCTCGCCGCCTGCTCGACGCTCCGGCGCGGCGGCATCGCCGCGGCCCCCGGGGGCCGGACGCACGTCGTCGAGTCGACCGCGGCGACGGTGCGCCTGGGCGCGTTCGACGGCACGCGGCCCGACATCGTGCAGATCGAGTCCGGCGATACCGTCGTGTACCCGAACACGTGGACGAGCTTCATGAACCGGTTCCAGCCCGGCGTGTCGATCCCGCAGATCGTGCAGTATCGCCGCGAGAACCCGACGTGGGGCCCCCACTCGATCGTCGGGCCCGTCGGCGTCAAGGGCGCCATGCCGGGCGACATGCTGAGCTTCCGATTCCTCAAGCTCACGCCCTACGACTGGGGCGCGAACATGAACAACCCGGGAGAGTTCAAGACCGGTGGGCTGCCCGACGAGTTTCCCGAGGGCCAGATCAAGTTCCTGGACATCGACGTGGCGCGCGGCGTGGCCAGGTTCTCGCCCTCGATCACGCTGCCTCTTGGACCGTTCCAGGGCACCTTCGGACTCGCCGCCCCCGAGGACCGCGAGGTCGTCGGCCGGATCGCGCCGGGGATCGTCAGCTCGGTTCCGCCGGGACCGCACGCCGGCAATCTCGATCTCCGCGAGCTGCAGGAGGGCAGCGTTCTCTACGTCCCGGTCTGGCGCCCCGGCGGCAAGATCTTCACGGGCGACTCCCACGCGCTGCAGGCCGACGGCGAGGTCAACCTGACCGCGCTGGAGACGGGGATGCGCGAGGTGCGCGTGCAGGTGCATCGCCACGAGCGCGCGGGCTGGGAGTGGCCGTTCGCGGAGACCGCGTCGCACTGGATCGCGCTCGGCGTGCACCGTGACCTCGGCGAGGCGTTCCGCATCGCGCTCCGGAACACCATCGCGTTCCTCAATCGCCGCGCGGGCCTCACCCGTCACGACGCCTACGCGCTGGCCAGCATGGCCGTGCACTTCCGCGTGACGCAGGTGGTCGACGTCAACCAAGGCGTGCACGCCATGATCCCCAAGGAGATCTTCGCGCGCGAGCTGCGCGAGACGATCCGGGTGGCGTAGAGGAGGTGAGCACGATGAAGAAGACGGTGAAGGCGACCCGGGCGGCCGGGGACGCGGCCTTGAAGCGCCGGCTGGCGGACGCCTGTCGGATTCTCGCGATGGCCGGACAGGGCGACGACGTGTGGGGTCATCCCAGCGCGCGAGTGCCGGGCACGGAGACGTTCTGGATGAAGCCGGCGGGCCTCGGGCTCGAGGAGATCCGCCCCGAGGATCTGCAGCTCATCGACCTCGACGGCACGGTGCTACGCGGGCCGCACCCCCGGCACACCGAGATCTTCATCCACGCCGAGGTCTATCGCGCGAGGCCGGACGTCGGCGGGGTCGTCCACACCCATCCCGTCGCGGCCACGGTGTTCTCGTCGCTCGGCGTTCCGCTGCGCCCGATCATGCACGAGGGGACCAACTTCGTGCCGCCCGACGTGCCGCGATTCACGGAGACGACGGACCTCATCGTCACGCCGGCGCTGGGCCGAGTGGTGGCGCGGACGCTCGGGGACCGGCCCGCGCTCTTCCTGGTCAATCACGGGATCGTGACGGC
>Ga0075425_100002611_pt1 | contig 18084 bp, 27 predicted proteins | sample SoiMethybrSBSTD4_FD_75300 | JGI IMG/M metagenome (GOLD analysis project Ga0075425, IMG submission 75300) | Bulk soil microbial communities from a Populus tree surrounding site in Tennessee, USA - Soil MetaG P. TD hybrid SBSTD4 | ecosystem: Environmental > Terrestrial > Soil > Tree plantation... | reverse complement strand
TCCCCGGAGATCTCGCAGAAGGTCGACGAGATGAAAGCCGTACTCCTCCGATCTCGAGGGGTCGGTCTTGCGGCTCCTCAGATCGGCTGGAATGTCAGGCTCTTCATCCTGTCCATGCCCCAGAAGGACGGCACAAAGAAGGATCGGGTGATCTTCAATCCGGTCATGGAGGCCACGGGCGCCACCAAGCTCATGGACGAAGGCTGCCTGTCCTTTCCGATGATGTTCGCCTCGATCCCGCGCCATGACCAGGTCCGGATCATGGGAATGACCCCGGAAGGCCCCATAGACGAGGTCGTCTCCGATCTTGAGGCCCAAGCTGTCCAGCATGAGATGGATCATTTGAACGGCGTTCTCTACATCGAGAAGATGACGCCGGCGGACCGTAAGCGAAACGCTTTCATCCTCCGCCAGTTGGAAGAAGATTGGCGCAAACAACATCCGAACGAATAAGCCTGATAATTCTTTAGATTCGAAGGAGATGGGGAATGGCAGTCATAACGGCGACCAAGCGTCGGTCCGTCAAGGACGTGTTCAACGGCAACGAGGTCAAGTGGGGACCGATCGGCAAGGACGTCTACCTTCGAACCTATTCGAGAACGAAGGCCGACGGGACGCAGGAGAGCTGGCAGGACACGGTTCTCCGCGTCGTCGACGGTAATCTCGCGCTCGTGAACCGCAAGTTCCATGAGCCCGGTGAGCGCGAGCGGCTGATCGAGCTCATCTACAACATGGATATGATTCCCGCGGGCCGCCACCTGTGGGTCTCCGGCGTTCCCGGAAGGCAATTCGTCTTCAACTGCCACGCGGCCGGCTGGTCGCGCAAGGACCTCGCCTCCCACTTCACGTTCACCTTCGAAGAGCTGATGAAGGGCGGCGGCGTGGGCTCGAACTACTCGAACAAGTACATCGAGATGTATCCGCCGATCTTCAGCAAGGTGAACCTGCACGTCGTCTGCAATCCCGACCATCCGAACGTGGATGAATTGTCAGGAATGCTCTCCAAGGACTTCGACCACTACGCCCAGGAACGCTTCGTGGTGGACGATTCCCGCGAAGGCTGGTCGGCCACGCTGCAGGAGGTCCTCCTGGCTTCATGGCACGGGAAGGACAGCCCGCTGATCGTCGACGTCAGCATGCTTCGTGAGCGCGGCGCCGTCCTCAAGAGCTTCGGCGGCAAGAGCTCCGGGCCCGGACCTCTGGTCATCATGATCAAGAAGATCGCGGAGCTGCTCAACTCGAAGGTCGGGAAGAAGCTGACGGGGATGGACATGATGGCCATCGACCATCAGCTTGCGACCTGCGTGGTCTCCGGCAATATCCGGCGGTCGGCCCGGATGTCGATCAAGCACTGGGCGGATCCGGACGTCCTGGAGTTCATCAACTGCAAGAAGGATGCCGACAGCCACTGGAGCACAAACATCTCGGTCGAAGTGGATGAACGCTTCTTCCAGGCGATCCGCCGCGGCGAGGAGAAGGCCAAGCTCGTCATGAAGGAAGTCGCCAAGGGGATGCACAAGAACGGCGAACCCGGCTTTTGGAACTCCTCGCTGGCGGCGATCGGCGAGGTGGAATACCCCTTCACGACCAATCCCTGCGGCGAGATCAGCTTCGAGCAGTACGAGAACTGCAACCTGGGCCACATCAACCTCGAGCGGTTCGCGGCCGACGACAATGCGGCGAAGGAGGCCTTCCGGCTGATGACCCGCTTCCTGATGCGGGCCACCTTCGGCGACGTCATGAATCCTTACCAGAAGGCCGTCCAGGACCGGAACCGTCGGATCGGGGTCGGCTTCTTCGGCTTCCATCCCTGGCTGATCTACCAGGGCGTCAGCTTTAGCGGCTCGCACCACAACCGCGAGATCCGGAACAAGCTGAAGTCCTTCCGGCATACCTGTCGGGACGAGGCGCGGAAGTACGCCTTCCAGCTCCGGATCTCGGAGCCGATCAAGACGACGACGATCGCGCCCACGGGGACGATCTCGCTTCTGGCCGGCACGACGTCGGGTTGTCAGCCGATCTTCGCTCGGCACTACAAGCGGCTGGTCAACTATGCCGCGAACGATACGAATCTGGTGGATCTCGCGGCCAAGGGCCATCCGATGGAGGACAGCGTCTACACGCCGAACACGAAGGTCGTGACGTTCTTCTGCAAGGATCCGCTGGTCGACGAGTGCGAGAAGCGCGGCATCGACCTGACCCTGATCGAAGACCAGCAGGAGATCTCGATCAGCGATCACCTGGCCGTCCAGGCGATGCTGCAGGACGAGTACGCTGACAATTCGATCTCCTACACCATCAACTTCAGGGACAGCCTGGTCAGCGCCGACGAGGTCGCCAACGCCCTCAAGGTCCATCTGCCGCACCTCAAGGGGACGACGCTCATGCCCGAGAACGAGTCGCGGCCCCAGACGCCCTTCCAGCGCATCACAGCCGAAGCGTTCGAAGAGGCCGAAAAGAAGGGCATCGGCCGAGTCTCCGACATGGAGAGGGAGTGCCTGAACGGCGTCTGCCCGGTGAAATAGGATGAAGAAAGCACTCATCACGGGAATCACGGGGCAGGACGGCTCTTATCTGGCGGAATTCCTGCTGGAGAAGGGCTACCAGGTCCACGGAACGGTTCGCAGGAGCTCGACGGAAACGGGAGGCCGCATCGCGCATCTGCGCGATCGCCTGACGCTGCATCCGGCAGATCTGCTCGACCAAAGTTCGGTCATCGCGTCGATCGAGAAGGCCCAGCCCGACGAGGTCTATAACCTCGCGGCTCAGAGCTTCGTCCCGACGTCCTGGAGCCAGCCGGTCCTCACAGCCGAGTTCACGGCCCTGGGTGTCACGCGCGTGCTCGAGGCCATCCGGCAGGTGAACCCCAAGATCCGGTTCTACCAGGCTTCCTCTTCCGAGATGTTCGGGAAGGTCCAGGAGACGCCTCAGACGGAGAAGACGCCGTTCTATCCGAGAAGCCCTTACGGGGTCGCCAAGGTCTACGGCCACTGGATCACGGTGAACTATCGGGAGTCCTACGGTCTTCATGCTTCGAGCGGGATCCTCTTCAACCATGAGTCCGCGCGTAGAGGTCTTGAATTCGTCACGCGGAAGATCACGGCTGCCGTCGCGTCGATCGCCAATGCCAAGCAGAAGGAACTTCGGCTCGGCAACCTCGACGCCAAGCGCGACTGGGGCTTCGCTGGCGACTATGTCGAAGCCATGTGGCTGATGCTTCAGCAGGAGAAGGCCGGGGATTACGTGATCGGGACCGGAGAGACCCATACGGTCCGCGAGTTCTGCGAGATCGCGTTCAAAACGATCGGATTTGACTACGAGAAGTACGTCGTGGTGGATCCTGCCTTCTACCGGCCCGCAGAGGTGGAACTCCTGCTGTCTGATCCTTCCAAAGCTCGCAAGGTTCTCGGCTGGGAACCGAAGGTCAGCTTCAAGGAGCTCGTTCGCTCGATGGTCCTCTCCGATCTCAGGGAACAGAACGGCGTCATCCCCAAGGAGGTCTTGTGAAGGGAATCATCCTCGCCGGCGGCAAGGGCACCAGGCTCTATCCCGCGACCATCGGGATCTCGAAGCAGCTTCTCCCGGTCTACAACAAGCCGATGATCTACTACCCGCTCACGACGCTCATGATGGCGGGGATCAAGGAGATCATGGTCATCACGACCCAGGAGGACAGCGAGAGCTACATCCGGGTGCTCGGGACGGGAGAGCAGTGGGGAATCCGTCTCGTCTATGCGATGCAGATGGCGCCGCGAGGCCTCGCAGATGCCTTCATCATCGGAAGGAGCTTCCTGCGAGATGAGGATTCCAGCGCCCTGGTCCTGGGCGACAACATCTTCTTCGGCCATGATCTCTCAAAGACCATGGCATACGCACCAACTCACCTGAAAAAGCATGGCGGCGCCGTGATCTTCGGATATCCGGTCGCGGATCCCGAGCGCTACGGGATCGTCGAAGTCGACAAAGCCGGTAGGGCGCTGTCGATCGAGGAAAAGCCCAAGGCGCCTAAGTCCAGACTGGCGGTTCCCGGGCTATATTTTTACGACAAGGATGTCCTGGACATCGCGGCCGCGGTCAAGCCTTCCGCGCGGGGCGAGATCGAGATTACGGACATCAACAAGGCCTACCTTGAGAAGAAGAAGCTGCTAGTGACCCAGTTTGGCCGTGGGATGGCTTGGCTTGACGCAGGAACGCACGAAAGCCTCATGCAGGCCTCCAGCTTCATCCAGGCCGTGGAAGAGCGCCAGGGCATGGTTGTAGGCTCTCCTGAGGAGGTCGCCTTCCGAATGGGCTTCATCGACCGGGATCAGCTTGCGCGGCAGGCCGAGAAGTTCAAGGGGAACTCCTATGGGGACTGCCTGCGGCGCGTGCTGGAAGAATCCGCTTGACGGACTGCGGTAAACGGGTTACCTTCAGATCGTGATCAACACTTCATACGCCCTGTCTATTACATCTCGCCAAAGCGAGATGTAAAAGGGCAGGCGACCGCTGGAATAGGCTATCGGCCGTCCTGTCCGGAAGGGACAGGCCATGTTCACCAAGGACAAGCGCCGTGCAGAACGGCGCTGGAAGTCGCACTGCGTCTGGATGCGCCGGCTGAAGCTCGACTGGGCGACCCACGGCTGGAACTGGAATTGGATGTCGGCGCGCAGAACCAGCTACACCCGGCTCGGCCTGACGGAAGAAGCCGCCTGCTCGATCTGGGCGAAGACGACCCTCTGCGAGTGCTTCTGGAACCCGGCCTTCAACGGCAAGGCCCGTTTCAAGGACACCCCGCATCCGCGCTGCGGCTTCGAATGCCATCCGGAGTACGGACACGGGATCGAGAGCCGGCCCATCCAGGAATGGCGCGAAGAGGCGCGGGCCTGGGGAGATGAAGGCCGCGAAGACTTCCATGTCCGCCGGCGCGAGCCGGACCGCCAAATCCTGGTGCGCCAGACCTGCATCTGCGGGTATCTGATGAAGACCTTCTGGAAGCGCGCCCAGGACATCCGCTGGTCGGACAAGCGCTCGGAGGAATACTGCGAGAGCTGCACCAAGCGCCTTGGGCGCCGCAACGGAAGAATCAGAATGCCCGCGTAGTTCAATGGCAGAACACCTGTCTCACATACAGGAGAAGCTGGTTCGATCCCAGCCGTGGGCACCATTATGGACAGGATTTGCGTTCGATACGGTCGAGCTTCAGGAGCATCGCCTCGGTGCGATCCTTCCATTTAGGCCAGCGCATCGTGGATTCCTTGCATAGCTGCATGGATACCCAGGTCGTCTCGTTTCCAAGCGAGAGCGATGCGCTCTTGTCCCAGACGCCCTTGGTAGTCTCCCGGATAAGATTGCCGGCCTGATAGAGCTTGCTGGAAGCGCTTCGGGGCTGATCGTTCTTCAGGTCTTTCAGAGCGCCACGGATCTTCTTGCGGATCTGCGAATTGACCTTCTTTGCGACGTTGCAGGAGACTTGTCTGCGCATGATTAACCCCTCTCTTCTGTGATCCCGAGGAACTCAGCGTAAGCTTCCGGTCCGATGAAGATCTTGAAAGGGCCGGCCAGGGAGCTGGCCTGTTCAATGACAGCCTGTGCGACGGGCAGCGGACGCTTGATCAGCTTGGCGAAACCTTGGGGATTCCGACCGAAGTTTTCCATGATTGCGGCATCATTCGCAAGATGTTCTAGGACATCTTCGACGGGAGGAAGTTCGGTAAGATACCCGGGAAAGGTCATCGAAAAATTATAGGTGCGGTCGTCCTTGGAGACGCTGACGATGAAGTCCTTGGATTCCTTGAGCGTGGCGTTATCGACCAGGCCGTAGGGATCGTAAGGAGTTGACTCAAGCGAGATCCCGTATTTCTTGGCGAAGCGGGAAAAACTGTTCGCCCTGAAGGACATCGGCCTGTGAGCGGGCTCCTGCATCATGGTAGAATGGTACGACACCTGGTCCCGTAGCTCAATAGTGGTAGCGCCTACTTTACACGTAGGGGGTTGGGGGTGCGAGTCCCTCCGGGACCACCATAAACGAAACCGCGAGGATCTGGCGATCCCCGCGGTCTCTTGGAGTGTGGGCCCCTCTCTCGGAAAGGATGATCCTCGAACATGAAAAATGTTATTCGAAATTGAAAAAATATCCGGGCGTGGTGGAATGGCAGACACGTGAGCTTGAGGTGCTCATGCGCGCAAGCGTGTGGAGGTTCGACTCCTCTCGCCCGGACCAAAATTTTCTAAGGAGATGGCCATGCTAAAATGACGGATCACGCGCACTGCTACTGCTTCCCGGTCGGCCTCACAGAAACTCACACCGGGGCTTTTGAGATCGACGAGAAGGGAAGGAAAAAGCAGATCGTTCGCGAAGAAAACACCCGCGATACGATGTGCTGTCATTGCGGGAGCTTCAAGGACAGACGGCTGAAGTTCATCCAGGCCGAAGGACACGGAATCCTTCGGCACCACATCTGGCACGCGCCCAAAGACAACAAGAAATAATCATGCCGGGGTAGACCAATTGGCAGGAGTCGCCTCGCTCAGAACGAGGAACGTAGGGGTTCGAATCCCCTCCCCGGTACCATGCACGGGTAGACCAACTGGCAGGAGTCGCTACGTTGAGAACGTAGAATGTGGGGGTTCGAATCCCCCTCCGTGCACCAATATTGACCTTCAAGGTAAACGCGATATACTGGCTGCATGATCGGACTCTGGGACTATTCGAAAGTCGCGCCTGGCACTAAGTATGGCGGCGACGAAGTGACGTACAAGAAAGGGATGGCCTTTCTCTCGGACTGCGCCACGGTGGAGGATTGGGGCTGCGGTACCGGCTATTCGAAGAAGTTCTGCAAGGGCACGTACCGCGGAGTCGACGGCAGCAAGGGTCCTGAAACCGACATCATCGCGGATCTTCGAGAGTACAAATCCAATCCGGACGGAATCTTCATGCGGCATGTCCTCGAGCACAATCACGAATGGAAGAAAGTGCTCGACAACGCAGTAGCGAGCTTCGGTAAGAAGATGGTGATCATCCTTTTCACCCCCTTCCAACCCAATACCCGGGTGCTCACGGTCAACCGCGAATATCACAATGTTCCGGACATCGGGTTTCGGAAAGAAGACATCACCGGGCCGCTCAAGGGCTTCAAGGTTAGGGAAGAGGTCCTGAGAACCAAGACCCAGTATGATCTTGAGTTCATCTTCTACATTGAACGCTGAATCGGCTATACTCCAAAGGGAGGTGAATCATGCCCACTTATCTCTATGGAACTGTCGGCGTTTGGACCGGCTGCGGATTCGACACCATCCCGCTGATCTTCCCTCCTCCGACGATTCTCGGTTACGATGCCTGCGTATCTCCGATCGTTTCGGATCCGCCCGAGGAAGGCCCCTTCATCGGAACGCCGGTCGGCAGCGATGAAGCCGAAGAAACGTTCGTGATCATCGAGTGAGCAAGCAGATCTGTACGTCCTGCGGAATGCCCTTCAGCATTCTGCCGAAGGAAGGGCGACATCATCCAAAAGACTGCCCGGAAGGGCTGGATCAGGAGTGCCCAAGCTGCGATCCGGATGTCTATGCCACCGAATGTAAAAAGTGTCGCCCGAAACAGGACATGCAGAGGTCATGAATGAGCCACGCTGAAATCGAGTGCAAGGTCATCGAGATCATCGCCAAGCAGCTTTCGATGCCCAAGGAGAAGGTCACCAGAACCGCCAGGATCCAGGAGGATCTCGGCGCGGACTCGCTGGACACCGTCGAGATGGTCATGGAGCTCGAGGACGGCCTGGATATCGAGATCCCTGACGGCGCGGTCGAGAAGATCAAGACCGTCGGGGATGTGGTCGACTTCGTGGAAAAAGCGCCCAAGAAGGCTTGAACCAGGACCCCTCTGGGGGTATGATTTCAGCATGGTCAAGATGAGTCCACGGGGGATGCTGACAGGCCACTACGGCCTGGGAGCGATGGCCATCAAGACGGATGGCCGGATCAGCCCTTGGGTTCATGTCGGCGTCATCGGGGCCGGAGTTGCTCTCGGATACATCAGCTATCCGTATGCGCAGCAACCCCTTGGCATGATGCTCATCGGCGCGTCCGGCAGCATCATCGCGGTCGGCCTTCTTCTTCTCGCGTACGACTACTTCAGAGATAAAAGCATCGTTCAGCCAGACTAGGAGAGAGTTCCATGACCCAGATCGCTTTCCCCGTGCATCCTGCATGGAAGCTCGGCAGCACCGGCACTCCCGGCCCCATGCCGGCGTTCCAGCGGATGCCCTGGAAGCCCGTGGAACTCCCCAAGAACCCGAACCTCGAGCTCGGCCAGAGCGGCGGCGCGGCGAAGGCCGTGGCGCTCGGCGCCCTGCTCCTTCCGACGGCCGCCGCCGCGGCGGTCTCCTTCGTCGGCTTCCGTCTGGGGAGTAAGGACGAAGAGGGCTGGGTTTCGGTCCTCGGCTATGTCGTCGGAGCGATCGGAGCCCTCTCTGCGCTCATGGGCGTCCTGGCCATGATGGGCGTTGCAGTTACTCCATTCACTTTCACCCCGAAGACGAACGAAGTCGCTGCACTTCCAGCGCCAGCGCCAGCGCCAGCGCCAGCAACGGTCACATCGGCAGGCTAAAGCCATGCTGGGCTTTCGTCCAGCGTCCGGAAAGAACTGGGCTCCGGCCCGCATGGGCGAACGAGGCTGGCAGGAGATCCAAGGACGCCTTCCTGAGCTGGAAGAACCCCTCAAGTTCATCGGGGTCAGTCTTGCCTGGATCGGCGCTGATCTGGTGGGACATCAATTGATCCCTACCATCGCCGCTGAACGGACTCCTCCGACGTACTACCGGAACAAGCTTCTGTTCGCTCCGGTCTTCCTGCTTGTCGGTCGCATCGTTTCGGATCTGATCGGAGGCTCGCCGGTCGTGCGATCGCTGACGCTCGGAACGACGGCGAATGCGCTCATGCAGGTGGGATACCTCATGTCGTACCCTGCCGACTTCAACCTGAGCGTCTTCCTGTTGCATGAAGCGATCGTGGTCCCGCTTTCCTACTTCCTGATTGGGAAGCCGGGCCGCATCATCTTCTTCAAGGAAGGCCCGGGATGAACCTGGGCCAATCGATTCCCGTCCAGAATCCGACTCCTGCGCCGCTTCCGTTTGCCTGGGGGACGCTCTACAGGCATCCCAATCCCGACGGCAGCCGGAAGCGCTGCGTGAACTGCGTCTTCTGGGTTCCCAGCAAGCATCAATGCTCGTTGCATGAGGCAAGCGTCCAGGTGGACGACCAGGACACCTGCGGCTACCACGTCTTTGGAGAACCTGCAGACAACTGGAACATGTTCTCCGGGATCCAGCATGTGAAGCCGGAACTATCCGGTCTGCGGGACGCCGGCAGCGGCGTTTCCTGCGCGAACTGCAGGTTCTACCAGGTCGTCGATCAAACGAGCGGCCTTTGCCGTGCGGTGGCTGCGAAGAACGGTCAGCCACCACAGCCAGTCGAATCCTTGGGCTGGTGCGCGCGGTACCAAGGCATGGCCATAGGGGGCTAGGTTCCGGGCCGGTAGCTCAGCGGCAGGAGCAGTCCCCTCATAAGGGAAAGGTAGTGGGGTCGGCACCCACACGGCCCACCAAAAATATTCCGGGGTGTAGCGCAGGGGGAGCGCGCCTGCCTTGGGCGCAGGAGGCCGCCGGTTCGATCCCGGCCACCCCGACCAACTTTGTTGATATCCTGCGTGGGAATCTGGTAATATCTTTCGTACCCCCTCAGTAAAGACGCCGCCCAAGCGAGGACGCTATGCTTCCGGGCAAGTGCGGATGTCCAGGCAATCCGGCCACTCCATTCGGAGGTCCCGCCTCGGGGCTCTGGCCGAGCGGGTCTGGAGGCGCTGAGAGCGCAGGCGCTGGAATCGCGGCAGCCGGAATTGTTTCCTGCCGGATGGCCAATCTGATCTCCACCTGTTTTACCGCCTGCGTTGGTGTGACACCCTGCGGCTTTTTTCCGGTAACTCCACCAGGAACCGTTCAGTTCACAGCCAATACTGTGATGCTCGGCAACGATGGGGCTGGCAATTCGCTGGGCCTTCTGGCAGCTTCTCACGCGCCCACTCTGGACGCTTTGAATGCTACCCTTCAATTTAGGGTCATCGAGTTCAATCAGTTCCCCGGTAGTTTTGCCGTAATCGTCACGGATACTACCGGGTTTGGAGTTCTTCAGGTCCAGCTTTTCAGTGATGGCACCCTGTTCGTTGTCGTTGGAGCGCTTCAGTACAATGGCACCTGGACTCCCTCGGTTGGCGCAGATTTCTTAGTCCATTACGAGACCATCGCCGGCGTGCCTCATCTCTTCCTGAACAATGTCGAGGTTTCGCTGACCCTCTTCGGTCCAAATGCAAACTTCATTTCCCCGGATATCATCCTTGTTGGCGGGGAAAGCTCTGTACCGAACAACAAGGGTACTTACGACTTCCTTTTTGTCGACACAACGCCCCTTCCTCCCACGGTCAACTTCTGCTGTCCAGACGGGATGTCCTCGAGGTAGCCATGAGCTTCAGAAAGACCGATGTCGTGGTGCTGGGGTCCTCGAGCAGCGGTCTATTCTCGATTCCTTTCACGGAAGCCTTCAAGCGCGATCCCAAGTACGTGATCCTCGTAGGAAGTCCTCCAGTTCCAGGGATGGGAGTAATCGGTTCTCCTACGATGCCTATGACAACCATGCTGGATGGTGATCCAGGCGGCCAAATACAGGTGAGAATAAACAGCTTCGATAAGGTTGCAGTTCATGCCGAAGTGTTGACCAACAGCCTGGCACCAGGTCAGACCTCCCGCCTCAATTTCTTTGCTCAGGATTTTCCTTAAAAAATTGGGAACGCCCGGTCTGTCGGTGAAAAGCGATGCGAGACCGGCGCGAAACGCTCTCAGTAATCCTCCGCACTCCGGTCCGCTTAGCACGGAGTCCGAGAGTGGCAGAGCTCCGTCAATCCGGAGTTCGCTATTCGACCACATGCTCGGAAGGAGGAGATCATGGCCGGGCCGGCCTGAGCTGCCGAAGCTCAGCAGCTCTGAAGTCCTTTGTGTTAGTCGCGCCGCCGAAAGGCGAGAGGAGCCATACGAAAGCGGATGGCCGGCAAAAGCTCCCAGCGCGCGAGTTGAGAGGCTCAGCCGAGGTCAGCGGGCGTTCCCATTAAACTTCTTGTGGTGGGTCGGCATGCCAGTTATCATCAGCTTTCTGAGTTAGAACCTTTTCAAGGAAATGGGCAATGCCTGACCAGTTCACCGACCAGGACCTGCAGTGCGCGGATTGCGGCAGTTCGTTCGTGTTCACCGCGGGTGAGCAGCAGTTCTTCTCGACCAAGGGCTTCACGCCGCCCAAGCGCTGCAAGCCCTGCCGGGACGCCAAGAAGCAGCAGCAGGGACAGCAGGGCGGCGGCGGCAACAAGTTCGGCAATCGAAGGTAACCCTCACTGGATTCCCTCCTTCCGACACCGGTCTTAAAGACCGTCGATAGATGCCCCCGTGGTGTAGCAGATGCACGGCGATTTCCTAAATCGCAGGGCCCGGCGCGACCCCGGGCGGGGGTACCAATTTTCGCTGGCCCGGCAGTGTACGGGGCACCGGGACCGAGTGTAGGCGTATGCCGACGCGGGAGGATCGAATCCTCACAGCCCCTAAGCGGATAGCACGAGCGTGCAGCGGCTCACCATGTGACCGTCCGAGTGGTTCAACTCCACTATCCGCTACCATCCCAAAGGTAAACGTGGTAGTCTGAGCCGGTGCCCAGGACCACGGTCGTGAATGTCCGAAGCGGCCAGCCCTTCGATGTTTACATGGGGCGCCGCGGGCCGTTCGGAAACCCTTACGTGCTGGGGACCGACGGCGATCGAGAGGAAGTCATCCGGAAGTTCCGAATCCATTTCTATGAGCGCCTGAAGATCGATCCGGCCTGGAAGAAATTAGTTGAAGGCCTTCGAGGAAAGCGCTTGGCTTGCCACTGCGCGCCGCTTGCATGTCACGTAGACATCTACATCGAATACCTGGAAAACGCCCCGGTAGTGTAACAGATAGCACGAGACCCTCCGAAGGTCTAAGTGCGGGTGCGATTCCCGCCTGGGGTACCAACTAAGAAAGGAGATCAAGCCGTGTTCCATCCCTTGTGGGATGACGTCGGAGGACAGACGTCTTCAGCGAAGGAGGTATCCAAAAAGGAGCACTGCAAGCTCTGCGGGAAGATCTGCGAGCTCTGCGGACATTCCTCGGTGGTCCACCGCGCGAACGGGACTTGCCACGCAGCTAATTGCCTGTGTGGATGGTCGAAGGACATGAAGGGAGCCCTTTATGTCAAGTCGACGGGAGAATACGCCGGGGAAGTAAACGGAATCAGCCGGCGCCGCAATAAAGGGGTCCATGTCAGCACCAGCAAGCGGAAGGCGATCTTCAAGGACCCTTGCTACTTCTGCGGAGGAGAGGCCAATACGATCGATCACATGGTCGCCCGTGCCAGAGGCGGAACAAGTGACCCATCGAATCTGGTGCCTGCCTGCGCTGTATGCAACTGCATGAAGTCGGACAAGAGCTATGACGAATTGATCGCGTTCTGCAACGAACTGCAGTGCATGATCCTTCGGAAGAATGGGCTGAAGGCCATCCAGCGCTTCAATCTCTTCAAGGCCCAGGGACAGAAGATCCTGGCTTGGCACGAGAAGCGGATGGCCAGGCCGAAAAGCCAGGGCCCGGAGTATCTTCTACCATAGGCTCGGAAAGGACATCAGGTGACGGTACAGGAAAACGCAAAGCCGGTGAAACGCCGTAAGAATCGAGGAGCTGGAGTCGGCGTCACGACCAGAGCGGACGTGATGAAGTACCCATGCCACTACTGCGGCGAAAAGGCCCAGAGCATCGATCACCTGATTCCTTGGTCTCAGGGAGGAACAAATCAGAGGTCCAACCTGGTCGGGGCTTGCTGGATCTGCAACGGCATGAAGGGCGCCGGCACCCAGGAGGACCTGATCGCCTTTTGTATGGACCTCGAGACGGCCGTCACCTACAAGAAGTCGAAAAGGCACCTGATCTGGTTCAGCACGATCAAGGCTCACGCTCCCAAGATCCTGGCTTGGCACGCTCAAAAAGCCAAACAACTCCCGGTGGTGTAGCTGGATTCTGCACGCTTCCCTGCGAAGGAAGAGGTGTCGGTTCGAACCCGGCCCGGGAGACCATGCCCCCGTGGTGTAGTAGATGCATCTCCAGTTTCGACCTGGAAGGGCCCGGTGCGACCCCGGGCGGGGGTTCCATTTTTTGGAATAAGAAGTAGAATGCGGTGGGGATGGCAGAGATCGCGACACCTCGAAACGGCAAGCCCGCTCACATGCGGACGCTGGAAGAGTTCGTCGGCAAAAATCCAACAGTCGACCGTACCTTCGGATATTGGAACGAAGAAGCCTTTATCCTTCACCGAGCCCCATATCTGGATAATTACAAGATCGCCAAACGGAATTTCTTTTGCGATGAGCCCCGGAAATATGGGACTGGCACGCCTGGCGAGATCCGCATCCTGTATCACTGCTATCACTTGGCGATCCTGAAAGAGGATCCATACTATGCTCTGCTCTTCGCCGACACTGTCGAGGCGGGGACTGGAGCGATTCTGATGCGGGACAACATCGTTGGCGAGTTCTACGCGGATGGATTCGGCTACAACATCCTCGGAATCCAGGAAGCGTATCGCGGCCGCGGCGTAGGTGCTCATTTTGTCGCTGCTGCGATCGAGGAAACAGGCCGGGTCGATCCGACTGGAGCCTATTCGCCGGCGGGCCTCGCTACCCGAAAGAAGGCCCACCGGATCCTGGTGGAGAATGCCATCAAGCGCGGTGATTCGATTCCGATGGAAGTCCTGGAAGAATACGAGAAGAAACGATGAAGATCGCCTGGGGACCGACCGCTGTTGTCGTCGTGACACATATTGCGGGTATCCTCGGGCCGATCTTATACGGGATCTACCACGGATTCACCTGGGCGGCCGCGCTGGTCGGAGTGGTCTTCCTGCTTCTGGGGATGGCCTCAGTAAGCCAGGGCTATCACCGGCTCTTCTCGCATGGAACTTATGAAGCTCACTGGATCGTTCGGCTCTTCTACGCCGCCTTCGGTGCCTCGACGATCGAGGGATCGGTGCTGAAATGGTGCGGCTTTCATCGGAACCATCACCTCTACGCGGATACGGATGCTGAACCGCATAACATCAAAGCGGGATTCTGGTGGGCACATGTCGGCTGGGTGATCTTCAACTATCCTGGGAAGGAATTGTGCGGGAATGTAGATGATCTTCGCCGTGATCCTATCCTGAGGAATCAGGACCGGTGGTACGGGCTGTGGGCGATCGTTTTTGGCGTCCTGGCACCGTGGGGGATGGGGTATCTGCTGGGAGATCCGTGGGGAGGCTTGGTCATCGGATCATTCCTTCGGGTGATCGTCTTCCACCACATCACTTGGTGCATCAATTCGGCCGCGCACACCTTTGGAACGCAGCCGTATTCGAAGAAGACCACGGCAAAAGACTGCTGGTGGATGGCGCTTCTGACGATGGGCGAGGGCTACCATAACTTCCACCACACGTTCTCGTTCGACTACAGGAATGGCGTCCGGTGGTTCAACTTCGATCCCAGCAAGTGGATCATCTTCTGTCTGAGCAAGGTTGGGCTTACGCGAAATCTTATGCGGGCTCCCCAGGAGACCGTCGATCAAGCTCTTGCCGAGAATAGGTAAACGAGGTAGTATCAGCATATGCGGATTCTGACGATGACGACCCCTGCGGAGAAGATGCAGGGGCTTCAGCATCTTCCGTGGGTTCCAGATCAGACGATCTACGTGTTCCCCGAAGTCTATGAAGGCGATCAGTTCCACTCCAGGAACGTTGCCGAGCCGTTCGATATCGCGTTCATCGACGCCAACGACAGGGTGATCGATCTTCGGAGGATGTATCCTCCCGACGATCTGGTCCAGGCGCCGGAAGGAAGCGTGACGGCGATCGAGACCAAGGCGGGGCGTTGCGCGATCTGGGGCATTCTTCCGGGCACTACTTTTGCCCTTCTTTAGATTCAGGCCCGGTAGGATAGGAGGATAGGATGACGGCGGCAGCGACGGCGGAGAAGATCCTGAACAGGCCGGTTCTCGTGCTGAACCAGCGCTGGGTCGCTCTCACCACGATGTCGGTGAAGGAAGCGATCGGCCTGGTGGCCAAGGGCTCGGCCCGGATCATCGACCCGGCGGACTTCTCTGCGGTGGACCTCGTGACGTGGAACGACGTCAGCAGGGCCAAGCAGAAGCTGGAAGGCGAAGTAATCCGCAGCCAGCGTCTGTCCCTGGTTCCGCCCGAGGTGATCGTGCTGACGAGCTACGCCGGCATCGGCCAGCGGTCCGTCGTCTTCAGCCGGAAGAACCTCTTCAAGCGCGACAAGTACACCTGCCAGTACTGCGGTGTGCAGCCGGGCCCGGAAGAGTTAACGATCGACCACGTCATGCCGAAGTCTCGTGGCGGCGGGTCGACCTGGGAGAACTGCGTACTGGCCTGCATCGAGTGTAACAAGAGGAAGGCCAACCGCACTCCCGACGAGGCCGGCATGAAGCTGAAGAAGACGCCCAAGAAGCCGAGCTGGAAGAGCCTGGCGCAGCTCAACCCGAAGGATCGGAAGCTGTCCTGGGACAAGTTCATCAGCGAGGCCTACTGGGAGGTCGAGCTCGAGAACTAGGGCATCTTCGTTCAAAAATGGGAGCCGGGATCCTGAAAGGGGTCCCGGCTCTTTTTTTATGCCGAGACTTCGGCGAGAAGCAGGGATGCATGCTCCTCATCCGCACCAGCGATTGGCCTGATCTGGGCAGTACCGGTGTTGGTCCGCCATTCGACATCGATGGTATGGAGACCGATGCCCGGAGAGCGTCTCAGAACGATTGCACCTGAGCCAACTCGTCTATTGGCGCCGGAGAATCCTTCAGAAGCAGCTCGCTGAGGTACCCCATCGAGGAGGACTCGGAAATCGACGGAAGCGTCGTTCGTATTCGAGACGGAGAAGCTGAAGTGGATGATGAGGAAGTCCGCGGCGATCATGGTGATCGTCTGGCTCATCAACGGAACGAAGACAGCCGAACTGGTCGTCTGATCCGTGGTTACTTCTGTAAATTCCGTTTGAAGAGACGAGCCTGGACCTTGGAATCCCTGGTTTCCTTGGTTTCCTTGAGAGCCAATCGATCCCTGATTCCCTTGAAGACCGATAGGGCCCTGATTTCCTTGAGGGCCGCGAAGGCCTTGGGGGCCGAGCGATCCTTGATTTCCCTGGGGCCCGACAGATCCTTGGTTCCCCTGGGGCCCGCGTAATCCCTGATTCCCCTGGGGGCCTAGAATCCCTTGTGGTCCCTGGACTCCAGGGTTTGTTCCTTGTGGACCTTGTGGTCCAGGAGATCCATCTGCGCCGCGCGCTCCGGGGGTTCCAGCGCCGCCGCCACCGCCGCCGCCGCCGCCGGAAACGAAAGGCCATGCTGCGGGCGGCCCGAAGAGAGGAATCAGTTCGATGACGTCCTGCGCTACGACAGTGCTGTCAGCATAGAGGATCCGGCCATCGCTCATCTGGATCGAGCCGTCGGACCGCCTGCTGGCCATGGATAGGATCTCCGCGGGCGGATGGGAACAACGGGGAGGGGTGACTGAAGTATATCCAGCAGATTGTCTGAAGTGAAGGTTTTCTTTAGATAAGGGTTCGTAATGGGCAGGCTAAGGCCCTGGCGTCCTGCCAATCCGACATGATACTCTGCTGTTGGAGGACTAAACCCCTCCATTCTCTCTCTCCAAAGGGTGTCAATTGTGGCACCCTTTTTTTATCTTGGCTATTGGTTCACAATAGGGTAGGATTAGGTCGTTCAGCCAGTCCCACCCCTCCCGAACTGGCCGGCCCGATAAGGAGCTCTATATGTTCGGCCGGTTTTTCGCCTTCGAGATGGGGTGCCCCAACGAGGACGCCACCCCCGGCAGCAATGTGATCGCCTTCCTTAACGAGGACGGCTCCATCAGCACAAGCCCCGATCAGATGCAAGATCAAATGCAGGATCAGTCATCTGACCAGGCTCCGGAGCTCGGCCCCGATGGGACGCCCATGATCTGTGAATGCCGCGGACTGGGCTGCAAGAAGTGCAAGCGGAAGAAGGCGCAGGTCATCACCTTGACGGGCAACCCCAATATTCCTCTGCCGGTCATGAACATGCCGATGGGGCCGATGAGCCCCATTGGTCTAGGGGGACCGTCGATGATCATGCTGGCTCGGAGGAATCTCTTCTAGAGAGCAGCCATGAAGAGAAGATCAGGCGGCAACATCATCACCGAGACGGCCACCTACATCAAAAAAGAGGTAGGCAACGTCGAGCGGAACCTCGAGAAGAGAGCGAAGCAGATCGCCGTCACCTCGACGATCTTCGGAACTGCGATCGGGATCGTGATTGGAATCGTCGGCGTCTCGCTCTGGGAGCGGTATGTGACGCCGCCGGCGGCGCCGCCCTCGCGGCCTTCTACTCTGGTTTAGCCCCAGGCCACAAGCAGCTTCCGCAGCGATCCATCCCACCCATGAAGAGCAGGACGTATTTCACTCCGCGCTCCAGGCACCGGGGGCAGAAACGCATTTCCCGCGTCGAGCCCTCTGCCGCATAGGTCCGGATCTCGTGGATCATGTTCTCGTGCGTCTGGGCGGCCGCCAGATCTCCGGGGACCCGGCGGATCCGGTGGGCCCGCGCGGCGATCGCTCTCCAGTGAGTTTCAGATTCCGGCATGATCCTACTCAGGTCTGTCATGGTGGTCGTTTCGCGTTCGCGTTTCCGTTCGACGGTCGTTGTATCGCTCATGAACAGTAGACTATTGCTATATAGCTCACGTTTCAATAAACTGGTTTACCTATGCCTGACTATTCGGTGATCGTCCGGAAAGGCGAGATCTTCGTCAAGCACTGGGATTCGGAGATCCGCGAGTACGTCGAGAAGAAGAAGACCGACCAGGTCCTTTCCGATGTCCTCCAATTCCCGCTCGTCCTCGAGGAGACGAACTTCGGACAGTTCTTTGCGCTGATTGCCAGGGAGAAAGAATTCTACGAGAAGGTCTTCAACAGCGCCA
>Ga0075425_100002610_pt1 | contig 18088 bp, 14 predicted proteins | sample SoiMethybrSBSTD4_FD_75300 | JGI IMG/M metagenome (GOLD analysis project Ga0075425, IMG submission 75300) | Bulk soil microbial communities from a Populus tree surrounding site in Tennessee, USA - Soil MetaG P. TD hybrid SBSTD4 | ecosystem: Environmental > Terrestrial > Soil > Tree plantation... | reverse complement strand
GAGACCGCGTCGTTGCCGAGCGCCAGGCTGAGATCGCTCTTGATGGTGAGGAAGAGCGGCTTGTTGGGTCGCGGCTGTGGCTTAGTTGTCGAAACAGGCAAATCCGCCCCGACATCGACGGTGGAGAGGGGGGTCGATGCGAGTGTGACGGGCGCTCTTGTGGTGGCGAAAGCCACGGGTCCTCCTAACAGTCCAAAGGCCAGTTTCTGGTGCCTGTGGCGGAAGCCTGCGGTCGTTGGTCCCTTCCCTGTCGGCGTCAGCGGAGCGCAACCACTCCTTTCGGTGTCTGAAGTCGCGCTTTCAGTCGCACCTCGACCGGGCTTTCGACTACGTTTGCGTCTACGCCAAGACCGTTGAGCGTGTGCCGCATCCATTCAACGTCGGTATGCTCAACCTCAAATGATGCCAGCGTGCAACCCGACGGCGACTGTTGAGAAGGGTGGGCAGCACCTTTCTCCCACTCGATAAAGAAAGGCAACCCTTCTGCGCGTGGGCCGCTGATCCTCAGCGTCTGCCACGAGAGCAAGCTACCGTCCGCTTGCGCACGGGAGCCCGCGAGCGGACCAATCGTATCGATGTTTTGTGCAGCAGCTCGCCTGGCCGTTTCGACAAGATTTTCGACCGCAACCGCCCAGGCTATTAGTCTTGGTTCGGATAGATTTTTCAGTTCAGGAAAGAGGAGTTCGGACGGCTCGACCTGCATCGGATCAATTGCGATGATTTCGAGATACTGGCGACCACCGAGCGACATGAGCGCATTGTGGGTTCCGCGCCCTGGATGTTGGCCGCCAAGGCGAGCCCTTACGCCTGTTCTGTGCTCGACGAGCTCAATTCCCCGGGAGAGGTCCGGCACTCCGAAGACCAAGTGATCCATGGATCGCCGCCTCCTCGACAGCGCAGCGTCTTAACCGAGGGTGCTGGAATATGTTCCACGACCAAGCGCCACAAGCTTCTTCTCATCGTCGACGACTTCAATATCCACGATCGTAGTTGTCCTTCCTGCGCGACGGACGTGAGCCACCGCCGTAAGAGCTTCGCCGATCGCCGGTCGCAGATAATCGGTCCGGAAATTCATGGTCGGAACGCCGCCCCCGACCGTCATGCCGATGGCGAAGTCTCCGGTGACATCGATGAACGCCGCAATGGGCCCCCCATGAAACTGCCGAGTGCCCGGTCGGCGCTCGAACTCCGCTCGCATGGCCATCCTGACCGCGATCTCCTGGCGATCGTGGTCGAGTGAGACGACCTTCAGGCCGAGCCACCCGATGAATGGCGAGCGGTCAAAGATTGCCTGCACGTCCGCAAGGGACAGCTTGCGTGCGGTTTCTTCAGTCATGGCGCTACGATTACCTTGCCGAACACGATCCGATCCTCCAGCAACCTGAAAGCCTCGTTCGCCTCTGGGAGCGACAAGGCGCGATCGATGATTGGCGTGAGTTCACCCGAGCTGATGAGGTCCAGCAGCGTAGTCAGGTCCTCACGCATCCAACCATTAGAACCGAGGATTTTGAGCTCGAACGTCCAGATGTAGCGCAGATCCTCTTTCGGATCGAAACCAGCGGTGGCGCCGCACGTCAGGAGTCGACCCTGCCTGTGCAGTGCTCTGAGCGAGGGTACCCACGTGTCGCCCCCGGTGAAATTCACCACCACGTCGACGCCGCCATCAAATCGGCGTCGATGCGGTTTCCCGTACTTGGTATAGACCCATTTCACGAAATCTTCTCTTGAATAGTCGATACCGTAATCGGCGCCAAGATCCTGCAGGCGCGCTAGTTTTTCGGTGCTTGACGCACATACGATGACCTCTGCGCCCGCGAGCTTTGCCAGCTGCACGCAACATGTTCCAACGCCGCCGGACGCTCCCAGAATCAGGACCTTCTCGCCAGCCTTGACCTGACCGATGGTGACCATCATCCGCAGCGCGGTTCCGTATGCGACCGGCAGGCAGGCAGCTGCCTCGTAGGAGACGCTGGGCGGCAGCCGAACAAGGTTGTGAGTAGGTACCGCGCAGTACTCGGCAAGCCCTCCGGGTCGAACCTCGCCGATCAGACCACCGCCGCCGACTCGGTCGACCGGGTCGATCATCACACGGTCTCCGACCATCCAATCGTCTACGCCAGCTCCAAGCGCTACAATGTCGCCGGCGAAGTCGATGCCCATGATACAAGGCATCGGCACCTTTATCCCGGGCATGCCGCGGCGCGTGAAAATATCGTGATAGTTTAAGGTCGCCGCCTTCACTCGCACGACAACTTCGCCGACGCCGACCTTGGGGTCGGGATAGCCAGCTTCGTAGCGGATCGAGCCAGGACCGCCGTGCTCGTAGATCACTGCTGCCTTCATTTCATTTTCCTGTCTGACCACTTACGCATGAGTGCTCCCTGATGCGGACCACCGCTCAAGAGCTAGCCGGCCGAGCGCCTCGCGATCGATCTTATTGGTCGTAGCAAGCGGCAGCTCAGACATGAACACCACGCCGCGCGGGTGCTGATAGGCAGGCGCATTCTCGAGGGCAAAACGCTTTATGTCCGCTTCTGTCAGCTGAGCACCGCTTCTCAGCACCACGAATGCGAAAGGCTTCTCCCCCTTGATCTCGTCCGGTACCGGTACGACACAGGCCTGTACAATGTCGCAATGTCGTTCAAGCATGCTCTCGACCTCGCTTGGATAGATATTTTCGCCGCCGCACACGAACATGTCGTCGGTACGGCCAACGAAGGTATAGGCGCCCGCCTCGTCGCATCGGAAGACATCGCCTGACTTGTACCACCCATCGCTCGTTAGCACCTGCTCCGTTTTATCGGGTAAATTAAGGTAACCTCGCATATTGGCCGGTGTGCGGATCCACAATTCACCTTCTGCCGCCTCGTTACCATTCGCCCCAACCAGGCGAACATCCACGCCTGGAAGTGGCCAGCCCAGCGCGAGGTCGGGCTTCCTCATCCCCGGTCGCGGCCCGAACATCACTGGCCCCGCCTCCGTTGTACCGTACGCGATGGCCAGGTTCGCATTGGGAAAAACGTGCCGCACCTCGTCGATGAGTGATTGCGTAATCGGAGCCGAGCCTGCGCGGATCAGCTCCACTGAAGACAGATCCGTCCGCGCAAGTGCCTCGCGCTCACGCATTGCGAGCGCGAGCATGGTCGGCACCGAGGTCAGCCAAGTAACCCGGAAGCGACCGATCGCCTCCACATACCGTCGGGCATGGAATTGCGGCAGCAGGACCATACTCGCTCCAGCAGCGAGCACAAATTTGGCAATCCCAAGGGCATTCATATGGAAGAGTGGAGCCGCCACCAGCAAGCGGTGGCGTCCCTGATTACCGCTGCCGACGCGAGTACGCACTGCCCAAAGCTGACCCTCGTGTGACAAGGGCACACCCTTCGGACGGCCAGTCGAGCCGGAGGTGTAAAGGACCATGGCGATCTGACCGGACTGCGGCTGAACCGTTTCGAAGGGACCGGGGTCCAGCATGCTGTCAAAGCCGGCGCTGCCCGCCGTGTCGAACTCGATAGTGGGCAGGCCGACCGGCAACAGCGGGCGACTGACCGCATCACAGAATGCTAGCTTCACCTCTGCGTCATTAAGAATGAAGCTGATGGTCTCCCGCGGGAACTTGATGTTCACTGGTACTGCGACGAACCCTGCGCGCATGATGGCAAAGTAGGCAATCAGCAGCTCGGTGCGATTAAGGGAGAATATAGCCACACGGTCCCCGCGCACGAGGCCTCGCGTGATCAATGCTCGCGCGCAGGCGTTGATCTGCCGATCGATCTCACCGTGGGACAATGTGCGCGGGTTGTCCCAGTCACGGCAATCAATCAATGCGAGATTTGACTCGGGCACTGAGCGATCGCGCAGGTCGCCTAGGTTGACGAAGTCGTGCATGCTCTTCAACAATTGACGCACTCGGTAGTCGGCCGGCCACTTTATGGCAAAGGTCGAACCCACATGGGTCGCCGTTACATTTGCAAACGAGGCTCGGCTCCATGTCAACTCGCCTGATGTCAGGACGGCCTTGCCGCAGGGATCATGACCCTGCATCCAACTGCCCATACCGGCCATCACGCACGCCAGCGTCGGCTCCTGGACCTTGTTGTCCAGTCGCCACCCTCCCTCGTGAACTCGCGCCTTCATCTCCATGAGGCGTTGCGTCAGCGAGCGCAACCCTCGTAAGTCCCCCTATCGATGACTGCCGACTAAGTTCTGCTTAAGTCACGGGATCGTCCAACGCGCTTGCTCCTAGCTGACCAAGATAACAACCCCTGGCGTTGCGTCCAGCTGCTGCGGTGCTGCCGTCCGGGACAAAGCGATAACGCCGCCGTTTCTTCTCAGCGGACGTATGCAACGTAACAAAGGCGCTTGACGCACAGCCCGCTTGGTAGTGATCCGAGGAGCTCACCAACGTTCATCTCACGAACGTGGCACGCTGGCCCGGGCGCCCTTCTCCATCGGAGGCTTTGAGGCAAACCGCTGGGGCAACGTCGCCGCCACTCAAGCGGCCGTACCTATATCAACCATCCTGCGACTCAAAGCGATGTTGAACGCATATCCGCCAAATAAATCAGTCAGCGTCACCAGCATGAGAAGGAATGCCGCCTGCCAACGGTCCGGTGTATTCAGGAGCTGGGATCTACCGAAGATTACAACAACTACTATCAAGAGCGGAAGCAACGATGCGATGCCATCAATGATCCCTATAAATCTGCCCTTCGAAGCACGCAAAGCGAACGGGATGGAGACAAGCTGGAAGGAGAGATAAATTGCTGCCATCCAAGCAAGCTGAAAGCCCAACCGGTTCGGGAACAGAAATCCTAGAACGCCATCCCACTCGAAGAAGAAGAATAGCACCTCCCAGAAAGCAAGCGCCACAGCCATCGCAATGCTGAATCCGCTAATCGATAGGTTGAACTTCGGCATTTTGCTTCTCCGGTTGACCCATCTTGTCGGCCTGCCATCGCAACGCCTTTGCCCTCAGATAATCGGAAAATCGCGCATGACTTCCGCCAGGGTGTGAGTGCGACAACGGGTGTGCCTTCTTGGGCGTCGCTGCGAACCGTTTCCTCCGCTGACCGTGTGCCTTAGCAGTCCCTGGTCATTTTGTCTGACATCACGTCGCATAATTCAGGCCGCCCGATTGGCGTGATAGCATCAGCGGATACGAGGTTCACCGAAATCAGTAAAAACCCTGGTAGGCAACGGCTCCCACGTCCGCCACTTACAGTTCGGCCGTTTCCTGGCGCAGTGGCTCTATCGCAACGGACCAAACGATAGATGCTTTCATATCCTTCACTTACCATCCGCAAGCCCACAGCTGCCAGCAGATGCCACCATCTTGGGTGCGATTGCCGTTTTTAATTTTGGCGCGACCTTTAGCCCAAAATTTCAGACAGGGCATTGATTGATTGATTGAATGCGATCGCCACGATCTATGTGGGTGGCGCCCTCTGGCCGCGAGACGCCAAGCCCTCCGAGATGGCCCGTTTAACTCTCCGGTAAGGTCCGGCCGGATATTGTTTGGCTGCCCCCTCTGCGCTGCTCCAGGGCTCCCATTATCGCGCTCACTGAGCATTTGCTGGGCGGGGCCATCTTCCCCTCAGATCTGCTCCGAGTGTACCCCTACACCTTTCCTTCCACGACCAGCGGTGATCCCCGCTTCGTCAATTCAAACCTCTACTTTTATCGGTCCTACTTTCCGTATCCGCCGGTCACACTTCTGCGTCCAAGGCCCTCGCGCCGCTAGTGAGTACGCTGACAGCCATGGCCTGCGCAGCGACTTCCGGCATAGATTGACCTCGAAAACATTCGACTGAACCGTACCGCGATTGGATTACCCCACACCTTATCGCGCAAGAACGCCATCGGCATTAGCCGACCCAACGCTGCCCCGAAGCGGTGGCACGCGCATGGGCGGCGCACCCGCCCACCGCTAAAATACAATTAGCCAAATCGCACTTTCAAAACACCCCTACCTCCAAGTCAGGGCTTCCCCGGATGTACCTTTTTGGGCGAATGGTGCAACATCTGTAGGTTTCACCGCTCGCGCGGGGAGCTAGTACGGTCACCACGCCGATCCACAACCACAGATCAACGCGAGGGGGTCACCACAACGGACTATGTGCAGCCATAAACCCGCGCCCGGATCGGAGAAATATATGATTAGATTTCCCAGCCTTGCGAGGACGATCATTCCGGCGGTCTCACTTTGCTGCTGGTCTGTCTTATCCTCTTCGATTATGGCTCATGCTTCGCCGGCTGGCGACGCGTGCAGAAAAGAAATATGTGACTCAGCCGTAGCTGCGTGCATGCGAACAAATCAGCCCTTAAATCCCCTCACCGGCACGGAAAGCGAGAAAAAGACGTATTGTGCCCAGTTCTTCGCTGGCTGCATGACACGAAGCGTCGTCCCCGACGTCGCCTGGTACTCGCCAGAAACTGTTGATCGCTTGTTGAAGTGTCCGGCTTAAGACACCCAGCTCCCTCGCGTTGCGTCGTCTTTTTCGCTGTTAAGGCGGATAGGTTCGCAATTTGCCGGCATCTGCATGCTCGGTGCTTTCCCTCTCTGGGCGCAAGGGTATCTGCTGATTTGTCGCCTCTGGTAATGGGCGTAGCGTCAACGTCTAAGGCCAAATGGCTACAGTCATGTAAAGTGTGACGCTCAAGCCAGGAGATCAATATGGCAGGATCAAATCGCAGTTGGACGGCAATTGGTGTGGCAGCTGCGCTCAGCATCACAGGCGCCGCTTCTCTAGCAATCGCCCAGAGTTTTAGTCCCTGGCAAGACTCACCATTGATGAGGAGCGTGAGCAACTATTGGGCGCCAAACAACCAGCAGCCAACCCTTGGCCAACTCGGGAACAACGAGGCCGTAGTGGTTGACCTGAAGAGCTTCAATATCGCCAAGGCTGGAGCGAAAGGCGATACATCCGCACACATCGACAAATTCAAAGCCCGAGAAGTGGGCGAAGGCGCGGTCATTTTTCGTACCGGCGACAAGCTATACATCGTGGATGGCAAGGAAGTGACCAAAAAGTAACGGATCCTTGCGCTTTGAAGAACGTGATGGACCGACCTGCCACGCCGTTGGTGAGACGATAAGGAAAGTTACCGTCCAGATACGAGATCGATGACAAAGACTGGACGAGGTGTTGGCGTGCCTTGGCCTTTCGCCTCCCTTCTGTGAGAACCGCCGGACGCCAGCAATCGGGTTCATCGCGTCGTACCGACGAGAAAAGGGACGGGCGCGCTCTCCGCGACCGCCCCTTGCGCCGTCTCGGCATCGCCTAATGGAGATCCGAGCTGAGGCTGATCCGTTGCGTCGGTAGGCAGCGCAGCCAGCTACCGCGAACGGCGGTGCGTTGGTGTCGCTAAGATGCCCTACTAGCCAACCACTTGTCAGGTATTTCCAACGTGCATCGGACCCCAGCGGGAGCGAAAACGTAATCAACAGTACCACCGAGTTCATAAGGGATCAGATTGCGAATCACGCTTGTCCCATACCCACATGCGGTGGGAGGCAAAACTGCTGGCCCCCCTATCTCCTGCCACTCGAACTTAAGCCCATCGACCGATCTGCCATTTGAGGACTTTTCCCAATACACCGATACACGACCGTTACCATTTGACAGGGCACCGTATTTGGCCGCGTTGGTGGCAAGCTCGTGAATGACCATAGCTATCGTCTGGGCTGCTTCCACGCTTAGATAGATATCAGGGCCCTTAACGATCGTATTATCCTTCTTCATGCAAGGGGCAAGTTCATTGCGAATAAGTTCAGCAAGCTCCACCGCCTGCCACCGGCTGCGACTCAAGAGAGCATGGGTTGTCGCCAATGAATGGATGCGACCATTGAAGGCTTCAAGGAAGCCGTCCATTGACAAACTGTCTTCGCGCGTCTGCAGTGCTACGGCCGAGACACAAGCCAGTGTATTCTTCACGCGGTGATCGAGTTCCGCAATCAGCATGCTCTTGTGATCCTCGTTGGCCCTGAGTTCAGTGACATCGATGCTGGCGCCCACCAAGCGCAAAGGACGGCCATCTTTTCCGTAGGAAATAAGGCTACGCGTCTCGAGCCATCTGACCTCGCCGTTGTCCGCCCGCACGATGCGAAATTGCGCGACGAACTCGCTCTTCTGCTTATGGAATACCTGGCTGCGCAGATCTGCCAGCCACTGCAAATCATCCGGATGCACAAATGACCAGCCCTTTTCGAGCGACAGCGCAGAGGTGCCCTCCGACAGACCGTAGACATTCGTACAACCCGGCGACAATTGGATGATGCCTGTTGTGTAGTCGATCGTGAAAGTGCCTATTCGACCAATCCTGGCGGCGAGGTCTAGTTGTACATCGCGCTCGGCCAGTATTTGTTCTGCCTGCTTGCGCTCCGTCACATCGATGTTGACACCAACCACTCTCTGTGGACGGCCATTGCTATAGGCAATGAAGCTTCGCGACTCGATCCATCGCTTCTCGCCACCACCGCCAATGATCCGATACTCGAGTGCATATTCACACCACCGCTCACGGAATGCCAGCTCACGCATCTGATCGACACGAGAAAGATCATCAGGAAACACCCGGGCTCGCCATTGGCTACGTGTGCTTTGCCTCGTCCCCTCCTTCAAACCGTGAACGGCCACGTAACCCTCGGAAACCTGCATCAAATCTGCCCCGACATCGTAGGCATAAGTGCCGACGAGGGCCGCCCTTCCGGCCAATGCCAACTGCACGTTGCGATCTGCAAGCGTCTGTTCGGCTTGCTTGCGTTCGCTAATGTCGACGGTCATGTTGATGACACCGACGATGGTGCCGGTTTCATTGTGCAAGGGCATCGGATAGGAGATGATTGGAATGCGGGTACCGTCCCGCCGCTCAATGATGCTCTCTTGACCGCGCACCACCCGACCTTGCATCAATGCGAGCTCGGTTGGACAGTCGCTGAGCGGCATAGGCGCACCATCAGCGTAGTAGAATCGGCCAAGGTCACACCACTTATCTCTTCCTAATTTGGGTTCCCTCCCCCACAATTTGACGGCACCCTGATTACAGTAGCTGATACATCCGGCCGCGTCGGTCACGTAAATTGCGGCAGGCAGGGCAGCGAGCAGCTCGCGCGACGTCCGCTCGCTCTTTCGCAGCCTTCCCTCGGTTTGCTTGCGCGCCGTGATGTCACGGGTCACTCCGAGCATTCGAGTGGTCCGGCCATCGGTCTTGCGAACTACAGTACCTTCAACGGCAACCCAGCGCTCCTGGTTGATTTGGGTGTGGCCAGGAACCGGCGCCAGGCGGTATTCGGCGTTGTAGCTGCCACCATCGCGCCGCGATGCCGCAAAGACGGTGTCCAAGCGCGGCAGATCATCTGGATGAATGAAAGGTCGTGCCGCGGCCAATGTTTTGGGCGGCGCGGCAGGGTCATGTCCGTGAATCAGGCGATCCCGCGCATCGTTTTCAAAACGACCGGTCTTTGGGTCGACACTCCAGACACCGAGCTTGGCACCGTCGAGAGCCAATCGTAGCCGATCATTACTGTCCTTGAGTGCAGCTTCACTCTGACGCCTTTCGGCAAATAACGCGGAAAGAGTGAGCGCACAGGCCGATAATGCCAGCAACGCGGCCTGCGCAGCGTGCACACGGCTTGTGAGAGGCAGGCTCACATCACCTAGACGGCCAATGCCAAAGGTGATTGTCCAGACGATCGTCAGACCAACAATGAATACGCCCGCGGCAGCAAAAACCGGTCGACAGTGTGCAGCCGGCAACAGCAGCAAGGGCAAAATCAAGGCCAACGGCAAGATTGTGAACCAGTAATAGGTCGGCGAACCAAATCCGATTGCGCTGACCAGGACGAGCGCGAAGAGCGACAACAGTCCGTCTCGTAGCTCCAGTATTTTTGGCGGGTCGGCCAGACTGTGGGCAAGTCCGATTACCAGTGGTGCGACCAAGACCACTCCAAGAGCGTCAGATGTAAACCAGTGCAACCACGTGACGGATAGATACGCTTCAAAGCTGTGGAACAGGATGAACCCTGCCGTCCCGCCAATCCCAGAGATCGCAGTTCCCACAAGCGCTGCCAACCAGAACCCCAGCACACGGCGCAGGTTGTCCAAGGCGAAGCCCGGACCGAAGTAGCGCTCAATGAGCCAGGCAATAATGATCGCTTCCCCAGCATTGCACACGGCGAAGACGATTGAACTTGCGAGGTTCCGGTCGCCAAACATATTGGCCAAAGCGGTTGCGACCATCACGCTCGCGGCCACTGGCAACCGGGCACTCTGCCCAAGTGCAATCAGCACTCCGGACGAAATGCCTGCTGCGGGCCAGAACACGGCCACCCCATCCGGTTCGGTGAGCAAAATGAGACTTAGTCGCGCGGCAAGGAAGTAGGCGGCGCCGGTGAACAATGCGATGGCGACCACGCTGCTCCGTCGCGACGTTTGTCGTGAGAAGAGCGATAGGTAGGATATTTTTTTGCTGAATGCCTGAGTTGCTTTCAAATATCCCCCGCAACCTGGCTTGGGAGGTTCAGACTTTGGCTAGCCAAGCCCTCGTTTGCGATCAGGTGTAGTCTGTAAAAGACGTCGCGGTTAACCCTGAGGCGACTGTCGGGCAAGTCCGGCAGACCATCGTGACAATCCGCGACTGCAGGTCCCTAGCGCGGTGGAAGTGTCGTGCCGATTTCACGGGCGCACTTGGCTATCGATGTCTATCGATACCTAGCGTGGTGGCACACACCGGCTCGCCGCAGATTGTCAGCGGTTGGGCTGCGTTGACACCCTCATGTGGCGATGCGCTCGGCACATGCGTCCGTCAGACCGACACCAAAGGCGCATTACATATGTCCGATGGCTTGTTGGCTGAAGCCAGCCTTTGTCGGTGACGGAAATGCCTGTTTCAAGAGCGGGATCAATAACCAACAGCCCGCGGTAAACAGCGCCCCCATGGCAACCAATAGTTGAAATGCCAATTCTGTCCCCCACCACTGCGCCATTGCGTCGTAAGTCGATCCGCCAAAACCTTGCGACAGCGCAGCACTCAGATTCGACAGCGACATTAGCAGGGCAAATGTCGTACCTGCCGTTTCCGGCCGGCAGACTCGCGCGGCCAGATCGAGTTGGATGAGCGATCCGACCGCATAGACTACGCCCACCACGAGACTTATGACTATGCTGCTCGCAGGGTCGCGGTACGCCCAATAGGCAATCGTGGCCAAAATGCCAGTGATAATCGAGCCGTGGATTAGGAGGCCAAGTGGGATTGAGCGACAAACGATGCCGTAGAGAACGCTGCCCGCCAGCAGGCCGGCAGCGTGCCACGAAGTCAACGTGCCGACGAACTGCTCGCTGAAATGAAGTGCCCCGATGGAGTAATAGTAAAGGACCGCAGAGGAAAATGGGTTGAAGTTCCATAGAAACAGGAAGGCACCTATAGCCACCACTCCGGGCTGCCGCAACATCTGCCGCATGCCGGCCATTGCGCTCGCAGGAACCGCGTTACTTTTTGTCGATGGCAGCTCCCCCCCACACTCCTTCACGGACTTCGAGGGCTCGCCCACTAATGTCCAAACGGCCACTAGGCTCACACCGCAGCAAAGCGCGGCAATGAGGAAACCGGCCTGCTGCATGCCCCGCTGGCTGAGGGCACCCCCGACAACTCCGGTCACGATCATAGCCGCGTACATACAGGACCATTGAACCGATTGGAGTCGCCCGGTCATGCCGTGCTGTTGACCAGTGTTGACCATCATTGCGTCGATTACGACATCAGAGAAAGCGATCGCAACCGCTGATGGCAGCAGCAGAATCAATAGGACGACAGCTCTCTCCGAAGTTAGCGGCAGAAAATACACCGCCATCATGCTGATAGATGCAATGGCAGTGTTGAGCAGCAAATAGCCGCGCCGCTGCGACCCGGCAAACGGAACGAAGTCCGTCAACAATCCGTACAGCGGCTTGATGGTCCAAGCGAGGGACAGGATGGCGATGAACCATGCCGTCGCTGCTGCGGTATAGTTCCAGTTCCTTAGCAGCGATTTGATGGGCTGGGACAAGAGTCCGTCGGTCGGCTCAACAATTCCTTGGACAAAATATAGCAAACCGAATAGCGCCCCTAGCCCGATCAACGGCCTGCGATCTGCGCTGCCGGGGACGCTAGCGGTGGACGCAGTATTTGAAATGGAACGCACCGGTGTGTCGGAGTTGTCGGCCAAGAGAACGATCCCCACGCAGCCCATCGCTAGGGCTAGTCACGATTTGGGTGCCAATCGCAGCCCTTTGATGGCAGGGCCATGCCCTGCAGGGGTTGTCAAGCTCCAGCGCAACCCTTTTATCACGAACAACACACTTCTGATCCTAGATCTACCCGACACACGACCGCAACCCCGAGCAGCAGCGCTCGGAGGACCAACGCAACTGGAGCATCATATTCATCGCGCCTGCGTTGACCAGGCTTGTGAGGTGCAGCGCGTCACCCTGCTGCGATCCAATCCTCTCGTGCGAGTGAGCACCACCGACAAGCCCGCAAGAGGCCGGCTCTGCGTCCTCTGCAACACCCAATCGGGGCCGAAGTCTGGCTTATGCCGCGGCGGCATTCGTTCAGTAAACCCGATCGCCCATATCTGGCTGGCTTTTTCGGCGGCCGACGATGGGGCACGCTCCACCTACCTTGCAACCCCGCCGGGTGCACCCGCATGCGGGTCCAGCGCCCGGCATCGCGGATGTCTCACATGCCTCTTGGATTGTGTTCTTGGGCCATCAACGCATTGGTAGGTGCTTAGGCCCTACCGGGGCGGGGCCCAAGTATTCCGTTTGGCGCGCGGCTATCCGCCTCACCCCTGGAACTGCTCAATAGCGCCATCGGTCCTGCGGAACCCAGAGAAATTTGGCGTCGAAGGCGCTCGCGGGAGGCGCGACGAGGCCAAGCACGGATAGGGCAGTCAAGGCGGATACGATGGTCTTCATGACACTCTCCTGATTTTGGTCCGAACCCGGAATGCGGGACCTCGTGTCATGCAAGACTCACAGAAGTCGGCCTCCAATCCCTTTCCGGCTGCTCTTCGGGGTCTGCGATCATCAAAAGAAAGTCAGAGAATAGAACGGCTAGCCAGCGTCTTACGATTGACGCAGTCGTATCTCGACGCGGTCTTCAATTTCGCATCCTGGCGCAGCGCAACTACACCGACGAGCGGTTCAAGCGTTGGCCGTCCCCATCCGACACGTGGCGCAAATACCTTCAATTGCCGCCGTTGCATTCGATGTCAGTTGCGCCAGCCCCCTAAGAACGAGTGCCTCGGGGGCATTCGCACTATTCCCCGGATGCGCGGCCGAGATCGAAGCTCACGCCCTTGTGAATGGATATCACCGCGTGCTACTCGCCCATGAAACTGGTGGCGGCCGCCGCCGAGATCAACGCCTGAGTATCGCAGAGGAAAGCACAATCGGATTGGGCATCCCGAGGCCAAAAAGTGACACTGAATTTCGCCCGACATCGATGTCGCAGCCGATCCGCCCATTCCGAAACGCAGGTGATGGGAGCCACTTTGACCACCATCTTGCCAGAGCGTGGTTGCATCAACACACGTCACGAGCCCGTGACATTCCGAAATATTCTGCGGCCGCAATGACTCGAATGGCGTAAGGCTGATACGAAATGGGCCCTCAACATGGTGAGACCTTTCATGAGAACCATCGCTTCGACGGTCGTTGCCCCTGGCTCTTCACGGCCATTCCCGCTCCGGTTGACACCGCTACTGGCGGCGGTCACGAAGCTGCGCAGGGCTCACCTGTCTCCATGGGCTCGTCGTTTGCCGCGCTGCGCACGCTCCGGTTTTACGCGGGTGAGACAACCGACGTTAGAATCTCATGCAACCCCTACCCGACAACAGAGTATTTCTTTGAAAGTGATTCTCCCCACTGTTCTCGGTTTGGTATTCCTCGCTGGTGTGGCACCAGCTTCCGCTCAGAGCGCTCAAGCCACGAACACCACTGCGGACATGGAGGCCCTCGCCCGGGCGCTGCGAGCGGGTGGACATGTAATTGTTGTGCGCCATGGTGGCACCTTCAGCAACCAAGCCGATACTGATCCGTTCAACCTTGCCAATGTCGACAAGCAGCGCAATCTGAACGACAAGGGCAAGGAGCTTGCAAAGGCCTTTGGTGTCGCGCTTCGCGCCGCGGGCGTGCCAATTGGCACGGTCTATACCAGTCAGTTCAATCGGGCCTACGAAACGGCCGTCTTGGCCGGCCTTAAGAACATCGTGACGACGGTCGATTTGTCCGAGGGAGGCCTCGTGGTAACACCCGATGAGAACAATCGACGCGCGCAGGCTCTGCGACAGATGCTGGCCACGGTGCCCAACAAGGGTGAGAACAACATTCTGATAACCCACAAACCCAACATCATCGATGCTCTCGGCAAGGATTGGTTCGACGTCAGGGAAGGTGAAGCATCGATTTTCAAGCCCGAAGGCAACAAATACCGCTTAATCGCACGCATGCAAATGGAGGACTGGCCAAAGCTTGCCTCGTTAAGCAAATAGCGCGCACTCCACGCTGAGGCGTGTGCAGTGCGCCCTCGCCGGGTCGGGACAAACCTGTAACAATGAGTTCGCGAAGTGTTGGACATCCCCTACGTCAGGCCTTGAGCGCGGTTCTCGCGTACTCGTGAACAGCAATGAGGTGCGAGTCGCTGTTTGACCCCGCATCACGAATCTCGATTTGATCGGACGTCATTGACGCAGCCATGGGCACAATGCCGGACCGGGGTGACATTCGTCTCGGCGTCACCTCATCACAAAGGCGTCAATCCCTCGCCACGACGCTTTGCAGGATTTGCTCCATTGCACCTGGCGAAATGCCGAGGTCGGCAAAGCCTGGAACATCGGTCGATGCCACGGTATCAATTGCCATCAGCTCGACCTGGTTGCGTGTGATCGGCGCGCCTGGCAGCAGCTCCGCAACCCAAGCCAGGACATGCCAGGCAGCGAAGGGCACCGGCACTAGCACACGATTCACATTCGCTGCGCGGGCGATCGTCCTGAGCAGCTCTTCGTAAGCGTACACCCGCGGTCCGCCGCATTCGACCGTGATAGCTTGTCTACCCGTCCTTTGCGTCAGCCTGGCAACCGCTTCCCCGACATCCTCCACGTTGGCGGGTTGCAACTGCGTCTCGCCATGACCAAACATCGGATAGACGGGAAGCCGCCGCAGTAGCTGGACCAACGTGTTGAGAAACGCATCATCGGGCCCGAACATCACTGCAGGTCTGAGGATCGCCGCGCCCGGGCAGGCCTGGCGGACTGCCTGCTCACCCTGCCCACGCGCGCGGATGTAGGGTGAGGGCGACGCTGCATCGGCTCCAATCCCTGAGATCTGAATGAGCCGCTCTACCCCGGCTTTTCTCGCTTGCTCGGCTACCCGCTCCGCCGCTGCGACGTGTAGGGCTTGGAAGGTATCTGTTCCACGCTCAACGTAAAGGCTGACTGCGTTCACGACGCCAAATGCGCCCGCAACGGCGGTCTCGACCGATCGGCGCTCACGAATATCCGCGCCAATATGCTTGACCCGCGGATCGTCGTTCCTCGAGGAACTCGGATGTCTCGAAGCAACGCGAACCGAATAGCCCTTATCTCGCAGATGACGGACGACCCGGCGTCCTAGAAAGCCAGTGCCGCCAAACACGGTTACAACATGGCCCATGGCACACCCATCATTCCGGTGCTGCTCGTTGGAACATCCCTCTAGTAAACCTCACACGCGGACCGGCGGCCGACACCATGCACCACCCCGCAACCAGACACCCCAAACCTGCAGGCCAACATCCCTCACCATGGCCGCCGGGGGGCAGTATCGATGCTGGAAAGCACTCCGATCGTTAATGAGTAGCGCGATGCAGGCAACCTCGGCCCATCAGCGGCGAGCGCTCGTCGGGCGGCGATAGCGTTAACGCACACCATAATCAATATCAGGACGCCCCAGTGTCCTCCATCGCCCGCGCTGGGTGCCCGACTGGCCTGCGGTCTTGGCTTCCAGGCCGCCCCAAGAATTCCAGCACGCCGTCGTTGAGAGGGGTGAAGCGCAAAGACACGATGTCGCGCAGGTAGTTTTGATATATGCGCCAGGGTTTGCGCGACCCCTGTCGGGGCAACTTGTCCATTGCCCGCTGAAAATAGCCCGAGGTGAAGTCGACCGGCGGCAGGCGCTCCACTGTTGGATCGGTGATGCGCGGAGTGCACATATCGTAGCCGTGCTTCTCCATGTAGTTGAGCAGGCGGCAAACGTAGTCACAGATGAGGTCAGCCTTGAGCGTCCATGAAGCGTTGGTGTAGCCAAATACCGATGCGAGATTCGGGATATCGCTGTAGAGCGCTCCCTTGTAGCTCATCGTCGTCGCGGGGTCTGCTGGACGACCATCGACTTCGATCTCGGCGCCCCCCAGGACTTGCATGTTAAGCCCAGTAGCCGTGACGATGAGATCGGCCTCGAGCTCGCGACCGGAGCGCAACAGGAGACCACGCTCCGTGAAAGACTCAATGTCGTCCGTCACGATGCTTATGCGATGTTTTCGGATTGCGTCGAAGAAATCGCCGTTGGGCGCTAGACAAAGCCGCTGGTCCCAGGGATTGTATCGCGGATTGAAGTGCGTGGTGGTGTCAAACGCAGGGCCTAGCTCTGCGCGCACACCATCGAGGATCATCTTCTTGGCGCGTTCCGGGTTGCGCTTGCAGACGCGATAGAAGTACGCACCAGCCAGGACATTCTTCCACCGAGTGATATCACAGGCGAGCTTGGCCGGCAGCCAGCGTCTCAAAGCATTGGCGATCCTATCCTCGTCCGGCCACGCCACGATGTAGCTCGGCGAACGCTGCAGCATCGTGACATGGGACGCCTTTTCGGCAAGCGCCGGAGCGAGCGTCACAGCGGTGGCACCGCTGCCTACTACGACCACCCGCCTGTTGGCATACTCGATGTCTGTGGTCCAGTCCTGCGGATGAACGAGCCTGCCCTTGAAGCGAGCCATACCGGCAAACGACGGCTTGTAGCCCTCGGCATAGTTGTAATAGCCGCTGCACGCGAGGATAAAATCACAGGTGAGGTTCGCTGGTTGTCGGGTTACTCCACCTTCGACCTCGACCGTCCAGCGCCTTGCGGTTGAGGACCATGATGCGCGGGTCACTCGATGGTTGAAGCGGACCTTACGGTCGATACCATGCTCGCGTGCGGTCTCCACGATGTATTCGAGTATGGATCCGCCATCAGCAATGGACTTGGCGCCGATCCACGGCTGAAACGAGTAGCCCAAGGTGAACATGTCGGAATCGGAACGCACGCCCGGATAACAGAACAAGTCCCACGTTCCACCGATGCGATCGCGAGCTTCTAGGATGGCAAAGGTCTTTAGGGGACACTTCTTCTGCATGTGACATGCAGCGCCAATGCCTGACAGACCCGCGCCGATTATTAAGACGTCCAAATGTTCGCTCGATATCACAACGTCTCTCCAAGGGAAGTGGCGCTGAGCACCTGCGTGCGCATGAATTGCCCTCAGCGCCGGCTCCCGCGCCGCGGCGTACTCATGCACCCCAAACGACAGCCCAACCAGCTCTGGGTGAGGGGCGGAAGTTGCCTTTCTCGGCAGCTCGGCTTCAGGCCAACTTCAACCGTCCGTCATTTATCCAGCGAGCGGGCCGGCACTGCCACGTGTTTGCAGTTTCACCCACACCGGGCGCAGGCTAGCTCGAGGACTTTCGCTCCCGCTCGACGACCGCATCAACAAGACCTTGCCGCCAATCCGCGCCGGGCAGCTTGGCGGCAGCGGCCTCGATTTCGGCCCGAGTCTGGCTGTAAAAGTCGATCCCTTCGATAAGAGTGTCCAGATGCATGGAGGTCAGCCTGAGCCGCTCTGCCAGTATCGAGGCAATAGATCGATAGAGCCGCCCGGCAAAGGCCGGATCCTTTTTTATCAAGCCATTAACTGTAGTTTCGTCGATGACCCTTAACTGCGTCCGTGCATCGGCAATGACCCTCGCGCTGGTCGGCTCGCCATCAACGAACGACATCTCCCCGAAAAATTCGCCGGCTTCCAGGACGGCCAA
>Ga0075425_100002609_pt1 | contig 18091 bp, 15 predicted proteins | sample SoiMethybrSBSTD4_FD_75300 | JGI IMG/M metagenome (GOLD analysis project Ga0075425, IMG submission 75300) | Bulk soil microbial communities from a Populus tree surrounding site in Tennessee, USA - Soil MetaG P. TD hybrid SBSTD4 | ecosystem: Environmental > Terrestrial > Soil > Tree plantation... | reverse complement strand
CGGCGGGCGACGTCACCCTCCCGACGGCTGCGGCCAGCCGGGCCCGGACGACGTCACGGCCGTGGGCCGACTCCACGGCCGCACGGCCGTTCCGGGCGAGCGCGCGCCACGTCTCATCGTCCGAAGCCAGGCGACGGATGGCCGCGGCGAAGGCCTCCGCCGTGTCCGCCACGAGCACGTCGCGGTCGTTCTCGAGACCGAATCCCTCGATGCCTACGGACGTCGAAACACAGGGCGTCCCGAAGAGAAGGGACTGCAGCAGCTTGCGCTTGGTCCCCGCCCCGTGCCGCAGCGGGAGAACCGACATCCGCGCCCGCTCCAGGTAGGGCTGCACCGAAGGCACCCAGCCCACGGCGTGGACGTGAGGGTGATCGGCGAGCGGGCCGAGCATGTCCACGCTCAAGGCGTTGCCGACGATGGAGAGGGGATGCGCGGCGAGGAGGCCTGGATCCAGGCGCCTCACGATCTCCGCCAGGAAGCCCAGTGCTTCGATGTTCGGCGGATGTCTGAAGTTTCCGAGGAACAGCAGCCCCCGCCGGCCCTCCAAAGGAAGCGGACGGCCGGGCACGTCCTCCAGATCGGGCACGCAGAACGCGTGGCCGGCGACGCCGACGAGATCGTCGATCCAGCCCGCCTCCTTATCGGACACGGTGAGCACGCCGTCCGCGGTGCCGTAGACGTTCAGCTCCCGCCGCAGCTCGTCCGCGAAGCGGCCGTCCAGGGCGTCCCGCGCGCGGTCCGAGCGGGCGCGGGTGAAGGCTCCTCGGGCCTGGCGCAGGAAATGGAGGTCGACGGAGTCCACGAGCACGCGCGTCCGGGGGGCGACGGTGCGGAGGGTCGGAAGGTGCCGCTCCGCCACGTGCCAGAACGCGAGCAGGGCCAGGTCGAAAGGCTCGCGCGTCGCCAGCGCGGACAGGTCCGGCAGGTAGGCGGCGCCGGCATTGCGCGTCATCGCTCCCGCGTAGGTGGCGGCTCCCAGCTGGCGCAGGGCCCGTGCGTAGCGCTCCCCGCCGGTAGCGTTCTCGACGATGACGCTGACCGCCCACTCCGCCTCCAGCAGCAGCTCGATCAGGTGGAAGGCGCGACGCGAGCCGCTCTCGCGGTCGGGCTCCGGCATCGTGGGCAGGACGACGAGCGCGCGGCGGGTCTCGCCGCCCCGGACGTGCAGCCGGTGGAGCGCGGCGCGGTCGATGGCCGGAGGATGCGGCGGCTGCGCGCGGAGCGCGTCCGCCCAACGGGCCGCAAAGGTCGCCCGGTTCCGGGCCTGGTACCGCTTCACGCCGCGATCGACTTCGCGCCCCGCGGTGGCGCCTTCGACGTGCAGGACGACCGACGCGGGCTGGTAATACACGCGATATCCCTGCTGCCGCAATCGGAACGCGTAGTCGGTGTCCTCGTAGTAGGCAGGCGCGAAGGCGGAATCGAATCCTCCGAGGGCAAGGAACAGCTGCCGCCGGGTGGCCAGCAGCGCCCCCGAGCAGTAGTCGACCTCGCGCACGTGGCCGAAGAGCGGGTGGCTCGGCTCCGGGTCGCCCTTGCCGAAGTTGCAACCGTCGCCGTCGGAGAAGATGACGCCTCCGGCCTCCTGCAAGCGGCCATCGGGATAGAGCAACTTTCCACCCACCGCGCCCGCCTGGGCGCGCCCGAGAGCGGTGAGCAGCGGGGGCAGCCAGCCCGGCTGGGGAATGGTGTCGTTGTTGAGGAAGACGAGGACTTCCCCCGTGGCCGCGGCCGCCCCCGCGTTGCCGGCGGCGATGAAGCCGCCGTTCTCGGGACGCCGCACGGCACGCACGCGCGCGTCGCGCGCGCTCCAGCGCTCGAGCAACGCCGCCGTGTCGTCCGTCGACCCGTCGTCCACCACCAGCACTTCCCCGTCGAGGCCCGCCGGCCAGGTCTCCAGGACTCCGTTCAGGCAGGCGTCGGTGCAGGCGCTCTGGTTGAAGACCGGGATCACGAGGCTCGTGCGGGGCCAGCGGCTGGGCATCGGAGCCGCGCGCCACATCATTTCGAGACCGCCGTGCGGGCGCACGAGGGCGACCGCCACCTCGGCCAGCCGCCGGGCGGCGGCGACGCGCTCGGATCCGCCGTCGTCGATCACCACGACGTCGACGCTCTGCTCCGCATACGGCAGACGGGTCCGATCGAGCGGAGTCACCACCGCCTCGCTCGGAAGCGCGGCGGCCAGACCCAGCCCGGTAGCGTCCAGAAGCGTCGCCTCTCGATCGCGCTCCTCGCGCACGGACGCCAGCAGCCGGCTCAGCTCCCCGGCCGCCCCCGCCACTCCCGCCGCGATCGCGGGGGCCGTGCCCGCGACCGCGCGGGCCCGCTCGACGCCCGCCTCGCCCTCGTCCTCCTTGGCGCGCGCCGTGACGGGCGGCGACACTCCGTCGTCGCCCCGGAGGACCGTCACGCGGCGCGCCGCACGCCCGCCGCGAGCGTCGATGGCCGCGACCTCGAGGATCAGCGATCCGGCCGGCCGCTCGCCCAAGGACACCGTTCCGGCGAAACCGCACGCGGCGTCGCACCCGTAGAGCGCGGCGACGTCCGGACGCGGGCCGCCATGGGCAAGCGGAACGGGCGGAGAGCCGGCAACGGCTACCTCGACCCGCGCGATGGGAGCGCGGCGGGAGAAAGCCCAGCCAGCCACCTCGATCGTCGCCTCCACTTCGGTTGCGGGAAGGGGCCGGTCGACATCGAGCCGCGGCCCGCCGCGCGGCCATCTCACCGGTGTGACCCGACGGGCTCCGGTTGCGCGACCCAGCCGGCAGTGATCCCGATCACGCTGGCGCGAGGCGGCATGGCCGCCGCAATCTTACACTTCGTTCCCGCTGGCCCCGTCCGGCGGAGCGCGGCCGCCGGGCGCGTGGTAGTTTTTCGCGTGGAGATCCGGTGTCTGCCCTGGGCGGAGGCGGGTCCGGAAGCGGCGAGCGCGTGGGCCGCGCTTCGCGCCTCCAATCCGGCCCTGCGCAGTCCCTACTTCGCCTGGGAGTTCGTGGACACCGTCGCCTCCGTCCAGGGCCGCGTCGAGGTCGCGCTGCTGACCGAGGCCGCTCGCCCCGTCGGCTACTTCCCCTTCCAGCGCGTGTCGGCGCGACGCGCCCGGCCCGTCGGCAGCCCCATGAACGACTACCAAGGCCTGATCGCTGGCTCCGGGCTCGTCTTTGATCCCCTCCGGCTGCTCCAGAGCTGCGATCTGGATCGCTTCGAGTTCGACCACCTCGTTGTCGAACAGGCTTCGTGGGCTCCGTACCACCGCGCCCGCGCCCGCTCGCCGTATCTCGACCTGGAATCGGGCTTCGAGACGTGGACGCAGGACCGGTTACGGGCCGGCCACAGCCGATTCCAACGCTTGAAAAAGCTCCGCCGCGCCCTGGCCCAGACGCAAGGCCCGCTCCGATTCGAGCTCGATGTCCGCGATGAGCGCGTGCTGGACCAGCTCCTGGCCCTCAAGAGCGACCAGTATTGCCGGACCCTCGGCCCGGAGCGCGACCTCTTCGCGAATCCGTCGATGGCGGCCATCGTGCGCGAGATCCTCCGCCTGCGCTCGCCCGCCTTGTGCGGGGTTCTGTCCGCGCTCTGGGCGGGCGAAGGGCTGGCGGCCGCCCACTTCGGGATGCGCTCGGGCCCAGTGCTGCATTGGTGGTTCCCGGCCTTTGCCCCTGCGCTCTCGAAGTACTCTCCCGGCGCCCTGCTGCTGCTCGATGTGACGGAAGCGGCCCCCGGCGCCGGTATCGCGCTGATCGATTTCGGCAAGGGGGACGAGCCCTACAAGCTCCGTTTTGCCACCGGGGCCTTCGAGGTCGCGGAGGGATGGGTCGACGTCAACGAAGAGGAGATCGTCCGCGGCGCGGCGGCGAAATCTTGATGGCGAGGGCTGCCGTGTTGATGTACCACCGCGCCGCCGACCTGACCCCCGATCCCTTCGGTCTGTCTGTGCCACCGGCGCTGCTGGCGTCCCAGCTCGACGCCATCAAGCAGGCGTTCCGTCCCATCGGGATCACCGCCCTGCTGGATGCGATGGAGCAGGACTCGTTGCCTTCGCGCTCGGTCGCGGTGACGTTCGACGACGGGTACCTCGACGCGCTGCTGGCCGCGGACCTCCTGCAGGCGCGGGGCATCTCGGCCACGTTCTTCGTCAACACCGAGGACCTCGATCATCCCCACGAATCGTGGGAAAGCCTTCTCGAACAACTGGTGCTCGGTCCGGGGGAAGTCCCGGGGGCGCTCTTCCTCTCCGCCGGCCTGACGCCGCGGGAGCTCGAAGGTGACGGACCGGCGGCGCGCCGGGCGCTGTTCGACGCGCTGCACGCGCGGGGCTACCCACTCGATGGCGGCGGGCGCGCGGCCCTGATCGGCGGCCTCCGGGAGCGAAGCGGCCGCACCCTGCGCGTGCGAGACACCCACCGCGTGCTGATGCGCCACGAGCTGCGCGGCCTGGCGGGGCGGCCGGGCATGGAGATCGGCGTGCACGGGGCGGCCCACCTGGCCTTGCCACTCCATCCCCCCGCCGTGCAGCACGACGAGCTGGCGAGCGCCAAATTGGCGCTGGAGACGCTGCTTGGACGGCCGGTCTCGAACCTCGCCTATGCTTACGGCGCCCATGACGAGCGAACCGTCGCCATCGCCGCGCGACTCGGTTTCCGCAGCGCATTCACCGTACGCGAGGGGTCCTTGGCGCACGGGGACGACCCCCTGACCCTTCCCCGCCTGGAGGTAGGCCGCGACGATCCGGAGGTCCTGGTTGCGCGCGTCGCGCGCCTCCTCGCCGGCCCATGAGGATCGCCATACTCGTTCCGATCACCAGCCGCGGGCGAAGCCTCGAGCATGTCGCCGACGCGGAGCTCCTCCGCGTGTTCCTGCCGTCTTTCGTCGCGACGGCGAGCTGGGATTCCGACCTGGCGTACGAGCTCTCCATCGGCATCGACGACGACGATCCGTTCTACGCCGATCGCGACCACCAGACGATCCTGCTCCAGGACGTCCGCCGCGCGCTGCACGGTCGCCGGGCCAGCGTCTCCCTTCACCCTCTCCGCGGCATGGCCCACGCCCCGTGCTGGCTGTGGAACGAGCTGTTCGCGCGCGCATACGACGACGGGGCGGACTATTTCTACCAGATGGGAGATGACGTCCGCCTGATGACGCCGGGCTGGGCGCGATCGTTCGTCGACGCCCTGGAGTCGAACGCCGCGGGGCCGGGACTGGGCGTCGCCGGGCCACTGGAGACGGTCACGACCAGGATCCTCACCCAGGCCTTCGTGTCGCGCCTCCACAAAGACATCTTCGGAACCTTCTATCCGCCCGTCTTCAAGAACTGGTTCAGCGACGACTGGATCACGGAGGTGTATCGGCCGGAGCATCTGTTCGTCTGCGCGTCGCATCTGGTCCACAACGTCGGTGGTCTCGAGCGATACGACATCGACCGGGCGGCGGAGGGAGTGCTGGCGGAAGAGCTGAGCAAGGGGAAAGAGCGCCTCCAGGCCTGGTTGTCCGCCCGCGGCCTCCCCCGCCCGAGGTAGAGGATTCGGGTGGCGGTCCCGGTGCGCGTGTTCTGCACGTACTTCGACGCGCAGTACTTGTCTCGCGGCCTGGCCCTGTACCGCTCGCTGCAAGCTCACGCCGGGCCCTTTCGGCTGTTCGTCCTGTGCCTGGACGACCTCGCCTACGACGCCCTGGCCGCACATGCCGACATCGTCCGCATCCGCATGGACGACTTCGAACGGCGGTTTCCCGACCTCGTCGAGACGAAGAAGACTCGCTCGTCGCTCGAGTACTACTTCACCTGCACTCCGGCTGTCATTCGGTACGTATTCGACCAGAGCCCGGACGTGCGGATCCTGACCTACCTGGATGCCGACCTTTACTTCTTCTCGACGCCCGATCCCTTGTACGAGGAGCTCGGTGCCGGGACGGTGGGAATCATCGAGCATCGCTTCCCGGCCGAGCTGCGCCGGCTGGAAGAGTACGGACGCTTCAACGTCGGATGGGTGACGTTCAAGCGCGAGCCGGAGGCGCTACAGTGCCTCGACCGCTGGCACGGCCAATGCGTCGAGTGGTGCCATGACCTCGTGGAACCCGAACGCTTCGCGGATCAGAAATACCTGGACCAGTGGCCCCGGCTCCTCGCGGGCGTGCGGATTCTCGGGCACAAGGGCGCGAACGTCGCGCCCTGGAACGTCGGCCAATATCGAATACGGGAGATCTCCGGGCGGGTCTTCGTGGACGAGGCTCCGCTCGTCTTCTACCACTTCCACGGGCTCCGCTACGTGCGACCCGGGGCCTTCGCTTCTGGGCTCGCGCCGTACTCCGCCGAGATGACGCCAGCGCTGCGGAGGCATGTGTATCGCCCCTACATCCGGATGCTCCTCACTTACGACCATCAGCGGGGTCTCTCGCGGGGAACCGCTCTCGAACCCGGCCCCCCCTCGCCGAAGGCGAGCAGGAAGCCCTGATTGTCGACGGTGGTCCCCAGGACGTCCCAGCGCTCAGGCCCCCCTTCGAGATATGTCCGGAAGCGATCAACCGTCCGATAGCGCCCGCTGACCGCCTTCACGAACCTCTCTTCGCTCAGGAACCACGCGGGATAGGTTTCGGTGCCGATGTCCGGCGGCACGTGCTCGATGGTCAGCCGGTCCGTCGGACCTTCGAGCAGCGGGAGACGGTCGATGAAGATCCAGGCCGGCCCGAGGCGAACGACCTCGTCGATCACGGCGTAGGGCTCGGGAATGTACTGCAGGACGCTCGAGAGGACGGCCACGTTCGCCGGCGGTCCTTCCGAAGCCGAACGAAGATCGGGCCAGAACGAGAGTGCCGGCGTCTCGAATTCCCGGCGGCCGGCGGCCACGTAGTGTGCCTGCTCGACCACTCGCCACTCGAGGTGCCGAAGACCGGTGAAGGCGTGCCGATGCTGCCAGTAGAGGCTTCCCATTGCGCCGCCGAAGTCGATGACGCGAAGCTCGCCGTGCGACCCGACCGCCGCGCGGAAGAGGGCGGCCAGGAGCGGATGGTTCAGGCGCGGCTCGGTGAAAGCGAACCCATCCCGCTCATAGGCCGCCTGTCCATCGCGCACCCGGCGGCTGGCGGCAACCACCCGCTCCAGGATCGCGCCGTCGGCGTAGCTGCCGCACCGCGCAGCCGCCTCCGCCCACGTCGCGTAGTCGCCACGAAACCACTCCCAGGTCACCGGTCCTCTGATTTTGACCTGCCCCGGGCCCGCCCGGATAATCCAGGATGGCTGGACCCACATTGGTTCGCTATCTCAAGGGCGACATCTCCGCACCCATCGCCTTGCTTCACCTCGCCTCTGAGTTCGAAGACTCGGCCGCCTTGCTCGGTTTCCTCTCCGACACCGCGGCGCGGCTGGGCGCCGGGGAGGAGAGGGCGGCCGCGCGCCTGGCCACCCTGCGCGCATTCACGGAGTCTCACCGTGACGGGTTTGCGCTGGTGCGCAGCATGGGTCCACCTGAGGCCAGGGCCATGGCCGAGCTGCCGGCGAAGGGCATCCAGGCGATTCGTGACCTCTTCGACCGTCTCGCGGAAGTGGACGCCGACACCGCGGCCGCGCTCTACACGTTCGGCGATCCCCGGATACGCGAAGCGGCCACGGCCGAGGTCGTGGCCTACCTCCGTGAGCGGGGGGTGCTCTCCCCGATGCGGCGATTGCTCGAGCTGGGATGCGGCACCGGGCGTCTGCTCGAGGCCTGCGCCCCGCTCTGCGGCGCGCTGACGGGCCTCGACGTGTCGCCTGCCATGGTCGCCCGGGCCACCGCGCGGCTGGCGCCGCTCGCGAACGTCGAGGTTCGACTCGGGCCCGGCACCGATTTGCGCGGGTTCGCGTCGCACTCCGTCGACGTCGTCTTGGCCGCCGACAGTTGGCCGTATGTCGTGGACCTGGGTGCGGATGCCGTGCGACGGCTCGGGCAGGAGGTGGCGCGCGTCCTCGTTCCCGGTGGGGAGTTCGTCGTGCTGAACTTCTCCTACCGCGAAGATGAATCCCTGGACGTCGCGGACGTCCGTGAGCTCGCATCCGAGCTCGGCTTCGCCGTTCTCGAAGAGCGGGGCCGCCCCTTTACCCTGTGGGACGGCGCGACCTGGCGCCTCCGCCGGCGGGAGAGATAATCCCGGCATGTCGACGACAGCCCAGCCCGGGGGCGAGCCCTCACGACCGCCGCCTCCATCTTCGACGCGCCCACCCGGCCAGCGGGCCGCGTCCGCCGATCCGCTCGGTCTGGTGTGGACGCTGGTGCGCACCGACTTCAAGGTGCGCTACCACGGCACCATCGGCGGGTTCGTCTGGGCCCTCCTGAAGCCGCTCACGATGTTCGGCGTGCTGATGTGGGTCTTCTCGTTCATCTTCCGCGCCGACCCGAACTACCGGCTGAACCTGATCATCGGGCTCTGCCTCTGGGACTTCTTCTCGGACGGCACCAAAGTCGGTCTGTCCTCCCTGGCGGCCAAGGCGTTCCTCCTGACCAAGACGCGCTTCCCGAAGTGGATCCTGGTCGTGACGTCGATCTCGAACCCCTTGATCACGCTGACCGTCCTGCTCGTCGCGATCGTGGTCACGAGCGCGCTCCGTGGGCGCCTGCCCGGCGTCTGGGCGATCGGGCTCGTCGGCCTCTACGTGCTGGCCCTCTGCCTGATCGTGGTCGGCTTCTCCCTGGCCACGAGCGCGCTGTTCCTGCGCTATCGCGACCTCAACCAGGTCTGGGAGCTCCTGCTGCAGGCGGGGTTCTTCGTGGCTCCGGTCGTCTATCCGCTGGACATCCTTCCCGAGAGCGTGCACTTCTACGTGTACTGCTGGCCCCCGACGGCGGTGATCCAGTTCATCCGCTCGATCCTGGTGCTCGGCGTCGTGCCGACGGCGCGCGCCCACGCGATGCTGGCCGCGGCCGCGCTCCTCTCCCTGGCCGCGGGCAGCCTGCTCTTCAAGCGCTTCTCGCCCCGATCCGTCGAGTATCTCTAGCTGCCGTCCGGGCCGGCGGGGGGCGGCGCGGCGGGGTGGGTCGACTCGCGCATGTAGGCTTCGAAGATCTGGGCGGGGGTGCCGGTGGCGGCGACGAGGCCCCCGTCGAGCAGCAGGGCGCGGTCGCACAGGGACACCGCCCTCTCGTCGTGGCTCACCAGCACCACCGTGTGGCCTTCCGCCTTGAGCTGGCGGTAGCGCGCCTCGCAGCGCGCCTTGAAGCGCGCGTCGCCGACGGCGTAGACCTCGTCCAGCACGAGCACTTCGCGCACGGCCTTGAAGGCCACGGCGTAGGCGAGCCGGGAGGCCATTCCGCTCGAGTAGTGCCGCAGCTCCAGGTTCGCAAACGGCTCCAGCTCGGCGAAGGCCAGGATCTCCTCGGTCGCGCTGGAGGTCTCGGCCAGGCTCATACCCATCACCGTGCCCAGGAGCATGATGTTGTCGATCGCGTCTAGATCGGGGTTCCAGCCCACGCCCAGCTCGAGGATGGGGGTGATGGGGGCCCGCACGTCGACGCGCCCGCGGTCGGGGATGTAGATGCCGCAGAGCAGCTTCAAGAGCGTGCTCTTTCCGGAGCCGTTGCGGCCCATGATGGCCAGGGATTCCCCCCGCGCGACCTCGAAGCTGACCGAACGCAGGACCTCGAACCGGCGGAAGGCCGGCGGATCCAGGAGGCCGAGGAGGTGCTCGCGCACGGTGTCCCGGCGCACGCTCGGCACCCGGAAGGCCTTGGCGACTTCCTGGACCTCGATGATGGCCTCGCTCATCGGCGGGACACGGAGTCGAGCAGCCCGCGCAAGCCCGACGTCCAGCGCCAGATGCGCGAGGACAACATGGTGTCGAGCCGATACTGCAGCGCGGCCCGGCGGCGCTCCGCCGCGTCCGCCGTCGCCGACGCCTCCTGGCGCAGGGCGGACGTCTCCGCGGTGCGCTGCCGCACCTCGCCCTGGAGCCACTCCACGTCTCCGCGCAGGTGCTCGGCCGCGCGGTCGCGATCCCGGATCTGGCTCTGCGCCACCTCGTGGGCCCGGCGCCAGGAGTCGCGCTCGTCCCGGACGGATTCCGCGTTGACACGGACGGCCTCCGCGGCCGCGCGCGCCGCCGTCATCTCGCGATCGAGCAGCGACACGAGGTTCCGCGCAGACACGAGAGCGTCCTGGCTGCCCGCCAGCTCTCCGCGCACGGTGGCCAGGTCCTGTCGGGTGGCCGCCAGCTCGTCACCCCGCCGCGCGGACTCCGCGCGGACGCCCGCGAGCTCTTCCCTGACGGCGGCCAGCTCCTGCTCGAGCGCCTCCATTCCGCGATGACGCAGAGCGAGTCCGAGACGAGCGAGCCCGGGATCGTAGGGGGTGAGCGACGAGGGCTCGCGCAGGAAGGAAGTCCCCTCGGCGAGCGAGTCGTACTGCACGTGCCAGCCGCGAGCGCGCTCCTCCGCGGAGAACCGGGCCCGGCGCTCCTTGAACACCTTGCGCTCGCCGTGCGCCTGCCCCCGGATGGGATAGTGGCGCAGCAGGAAGCGCAGGGGAAAGACCCGTCGCCCGGGGAATTGCGCCTCGTGGCCGCCCGTGGAGACGAGGTCGAGGCGCCCGGGCTGCTTCTTCCAGCACCGCACCTGGAGCCGGTCGAACATCGCGCCCGGCTCGTAGAACTTGAAGACCTCGCGGGGATCGTCGCCCTGGCGAAATCCGTCGTGGACGGGCAGGAAGTTGAAGACAGCGAAGTCGATCGCGTTGAAGCCGAGGCGGTCCACTTCCTCGACGCCGGCCAGGAAGCCGACCCCCGGCCAGGGGCTCTCGCGGAACTCGTCCGCGTCGGCGTTCACGACCCAATCCGTGTCGAGCTCGGCGGCCAGGACCTCCTTGCGCCGGATGATGCGTGCCAGCGAGAAGTCGTCCCCGTCCAGATGCTCGACCTGCAGGAGCCCGCGCCTGGCCCGCCGTTCCACCTCGGCGAGGGTCCCGTCGCTCGAGCCCTGGTCCAGGACGTGGACCCGGACGCCCTGCCCCATGAGGTCGTCGAGCACCGCGCCGATGATGTCGTCTTCGTTGTAAGTCGCGATGATGGCGGTGACGGTCAATACGCGCCGCATGTGCCGGAGAAGCTTACACTGCGGAGCGTCCACGGCGCCGGTGGGTGGCGCTCCGAGCCCGAGGGGTGTGATGTGCGCATCCTCTTGACCACGCATGCGTTCTTGCCACGGTCGGTGGCCGGAGTAGAGGTGTACACGGCGCGTCTGGCCGAAGCCCTTCAAGCGGCGGGACATACCATCCTGGTCCTCACCGCCGCCCACGACCTGGCCGCGGCGCCCTTTTCCGTGCGGCGCCGGACGGGGGGATCGCTGGACGTCGTGGAGATCGTCAACGCGCACCTCGAAGGGACCCTGGAGGCGACGTATCGCGTTCCCGCGATCGATCGGGCCATCGCCGCCGTGGTGAGAGAGTTCCGGCCGGAGTCCGTCCACGCCCAGCACCTCCTCAACCTCTCGACGGGGCTGTTCGAAGCGGCACGAGCCGCGGGCGCCCCTGTCCTGCTGACCCTCCACGACTACTGGCTGAGCTGTCCTCGCGACGGGCTGCGCATGCGCGCGGACGGGTCGCTGTGCGCCACCGTCGATCACCGTGTCTGCGCCCAGTGCCTGACGGACAGCCCATACCTCGTGGCGCCGCTTCAACGGACGGCAGCGCGTGCGGCCCAAGCGGCGGGATTCGGCGCGCTCCTCCACGAGGTTCATCGCCGCGCGCCCCGCCTCACGACCGGGGCCGCCCGTTTCTTGCGGCGGACCTGGCCTGTGCGTTCGGCGCTTCTCGAACCGGCCCTGGACGCACGGGTGGCGCACCTGAAAGAAAAGATCCGGCAGGTCGACGCGTTCGTGGCTCCGACTGGATTCGCCCGCGATCGCGCCGTCGAATGGGGAGTACCGGAAGGGCGCGTGCGCGTGATGGCCCTTGGCGCCGTGCCCGGCCCCAGTCGTCCGCGCCGCGCCGGACCCCGCCGCCGCATCGGATACGTCGGGACGATGGCGCCGCACAAGGGCGTGCACGTCCTCATTGAGGCCGTGCGGGGACTCCCCGCGGACCGGGAGTGGGCCCTGGATCTCGTGGGCAAGCTGGACCTCGACCCCAACTACGGCGCGCGGCTCCGAGCGCTGGCCGGGGGTGACGCGCGGATCACTCTGCGGGGCCCGGTCCCACCGGATGGGCAGGTTCCCTGGTGGGACTCGCTGGACGTGCTCGTCGTGCCGTCGCTGTGGTGGGAGAACAGCCCGTTGACCGTCCTCGAAGCCATGGCCGCGGGCATCCCGGTCGTCGCCTCGCGTACGGGTGGCGTTCCCGAGATCCTTCCCGAAGGAGCCGGCGTCCTCGTGCCTCCCGGCGATGTCGGCGCGTTGCGCGCGGTGCTGGAGAGCATCCTGCAGGGACGACTCTTCGGCGGCCCCCTCGATGCCCTTCCCGTCAAGACGGCGGCCGAAGGCGCGCGCGAATTGGGCGCACTCTATTCTGCGCTCGCTGCGGGGGGCGGACGTACGGCGTGAGGCCCAACCTCCGGGTCGGCGTGGCCGTGCTCGATTTCGGGCGGCCGCTGGACGCCGAGCAGGCGGCCGCCTCCGCGCGCGATCCCGCCCTGGATGTGCGCGTGCTGATCGTCGAGAACGGGACAGGCACGGCCGCTTCCGGTGCGGACCGCTTGCGCCTTCCGGAGAACCGGGGCTTCGCGGGGGGAATGAACGCCGGGCTCGAGCGGCTTCTGGCCGAAGGCTGCGATCGGATCCTCCTCCTCAACAACGACGCCGTGCTCGACCCCGGATGCCTGCAGAGCCTCGCGACTGCGCTCGACGATCCGGCACTGGGCGCGGTCGGGCCCGTCATCCTGCGTGCCTCCGACGGGCGAGTGGAATCGCGCGGTCTCTCGGTCGACCTCGGAACCGGCCGCGTGCGGATGGAAGGGCAGGGCGAGGCCGCGGCCGAGCGGGGCGGCCTCGTGTCCGCGGACGCGCTCTCGGGCGCGGTGATGATGCTGAGCCGCGCCGCGCTCGAGCGGATCGGCCTCCTCGACGAACGCTACTTCTTCTCGTTCGAAGACGTGGACTGGTGCGTGCGTGCCCGCCGGGCCGGCTTCGAAGTGGCCGTCGTCCTCGACGCCCGGGCCCGGCACGGAGGCAGCCGCACCATCGGCGCCTCGCCGGCGCGCCTCTACTACTCCGCGCGGAACCACGTGGCGGCCGCGCACAAGCTCGAGCCCCGGAGCGGCGTCCGTGGGTGGCTGCGGGACGGGGCGATCCTCGGGCTCAACCTCGCCCACGCGCTGAAGCAGCAGGAGATCGGGCGGATGACCGCCTGCCGGGCGGTGGTCGCCGGATACCGCGACGCCCTTCGCGGGCGCTTCGGCTCCCGGCCCGTGTGACGCCGCGCATGTGCCGGGTACGAATGCCGTCGGCGTGCGGCTAGAATCGCGCGCGGTGCTTTCGCCGCGCGTGGCGGTCGGGCTCGTGCTCTTCGCCGCGCTGCTCCGGATCCCCACCCTGGCCCTGCGGCATCTGGTCGAGGGGGACGGCGTGCACTATGCGCGGCTCGCGCGCTTCGTCCTGGCCGGCGACTTCTCGGGACTGGCCAATCCCTACTGGTCCAATCTCTGGCCGGCGCTGATCGCGGCCACGAGCGTTGTGACGGGCCTGGACGTCGTCGCCGCGGGACGTCTGGCCGCGCTCGTCTCCGGCGTGCTCCTCGTACCCGCCACCGCTGCCCTGGCCACGCGCATCTTCGGCCCGACGGCCGGTCTCGTGGCCGGCCTCCTCGCCGCCGCCCATCCCTGGCTCATCCATTTCTCGACCCTCGTCTTCACGGAGTCGTTCTTCGGTCTGCTCCTCGTGGCCTTCCTCCTGGCCGTCCTTTCGGCGGCAGGGAGCCCCCTCGCCGCCGCGAGCGCGGGCCTTCTGGGCGGACTGGCCGTGGTGACGCGCCCGGAGGCCTACGCGGCAAGCGTCGCGGCCGTCCTGTGGCTCCCCACCTCGGCCGCCGGCTCCGCGCGAGGCCGGGCCGCCGCGCGCGCCGCGGTCGTGGGCGGGATCATCGCGCTCTTCGTGTGTGGTCGAGCGGCGCTCGTGCACCGGTACTTCGGCCTGTGGGACTTCGGCATCGGCAACAAGGGAACGGCGAACCTCTTCGTCGGGCTGGCCCGGGACGACACGGACATGGAGCGCATCGCGACCGAGGTGGGCCCCGACGGGACCAGCGTGCTCGCGCGGAGCGCTGAGAAACAGACCCTGGCCGGATTCGCCCTGTCTCATCCCGCACTTCTCACCCGCCACATCGCTCGCAATCTCGGCCGGCTGGCCGCGGCGGCCACGCGGGTGTTTCCATTCGTTCCCCTCGTGGGCGGACGCCACCCCCTTTGGTCGGGCACGTGGCCCGGGCTGCTCACGATATCGGCGAGCGCCGCCGGCACCTTCGCGCTGTGGGGGCTGGTCTCGGCTGTCCGCGACCCCCGGACGGCACGGTTGGCGGGCCTGCTGCTGGCGACGGGGACGCTCTATGCGCTCGGCCTTGCGCCCCTCTTCGTCCATGACCGGCTCGTGGTGGCGCTCGTGCCCCTCTTCGTCATCTTCCTGGCCCAGGGACTCGCCTCCGCCGCTCGCCCGTTCGTGCCGGTCGAGCGCCACCTGCAGTGGCTCCTGGGAACGCTGTTGGTCGTGTTGGGCGTCCTCTCCCTGACTCGCCTCTTTCGCGCACCAACCCTCGACTACGCGGGCGATCCCGTCGTCCAGCGCGAGACCGGAGAGTGGCTGGCGGCGCGCTACCCACAGGACACGCCGATCATGACCGCCGCCGTCTCGGTGGGTTTCTACTTCTACGACGTCGCACATGCCCACCAGGAAGGGACCCTGCCCTGGGCGAACGTGGACGAGGTCATCCGGCTCGCGCGCCTCCAGGGCAAGCGCGTGCTGGTCGTTCCGGAATGGCATCTCCGGGCGGTCCGCCATCCCGCCGCCCCCGTGCTCCTGCATCCGGAGCGCGAGTACCCGGGCCTGAGGCACGCCGCGACGCTCGGAAGCGAGCCCAGCGGCCGCATGTTCGTGTACGAGATCCAGCCCGCCCCGAGCCCGGCCGTCCCGCCGCCGTGAACGCGCGCGGGCGTCAACGGCTGCTGGTGGCGGCGCCGGTCCTCGTGGCCCTCGTCCTGCTCGGCTTCTACGTTCACCGCGTGCTCCTCGTCCCCTATCCCCCGCTCTCCGCGGACGAGGCTGGGCATGCCTTGCCCGCCGCGCGCATGGCGCTCGCGCTGAGGGACGGGAGCGTGCGCGGGTTTCTCGAGGCCGCACGGCGCGAGGTCGTCTGGCCCTTCCTGCATCCCGCGCTGATGGCCCCGTTCTTCCTCGCCTTCGGCATCTCCACGCACGTGGCCCGTGTGTTCTCTCTGGTCACGTTCGGGGCCGCGCTCGCGCTCGTGCCCCTCCTCGCGCGCGAGCTGGAGGTGAGCACCGACGCCGACACGGGGCCGGCGCGCGCTTTTCCTTCCCTCCCGACTCTGGGCTGGCTCTCCGTGGCCATCCTGATCGCGGGCGCGCCCTGGGACCTCGTCTGCACCGTGATGAGCGAGCCGCTGGGCCTGCTGCTGACCGTGGCCACCCTGCTCGTGGAGGCGCGCGCGTGCCGCCGCCCGGGCCCGGCGGGGCACTTCGTGGCGGGGTTGCTCGCCGCGGCCACGTTCTTCACCAAGTACAGCTACGGCATCCCGCTCATGGCCGCCCTCGTCCTCGCGCTCGCCCTGGGAGGGCGGGCGCGCCGCGATCCGTACGCACAACCAATCGCGGCGGCGCTCGCGGGCATGAGCCTCCCGGTGGGCCTGTGGCTGGCCTGGATCCTCCTCCCCGATCCGTTCCGGGCCGGCGAGCTGGTCGCCGCCTTCGTCAATCGCGACGAGGGCCTGCGCGGCCTGGCCGACTGGCTCTTCTACCCGCGCGCGGTGGTCACCGCGGTCGGCGGGCCGGTGGCGCTCGTGGCCGTGCTGGGGTTCGGAGCCACCCTCGCCCATCGCCGACTGGAGCCGCGGCTGCCGGCGATCCTGTTCGTGACGGCCGCGACCGCGATGCTGACGCTGCATCCCAACAAACAGGCGCGATACCTCTTCACGACCTTGCCCGTGCTGCTCGTCCTGGCGGAGACGGAGCTGGCCCACCGCCTGCGCCGGCTGCGCGGTCGTGAAGCGCTCTGGCCGGCGCTCGCGGTGGTCCTGCTCGTCGCGCGCGACCCGCTCGCGCAGGTCCGGCTGTCCGCGCAGAGCGCACACCGCCTCGACGACGCGCGTCCCATCCTCGCCCACGTGGCGGAGAAGGTCGGGCGTCGTCAACCCGTGCTGTTCCTCGGGACCACCGGCCTGCTGCCGCACCTCGCCCTCACGTGGGAGCTGCTCGAGCGGCAGGGCGCCGAGCCCAGCGTGGACCTGCTGCTCTTCCCGGGCGGACCCGGCCCCCACCGGACGGGCTATCCGGCGGCCAGCGGACCCGAATACGGTGCGGCGCTGCGTGGCGCGCTGACCAGCGGCCGGTTCCGGACCGTCGTCACCCTCGAGATCGGTCCCCGCTCGCCCTTCCTCCCCGACTGGCTCGCCAAATGGGACGCCTTCGGCCAGAACTACGTGCACGCGATGGCGGAGCCGGAGGCCCAGGTGGACTACGTGCTCGAATCGGAGCGTTCCTTTCCGGCGAGCGACGTCACGGTGCGCATCTTCGCGCGTCGGGACCCGAGCGCCACCGGATCGGACCTCGCCCGTTCCGCCGATCGATCAGACTGAGGCACCTCGTGCACCAGCAAGACGTCCTCTTCGTGATCCCGGCCCTCAACGAAGAGGGCAACCTTCCCTCCGTCATCGCGGAGCTGAAGAATGCCTGGCCCACCGCGCACCTGGTCGTGGTGGACGACGGGTCGGGGGACGGCACGGCGCGAGTCGCGCGCGAACAGGGCGCCCACGCCGTGTCCCTCCCTTTCCAGCTCGGATACGGAGGGGCGGTACAGGCCGGCATCAAATACGGCCTCCGCCGCGGCGCCCGCGTCGTCGTCACCTTCGACGCGGACGGCCAGCACGATCCCGCCGATGTCGGCCCTCTGGTCGCGGCCGTGCGCGACGGCGCGGACGTGGCCATCGGGTCGCGCGCGCTCGTCGTAGGGTCGTATCGCGGGGGCCTCGCGCGCCGATGGGGACGCAGCCTGTTCGGCCTGCTCGCGCGTCTCCTCACCGGGCTGGAGATCACAGACCCGACGTCCGGCCTCAAGGCGCTGGGCCCGCGCGGACAGGAGCTGTTCGCCCTCTCCCGCTTCCCCGATCGCTATCCCGACGCCGATGCCCTGGTGCTGGCCCGCCGCGCCCACCTCGTGATCACGGAGCGCCCCGCGCGCATGCGCCCGTCGCGCAACCGGCGGAGCATGCACGGCGGCATCCGGTCCGTGCCCTACACCTTCAACATGCTGTTCTCGCTCCTCGTCGCCGCCACCGGCCGCGAGCTCGACCTCCGGAGGTGATCGTGCCCGTGCGCCAGGTCGTGGTCTTCCTCGCCCTCGCCCTTCTCCTGCTGGCCGTGATCCTCGAGCTCGTGCGCCGCCGCACCCTGCGCATCGAATACTCGTGGCTGTGGATCGCCTCCTGCCTCACCACCATCGTGCTCATCCTGCGCTACGACCTCCTGGTCAAGCTCACGGGGCTGGTCGGCGCGGTCGTCCCCACCTCGACCCTCTTCTTCCTCTGCATCCTCTACCTGGCCCTGCTCTGCCTCCACTACTCCATCCGCATCTCGCACCTCACTCATCGCGTGAAGGACCTGGCCCAGGAGGTCGCGCTGCTGCGCTCGCACCTGGAGAGGTAGAATCCCGCCTCTCGTCGAGGAGGCAGGGCATGGCACGAGGCCGTCTCGGCGTTGGCTTCATCGGCAGCGGGTTCATCACCCGGTTCCATATCAAGTCCTGGATCGCCGTCCGCGATGCGGACGTGCGCGGGGTGTGGAGCCCCCATGCCGGGCGCGCCGAGGAGGCGGCCGCCCTCGCCCGCTCCCTGCGCGTGGGCGAGGCGCGCCCCTTCGCCTCCATCGAGGAGATGGTGGCCGCGCCCGAGATCGACTGCATCTGGATCTGCGGCCCGAAC
>Ga0075425_100002608_pt1 | contig 18095 bp, 16 predicted proteins | sample SoiMethybrSBSTD4_FD_75300 | JGI IMG/M metagenome (GOLD analysis project Ga0075425, IMG submission 75300) | Bulk soil microbial communities from a Populus tree surrounding site in Tennessee, USA - Soil MetaG P. TD hybrid SBSTD4 | ecosystem: Environmental > Terrestrial > Soil > Tree plantation... | reverse complement strand
GCAAGGAAGAGAATTCGGTTTGGCGATGGCCACCAAGGCGCCCGAAGGCGCTGCGACCGGTGGCACAATCGGCGGAGTGCTTGGCGCTATAGCCGCGGGTCTGGTAGCCGCGGGAGTGCTGGTGGTACCGGGGATCGGGCTAATGGCTGCGGGACCTGTGGTGGCGACACTTGCAGGCCTCGGAGCCGGCGCGGCTGCAGGCGGAGTCACAGGCGCGCTGATCGGTCTCGGGATTCCTGAACACGAGGCGAGGTTCTACAACGAAGAGCTCGAGCACGGAGGGATCCTGATAGGCGTGTACACCCACGACGATCGAGCCGGTCAAGCGAGGAAGATCCTGGAAGCGGCCGGCGCAGATAAGGTGAAATAAGAGAAGAGGGGTCAGGAGTCGGGGATCAGGGTTCAGCATAGCATAGTTACTGATTCAGCCCTGAATCCTGACCCCCGACTCCTGACCCCCGACTCCTGACCCCTGCTCCTATTTGCTGATACCGGATTGGCCGGCGGAAACTTCGATTGATTGGAGGTGCGTGTAGTAATCCTGCGCGTACGTCTTCAGCGACCCGTGACCAAACCGAGTGTAAAAGTCATAGGCCTTCATTTCTTTGTAAGCGCGATCGAAATCCCAACCGTTGAGCTTCATTCTATAAACCGCTCCCGCGACCCCGGTTCGATGCCTGCCGCCCACACAGTGGACATAAAAGGCCCCGGTGGCTGGATCGGTTGCGAGCTTTAGGAACTGTTCGATCTGGCTGTCATTCGGCCGACTCGAATCGCTCATCGGGATGTTCACATATCGGATACCGACGGCTTCGGCCTCGCGTTTTTCATAAGACGTCGGGTCATCGCGCAGATCGATGATGGTTTTGATTCCAAGGGTGGCCAGGTCTTTGTAGTCCTTTTGGTCGGGTTGCGCTCCGCGATAAAAGCGTTCGTCCATCTGACCAAAGTTTTTAATTCGGATGTTTGGGAACTGTGAGACAGCCGTTTTGGCGCTTGCCGCACCGACGACGATGAGGTGAAAGATGACTACGAGGGGCAGTACTCGAAGCCGTTTTGAACCGTGATTCTTCATATGTGTATCCACTTCTTCATCGCTTTTTGAGTCCACCTAAGCGTCGTGATTAAGATTGATGAGCTCCCGGAAATCGTGAGTCTTTCTTATGATTCGGCTAAGGCTGGCTAAAGTTTGCCGCCCTGCCGAAATATTGTCAGTTATTTCTCCCCGAATCCCCCGACCTCGCGAAAGTGTGTGAAAAGTACCTTCAAATCCCCCAACCGGGAGGTTGGGAATCGTTCATTACAGCCTACATCGCGAAGCCGCCCCGCGACACTCGCAAATTCCCCAGCCGGGGATCGCTTATTCCAACCTACCTCAAACAGATTCGAAGCTCTGAATGTTTTTAGACTGCGCTGACAATATTCCTTGCACAATCATAATTAAGTCGTTTCTCGGTAGCTCACTGATGTAGGCAGGAATGAACGATCCCCAACCTTCCGGTTGGTGGATTTTGAAGATGACTTTCACACACGCTCGGTAGGTTGGGGGGATTTTTGAATCAGCAATTATTTCTGACCCAAAAATTCAAGACCGCAGCTTCTGGTGTTCGGCCATCGTCTCCACAAATTTGTCGAAAAGGTAGGTCGGATCGTGAGGCCCAGGGCCGGCCTCGGGGTGATACTGCACCGAGTACAGCGGGAGGCTTCGATGTCTCAGCCCTTCCACTGTGTCGTCGTTCAAATTTATGTGAGTTATCTCACAATCCGATGGAAGTGAATCCGCATCTACCGCGAAACCGTGGTTCTGAGCGGTGATCTCGACCCGCCCGGTTGTAAGATCCTTCACCGGCTGATTCCCGCCGTGATGCCCAAACGGAAGCTTGTACGTTCGCCCGCCCAGCGCCAGCCCCATCAGCTGATGACCGAGACATATTCCAAACACCGGATAGTTCTGCATTAGCTTCTTTAGATTCTCGACCACGCCGGTCAGCGGCTCGGGATCCCCCGGGCCGTTTGATAACCAGATGCCATCCGGTTTCAGACCGATAACCTCGTCGGCCGATGTGTGCGCCGGAACCACCGTCACTCGACAGCCAAGCGATGCCATATTGCGCAAGCTGTTGTGCTTCAAACCAAAGTCGTATGCAACAACGTGAAACCGCGGAGCGCCGTCGAAATCGGGATGAAGCATACTCGGCGATCCGTACGCGGTCTTTTGTGCGTCCGTCCATTCGTACGCCTCGTCGCACGTCACAACCGAGGCCAGATCGGCGCCGATCATCTCAGGAGCGCTGCGAGCTCGCGCGACCACCGCCTGTTCGTCGGTCTCACGAGTCGAAAGGCATCCGCGCATCGATCCTCGCTCGCGAATGTGCCTGACCAGCGAGCGCGTATCGATGTCGTAGATTCCAGGCACGCCGGCTGTCTTGAGATATTGATCGAGCGATTCACCTGCCCGCCAGTTCGAATAGGTTCGTGATAGTTCTCGCACAATCAGACCTTCGGCAAAAATTTTGCGAGACTCGATGTCCTCGTTGTTGACGCCGTAGTTGCCAATCAGCGGATAAGTCATGGTGACGATCTGTCCGCAGTAAGAGGGGTCGGTGAGAATCTCCTGATAGCCGGTCATCGAGGTGTTGAAGACCACTTCGCCTACGACCTCGGTCTCAGCTCCGAAGCCTTGTCCGCGCCAGATTCGTCCATCTTCCAGTGCCAGGATTGCCTTCAATTAAGTTCCTTTCCGAGAGACCGCAGGCGTCTCGCCTGCCCCTGTTTCCTCATCGATCCGCTCCCATGTATCCCAAACGCCGCGTCTACATTCCTTTCATATTATCACAACGCCGAGTGCGAGAGTTGATAACCAGACGACCGCCTATTGATCATAATCGCCAGCATTCACGCCCGCTCTTTCGCCGATCTCAGATCGCGATCGTTCAGAAAGTTTTGCGCCTCGCGAGCCCAGTGCTTCTCTCGCCGATACTTATAAGTTGGCGAGGTTCGCACCGCTTCGATGCACTCCTTCATCTCCGATGCAGCCTCCTCGGTTCGTCCGAGCCGATCGAGCGTGAGCCCGTATCGATAACGACCCTCAGCGTCTGACGGACGTTTATCGATGAATCGCTCGAAGGCTCCAAGAGCATCCTGATACTGCCCGGCGTCGAAATACGCGTGACCAATTTCCCGCCAGACTTCGCTCATGCTGTGATCCGGGTTGCGTCTTACGACCTCATCGAAATGGGTGATCGCCAGATCCAGGCGACCTTCCTCTCTGGCGATTCGACCAAGTTGGTAGTGAGCGTCGATCTCTTCGCGATCTATCTCCACTGCCTTTGCAAAGCTCGCTTTTGCTTCTTCTCGCTGACCGCGCTGTTGATAGATCAATCCCAGATTGTAGTGAGCTGACGAGTCCGCCGGATTCAACGTTGCGGCTGTCAAATTGCGCTGAAAATCTTCACGAGCGCGCTGTGTGCTCATGATGTCGCCCAGCACGTTGCGAATAAGAATGATCACCAGAATCAACAGGAACGGAGATGTGAGTATGAAAGACAGACGAGGCAGCAATGGCATCGCGACCAGCGACAAAGAGGCGAGCGCTACAACGCCCAACGCTGATCCATATCCCAGGCGCAACACCGCGTGCGCTGCAAGAACGATCAGAAACACGAAGTAAGGCAGCGGCACCAGTCGCAGCGCGGTTTCGACCACCGCAGGAGCTTGACCTTCTGGCCGAAACAGCAACAGCGCCGGGATCAACATCATCAAGTGCGATGCAGCCCAACTATAAAGAGCGCAGCTGATCAACGCGGCGTAATCCTGTCGCAGCAGCACGGTGAAACTTGCTCGCTGATGGATGAGGCTCGCGGCGAGTAAACAAGCCGGAACAAAGATAAAGATTAGAAACAGCACTGGAGAGAGGTGACTCAGCACGCCGCGCACTGAATTGTAGATAAAGACGAGTATCGGCGCTGCGAGACCCGGTGTGCGGTTCGCTGAGAGTCCGCGGGTGCCGGAGATCATTCCAGTGAGGAGCTCGTAATATGCGGATGTCGCAATGATGGCCAGAATTGCGCCGGTGATGTAGGGCGCGTCTGCCGAAATCTCCATCATAGCTTGCGACGGATTGTAGAAGAGCTTTAGTAGAGGAGTCAGTCTCGAGCGCATTGGAAGAGGCTTACCTTACACCATCACCAGCCGTCTCGCCAGAGTGTGGCGGCGTCAGTCAACCGATTCTTGGGACCTGTTTGCTGCGGGGTGAAAATCGACCTAAGGTTACCGCTCGTCGTCAACATCGACGGTGCTGTTGAGCGACCCGATGCGCGGCAGCGGCCAGTATCTGAACATTGCTTTGCCGTAGATGTACTTCTCGGGCACAAGCCCCCACGAACGGCTGTCGTTTGACGCGTCGCGGTTGTCGCCCATCACGAAATAGTAGTGAGGTTTGACGCGCACCTGATGACCCGAGGTGTACGGACCCTGATTCCATCGCAGACGCGCCGCTTGATTTCGCTCCGGCGCCAGATAGGACTCGTCCAGGGGTTGGCCGTTGATCGTAACGTGCCCCGAACCGTCCATATCGATGTTATCGTCAGGTAATCCAATGACCCGTTTGATAAACGATTTTGTCGGGTCCTCAGGGTACCAGAAGACAACAATGTCGCCTCGGTTTATAGAGGAGAACGTATATTCGAATTTGTTGACGAATATTCGTTCATCGTTTTCAAGGCGAGGCTGCATCGAAGTGCCTTCGACTTTGACCGGCTGGACAACAAAGACGACGATCAGAACTGCCATCACCGCGGCGAAAATAATGTCGCGAGTGATCGACTTTACTTCAGCCCAAAGCCCTGCTGATGAGGAGGCTTCTTCGGGATATGTTACTTCGATGTCCGGATCGTCTTCGGGGGTGATACCTGGGTAGATCGATTGCTTCATCATCACGTGTACTTAACGACCTTTTCAAACAAATGTTCAAGATTCAGGTTACGTTCGACCGTTGGGTTTGTCAATAAATTGCACCGGTTCGTATACTGTCGTCCGAGGAACAACATATGGCCATTGTCGAACAGATAAGTCGCGACCTCACCGAGGCGATGAAAGCTAAGGAAGCCGATCGACTTAGCGCTTTGCGCATGATCAAAACAGCATTGAAGCTGAGAGAGACGGAGTTGCCTTCAGGCGTCGATGATACAGAAGCGATCAAGGTGCTCAACACTCTTCTAACACAGCGGCGCGACGCTGCTGAACAGTTTCGAGCCGGCGGACGTCTGGAGCTCGCCCAGAAAGAGGAAGGGGAGGCGCGGCTCATTCAGACTTATTTGCCGGCTGCCGCTTCTGAGGAAGATGTTAAGAAGGCAATCGCAGCGGCAATTGCTGAAGTTGGGGCTTCGTCGATGAAGGATATGGGCGCGGTGATGAAGAGCGTGCGATCGAAGCTCGAGGGAAAGACGGTTGATGGGAAGAGCCTCAGCGATTTGATTAAGGCCGCGCTGTCGGGCGGGTAAAATATTGAGGATAGAGGATGGAAGATTGAGGATAGAAGATGGATGATAGAGGAAATCTCAAAATCATCGATCCTCAATTCTCAATCCTCTATCCTCAATCTTCCATCCTCAGTCCCGTTTTCGGTTAATCAAGCCCGCCACAAAACCGGCTCCAAACCCATTATCGATATTTACGACCGTCACATTCGATGCGCACGAGTTAAGCATCCCCAGCAGAGCAGCTAACCCCTCAAACGAAGCCCCGTATCCGATACTCGTAGGCACCGCGATCACCGGAACCGAAACCATTCCGCCCACCACCGACGGCAATGCGCCTTCCATTCCCGCTACCACCACGATCACTCGAGCCGTCTCGAAGTCCGGGCGAGCGTCAAAGAGTCGGTGAATGCCCGCGACTCCTACGTCATAGATTCGCGATACACGATTCCCCATCGCCGTCGCGGTTACTGCAGCTTCTTCAGCGACTGGAATGTCCGATGTCCCCGCCGAGATGATCGCGACAACGCCGTCGCCGCGTTCGGTTTTGTCTCGAAGCACCGAAATCATTCGGGCTTGTGAATGAAACTCGGCGTCGGGCGCGACGACTCGAACCTTCTCAAAAGCTTCTTCGGTGGTGCGCGAGATCAGCAGATTGGAACTGTGCGTGAGAATCCGTTCGGCGATCTGCGAAATCTGAATGGCACTCTTGCCCTGGCCGAGGATCACTTCCGGAAACCCCAATCGAAGCTCGCGATGATGATCGATCCTTGCGAACGTTATGTCTTCGTACGGCAGATTTGACATCTTGTCGACTGCGGCGTCGACATCTATCCGGCCTGCTCGTACCTGTTCCAGTAGTTGTCTTATTCGATCGCGATTCACGTTCAGGATTGTAGCATGGCCGTAGTTTGATAGCCTTCGCGCGCAAGTGTTAGAATCGAAACGCTCCCGGCATCGAATCCTGTCAGTTTTATCTTATGAACAATGAGCCACAGATCACAGTTATTGGCGGTGGATTAGCGGGATCCGAAGCGGCGTGGCAAGCCGCTGAGCGAGGAATCAAAGTTCGGCTCTGTGAGATGCGTCCGGCGCGACCAACGGCCGCTCATCAAACGGCTAATCTCGGCGAGATCGTCTGCTCCAACTCCCTGAAAACCGACGAGCCCGGCACTGCTCCATACTTGCTAAAGGAAGAGCTGCGCCGTGGCGGCTCAATGCTTATCGATGTTGCTCACCAGACGTCGGTGCCTGCCGGCGCGGCGCTTGCGGTCGACAGAGAACGTTTTTCAGAAGAGGTCAGCCGGCGGATCTCGTCTCATCCAAACATTGATGTAAGTCGCGAGGAGATCACAAACATTCCGGAGAGCGGAGTGGTGGTAATCGCGACAGGCCCGCTGACGTCGCCGGCGCTCACTGATGAAATTGCAAAGCTGACCGGCTCGGGACAGCTTTATTTCTACGATGCTATTTCGCCGGTCATCGACGCTGAAACGATCAACTACGACATTGCTTTTCGCGCGGCGCGTTACGGCAAGGGCGGCGCCGACTATGTGAATTGTCCGTTTAATGAAGAAGAGTACGACAAGTTTTACGATGCGCTTATCGCTGCTGAATCGGTTCCGCTGCACGAGTTCGAAAAGACCATGTATTTTGAAGGCTGTCTGCCGATCGAAGAGATCGCTCGACGAGGTCGTGACACTTTGCGGTACGGTCCAATGAAGCCCGTTGGTCTGCGGGATCCGCGCACGGATCGACAATCGTGGGCAGTAGTCCAGCTCCGACAGGAGAATTTGCTTGCAGACAGCTACAACCTCGTCGGTTTTCAAAACCATCTGAAGTTCGGCGAGCAGAAGCGGGTATTGCGGTTGATCCCCGGTCTCGAGCAGGCTGAGTTTATTAGATTTGGTCAGATTCATCGCAATACTTTTATCTGCGCGCCGGCCGTTCTGACCGAGACGCTGCAAATGCGCGATCAACCGCGCGTTCTGTTTGCAGGGCAGATTTCAGGTGTCGAAGGATACATCGAGGCGATGGCGACGGGCTTCATGGCGGGAGTGCACGCGGTAGAAATCACAAACGGTCGAATTCCACAAAGCCCTCCTCGCAGCTCGGCGATGGGCAGCTTGACTAACTATGTTGCCAACGCCGATGCAAAGAATTTTCAGCCGATGAACATCACGTTTGCGCTTTTGCCCCCTCTGGCTGAAACAGATCGTCGAAAACTGCGTAAGAAGGTCGATAGACATCGGTGTCAAGTCGAGCTCGCATTAACCGACTTTGAAGGATGGCGCGCTTCATACCTTTCCAAAGCCGCTTGTGCGTCAGAGGCGACGTCATAACTCCCGGCGACGGAAAGGGACCAGGGGATGAGACATAGCGCGTCAGGGATTCGGGGTTCAGGGTTGAAATCAGGTATCGCCCAAACCAAATTGACGGACCGCACGCGTGGCGCATGCGCATATTGCGTCTCTGAGCTCCTGAACGTCTCGAAGAAACCGACGCTCGCTGTTTCGCTTCTCCTGTTGATGTTCCTTTTCTCTTTCGCTTTTGGGCAGTCGGGGCGACAGACACCGCCGCCGCCAAAACCGCAACCGCCCGCGCAACAACAAGGGCGCCGCCCGGTCAGTCCTCCGGCCGACGAAACTCGTCCGCGTCGCGCTACCGATGAACCGCAGGACGACAAGCCGGTGAAGCTCAAAGCCGATCTGGTCACCGTGATCACCTCAGTCACCGACTCCGCGGGAAATCAGGTAAACGATCTCACTCAGAAAGACTTTGAGCTCTACGAGGACGAGACGGCGCAAGACATTGCCGGTTTTTATCGCGAAGGTCAGATTCCGTTGCGGTTGATTTTCTTGTTCGATACATCGGGTTCGATTAGACATCGATTCGATTTCGAGCAACGCGCCGCGTCTCTTTTCTTTCGCAACGTAATGCGTCCGGGTGATCAAGCGGCTTTGATGAGCGTTTCCAGCGAAGCAAAGATTGAAATGCAATTCTCCCCGGATGTCGATCAGCTGGTGACTGGACTTTCGCAGTTGAAAGCTGGGGGCGCGACGGCGCTTTACGACGGGATGATTTCTGCCGCGAGATACCTTCGACCATCTGAGGGCCGGCACGTGATGGTAGTCTTATCCGACGGCACCGACACGGTGTCTACGGCGACTTTGGCTCAGGCGCTCACCGAGGCTCAGAAATCTGACGCCATCATTTACGGGGTGCACTCGACTGGAGTCGCGCCGTCAGCTAGCGTTCAGGATCTGGCGGGCGAATTTGTGTTGAAGGCGATGTGCGAGGACACCGGCGGACGCGCATTCTTCCCGCCGGTCTACGAAGATCAGAAAAAGGAAGCTCGCGACCTGGACGAGATTTATAAAAGATTGGCGGCGGAAGTGAGAGCGCAGTTCGTTTTGACATACTACAGCAAGTCGGAATCGAAATCGGGGACGTTCAGGACCATTCGCGTAGACGTTAAGAGACCAGGACTTCAGGTTCGAGCTCGGCGCGGTTACTATTCGGCCAAATAACTCATCACTCCGGAAAAGGAATACAAACATGTACGCACTGCTCCTAAAGCGTTTTGCAGTACTGTGTCTAGGTTTGATTTTAGGTTTTGGGCTGCTCGCTCCCGCCGTTGCAAATAATTCAACGGCAGGATCGCAGCGTCGACGCGGCGCGGGAGATCAGAACCGCGAGAGAAACTCAGGCAGACAGCAGACGGGGCAGGATGACGCCGCGCTTCGAGCGCGGGCGGAGAGGCTTCATCGCCAGTCCATCGTGATCGATACCCACAACGACATCACGTCGCCTTTGTTGGATGACGGTTTTGATCTTGGAATGCGTGGCGACGATCCGAACGCAAAGATAAAGACACACACCGATTTGAGGCGGATGAAAGCGGGCGGGCTCGGCGCTGAGTTCTTCGCAGTTTATGTAGGAAAAGAATTCGTCAATCGGAAAGCAAGCGAAGGAGGCGGGGCCGCCAGGCGAGCTCTGGACGTAATCGACGTCGTGCTCGAGCAGGTCCGCCGTCATCCCGAATCACTCGAGCAGGCTTCAACAGCCGCCGATATTCGCCGGATCGTCAGGAGCGGAAAGATCGCGGCGCTGATGGGCATCGAAGGCGGACACGCAATCGAAGACAGCCTCAGAGCTCTGCGAATGTTTTACAAGCTGGGCGTGCGCTATATGACGCTGACGCATACGAATACAAATGATTGGGCGGACGCCGAGGGAGACATCAACAACACGGCAATTGCTCATCACAACGGCCTCACCGATTTCGGGCGCGACGTTGTGCGCGAGATGAATCGCATCGGGATGATGGTCGATATCTCTCACGTTGCCGACAAGACGTTTTACGATGTCATCGCAACCACCAGCGCGCCGGTTATCGCGTCGCATTCATCCGCGCGCGCGATCGCAAACAATCCTCGCAACATGACGGATGATATGCTCCGGGCCCTTGCGAAGAACGGTGGCGTGGTGATGGTCAATTTCTATGACGGCTTTCTGGATCCACGAAAGGCCGAAATCGCTCTCCGCTCACGAACAATGGAAGACGAGTTGAGGGCGAAGTATCCGAACGATCCGAAACGCGTGCAGGATGAAGTCGACAAGTGGCGAAAGGCGAACGATCCGGGAAAGACACCTTTGTCGGTGCTGCTCGATCACATCGATCACATAGTCAAGGTCGCGGGTATCGATCACGTCGGGATCGGTTCGGATTTCGACGGCGTTCCATTGACCGGCTTGCCGCAGGGAATGGAAGACATTTCAAAACTGCCCACGCTTACCTACGAGTTGATGAAGAGAGGCTACTCGGATACCGACATCAAGAAATTTCTGGGTGAGAATCTCTTGCGAGTCATGTCTGAAGTTGAGCGCGTCGCTTCGAACTCAAAGATGGTTACATCGGACAAAAGTAGTCGGCGGTCCCGCTGAATAACTAATGAACGTTCTCTCCCTCTCCCTGATTCTGCTTTCATTAATTTTTGGCGCTGTGATTCGGCCTCTGCAGGAACGGACGAAGACCAGCGATCAAGATGCGCAGCTTCGGTTAAAGGCTGATCTGGTCCAGGTGAGAGCGGTGGTCACCGACGGCCGTGGACAACCGATCGCCAGTCTCAAAAAAGAAGATTTTGAGCTGTTGGAAGAGAATCGAACCCAGGACATCAGTTTCTTCGCGGTCGAAGATATCGGCGCTTCGGTGAATTCCTCGACGGATCCAATTAAAAACCTGCGCAATCCGGCAAGCGCATCCGGCAGAACTATCGTGCTGTTTGTCGATACGATTCACACGTCGTTCGCGAACCTCGCTCGGACGAAAAGAGCGTTGCGAAAATTTGTGGACGAGCAGATGACCGATCGTGATCTGGTGGCGCTGATAACCAGCAGTGGTGCGTTGGGATTGATGGAGCAGTTCACTCACGACCGTCAGCTGCTGCGCGCCGCGATTGAGAGGCTGAGCGCATGGCACGTGTCTCTGCAGGAAACTCAGTTCACGCCGTATCTCGCGGCGCAGATCGCGGCGGGCGATCACCGTAGCCTGATGCTTGGTATGGAAATCCTCAGGCAGGAAGACGTGCTGCCGAAGGAATTTCGCGACGAATTCGTCGAGCCTCAGGTTCGCGCGAAAGCGACTCAGATACTCGCCGAAGCTTCGTACAAGCGGCGAGTCATGCTCACGACGCTCAGAGGCGTTGTCGAGCGAGCGGCAGAGATGCCCGGGCAAAGGATGATCGCCATTTTTTCCGAGGGATTCTCGCAAGCCGGTATCGGAGGAGGCGAGGAACCAAACGATCTGCAACCCACGATCAGCCGGGCGGTTCGATCTGGCGTTGTGATTTATGCGATCGCCGCGCAGGGACTTCAACCGACTATGATTTCGGCGGCACAACCCGGCATCGTCCCCGGTCGCAGACGAGAAGTTCCCGGCAGATCCGAAGTGGCGGATATCACCTCGACGATGGGCGCCTCCGAGAGGGATCTGGAAGTAGGATTGGTTTCGCTGTCAAAGGACACCGGAGGCGAGGCTTTTTTCAATACGAACGATCTCAGCGGCAGGCTTCTGAAAGCTCTGAATGATAATCGAGTCTACTACGCGCTCGGTTACTATGCGCGAAACGACAACCTGGCTGACAAAGCGAAGCAGTATCGAAAAATAATTGTACGGGTTCGAAATCATCCCGAATTCAAGATCCGAACTCAGCGCGGATATCAACTGCTGGAAGCGAAGACCGAAGAACAGGCAACGACGCCGCGTCAGAAGTTGGCGCAGGCGTTGAACTCTCCGCTTCCGGTCAACACGATTCCGGTTGCCGTATCCGCAGATTATTTTGAACGCGAGAGTCTCACGGGTCAGGCATATGTTCAGTTGTACATCGATGCCGGTGCGCTGCAGTACAAGGAACAGGATAAGCGGTTCCTCTTCGATCTGGAGACGGTGATTACAATTTACGATCTCACCGGTAAACGTGTGCATATCTCGACGAACGTTGCCAACGGAACGTTCACGCCTGAGCGGCTCGAATTGGCGAAACGAAACGGATATCGATACGCGGAAAGAGTCCCGCTGAAGCCGGGAATTTACCAGGCTCGAGTCGGGATCCTGGAAACTGCGACGGAGAAGATCGGAACAGCGACCGGTTGGTTGGAAGTCCCCGACTTATCGAAAGAAAGATTGAGCTTAAGCTCGCTGCTGTTGACTCGGGATTCGGCATCGGAAGTGATGCTCAAAAAAACAGCCGCAGGTGAATCGCTGTCGCCGGCTGTTGCTCAAGGGATAATGATCTATAGCTCTGGAAGTGATCTCGATTACCATCTGATAATTCACCCGGGGGCGACGACGATCAAGCCTTCTGACATTCAAATGCAGGTCGAGATCTTCAAAGATGACTCGCCCGTTTTTCAGAGTCAATGGGCGAGCGTCGAATCCAGAACGGTCGAGAAAGACAGCAAAGGAATCGAGGTGGGCGGCAGCTTCAAGCTGAGCGGAATAAGATCGGGGATCTATCAATTGCGAGTTTCGGTTCACGCCCCCGGCCCTACAATGAAGAAGCCGCTGCAGAGAGTTGTAAGCTTTGCGGTTGAGCAGTAAGGAACGACGGGGATACAGGTAGAGTGGGGACACGGAGAAAAGGAGCAGAGAGCGTCCTTCTCCGCTGCCCGTCAGCTCCCCTTCTCCCAGTCTCCCCGTCTTCCGCTCGCCCCGTCCCTTTCTTCCCCCAGCCAATCTCGCGGTTTGAAAAACTCCCACGCTTCGGCTTCGCGAGAGCCAGGCTCGGGCCGGTAGTCGTAGACCCACTTCACCAGCGGCGGAAGGGACATCAGTATTGATTCGGTCCTTCCGTTGGTCTGCAAGCCGAAATGCGTGCCCCGATCGTAGACAAGATTGAACTCGACATAGCGGCCTCGACGGATCAACTGATACTCGCGCTCCCGTTCGGTAAAAGATTCGCATCTTCGTCTCTCGGCAATTGGAAGATATGCCGGCAAAAAGGACTCGCCGACTCGCTTGACGAATGAGAAGACGGATTCAATCTCATTTTCATCACCTGATCCAGTCGTCTTGTCGGCTTCAGCTCCAGTCAGGTAGTCGAAAAACAGCCCGCCTATTCCTCTCGATTCGTTTCGATGTTTTAGAAAGAAATACTCATCGCACCATTTCTTGAATCGTGGATAGAAGTTCGGATCGAATTCGTCGCAGGCTGCTTTCAATGTTCGATGAAAATGAACGACGTCATCGAGGTAAGGGTAGTAGGGGGTAAGGTCGGTTCCCCCGCCAAACCATCGTCCGTTGCCTCGCTCGAGATATCGGAAGTTGGCATGGACGGTCGGAACAAAAGGGTTGGCCGGATGGAGCACCAGTGAGACCCCGGTCGCGAAGAATCGAGTGCCGTCGCCGAGCGGCAGACGTTGAGCGAACGGCTCGTCGAATTCTCCAAAGACCTCGGAGAAATTGACGCCCGCTTTTTCGAAGAGAGCGCCGTTCTCCATCACGCGGGTGCAGCCGCCGCCACCTCCGTCGCGAGTCCAGTTGTCTTCTCGAAACGTGGCCTTGCCGTCGAGTCTCTCGAGTTCCGAGCAGATGTGATCCTGGAGGTTTGCGACGAAGTCCCGGGCTCGATCCTTTAGCGGCTTAGTTGGATTTCCCATCGGACCTCCGCGAGTCTGTGGCAACCTTTTTTTCGTTGCCGTATCTGGAAGACCAAGGTATCATGAAGGCCATACGCTCGGAAATCGAATAGAAGGTTAGCAGGGATTCAGTAGGAGGTTCGGATGCGCGCGTTTCGAAGACTTTCGCTTGTCTCTTCCACGTCAGTCGTCATCATAACACTTGCAATCCTCGCAGTTGCACAAAATCAGACTGAAAAACCAGCAAAGGTTCAAATAAAGAATTTCGGATGCCTAAACGAGGCGTTCTACCGTGGAGCGCAGCCAAAAGATCAGGACTATACTGATCTGGCCGCTCTCGGAGTAAAAACGGTTATCGACCTACAACGAGACAACAAGACGGACGAGCGGGCCCAGGTCGAGGCCGCGGGAATGAAGTTTTTCCGAATCGGAATGAGTGATCGAGAGCGCCCATCGGCGGAGCAGGCTGAGTTGTTCCTCAAGATCGTAAACGATCCAGCCAACCAACCCATCTTCGTCCATTGCGCAGGCGGCCGACACCGAACCGGAGCGATGACCGCCATCTATCGAATCACTCACGACGGCTGGTCAGCGGACCAGGCTTATCAGGAAATGAAGAACTACGACTTTGAGTACGGAATGGGGCACAAGCCGCTCAAGGCTTACGTCTACGACTTCTACTCGAAGACAGAAGATAAGGGCGTGGTGGTCACGACGAACAAGTAGGCATCTCGCGCATCGCTTGATGCATCCACCCAATACGGGTTTCTCCTGACATGAAAAAAAGAAGTAATCGAACTCTGGGCGCCGTAGTGTGCGCGCTCACCCTGGTAGTAGCAGTTGCTCAGGCCCAGAGTGAGGCCACTTACAAAGAACTGCCGAACTTCCACAAAGTGAGCGATCAGCTCTACCGTGGCGCGCAGCCGAGCGACGCGGGATTCAAGAAACTCTCAGAGCTTGGAATAAAGACCATCGTGAGTCTTCGTGGCGAGGACGATATAAACCGCGCCGAGAAGAAGGCGGCCGAGGCAGCGGGGTTAAAATATTTTACCGTGGCGATGCCTGGTCTTAGCGCCCCGAGCGATGAACAGGTAGCCAATGTTCTGGCGATCATCGATGATCCAAACAACCAGCCGGTGTTTATTCACTGCAAACGCGGAGCTGACCGGACGGGTACAATCGGAGCGATTTACAGGATTTTAAAAAACGGTTGGACCGCAGATAAAGCCATCGCCGAGGCCAGACGCTACGGTATGAGTTGGGCAGAGTTTGGTATGCGGAGTTACATATCGAACTACTACAAACAGCACACCGGGAGTCAGACACCGGCTGCCGCCGTCGGCGCCACGACGACGAGCAAATAGCACCCACCTATTCTCTTACTGAATCTTTACTGTGATCGTGTTGGAGCGGATTCCGCCTTTGACAACGGTCCAGTTTCCTTCATGCAGACTTATTTCCTGGACAAACCATAGTTGTCGGTCCATTTCCGTCGAAGTTGCTTCAACTAACGCTGGCTCAAGTGGTAATGAAGTCGGTCGTTGTGTTTGGGATCCGGATACGAGTGGAAAGTTCACAGGTGGTTTGTCGTGAACTATCTCGGTGCTGGTGGCCGAAGTAGCCAAGCGCGCTGCCAAGCAAGAGCGCGGATAAAAAGCGGACTAAGCGTCGTCCGCAAATCGGCTTTCAACTCAGCCTCGCAGCACCGGAGAAAGAAATCTGAAACACCCGAGCTTAAGCTCTTCGGGCCGTATTAATCCCGCGTGAAGTGCCAATAAGAATCCCGGATGTTTCAGCTGTGACTTATCGCAAGCGGAGTGCCTAAGCCTAAGTGTTGAGATCGCGTGAGAAGATCAACGAGGTGGATACTACGTTCTCGCTAACGTTACCCATTCACTGGGTACACACTTCGCGGCCACGGGCGGTCACCTTCTCAACTGAAACGATGCTACCGTCTTCGACTATCAAAGCGTGATCGAAATTATTGACCGTCGGGCAAATATGCTTTGGCAACAAGTAAAGCGCGTCTCCTATCGACGGCATCGAATCAACCGAACTTAAATCTATCGGCAGATGTTCCTCGCTTGGCTTGTCGGGAGCGAACTGCGGTTGGCCGACTATTCGACAAGTAGGAACTCCCGCATCCGCCGAAACCGTTTTGTGACCTGCATCGCACGTCAGTCGATTCGGTGCCGGCCGAGAAACCACCGTCGAAACGACCAGCGCTGCCGGCACATATCCGAATTCCGACGGAAGCTGGGTGAGACTCGAGCAGTCGTTGTAAATTACCGTTCCCGGAGAAGCTCGGTGAACAAAATTTCCACCTTCGAATCGAGGGTAGGTTAAGGTCGCGGGGAAGGCTGGGGTTCCCGCCGTCACGACTTCCGAAACCGCTATATCGGCGCGGTCGAACGATTCGATGATCTGCATGAGTCGATCGTAGCCTTTGTGCGCATTCGCTTCGCGCTCGGGGATATCAAAAGACGAGACGTGTCCGTCGTAGTAGTGGATTCCTCTGAAATCCTGTCCACTGTCTCGGATCGCTCTCGCAAGCCGCACTATTTCGTCCGCCCGGTTCTGATCGATACCAGTGCGATTCATCCCGGGGTTCACATCGATGAAGAGACCTACGTTGCTCTCGCGCCAGGCTTCGATGTGCTCCTCGGTTTCAACCAGCGATGAGACTTTGACGTCAGGATACTGGTGCGAGATTTCGCGTACTCTACGGGCGTTTGCGCCTACCATCGGATAGGCGACGAGAACATCCGAAGCTCCAGCCTCGCAAACTGTCGACAGCTCGAGTGAGGTCGAACATTTGAAATTGTGGATGCCGTGTTCGACGAATCGTCGCATCGTGAATGCGAGCTTCGAGGTTTTGACGTGTGGACGCCAACGATCCGGGTTTCCGCCGAGCAGCTCAACTGTGGTTTGAATGTTTTTGTCGATGAACTTCGGATAGAGTGCGAGCGCCGGAGTCATCACTCGATCTGTTTCTTTGATGAGATAGGCATCGAGAGGGATTTTGCTGAGTATCGCGTCTGTGATTTCGGAATTCATATGTTGAAGGTTCTACAGTCTGGAAAATTGATGGTCAAGGGGACGATGCTGAAGTCGTTATAGGTGTGCATTGATAGCGGCCGGTGAATGAATCCCGCCAGCGTTCCATATTTGTAGCAAGGTTTCGAGGAGCGATTCTCACCCGTCACGAGTGACATGTTTGTAGTGTCAATAAGGTCAATGTTGGCGTTGCTCTCTAGAAGTGAAATGTGTTGGAACGCGAGCCGAAAAATATTGACCTCTGACGGGGTTCGAAGCACCCGTTCGACCAACCTACAAATATTGAACTCAAAACGGAGTTCGTCGACGAGATTTCTATTTCAACTATTCAACCGATCCCGCTCGCGGGTGAGCCTTATCGTAGACCTGCATAAGCTGCTCGACAGACACGTGTGTGTAGATCTGCGTAGTTGAAAGTCGGGCATGACCCAACAGCTCCTGGATCGCTCGAAGATCAGCTCCCGCCGATAGCAAATGGGTCGCGACCGAATGCCTCAGCGAGTGAGGGCTGATGTTCTGCGCCAGCGCGCACTCTTTGACGTACTTCTCGATCAATCGACCTATCGACCGTGTAGTTATTCGAGTCCCTTGATAATTCAGAAAAACGGCGCTCGAGTTTCGCTTTTGTTCCGGCGCGCAAGCCAGCAACGACCCTCGCGCTTCCAAATAGGCGTCAAGCGCCTCTTTCGCCTTTGATCCGAAAGGAACAAAACGTTCTTTCCGTCCCTTGCCTCGGACGCGAATCATCTGATTCTTGAAGTCGATGTCTTCGAGGTTGGCTCCGGTGATCTCTGACACACGACAGCCGGTTGCATATAGGAACTCGATTATCGCGCGGTCGCGAATCCCGAGAGTCGTCTCGGTGTCCGGGGTTTCGATGAAGTGAACGATGTCATCTATCGAAATGACTTTTGGAAGACGCTTTTCGAGTCGCGGACTGGACACCAACCTTGCCGGATTGAGCTCGATTATCTGTTCGCGGCAGAGAAACTTGAAAAACGTTCGCAGCGTCGCGAGCTTCCTGGCGATCGAGGTTTTCTTGCGCTTTTCCTGATAGAGCTTCGCCATGTAGTCGCGAATAGTCAGGTGATCAATGTCTCGCACATCGATTTCGCGTCTGCCTCCTTCAGTGTCTCGTGGAGATAAATAATCGTGGAATTGATTGAGGTCACTCAAATAGTTCCGGAGCGTGTGACTCGAAGCGTTTCGATGGTACTTCAAGTAGTCTGCGAATCGATCGATGTGTTGTTGCATTGTTTGACTCGGAGATCCTGCGGGTCCTTGTCGCTTGTCGATAGAGCTTCGTCGACATGGCAAGGCTTGCGTTGTGATTCAAATTGACGCGAAGGGGGTTGTTCAATTCTATAGTTCGGTATGCGTGAGTCAAGCGCGTTGCCCGCGAGTACGCGGGCTTTTGTGCTT
>Ga0075425_100002607_pt1 | contig 18099 bp, 19 predicted proteins | sample SoiMethybrSBSTD4_FD_75300 | JGI IMG/M metagenome (GOLD analysis project Ga0075425, IMG submission 75300) | Bulk soil microbial communities from a Populus tree surrounding site in Tennessee, USA - Soil MetaG P. TD hybrid SBSTD4 | ecosystem: Environmental > Terrestrial > Soil > Tree plantation... | reverse complement strand
GCTCGTCGCCGCCGGCTGCGGGTCGAAGAAGTCCGCGAGCACGACGACGACGTCGGCGACAACCACCTCGGGTTCCAGCGGGTCCTCGAACGCGAGCTTCAAGGTCGGGCTCAGCACCGACACGGGCGGCCTGAACGACCGCAGCTTCAACCACCTCGCCTTCGTGGGACTGCAGCGCGCGGAGCGCGAGCTCGGCGTGCAGACGCGGGTCGTGCAGTCGAAGTCGGCGGCGGACTACATCCCGAACCTGAGCGCGCTCGCGCAACAGGGCTACGACCTCATCATCGGCGTCGGCTTCACCGAGATCCAGGCGCTCGAGGCGGTCGCGAAGCAGTTCCCGAAGTCGCACTTCGCGATCGTCGACGTCTCGAACGCGGACGAGGGGAGCCTGAAGAACGTGCAGGGCCTCCTTTTCAAGGAGCAAGAGGCGGGCTACCTCGCCGGTTACGCGGCGGCGCTCGCCGCGAAGGCGCGCGGCGGCAACACCGTCTCGTCCGTCGGCGGTCAGAAGCAGCCGCCGGTCGACCGCTACATCGCGGGCTACCAGGCGGGCGCCAAGGCGGCGGTTCCCGGCGTCAAGCTCGTCAACGGCTACTCGCAGGACTTCTCGAACCAGGCGAAGTGCAAGGAGGTCGCACTCAACCAGATCGCCGGCGGGTCGGTCGTCGTCTTCCAGGTCGCGGGCGGCTGCGGCCTCGGCGCGCTCGACGCCGCGAAGGAGAAGAACGTCTGGGGCGTCGGCGTCGACGCCGACCAGGCGTATCTCGGGACGTACGTCCTCACCTCGGCCCTGAAGCGCGTCGACACCGCGGTCTACGACTCGATCAAGGACGCGAAGAACGGCAACTTCCAGGGCGGCCGCGACGCGATCTACGGGCTCCACGACGACGGCGTGGGCATCGGCAAGTTCTCGCCGAAGGCGCCGGCTGGCATCGCCTCGAAGGTCGACGCCGTGAAGAAGCAGATCATCAGCGGCAAGATCTCGAACATCCCGACGGTGGTGAAATAGCGATGGCCGAGCTGACAGACCGGCAACGGGCCCTGCTGAAGGGCAAGAACTTCGGCGTCGTCGGCACCGTCGGCGACGGCGGGCGGCCGCAGACGAGCGTCGTGTGGGTCGACACCGACGGCGAGAACGTCGTCTTCAACACGACGAACGCGCGCGCGAAGGGCCGCAACCTGCGGTCGAACCCGTGGACCAGCGTCAGCGTCTGGGACAGCGACGACCCGTACAGCTACTTCGAGGTGCAAGGGCCGGCGGAGCTGAGCGAGGAGGGAGCCGCGGAGCACATCAACGAGCTGTCGCACCGGTACGAGGGGAAGGACTTCGCTGCGCCGGTCGACCGGGTCATCATCCGCGTCCGGCCGGAGAGGGTGCTCGACCACCTGGATTGAGGGAGCCGTTGCGAGCCCGTATGCTCGCGCCGTGACCGCGATCGACTTCCGCGCGGCGGCGCGCGACCACCTGTGGCTCCACTTCACGCGCATGCACGGCTACGAGCCGCCCGTGATCGTGCGGGGCGAGCACTGCTATCTGTGGGACGACCACGGAAAGCGCTACCTGGACGCGCTCGCGGGCCTCTTCTCGGTGAACATCGGCTACTCGTACGGCGACGAGATCGGCCAGGCCGCGCACGAGCAGATGCGCGAGCTGCCGTTCTACACGAACTGGTCCTACGCGCACCCGCGGGCGATCGAGCTCGCGGCCAAGCTCGCCGAGCTCGCCCCGGAGAACGTCAACCGCGTGTTCTTCGTCTCGGGCGGGTCCGAGGCGGTCGAGTCGGCGTGGAAGCTCGCGCGGCAGTACCACATGGCGAACGGCGAGCGCCGGTGGAAGGCGGTCGCGCGGCGCACCGCCTACCACGGCACGACCATGGGCGCGCTCTCGATCAACGGCATCCCCGCCCTGAGGACGCCGTTCGAGCCGCTCGTGCCGGACGTCGTGCATGTGCGCAACACGAACCGCTACCACCGTCCGCCGGACGAGACGGAGGAGGAGTTCACGCACTTCCTCCTCACGGATCTCGAGGAAGCCATCGCGCAGGCGGGTCCCGAGACGGTGGCGATGGTCATCTTCGAGCCGGTCCAGAACGCGGGCGGCTCGTTCATGCCGCCGGCCGGCTACTTCGAGGGCGTGCGCGCGATCTGCGACCGGTACGGGATCCTGCTCTGCGCGGACGAGGTGATCACCGGCTTCGGCCGCACCGGCGAGTGGTTCGGGAGCCTCAAGTTCGACATCAAGCCGGACCTGATCACCTGCGCGAAGGGCCTCTCGTCGAGCTACGCCGCGATCGGCGCGGTGCTCGTCGCCGACAAGGTCTGGGAGGCCTTCGGCACCGAGACGGCGATGTACGCGCACGGGATCACGTTCGGCGGCCATCCGGTCGGCTGCGCCGTGGCGCTCAAGAACCTCGAGATCATGGAGCGCGAGGGGATCGTCGAGCACGTCGCCGAGACGGAGGACAGCTTCCGCGGGCACCTGGCGACGCTTCTCGAGCTCGACATCGTCGGCGATCTCCGCGGCACGGGCTACTTGTGGGCGCTCGAGCTGGTGAAGGACAAGAACACGCGCGAGACGTTCGACGACGACGAGTCGGAGACGCTGCTGCGCGGGTTCCTCTCGCCGCGGCTCTTCGAGCGAGGGCTCATCTGCCGCGCCGACGACCGTGGCGATCCGGTCGTCCAGATCTCGCCGCCGCTCGTGGCGGGCGAGGAGGAGTTCTCGGAGATCGTGGGAATCCTCGGTGAGGTGCTCGCCGAGGCCTGGCAACGCATCACCTGAACGAGGAGGCCCCTGTGGCTGTCGCAGTCGAAGAGACCACGACGTTCGCTCTTCACGAGAAGAGCAAGCTCATCAAGTCGCTCCGGCGTTTCGACATGGTGTTCTTCACCGTGTGCGCGTTCGTCGGGCTCGATACGCTCGGCACCGTCGCGTCCAACGGCGCCGAGGGATTCCTGTGGCTCGTCGTCCTCGCGTTCGTCTTCGTCGCGCCCTACATGCTCGTCATGGCGGAGGTGGGCAGCTCGTTCACGATGGAGGGCGGCCCGTACGAGTGGGTGAAGCTCGCGTTCGGACGGCTCCACGGGGGCATCGCCGCGATCCTCTACTGGGTCACGAACCCGTTCTGGGTGGGCGGCTCGCTCGCGTTCATCGCCACCGACGCGTGGCGCGCGAACGTCTTCGGCATCGGCCACGGCACGTTCGGCGACTACGTCTTCAAGTTCATCTTCATCTGGATCTCGATCGGCGTCGCGATCGTCTCGCTCCGCTATGGGAAGTGGATCCCGAACATCGGCGGCTTCCTGCGCGTGATCGTCCTCGGGTTCTTCTCCTTCACCGTGGTGCTCTACGGAATCGAGCACGGGTTCGACGGCTTCGCAGCCGGCGACCTGTCGCCGACGAAGGCGGTCTTCCTCGGGCTCGTACCGGTGCTCCTCTTCAACTACGTCGGCTTCGAGCTGCAGAACGGCGCCGCCGAGGAGATGGACGACCCGCAGCACGACGTGCCGATCTCCGTGCTGCAGAGCGGCATCATCGGCGTGCTCCTCTACGTGATCCCGATCCTCGGGATTCTCCTCGTGCTCCCGACGAAGGCCGTCACGGGCATCGGCGGCTTCATCGACGCGGTGACGAAGACGTTCTCGGTCTACGGTGGTGCGGCGCACTCGCTGCTCGTGCTGATGACGATCTGCTTCGTCGGCACCCTCGTCACGTCAGGGGCGGTGTGGATGATCGGCTCCGACCGCATTCAGGCCGTCGCGGCGTACGACGGCTCGTTCATCCCATGGTTCGGCGTGTTCAACAGGACGTTCGGGACGCCGGTGCGCGTCAACATGATGTCGGGCATCGTCTCGACGATCTTCTGCTTCGCCGCGATCGCGTTCTTCAACAGCGGCGACGACAGCACATTCGCGATCGTCCTCACCATCGCGATCTCGACGACGCTGATCTCGTACGTGTGGATCTTCCCGGCGGCGCTCAAGCTGCGCTACACGCACCCCGACGTGCCGCGGCCCTACCGGCTGCCGCTTTCCTGGATGTGGGTCGGCTCGCTGCTGATCACCGGCTGGGTCGCGCTCGGCTCGTTCGTCGCGATCTTCCCCGGTGTCCTCGAGAAGATCTTCGGCGTCCCGTACGACTTCCACGGCACCTGGGGCGTCGGGCGCGTCAAGTACGAGGCCTACACGCTGGTCTCGCTCGGGGTGATCATCGCCTTCGGCTTCTTCGGCTACTGGCTGGGCCGCGACGTGCGCCGGGAGGCGGTGGCGCTCGAGATCGGCCGCGCCGAGCCTGCCAGGCTTCCGCCGGACATGGGCGAGCTCCCGGCATAGGCTCGCTGAGTACGCTGCGGGAGTGCAGCGGTCGACCGGCATCGTCCTCGTCGCCGTCGCGGCGTCGCTGTGGGGGCTCGACGCCTGGATCAGGCGCCCGCTCGCGCAGTCGACGGCCGTCGCGACCATCGTCTTCGGCGAGCACCTCGTGCTCGTCGCGTGCACGCTGCCGCTGCTCTTCGGCGCGCTGGCCGCGCTCTTCCGCCTCGGGTGGCGCTACATCCTCGCGGGGATCGTCATCGGCGCGGGATCGTCGGCGGTCGCGACGATCCTCTTCACGCAGGCGTTCGTCGACGGCGACCCGGTCACGCCGGTCGTGCTCCAGAAGCTCCAGCCTGTCATCGCCGTGATCGCGGCGCGGCTCGTCCTCGGCGAGCGTCCGCGGCCGCGCTTCGCGCTGTTCCTGATCCCGGCGCTCGTCGGTGCGTGGCTGATCGGCGTGCCGGATCCGTTCCACCCGAGCGCGCACGGGCTGAAGCCCACGCTCTTCGCGCTCGGCGCGGCCTCGCTGTGGGCCCTCGGCACGGTGCTCGGCCGCTACCTCTCGCGCCGCATGGCGTTCCAGCACGTGACGACGGTGCGGTTCGCGTTCGGCTTGCCGGCGAGCGCGATCGCGCTGCTCGTGCTCGGCGCGCCGGCCTTCGCCTCGGGGCACGACACGTTTTGGATCGCGGTGCTCGCCATCGTCACCGGGCTCGTCGCGCTGAGCCTCTACTACTACGGGCTGCAGACGACGCCCGCCCTCGCGGCCACGCTCGCTGAGCTCGCGTTCCCGGTCACGGCCGTCCTCGTCGGCTACTTCAAGTTCGGGTTCACGCTCACGGGGTGGCAGTGGGTCGGCGTGGGCCTGACGACGCTCGTCGTCGCGCTCCTCCCGGCGCGTCCCGTCGACGAGATCGAATACGTCCCAGCACCGGCGCCCGCGTAGCCGATGCAGCTCACGATCTGCGACGTCGGCCCGCGCGACGGACTGCAGAACGAGCCCGAGCTGCTGGCCCCAGCGGTGCGGGCCGAGCTCGTCTCGCGGCTCGCCGCCGCCCGCGTGCCGCGCATCGAGGCGGTCTCGTTCGTGCGCGACGACCGTGTGCCGCAGATGGCCGGAGCGGAGGAGGTCGCCGCCGCCGCCGAGCGTGGCCGCGCCGAGCTGGTGGGCCTCGTGCTCAACGAGCGCGGCTACGAGCGCTTCGCGCGCACGGGCCTCGACCGGGTGAACTGCACGCTCGCGGCGACAGAGGAGTTCAACCGCCGCAACGGCAACGCCACCCTCGAGGAGGCGGTTCGTCGCGTGCTCGCGATCGTGGCCGCGGCGACGGTGCCGGCGACGGTGACGATCTCTTGCGCGTGGGGCTGCCCGTTCGAAGGAGAAGTGGATCCGGGCCGCGTCGCCGACCTGTGCGAGCGGCTCGCCGGCGCGGACGAGCTGGTGCTCGCGGACACGATCGGCGTCGCGACGCCGAGACGCGTCCGCCGCCTCGTCGAGCGCGTCTCGATCCTCGCCCGTCCAGTGGGGGCACACATGCACAACACGCGGAACACCGGCTACGCCTCCGCGTGGGGCGCCCTGGAGGGCGGCGCGACCGTGCTCGACGCGTCGATCGGCGGCCTCGGCGGCTGCCCGTTTTCTCCACAGGCAACAGGAAACGTCGCGACCGAGGACGTCGTCTGGCAGCTCGAGCGCGACGGCGTCCGCACCGGCGTCGACGTCGGCGCGCTCGTCGAGATCTCACGGTGGCTCGAGGAGCTCCTCGGCCGACGGCTCGAGGGCTCGCTCTACCGCGCCGCGAGCTGGCCCGCGTAGACGGCGAGCGTCCGCTCGACGTCGGCGTCGCTCGTCTGCCAGTTCGAGACCGAGATGCGGATCGCGGGCCGGCCGTTCCACGTCGTGCCGCCCATCCACGACGAGCCCTCTTCCTGCACGGCCTGCAGCACCCTCGTCGTCTGCTCGTCGTCGGGGAAGCGGAACAGCACCTGGTTCAGCTCGACGTCGTTCAGCACCTCGGCGCCGAGCTCGGCAAGGCCGTCGGCGAACCGGCGGGCGTGCGCGCAGCAGCGCTCGACGATCTCCTGGATCCCCGCGCGGCCGAGCGCGCGGATCGCCGCGTAGACCGTGAAGCCGCGTGCGCGGCGCGAGTGCTCCGGGTTCCAGTCGAGCTCGTCCCGTGTCTCGTCGTCGAAGACGAGATAGGCCGCGCGGGCCGAGAACGCGCCGCGGTGGGAGTCGGGATGGACGGTGAAGGCGACGCCGTTGTCGTACGGGACGTTCAGCCACTTGTGCGCGTCGACGGCCCACGAGTCGGCGCGCTCGGCGCCGTCCGTCAGGTGGCGCAGCGACGGGACGGCGCTTGCCCAGAGGCCGAACGCGCCGTCGACGTGCAGCCACGCGTTCGGCGCGCCGTCGCGGGCGTCGGCGACGGTGTGAAAGGGGTCGAACGCGCCTGTGTTCACGTCGCCCGCCTGCGCGCAGACGATCGTGGGCTCGTCCGTCAGCCTGAGCAGCTCGGCGAGCATGCGGCCGTTCGCGTCCGACGGGATCACGTCGGTGGGCGCGCCGAGGCCGAGCATGCGGAGGGCGCGGTCGACGGTGCCGTGACGCCTCTCGCCGACGACGACCCGGATCCGCGGCGAACCGGTGAGCCCGTCGCGTTCGACGTCCCAGCCGGCGTTCTTCAACACGTGGTGGCGCGCGGCGGCGAGCGCCGTGAAGTGCGCCATCTGACCGCCCGTCACGAACCCGAAGGTCGCGTCCGCCGGCAGCCCGAGCAGCTCGATCAGCCAGGCGCCGGCCACCTCCTCGACGACTGACGCGGCGGGGCTGCCGACGTAGAGGCCGGCGTTCTGGTCCCACGTGGTCGTGAGCCAGTCGGCGGCGAGTGCGGCGGGCACGGTGCCGCCGATGACGAAGCCGAAGTAGCGGCCGCTGGGTTCCGCGACGAGCCCGGGATCGGCCGCCGCCGCGAGCTCGGCGATCACCGTCCGCGCGTCGGTGGGCGTCTCCGGCAGCGCGCCGCCGAGCCCGGCGCGCAGCTCGTCGAGGCCGGCGCGCGGATAGACGGGGCGCTCGTCGAGCGTCTCGTAGAACTCGGCCGCGAGCGAAGCGGTCTGGTCGAGCAGCGCACGCAACTCGTCCACCGTCCGACCCTACCCGTTCGAACGTGTCTTTCCTGCAAAGCGCACTGAACGGTGGCTGCCACCGTTACGAAACGCGCCACGGCTCGTCACTGATCGGAAACGCGTCCGTTGCGGCCGCGCGTTTCGGAATGAGGAACGAGCGCGCGAACTCGCACACGACCTCGCGGCGCTGGTTGACGCCGCGCGTGCGGACGCCGACGATCCCGTGCGTCGGGCGCGAGGACGACTCGCGCGCGGAGGTCACCTCGGTCTCCGACCAGATCGTGTCCCCGACGAACACCGGGTGCGGGAGGCGAATCTCCGTCCAGCCGAGGTTGACGGCGCCCGCCTGGGACGTGTCCGCCACCGACAGGCCGAGCACGAGCGCGAGCGTGAACGTCGAGTTGACGAGGATGCGGCCCCACTCGGTCGTCTTCGCCGCCTCCTCGTTGAAGTGCAGCTCGTTCGTGTTGAGCGAGAGCATCGTGAACAGCAGGTTGTCCGTCTCGGTGACCGTGCGTCCGACGGCGGAGCGATAGACGTCGCCGACGGCGAAGTCCTCGTAGTACCGCATCAGAAGAACGCGAGCTTCACGATCAGCGCGATCACGACGAGCGCGATCACGAGCAGGACGAGGATCGCGAGACCGCCGGCGGCGAACTTCACCGGCACCGTCGCCACCGCGCCCGGATCGGATAGCGACCGCTCGAGCTGACGCTCCACGTATGCCTCGACCCGCGACTCGATGCGCGACTGGAACGAAGGCGGCGGCGCGGCCGTCTTCAGCGGCTCCGAGGCAGCCGGCGCGCCGTCGACCGACAGCTCGTAGATGTGCTCGTGCTGGATGTCCTTGAGGTTCTGCCGCCCGAGGTCGTGCACCTGGACGCCCGCAGGGAGTTGATTGCCGAGCAGCGCGCGGGTCGTCTCGGAGAGGAGGATCTGGCCGCCGTGCCCGGCGGCCGAGATGCGCGCCGCCCGCACCACGTCGATCCCGAGGTAGCCCTCGTCGCCGAGGCTCGGCTCGCCCGTATGCAGCCCCATGCGCACGCGGACCTCGCAGCCGCGCGGCCAGCCGTGGTCGCGCAGCGCGCGCTGCGCGTCGACCGCCGCGGCGACCGCCTCGCGCGCTCGCGGGAACGAGAAGAAGAACGAGTCGCCCTGCGTGTCGATCTCGGTCCCGCCACGCGCGGCGAACGTGTCGCGCACGATCCGTCGATGCGCGCGCGAGACGTCGGCGTAGTCGTCGCCGAGCTCCTGAAGGAGCCGCGTCGATCCCTCGATGTCCGTGAACACGAACGTGACCGTGCCGCCGGGCAGAACGCTCATCGCGCTTACGCTACCCGGGTGAACCGGCTGGCCCAAGAGACCTCGCCATACCTGCTCCAGCACGCGCAGAACCCGGTGGACTGGCAGCCCTGGGACGACGAGGCGCTCGCCCGCGCGCGCGACGAGGACAAGCCGATCCTGCTCTCGATCGGCTATGCCGCTTGCCACTGGTGCCACGTCATGGAGCGCGAGTCGTTCGAGGACACGCTGACGGCTCGCGTGATGAACGAGCACTTCGTGAGCGTCAAGGTCGATCGCGAGGAGCGGCCCGACCTCGACGCGATCTACATGGACGCGGTCGTCGCCCTGACCGGGCAGGGCGGCTGGCCGATGACAGTGTTCCTGACCCCGGAGGGAGAGCCGTTCTTCGGCGGCACGTACTTCCCGCCGGAGCCGCGCCACGGCCTGCCGGCGTTCAAGCAGGTGCTGCTCGCCGTCGCGGAGGCGTGGGAGGAGCGCCGCGGCGAGGTGTACGACTCGAGCGGCCGTCTCGCGGAGCACATCCGCTCCGGCGCGCGCCTGCAGCCGTCCGCCGACCCGCTCACCCCGCAGCTGCTCGAGGAAGCGCGGCGGAACCTGCACGACGGCTTCGACCCGCGGTGGGGAGGCTGGGGTCGGGCGCCGAAGTTCCCGCCCGCGCCGGTGCTCGAGTTCCTCCTCCGGCGCGGCGAGGAGGAGATGACCCGCCGGACACTCGACGGGATGGCGCTCGGCGGCATGTACGACCTCGTCGGCGGCGGCTTTCACCGGTACTCGGTCGACGAGCGCTGGCTCGTGCCGCACTTCGAGAAGATGCTGTACGACAACGCGCTGCTGGCGTCCGTCTACCGGCGCGCGTGGCGCCGCCTCGGCGATGAGCGCTATCGCCGGATCTCCGACGAGACGATCGACTACGTGCTGCGCGAGCTCGCGCTCGAGGGCGGTGGCTTCGCCTCGTCACAGGACGCGGACACGAACGGCGTCGAAGGGCTGACGTTCACGTGGGCGCCGGGCGAGGGGGCACCGGACGAGCTGCTGCAGCCGTTCGAGCACGACCGCTTCGTGCTGCGCGGCGAGCTGGATGACGACGCCCGCGCGAGGCTCCTCGAGGAGCGATCCCGCCGCCTGCAGCCCGCGCGCGACGACAAGGCGATCGCGTCGTGGAACGGCCTGATGCTCGCCGCGCTCGCGCAGGCGGAGCGAACCCAGCCCGCGATCAGCCTGGCCGAGTTCCTGCTCGGCCCGCTCTCGACGGAGGACGGGCGGCTGCGCCGCACCTGGCGCGACGGCGTCGCGAAGGGCACCGGCTACCTCGAGGACTACGCCGACGTCGCCTACGGCCTGATGGAGCTGCACGTCGCCACCGGAGACCCGCGCTGGCTCCGTGAGGCGCACCGGCTCGGGACGCTCGCCGCCGACCTGTTCGCCGACGACGAGGGCGGCGGCTTCTTCCAGGCGCCGCGCGACGGCGAGCAGCTCGTCGCGCGCAAGAAAGAGCTCGACGACCATCCGACGCCGAGCGGCAACGCCATGCTCGCCTACGTCCTGCTGCGCCTGGCGCGGATCTGGGGCGACGACGAACTGGAGCGCCACGGCGTCTCCGTGCTGCGGCTCGTGCGAGAGACGCTCGTGCGCGTCCCGACTGCGGTCGGCTGGATGCTCGTCGCGCTCGACCAGCACCTTGCACCGCACCGCGAGATCGCGATCGTCGGAGCGGTCGACGCGCCGGTCGCCCGCGCCGCCGTCGAGGGCGCCTGGGAGACGGACGTGATCGCGTTCGGGCCCGCGGCCGATGTGCCCCTGCTCGCCGGCCGCGACGAGGTAGACGGCCGGGCGGCCGTCTACCTCTGCGAGCGATTCGCGTGCAGCCTCCCGGTTACCGAACCCGCTCGGCTTCCCGCACGCGGCCGTCCTCGGTGACGACCTCGCGGCGCTCCGCCGTCGTCGGCTCGTCGGCCGCCCTGCGGTCGTAGGCGCCGGGCGCCATCGGGGCCACGACCTCTTCCTCGACCGGCGCGGGGGCCGGCTCGAGGACGAGCCCGAACGTGTAGCCGATGCCGAAGGCGAGCACGCCCAGCCACGTCCCGAGGTCCGCGACCAGGTCGCGGATGCCGATGTTGCCCGACCACGTGAGCACGTGGTTCCTGAACCAGTTGGCGTTCGGCTGCATCGCGAGAAGCACCCAGCCCGCCGCGATCAGCGTCGGCACGAAGACGAGCAGGAGCATCAGCGGGGGGTTGCCGCTGCGGCCCCGGATCTGCGCCAGGGCGACGACGAGGCCCGCTGCGGCGACGATGCCGTACGCGGCCCAGTAGCCGTACGTCTCGTTCCGCTCGAAGTAGGTGGCAGCCCAGAGAAGGACGCCTGCGATCCCGACTGCGGCCAGGGTCGCGACAGCCCTGCTAGCTCTGTACATGGTTGTTCCTCGCTTTCTGCGGTCTCCTGGTAGAACGCGCGCGGGCGCCCAGACGGTGCGGGCAGAGCCGCCCCGGATTAAGCTCAGCCGCGATGGCGCTGCTCTCCATTCGCAACGTCACCCGCCGCTTCGGCGGCATCGTTGCGATCGACGACGTCTCCCTCGACGTCGAGCCCGGGCAGATCGTCGGGCTGATCGGCCCGAACGGGGCGGGCAAGACGACCCTGTTCAACGTCATCACGCGCCTCTACCGGCCGGACAGCGGCGAGCTCGACTTCGAGGGTCGGAGCCTGCTGCGCACGCCGCCGCACCGGATCATCCGCCGCCGGATCGCGCGAACGTTCCAGAACGTCGAGCTGTTCCAGACGATGTCCGTCCTCGACAACGTCCTCGTCGGCGCGTACAGCCGGACGCGGCCGTTCCGGGGGGCGGAGGCCGACGGGCGGGCACAGGAGGTCATCGAGTACGTGGGCGTCGCCGACGTCGCGGACAGACCCGTGTCCGGCCTCCCTTTCGGGACGCTGAAACGCGTCGAGCTCGCCCGGGCACTCGTCGCCGAGCCGAAGCTGCTGCTGCTCGATGAGCCGGCCGGCGGGCTGAACCACGAGGAGGTGTCCGAGCTCGGCGCGTTCATCCGCCGGCTTCGCGAGGACTTCGACCTCACGGTGCTCCTGGTCGAGCACCACATGGGACTCGTGATGGGGATCGCGGAGCGCATCCACGTGCTCGACTTCGGCCGGAAGATCGCGGAGGGGACGCCCGCGGAGGTACAGCGGAACCCCGCCGTGATCGAGGCGTACCTCGGCGCAGAGTCGACGGCTGCGTGACGCGCGTCCTGCGCTGGGACGGGTGCGTCAACGTGCGCGACCTCGGCGGGCTGCCGGTCGAGGGGGGCGCCGAGACACGCCTCGGGTCTGTTGTTAGATCAGACAACGTACGCAACCTGAGCGACGCCGGCTGGGAGGCGCTCGCCGACCACGGGGTGACGCGGATCGTCGACCTCCGCTGGCCGGAGGAGCTCGCGCACGACCCGCCGCGCGAGCTCGAGATCGACGTCGTCCACGTGTCCGTCTTGGGCGAGCTCGATCACGACTATGTCGACGACGTCGACGAGTACCTCGAGCGCGGCGACCCCGCCGGCTACTGGGCCTCGTTCTACGGCGAGATGCTCGAGCGGTATCGGGCGAACTTCGGCGCCGCCGTCGCCGCGATCGCGGACGCGCCCGAGGGCGTCGCGCTCTTCCATTGCGCGGGCGGCAAGGACCGCACCGGCCTCGTCGCTGCACTCGTCCTGCGGGCGGCGGGCGTCGGCATCGACGACGTGGCCGCCGACTACGCGCTGACCGGCGCGAACATGACGAGCGGCTGGGTGGACCAGGCGCCGGACGAAGCCGAGCGCCGGCGGCGCAGCTTCAAGCAGCAGACGCCGGCCGAGGCGGTCGCGCGCACGCTGCGGGACCTCGAGGGCCGCTACGGCGACGTCGACTCCTACCTTCGCGCGGCCGGCGTGACCGACACTCAGCTCGAGCGCCTGCGGCGCCGCCTCGCCGCTCGCTGAGCGCCGCCGACCCCGGCGTGGTGGGATACCGGCGACGGGGTCAGCCGCCGAATGTGGAGGTGGAGACATGAAGATCTCCCGCACCCTGCGAGGGGGAGCGGTCGCCCTCGCGGCCGCCGCTGTCGTCGTCGGCGCGAGCCAGGCTCGCAGCGGCGACCACCAGGGGAACACGTCGCACGTGCCGAAGACGATCGTCCTGCCGGGCGACACGCTCTTCCCGGAGGGGATGGGGCTCGATGCGAAGAGGGGTCAGTACTTCGTCGGCGCGATCGGCGGGGGCGCCGTCCTCACGGGCAAGGTCGACGAGGCGACCGCCACCGTCTTCTCGCCTGCCGGCGCGGACGGCCGCACCGCCGCCCTCGGTGCGCGGCCCGACCATCGCCGCGTCTTCGTCGGGAGCTTCGGGAGCGGCAAGATCTGGATCTACGACGAGCGCAGCGCGAAGCTGATCGCAGTCCTCGACACGGGCCTGCCGAGCTCGGTGCTGAACGACTTCTCGTTTCTCCGCGACGGGACAGCCTTCGTCACGGACTCGATCAACCCGTTCCTCTGGCGGATCACGTTCTCTCGCAACGGGACGCCGACGCTCGACAAGTTCCTCGACTTCTCGGGGACCGCGTTCGTCTACGGGCCCGGCATCAACGCCGACGGCATCGTGACGTCACCCGACGGCCGGTTCCTCGTCATCAACCAGCTGAGCACTGGAGACCTCTTCCGCGTCGACGTCGCGACGAAGGCGGTGACGAAGATCGACGTGGGCGGCTTCGACCTGACGAACGCCGACGGGATGGCGCTCGACGGCTCGTCGCTCTACGTCGTGCGCAACGCGAACGCGCAGATCGTCAAGGTCGACATGGCGCCCGACTTCGCGAGCGGGACGGTCGACACCGTCACGACGAGCCCGGCGTTCCTCTTCCCGAGCGCGGCGATCGTCGTCCACACGCACGATGGGCACGGCGGCGACGACGACGAAGGCGGCGACGAGAACGACGAGAACGGGGCCGGGAAGCTGCTCGTGCTGAACTCCCAGCTCGACAAGTTCCTCGGGGGCGGCACGCCGCAGCTGCCGTTCACGATCACGAGCATCACGCAGCCGTAGGTTCGGTTCGACGGCAGGCGCCGCCGTCAGGCAGCAGGCGGCGGCGCATGCCCGCCCGGTCGGCCGCCGGGCGGCGGCCACGGGACGAGCGGCTTGCCGATCTCCCAGTGGTGGCCGTACGGATCCTCCATCCGCCCGAGCAACCAGCCGTGCTGCTCCTCCACCGGATACACCACTGCGGCTCCCGCCGCCGCTGCGTGCTCGACGACGGCGACCGGGTCGTCGACCACGAGCAGGATCCGCGCCGTCGCGCCGCCGAGCGACTCCGGGCTGAAGTTCGCGCTCGCCGGCGCCTCGTCGGAGACCCAGAAAGACGCGTCGCCCACCGTGAGCTGCGAGACGACGTCCGGGTTGTCGTCGGTGCCGCCGACGCGGTAGACCTCGACGGCGCCGAAGGCCCGCTTGTAGAACTCGACCGCCTCTCGGCCCCGCCGCACGGCGAGCTCCGGGACGATGCTCGTCGGCGCCGTCACAGCAGGAGACCCATGTCGACGACGTCCCACAGCTCGCCGCTCGAGCGCCGAAGCTGCTTGACGCGGCGGCCCTCCTCGACGAAGCCGAACTTTCGGTAGAGCGCCTTTGCGGCCTCGTTGTGTGGGAACACGCTGAGGCAGAGCTTATGCAGCCCGCGCTCGCTTGCCCAGTCGATCGCGGCCGCGAGCAGGGCCGAGCCGACTCCCCGGCCGCGCCAGTCCCGCGCCACTGCCATGCCGACCTCGGCGAAGCCGTGCCGGCTCGGGTCGATGTGGATGGAGCCGACGACGTCGCCGTCGGCCTCCGCGACGAGGGTCCCCTCCAGCGTCCAGCTCGCCGCCCTGGCGTGCACGTCGACGGGAGGTTCGGTCGCGATGCCGTCGCGCTCCTCGGCCACGGCCGCGAAGATGAGCGCCAGCGGCATGCGGTCCTCCTCCCGCGCCGGCCGGACCTCGACGGCCGAGGTCACGACGCGCGGCGCCGCTTGAAGACGAGCCGCGTGCGGCCGTCGCGCGCCAGGGCGACCGTGAGCTCCCAGCCCTCCGCGCCGAGCCCGTTCAACACGTCGAGCGAGAGCTCGTCGGCGCCGCCGAGCTCCTCGACCCGGTACTCCCACGCGGTCGCGCGCGGGCGCGGCGGAACGGGGCTGCGCGTCGTCTTCCGGTCGAGGTGCGCGAGTACCGCGTTGCGCAGCGCCTCCTCGTCGGCGTCCGCATCGATCAGCACTCGTGCCGCCGTGCTGTCGGGACTGCGCGCGAGCGCGAGCAGGATGTGCTCCGTGCCGATGTAGTTGTGTTGCATGGCGATCGCCTCGCGCAGCGCGAGCTCGAGCGTCCGTTTCGCGCGCGGCGTGAACGGGATCTGGCCGGTCGGCGTTCCCTCGCCCCGTCCGGCGACGTGGACGACGCTCTCACGCGCGCCCGCGAGGGTCAGCCCGAACGACCGCAGCGCGACTGCGGCGACGCCGTCGTCCTCGCGGAAGAGGCCGAGCAGGAGGTGCTCGGTGCCGATGTGCGGGTGCCCGAGCAGGCGCGCCTCGTCCTGGGCGAAGACCACCACCTGCCGCGCCCGCTCCGTGAACCGCTCGAACATCTCTTCCACACTAGAGGCTCGATTCGGGGGAGGAGCGGCCGCATCCGGGACGAACAGGACCGCCCGTGCGCCGCTGGATCGCGCTCATCTCCGTCACCGGTGCGTTGGCGGCCGCCCAGGCCGCTCACGCTGCCGGCAACCCGCAGATCGCGGGCCTGCAGGTCGCCCTGCGAGCGCACGGCCTCTACCTCGCGCAGATCGACGGGATCGCCGGCCCCAAGACGGTCGCCGCCGTGCACGCGTTCCAGCGCAAGCACGGCCTGCCGTACGGCGTCGCGAACGCACGGATGCGCGCCGCGCTCGGCCCGCTCGGGCGCCCGCTGTTCGGGGCGCGGATCCTGAAGCGCGGCGATTTCGGCTGGGACGTGTCGGTGCTCCAGTTCCTGCTGACGCGGCACGGCGTCTACTCCGGGGCCCTCGACGGCTACATGGGGCCTGAGACCTCCGCGGCGCTGAAGCGCTACCAGCGCGCGATGCACCTCGCGGCGGACGCCGTCGTCGGGCCGCGCACGCTGTCCGCGATCGTGCGCCGAAACGCGGTGCCGATCCGCGTCACGCCGGTCGACAAGACGCACACGTCGATCCACGTCGTACGCAGCGGCGACACGTTGACCGCGCTCGCCGCGAGGTTCCACACGACGATCCCCGCCCTCGCCGCCACGAACCACATCGACCCGGCGAAGCCGATCGTCATCGGACAGCGGTTGCGGCTCCCGCAGGCCGCGCCCGCGCTTACCCCGCAGCGCCTCGACGTGCGCTCGCTGCTCGACACCTGGTCGTCCCGGCTCGGCGTCGACCAGCACCTCGTCCGCGCGCTCGCCTGGATGGAGTCCGGCTTCCAGACCGAGATCGTCTCGGCGGCGGGCGCGCGAGGCGTGCTCCAGACCCTGCCGACGACGCGCGCCTACGTCGAGGACGTCCTCGCCGGCCGCAGGATCCCGCGGAGCGTCGACGGCGACATCGAGGTCGGCGTGCTCTACCTCCGCCATCTGCTGCAGGCATTCGGGGGCGACGAGCGCCTCGCCCTCGCCGGCTGGTACCAGGGCGAGCGGGCGGTGCGCGATCACGGCCTCTACAAGGTGACGAAGCCGTTCGTCTCGAACGTGCTGGCGCTGCGAAGCCGGATGTAACCTCGGGCACATGCGGGTCGCCTTCTGCCTGGTGGTGACGGCGCTCGCGGCCGTCCCCCTGGCGGCGGCCTCGCGCGTCGGGCCCGAGCCGTACCGCCGACCGCACGTGGTGCTGCAGTGGGAGGCGACGCGCGCGTTGCAGGCGGCAGTGCGCCGCGGTGAGCCGATCTACTGCGGCGCGGCCCGGGGGAACGCGGTGGCGCTCACCTTCGACGACGGCCCGGGGCCTTTCACCGAACGCCTCGTGGCGCTGCTGCGCGCCGCGCACGCGCACGCGACGTTCTTCGTCGTCGGCAGCAGGCTGCACGACTGGCCGGAGGCCCCGCGAGAGGAGTCGCAGGTCGGCGCCGTCGGCAACCACACGTGGTCGCACCCGCACCTCACGCGGCTGCCGAAGTGGCTCGTCTGGGCAGAGCTCCTGCGCACGCAGTACGAGGCCGAGCAGGGGCTCGGCTGGAAGCCGCGGCTCTTCCGTCCTCCGTACGAGCAGCACGACGCGGCAACCGACGCCGTCGTTCGCGCGCTCGGCCTCGTGCAGGTGATGTGGTCGGCGACGTCCGGCGACGACCTGCACCACCCGACGGCGCGGTCGGTCGCCCGCAACGTGATCCGCGAGCTGCGCCCGGGCGCGATCGTGCTCATGCACGACATCCACCCTTGGACTGTCGAGGCCATGCCCGCGATCCTCGCCGCGATCCACGCGCGCGGCCTGCGCGCCGTCTCGATCCCCGAGCTGCTCGTGCTCGACCCGCCCGCGCCGAACCAGCACTGTGCGTTCGCGCCCGGAGCGGATTAGATTCGCGTCGTGAGGCTTGGGCTCGTCGCTGCGCTTGCGCTCGTCGTCGTCGCGGCCGCGTCCGCGGCGCCGACGCCGATCCCCGGCATCCGCTCGCCGAGCGGGAACATCAGCTGCCTCTACGTGCCGCGCTCCGGCGCGCTCGGCGCGCCCGAGCTGCTCTGCAACATCCGCCGCTCGAGCTACGGGGCCCGGCTCCAGCGCCTCTGCGTCGGCGGCAAGGCCGGTGTCGACTGGCACGGCTTCGAGCTGACGCCGACCAAGAGGGCGACGGTCGTGTGCAGCGGCGGGATCCTCTACGACCCCTCGCGGCAGAAGCCGACGTACACGACCCTTGCTTACGGTCACACCTGGCGGCACGGCCCGTTCACGTGCGTCTCGCGCGTCACGGGGGTGACGTGCAGAAACGGCGCGCGGCACGGCCTGTTCCTGTCGCGCGTGTCCTACCGTTTGTTCTAGATGATTGATTCCCAGCTCGTGTGCCCGCGGGGAGGGCATGCGCCAAGCAGCGTGGTCGACTCGACCGGCGTGAAGGCTTTATGCCTTGATGACGGTCGAGGCGGCCGCGATGCGCCGTGCGGAGGCCCCCATCCGCGGGTGCTCCAGTTGGGAATCAATCATCTACGCCTCGAGCGCGAGCAGGTCGTCGACCGTCTCGCGCCGGCGAATCAGCCGCGCTCGCCCGTCCTGCACGAGCACGGCGGCGGGGCGAGGCACTGCGTTGTACGTCGACGACATGGAGAGCGTGTAGGCGCCGGTGACCGGCACCGCGAGGATGTCGCCGCGGCG
>Ga0075425_100002605_pt1 | contig 18105 bp, 20 predicted proteins | sample SoiMethybrSBSTD4_FD_75300 | JGI IMG/M metagenome (GOLD analysis project Ga0075425, IMG submission 75300) | Bulk soil microbial communities from a Populus tree surrounding site in Tennessee, USA - Soil MetaG P. TD hybrid SBSTD4 | ecosystem: Environmental > Terrestrial > Soil > Tree plantation... | reverse complement strand
GATGAGTGCTGCCACTCAGAGCCTCGTGATCGAGCCGGAGACGCAGGCGTGGCTGGACGAACTCGCCGCGGCCGGCGGGCCCCCGCTCTACGAGCTTTCGCCACGCGATGCACGCGAGGTGCTCCGCTCGGTCCAGACCAGCGTCACCACCGACCAGCCCGACGCAAACATCGAGGACAAGGTCATCCAAGGCGGCCCGACGGGCGAGGTCGAGATCCGCATCGTCAAGCCAACGGAGGTCAGCCGGACGCTGCCAATCGTTTTCCATTCCCACGGCGGCGGCTGGATCCTTGGTGACAAGAACACCCACGAGCGCCTCGACCGGGAGTTGGCCACCGCCATCGGCGCCGCAGTCGTGTTTGTCAACTACACAAACGCTCCGGAGGCGCACTACCCCGTCCAGAACGAACAGGCCTATACCGCTCTCGAATGGGCAGTCGCCAATGCCGCCGACTTCGGCGCGGACGCCGACCGGATCGCGCTGTTCGGCGATAGCGTCGGTGGGAACATGACTGCTGCGCTGACGCTGATGGCAAAGCAGCGGAGCGGCCCGAAGGTCGCGGCCCAGGTGCTGTTCTACGCAGTCACCGACGCCGACTTCGACACGGAGACGTACCTGCGCTACGCGGACGGCCCCTGGCTGACGCGCCCGGCAATGCAGTGGTTCTGGGATGCCTACCTCCCCGACCACGAGCAGCGCTCGCAGATCACCGCCTCACCGCTCCGAGCGTCGCTCGGTGATCTCCGCGGGCTGCCGCCGGCGCTCGTCATCAACGGCGAGCACGACGTGCTTCGAGACGAGGGCGAGGCGTACGCGCGCAAGCTCTCGGAGGCCGGCGTACGGGTCACCCAGGTTCGCTACGCCGGGACGATCCACGATTTCGTGCTGCTCAATCCGATCGCGAATACACCCGCACCACGGGCGGCGATCGCGCAGGCAGCCAGCTATCTGCGCGAAGCGCTCAGGCGGTAGCGACACCCGACGAAGAATGGGGGACTCCATCGCCACGATGAGTGGTCAACGGCGGCGACAGTCCGGGGGCGAACGCTCCTGCGCGAGCCGGGCCTCAACCGCGGTACAGCGTTCACCGAGGACGAGCGTCGCGAGTTCGGGCTGGAGGGACTGCTGCCTTCGGCCGTGCAGGTCTCCTGCTCCGCAGTCTCCGCGCAGATGTTATGGCGGCCGAGGATCTACACTCGACGGATGGCGATCGACTTCGTGGTCCAGCGGCTGGAGATCGGGGACGTCCTCCTACTTCGTCTCCCTGACGAGGAGGACGAAGTGGAGGCGAGGGTTGTTCGGGAGATCGATCGGACCGATACGACCGTCCGCGCAACACTGCGAGTGGACGGGCGACCCGACTTCGTCATGGAATGGCCCGTGGGCGAGATCGTGACCGTCGTGCGCGGCCCCTGACGCGAAGTCGAAGGCGCTTCAGGCGACCACGCGGTAGACCTCGAACACCTCCGCGTACTCGCGGCCGACGTTGACGCCGTTCGTGCGGGCGCGGGCCCAGATGTAGTCGCCGTCGGCGTACTTGCGGTGCTGCTGGGACGCGTAGCGCGAGAGGGCGCTGACCTTGCGCTCGACGTGCGCGCGCTCGAGGGCCACGTAGGCCTGGTAGTCGAAGTTGAAGTTGTTCCAGGGGATCTCGTAGCCGAGCACGGTCGTGCGCTTGAAGGCGCGCAACCCCTCCGCGGCGACGACCTGGTGGTCCTGGTGAATGTCGCGCACGCTTGGCTGCAGGACGGCATCCGGCGCCCACTCCTCCCAGAGGCCGATCAGGAGCTCGAGGATCTCCTGGCGGCGCTCGGGAAACGTCCGCACCTCGAAGTCGTGCACCGTCAGCTGCGCCTCGGGGATGCCGAGCTCCGCGGTCGCCTCGCGAACCTCGCGGGCGAGCGCGTCGGGGGCGAACCCTTCCGGCAGCGACCGGGTGGCAATGGAGAACGCGACGTAGCGCACTTCGGCGCCGGCCTCGACGAGGCGGGCCATCGTCCCGCCGCAGCCGAACTCCCCGTCGTCCGTGTGCGGCGCGAGCACGAGCACACGCCGCCACGAGCCGATCACCGTGTTCCGCGCCGAAGGCGCGCCGCGGAGCTGGGCTTTGCCCAGCTCCGCTCCCTACGGCTGTTCGATAGGAGCGCAAGGAGGGGGTTCACGGGGGAGTTGTGCCTCGGGCCCCGCCGGCCGCCGGAGGCGGGCGGTGGGATCCGGCAGGATTCCCCGTGCTGGGTCACCGAAGGTGCTCCGCGCGCGGCACCGGCTCGAGCACCGGTTCGGGCGGTGCGGCGACGAGCGGCTCCGCCACGGGCTCGCGAGGCACTGCCTCGGCTGCGGCGATGGCCGTCGCGGCAAGCGGGATCAGCCCGAAGAGACCCCACACGACCGGATCCTCGAAAAACGCGTTGTAGAAGAGGCTGTGGACGCCGATGGCGGCGAGGACGATGCCGAAGATGAGGCTCGACTTTCCCTCGAACGTCCGGGGCACACGGCGCCAGGCGGTCAGCAGCGCGACCACGACGAGCCAGCCGAGCATCAACAGGCCGGGGAAGCCCGTCTCGGCGGCGACCGTCACCGGCGTGTCGTGCGAGGCGGCCTTCTTCGGCTCCTTCCCCTTCAATCCCGTCCGCCTCGCGTAAGCGTGCTTGAAGCCGCCGATGCCGACGCCGACGACCGGGTGGTGGAGGGCGATCTGGAACCCCTGGTTCACGAGCTTCGATCTCCCGCCTGTCGCGCGGCTGAGTCCCGCGCCGGACTTGCCCAACACCTCGTGGCGGCCCTGGGGCGTGGCGATGAAGATGGCGCCGACGACGACGAGCGCCACGGCTACCGCGAGCGCGCCGCGCCGCCCCCACGCGAAGGCGGCGGCGATGAGCACTCCGACCGCGAGCGCGACGAAGCTCGACTGCGAGAAGGAAAAGTAGAGGCCGATCCAGACGCCGACGATCAGCGCGCCCGTGGCGAGGATCTGCTCCCTCGACGCCCCGAACAGGAGGATGACGAGGCTCGCCAGGATGGCGATGACGAGAAAGCGGCCGTAGATGGACGGGTCCCAGAAGACCGAGTTGACGCGGTAGAAGGGAAGGTAGGCGTTGCCGACGATCACCTTCGGGTTCCAGAACACGTCCCGGGTCGCCCACTGGTAGACGCCGACCACTGCGAACGCCGCGGCCATCGCAGCGAGCAGCCCGTAGAGCCACGTGAGCCAGCGGCGGCTCCACGGAAGCCGTGCGAGCGCGATGGCGAGCAGGCCGAACGGCAGGTAGAAGGCGAGCAGGGAGATCGCTCCCTGCCGCAAGTCCTCGCTCCACGCCAGTGAGAGTCCCGTCCACGCGACGAAAGCGGCCAGCGGCCAGGTGAGCGGCCCGAGCTCGCGCGAGCGGCCGTCGCCGCGGACGATCTGCCAGGCGAGGCCGAGAGCCGCGCCCAGGACGACGACGTAGAGCGGCAGGAGCAGGCTCGCCTGCTCCTTGCCCACGGTGACGGGGATCCGCGCCGGCACGCACGCAAGCGCGGCCAGGGCGACAAGCCACGGCCAGCGCTCGAAGAGCGTCGCGAGACCCGCACCCACCGCGAGCACCAACACGACCCCCGCGACGAGGAGCTTCTCGTGCCCGCTCGGGACGAGGTAGACCGCCAGGAGCAGGCCGCCGAGACCCCAGCCCGCAAGCGCGGCGAGACGCGGGATCGGCCCCCGGACGACGAGCAGCGTGGCGAGGGAAAGGGCGCCGAGCGGGCCGCCGAGGCGGGCGAGCTCGGCGGTCACTGCAGTCGGAGAGTAGACCGCGCCAACCCGGGTGTGATTCTACGGCTCCAGGCTGCGGACGAGAACGAAGGGCTCGGCGTACTCGCACCCCACGGTTGCGCCGAAAAACTGGGCGTGCGCCTCCAACGCGCGGGCGCTTCGCGGGTGGGGAAAATCGCGCGTCTCCGTCTCGAAGCAGGCGAACGCCTCCAGCTTGCGCCGGAACGTCGCAGTGATGTCGACGAACCAGTTCGGCACGAACCAATTCGTCGCCGCGGGCGTCCACTCGGTACTCGATGTCGGCGCGTACGTGAGCAGGCGGCGCACCGACTGTTCGGGTACCGGCCGCGTGGCGACCGCGACGGAGTCGAAGAGCGCCCGATGGTCGAGGTTGACGTCCGGGTGCGCGGCGTAGACCGCGGTGGGGTGGTATGCCTGGACGTGCTCTTCGACGATGCGGTTGAGGTCGACGTGAGCAACGGTGTCGAGGCGCATGTCCGGCAGATCGTGGTGGACGTACGCCGCCACTCCCAACACGTCCGCCGCCGCCTGCGCCTCGCGTTCCTTCTGCTCTCGGCGCCCGGTGTCGCCGGGATACTGCGTGGAGCTCCCGTCGGTGACGCAGACGACGCGGACTTCGTCCCCTCGCATTGCGTGCACCGCGATCGTGCCGCCCATCCCGAGCACGTCGTCGTCGGGGTGCGCGGCGAAGATCAGAACCCGAGCAGCGCTCACCCGAGCCTCGCTCCGACAGGGAGGCGATCGAGCGCCGCTTCCGGCTCGACTTCCTCCAGCAGCAGACCGCCCTCTCCGCAGGCGACGACGACACCCTCCGCTCGCCGCTCGACGACCGTGCCCGCCGAGACGCCGCCGTCGAGGTCGATCGGCCGCGCTCGCCAGACGACGAGCCGCTCGTCGCCGGCATACGTGAAGGCGCCGGGGTAGGGCCGCGTCTGCGCGCGCACCCAGTCGTGGAGATAGGAGGCCCGCGTGTCCCAATCGATGACGCCGTCCGCCGGCGTCCGTTTTGGCCACGAGCTCGCCTGGCGCGGGTCCTGCGCAACCCTCGGCGCGGTTCGTGCGATCAGCTGCGGTACGAAGGTGCGGATGAGCTGAACGTGCGCCTCGGAAACCTTCTCGAACAGCGACGTTGCCGTCTCGTCGGCGGCGATGTCGACGTCCTGCTGGCCGACGATCGGCCCGGAGTCCGCGGTCGCGTCCACGATCTCGAACAGTGTCACGCCTGTCTTCGCGAGCCCGCTCAGGATCGCCCACGGGATCGGCGCGCGGCCGCGGTGGCGGGGGAGCAGCGTCGGGTGCATGCCGAAGACGCCCTCCGTGGCGAGGGCGATGAACGGGTCCCGGACGAGCTGCGACCAGCCGACCACGAAGATCAGGTCAGGCCGGAGCGCGCGGACGGCGGCGATCGACTCCTCGGCATTGATGTCCACGGTCTCGACGAGCTGTGCCCCGAGCCGCTCGGCGACGTCGTCGAACGCGCACTGTCCAGATCGGGCCGGGTCGATCGGCCCCGGGAGCGTGGCGATGCCGACCACGTCGCCACCGGCCTCGGCGCTCGCCTCCGCACACCGGCGCCCCATGACGTCGAAGCTGACCCAGACGAGGCGCATAAGAACGGGGGAAACCAGGTTTCCCCCGTTTACCCCCTTCTTAAGTCGTCAGACGCGCGACCCGCGTTGTAGCTCCGGCGGGCAAAGCCCACCTCCGCTGAATTGGTGGCGCCACCATCTGATGCCTCAGGCGCAAGAGGTTCGAGCGTTCCGTCGGCGTCGTACGTCAGGCAGACGTCGGAAAGAAAGCGCGTCATGACGACGCCCGCGCGGAACTCGCCGACCCGCGGCTCCGGGTGCACGCCGGCGGCCAGCTGGAGCGCTAGCTCGGGATACCTGGCGCCGGCGGCCTGCGGAAGGGGGAAGGCCCCGCCGAAACGCGGGTTGACGTCGGTCACGCGCAATGAGCCGTCGGCCTCGCGGAAGCACTGGATCGTCCCCGGCCCGCGCAGCGGGAGCGCTTCGGCCACCCGGCGGCCGAGTTCGATGAGCGCCGCGTCGTCGATCGTCATCCCCTTGATCGACTCGCCGCCCTTGGACTCGATCATCGTCCGTGGAATCGCGTTCAGGCAGCGACCCTCCCAGTCGCAGAAGACGTCGATCGAGAACTCCTCGCCCACGCAGCACGCCTGCACCATCGAGTCGGCCGGCGTGTGGGTGAGAAAGAACTCGAGCTCGTGCAAGTCGTGCGCTCGATAGATGTGCTTACTGCCGAACCCGTAACGGGCCTTGACGAGCACGGGAAACGGGAGCGCGGCCGGCAGTTCCCCGGGAAGCCAGGTTGGCGGAGAGGCGATCCCGAGCGCGTCGAACGTGGAATGCGCGAGGTACTTGTCGCTCGTCTTCAGCACGACCTCGTGCTCTGGCAGGAGCACGGGGGCTCCCAGCTCGGCCCGTCGCTCGGACACGACCTGCTGGTCGATGTCCGTGACGGGAACGACGAGGTCGACCGCGTGCGCCGCACAGACGTCGCGCAGCGCGGGGATGTACGCGGCATCGTCCTTCAGCGGCACGAGGGCGTACGCGTCGGCGCTGTAGAGCGCGGGCGCGAGCGGGCTGGCGTCCGCGGCGATCGTCGTCGCTCCCGCCCGCTTGAACGCTGTGACGATGTCGACGCGCATCCCGACGCAGGTGAAGAGAACGGTCGTCACGCGCGAGAGCTTAGAGCAGGGTCAGTACCAGATTGCGACGTCTCGGCCGCCCACGCGTTCCGGCGGGTCCGGCAGCGATCCGGCCGAGCCGGCCGCGATCCGCTGTGCGCTCCACGCCGCCGCTGCCGCATCGAGCACGTCATGTATCGGGCGCGACGAGACCCGCTCGTCGACCTCGCCCAGCTCGATTCCGTGCCGGCGCAGCAGCTCGATGCGCTCGATGACGCCGCCGTACGTCTTCTTGCGCGCCGCGAGTGGGCGGCCGTCGTTCATGGCGCAGAACGAGACCTCGGGATGGATCTCGCGAAAGCGGTCGTCGGTCGCCGCGAGATCCGTCACGTGGATGATGCGGCGGCCGAGCGCGTGCGCCTGCGCGCTCACGTGCACGCCCGGCGTGAACGGCTGCTCGAGGAGCTCGCGGGTCGGGACGGTGAAGACAGCGGCGGCCGCGCGTCCGCCGATGAACCCGCGTGCCTCCTGGTCGGCGCGGCGCGGACCGAAGCCGATCGGGATGTCGACGGCGATCACCTCGGCGGCCTGCAGGTCGTGGAAATCCGTGTCGACGGCGTCGAGGAAGAAGGTTCCGGCAACGCGTCCGGCTTCGAGCGCGACGGCGACCCAACCGCCTCGCGTTGCGTCGACTCCGGCGATCACGGCGGGGAGAGCCTAGCGCCTTGGCCAGAGGTTCCCTGGAGCAACCGGAGAGGTTCAATAAGCGGAGGCGGGCTTTGCCTGCCGGAGCTACACCGCGGGAAGCGCGTCTACCGATTAAGAGGGGGGCTCGTGGGGGGAACCTGGTTCCCCCCACGGTCGTTCCAGCCACCCGTTGCGCCCTTGTAGGTGCCGCTGACGAGCGCGAGGGGTGTTCGCAGCATGATCTTCAGATCGAGGGCGGGCGAGCGGTGTTCCACGTACCAGACGTCGAGCTCGATCCGCTCGGGCCACGGGAGGCGGGCTCGGCCGTTCACCTGCGCCCAACCGGTCAGCCCGGGCTTGACCTCGAGCCGCCGACGCTGGTGGGGGGTGTACCGCTCGACCTGGTACGCGAGCGTCGGGCGCGGCCCGATGATGGACATCTCGCCGCGGAGCACGTTCCACAGCTGCGGCAGCTCGTCGATCGAGAGCCGCCGGAGCAGCCGGCCGACGCAGGTGATCCGCGGGTCGCCCTCGTTGACGGCCCAACCGGCGCCCTGCCTCTCGGCGCCGACGACCATCGTCCGCAGCTTCAGCAGCTCGAATTCCACGCCGCCCTGTCCGACGCGCCGCTGGCGGTAGAGAACCGGGCCGCCGTCCTCCAGCTTGATCGCGAGCGCCGCCGCGCCGAGCACCGGGCTCGTGACGCCCAGGCCGAGCGCCGAAGCAAGGACGTCGAAGACGCGTCTCACGGCGACGGGCGCACGACGACCGCCGCCGCAGCCGAATGGCCGTTCGCGTTCACGTAGAGCGTGTAGCGGCCGGGCTGCTTGGGCGCCTTCAGGCGCAGGGCCGGCGGAGCTGCGCGATGCGTCCGTCCCGCCAGGCGCCAGACGACGCGCGCAGCATCGGTATCCACGCGCACGCTGAACCGCTTCCCCGCCTGCGCGTGAACCACCTTCGGCAGGCTCACGTAGCGGATGCGCACCCCCACGCCCCGGCTTGCGGGCGAGATGTTGCCGGCGCGGTCCTCGGCGCGCACGGTCAGCGTGTAGACGCCGGCGCGCAGGGCTCGGCCGTCGAGCGCTCCGAACCAGTTGATCTTGCCGCCGCGCCGCTCGAGCTGTCCCTTGCCGGCGCGCTGGCCGTTGATGTAGAGCAGGACGCGTGAAGGCTCGTCGGCCCGGAAGTGAACGCCGATGTACTCCCCGCGGCCGTCGTGGTCGGGGGAGATGACCCGAGGACGGACCGCTCCGAGCGCGACCGTCGGCACGTCGAGATCGATATGGATTGGGTTCGGGATCACGATCGTGCGGTGTGCACGAGCCAGGTGGACACGCGCCTTGTAGACCCCTTCAGGGACCGGCTGGCCGGTCTGGTCCCGGCCGTCCCACTTGAATGACACCTCGCCCTTCTTGTGGCGCACGTCGATCGCGAGCGTCCGTACGACGGTGTCGCCGCGGACGATGTCGACGGTGATCGTGTCGGCCTTTCGCAGCCTGAACCCGACCTCCGCCTGCCGGTCCGATCGCCAGGAGTACCACTTCGTGATGTCCGGGCTCGTGATCGGCGTCTTCTCGAGCTTGAACCGCTCGGTGATCGCGAACGCAGCCGCCGTGCCGCCGAGCAGCACCAGCACGAACCCCATCGTCGCCAGCCGGGTCAATCCGCGTCGATTGTAGGCGGCTAGGGCTCGGGAGCAGGTGTGGCAATGCGGCCGTTCAGCCGCCGGGAGCGCAGCTCGAGGAGCAGCGCAAGCGCGAAGCCGACCCCGAGCGCGGCGATCATGAGCCCGGTCGAGTCTGGAACGTCGGCGAGCTTGATGCCGCTCGCGACGAGCACCGTCGCCAGCGACACGCGAAGCGCCTGCTCGGGCACGCGGACACTGACCTGGCTTCCCAAGAGGACACCCGGGATGGAGCCCAGGAGGAGCCAGCCCACCGCCGTCATGTCGACGTTGCCGGCCACGAAGTGCCCAAACCCGGCGACCCAGAGCAGCACGGCGGCGTGGAAGATGTCGGTGCCGACGATCTTCCGCGCGGTTAGCGGGAAGGCCAGGATCATCACGAGGCCGAAGAACGTGCCGCTCCCCACCGAGGTCAGCCCGACGATGAACCCGCCGAAGAATCCCAGGGAGAAGGCGATCAGTCGATCGCGGTTCGAGAGCAGGAACGGCGCGTCGCTGACGTTCCGCCGGGAGATGACGGAGCGCAGGAAGAGTCCCAGGCCGCCGAACACAAGCGCGACGCCGAGCACCTGGGCCTGGACGGACTGGACGCCGTCCCCGTAGTTCCTGACGAGCCAGGACGACAGGGCCACGCCGACGAGCGACATCGGCGCGCTGCCGAGCAGCATCCAGCTCGCAAGTCGTGCGTGCACAGTGCCGAGCGTGCGGTGCCGCACGGCCCCGAACGACTTGAAGATCGCGCCGTGCAGGATGTCGGTCCCGATCGCCACTCCCGGATCGAAGCCGAAGAGCAGCACGAGGATCGGCGTCAGCAGCGAGCCCCCGCCCATTCCTGTCGTGCCGACGAGGACGCCGACGAGCAGCCCGGCAAATGCGAGCCGCGGGTCGTTCAAGACCGATAGGCCTGGATCAGTACCTCCGCGACCTCCGGGCGCGAGAACTCCGCGGGAGGTAGCTCGCCCGCGGCGAGGAGCTCGCGCACCTTCGTGCCGGAGAGGAAGACATGGTCGTCGCCGCCGTGCGGACACGTTTTCGGCGTCGCCATCTGGCCGCACGTGCGGCAGAAGAACGCGTGCTCGAAGAACATCGGCTCGATGTCGAGCTCGTGCGGCTCGAACTCGTCGAAGATCAGCTGCGCGTCGTAGGTGCCGTAGTAGTCCCCGACGCCGGCATGGTCGCGGCCGACGATGAAGTGCGAACAGCCGTAATTCTTGCGGCAGATTGCGTGCCAGATCGCCTCCCGGGGACCCGCGTAGCGCATCGCGGCCGGGAAGGCGGAGACGACGACGCGGTCGCTGGGGTAGTACCGGTCGACGAGCACCTCGTAGCAGCGGACCCGCGTCTCCGCCGGCACGTCGTCCGACTTCGTCTCGCCGACGAGCGGGTGAATGAGCAGGCCGTCGACCATCTCGAGCGCGCTCTTCGTCAGGTACTCGTGCGCGCGGTGGATGGGGTTCCGCGTCTGGAAGCCGACGACGCGCTTCCAGCCGCGCTCGGCGAACTCGGCCCGCGTCCCGGCGGGATCGCGCGCGAGCTCGGCAAAGGCTGGCTCGGTCCGCTCGAAGACGGTGACACGGCCTGCCAGGTAGCGCGGCTTCTGCCCGAAGAGCCGGGCGACGCCCGGGTGTGCGGCGTCCGTGGTGCGGAAGCAGTGCTCGGCCTCCCGCTCCGCGTCGTACGCGTAGACCTCCTCGACGTCCATGACGGCCAGGACGCGACCGGCGGTGTCCGCGAGGGCGGCGCGGTCGCCCTGCGGCGCCTCGTCGATGGCGAGGCAGACGGGCAGGGCCCAGACCAGGCCGTTCGCGAGCCGCATGTCCTCGACGACGCGCTCGTAGTCCTCACGGCCCATGAAGCCCTCGAGGGGAGAGAGCGCGCCAGAGGCGAGCATGTCGAGATCGGACAGCTCCCGCGCGGTGAGCGTCAACGTCTCGAGGCCTTCGAGGTCGTCCGGCCGCGCGCCGGTGCGGTCAACGAGCTCGCCGCCGTGCGGCCGGATCAGTTTGTCGGTCGCGACCGCGGTCAAGCCGCCACCTCTGCGGGGATCAGCTCGAGCTCCTCGAGCTTCTCGAGGATCAGGCGCGCGCTCTCGGCCGGCTCGTGAGCCTCGGTGTCGATGACGAGCTCCGGGTTCGACGGCTCCTCGTACGGGTCGGAGACGCCGGTGAACTCCTTGATCTCACCGGCGAACGCCTTGGCGTACAGCCCCTTCACGTCCCGCCGTGCGCACTCGTCGACCGAAGCCCTGACGTAGATCTCCACAAAACGACCGAACGGCTCCACCATCGAGCGCGCCGCCTCACGCGTGGCCTCGTACGGGGAGATCGCCGCGACGATCACGGCGCCACCGTGCCGCGTGAGCCGCGAGGCAACCCAGCCGACCCGCTCGATGTGCGCGTCGCGATCCTCCTTGGAGAAGCCGAGCCCCTTGGAGAGGTGCGTCCGGACGACGTCGCCGTCGAGGTACTCGACGACGCAGCCGCGCTCGTCGAGCGCCGGCCCGACGAGGTGGGCGATGGTCGTCTTCCCGGCGCCGGAGAGTCCAGTGAACCAGAGCGTGAACCCGCCGCCGCGCGACCGTTCGGACTCGGGGTGCTCGATCGGGAACAGGTTGTCGGTCATGTGCCTCCTTGGCTGTCGGTGTGGATGCCGCATTCGAGCTTGTCGGAGCCGGCCCAGCGGCCGGCGCGCTCCTCCTCGTCTGGGGCGGTCGGCCGCGTGCAAGGGATGCATCCGATCGACCGGTAGCCGACGTCGTGGAGCGGGTTGTACGGGATCTCGTTGACGATGATGTAGGCCCAGACGCGCTTCTCGTCCCAGTCCGCGAGCGGCTGCACCTTCCAGACGCCGTAGCGCTCCGACCACTGGAGCTTGGGCGTCCCGGCCCGGCTCGGCGACTGGTCGCGGCGAATGCCGGACACCCACGCCGCGTAGGGCTCGAGCGCCTCGAGGAGCGGCTCGACCTTGCGGATGTGGCAGCAGCGATCGGGATCGCGTTCCCAGAGGTTCGGGCCCTCCCGGCGATGCTGCTCGGCCACGGTGATCACGTCGGGGCGCTGCAGCGTCAGCCCGTAGCGCTCGACGAGACGGTCCCGCGTCTCGTACGACTCGCGAAAGAACAGGTGCGTGTCGAGCTCGATCACGGGCACCTCGAGCCCGAGCTCGGAGACCATGTGGACGAGGACAGACGACTGCTTCTGCCACGAGCACGTCAGGCAGAGCCGGTCGCCGAACTCGTCGCAGGCCCACCGGAGCAGGTCCTCCGCGGACATCGCTTCGAAGTCGAGCTCGGGGAGCGGGGGCGCGGTCGCCATCAACCGCCGCCCTCGGGGACAGGGGCCTCTTCGCGCAAGAGGACTTCGTTGATCGTGTCCGCTCTCAGCCCGAGCCTGAGCGTCTCGAGCGGGATCACCTCCTCCGGCGGGATGTTCCCGAGGTTCACCTCGGGGCCGAAGTGACGGACGAACCAGGCCTGCGAGGCCTTCGTCGGCGCCTCGAAGATGACGTCCTGGACGTCGATCTCGTGCGCGATCTCGTCCACGAGACCGGTGCGCATCTCGCCGGTGGGGCGAAAGATGCCGGCGGTTCCGCCCTCGCGCCCTTCGGTGATCACCTTCCAGGCGCCCGCCTCCTGCTCCTCCTTCATCCACTCGACCCACTGGTAGGGGGCGTAGACGACGTCGGCGTCCTTCGAGCCGACCTCGGAGAGGACGGTGAAGTCGCGGGCGAACTCGGCGATCAGGTCCAGCTTGCGCTCTCGCGGGATGTCGACGGCGCCGTCGGAGATCTCGACGTGCGAGAACCGCTGGTCGACGAGCCAGCGCTTGTACGCGTCGACCTTGTCGCGCGCGACAACGGCCTCGAACAGCGTTCCGCCGCAGACGACCGGAGTGTCGAAGTAGCGGTAGAGCGCGATCTTCTTCTCGAGGTTGCGCGTCACGTAGGACGTCCCCCAGCCGAGCTTGACGACGTCGACGTAGTCGCCGGCGGTGTCGAACATGCCCTCGATCTCGCGGAGGTTCAGGCCTTTGTCGATGACGTGCGTCAACCCGGTCTGCCGCGGCTTCGGCGGCCGGGGCGGGAGATCCAGGAATCCGTCAAAGTCGTGCATAGAGCTCCTCCAGCTTCTTCCTCGCGGCGGACTGAACGTCGTGGTAGAGCGAGTTGCCGTGGGCGTCGATGCCGACCGTGAGCGGCCCGAAGTCCTTCACCCGGAAGCGCCAGAGGCACTCGGGCATCAGGTCCTCCCAGGCGACCTCTTCGATCGCCTCGATCTGCGTCGTCTCGAGGGCGGCGGCGCCGCCGACGATCGCGAAGTAGACCATCCCGTGCTTCTGCATCGGCTCGATCGCCTCGTCGGGGAAGCCTCCCTTGCCGCAGACGGCGCGGACGCCGTACTCGATCGCGAGCGGCTCGGTGAAGCGCACCATGCGCGCCGACGTGGTCGTGCCGATGCAGAGCGGCTCGTAGCGGCCCTCGCCCACCTGGCGCACGTTCGGCGCGGTGTGGAGAAGGAATGCGCCGGTCAAATCCATCGGTGCGCGCTGTCCCTGGTCGAACATCCGGATCTGCGTCCGGTCGCGGATGCCGATCACGTGCCCCTGGACGACCACCTCGTCGCCGGCGCGCAACTTCGCGATCTCGCGCTCGTCGGTGACGGGGAAGGTGACCTCGTGCTTCGCCATGGCTCAGGCCTCCCGGTCGTAGGCGACTGAGCCGTCCGCGGCGATGTGCGCGGTCGCGCGACGGGCGGCCCAGCACTGGTAGTTGACGGCCACGGGATTGAGCGTCATGTGCGTGTCCGCGTGCTCGACATGCACGTGGAGGACGGTGACGTCGCCGCCGAGCCCCATCGGGCCGATCCCCGTCTCGTTCAGCAGGTCGGCGAGCTCCTCCTCGAGCTGCGCGACGAGCGGATCCTCGTTTCGCGTTCCGACCGGCCGGGCGATCGCCTCCTTCGCGAGGTACATCGCGTAATCGGCCGATCCGCCGATCCCGACGCCGACGATGCCCGGCGGGCACGGCTTGCCGCCGGCGCCGACGATCGAATCGAGGACGAACTCCTTGATCCCGCGCACGCCGTCGGCGGGCACGCACATCTTCAGGAAACTCATGTTCTCGGAGCCGGAGCCCTTCGGCACACACTTGACGTCGAGCCCGTCCCAGTCCGGGATGAACTCCCAGTGCACGATCGGCACGCGGTGCCCGATGTTGGGGCCGGTGTTCTCGCGCGTCAGCGTGTGGACGGTGTTCGACCGCAGCGGGTGCTCGAGCGTCGCGCGGGCGGTCCCATCCCGGAGGGCCTCGTAGATTCGCGTGGGGTGGAGCGGGAAGTGCTCGCCCACGCGGCAGGTGTACACGGCGATGCCGGTGTCCTGGCACACGAGGTTCTTCGTCTCGTCCGCGACCTCGACGTTCTTCAGAATGGTGCCGAGGACCCGCTGCCCGGTCACCGAGGTCTCACGCTTGGCAGCGTCCGCCAGCGCGTCGCGCAGGTCCTGCGGGATGTCCTTCAGCGACCACACGTAGAGATACGCGGCGGCGTCCTCGACGGCGTGCTGCAGATCGGTCGTCGTCTCGATGCTCATGCCCCCACCAGTGCTTCGATCTCGGCCCAGCGCTCGGCGATCGCCTCGGGCTCGGCCGGCTCGCGCCCGAAGTCGACGTCCTCGCTCGACGCCCATCGCGCCACGTCGAACTCGCCGCCGCCCGCCTCCAGCACCTTGCCCGAGACCGTGCAGCGATCCGAGGCGAGGAACAGCACGCCGGGAACGACTTGCTCTGGCTCGAGCTCGCCGGGCTCCACCTTCCGGGTGAACACCCGCGTGGCGGCGGCGGGCGCGATGGCGTTGGCGAGCACGCCGTGCGGAGCGCCTTCTGCCGCCGTGACGAACATCAGCCCGACCTGCGCCATCTTTCCGGCGGCGTAGGCGGCGAGCCCGGGCCGCGTGCGGTCCATCGCCATCGCTCGGCCGGAGGTGGTGAACACGAACCGGCCGTAGCCGTTCCCCTTCATGGCGGGAAACGCTGCCCGCGTGATGTGAAACGGCGCGTCGATACTCACGCGGCGCATTCGCTCCCAGCTCCGGTGCGCATCCTCGAGCTCCTCCCAGATCACGAGCCCTGCGTTCTGGACGACGACATCGAGGCGGCCGAACCGGTCCAGCGCGAACTCGACCGTCGCGAGGCAGGCGGACTCCGATTCAAGGTTTTCGTAGCACGCGGCCGCCGTGCCGCCGGCAGCCGCGATCTCGGCGACGACCGCGTCGGCAGGCCCGCGGTCCGCGCCGCCGCCGCCCGCTTCAACGCCTGCGTCGTGGACGACGACCGAGGCGCCTCGTGCGGCGAACCCCCGCGCGTACGCGGCGCCGAGCCCACGACCCGCGCCGGTGACCAAGACCACCCGCCCGTCGAAGCGGATCGAGCTCATGCCGCCGCCTTCGCCTCGGCCTCGCGGCCGGCGCGCCGGCCGAAGACGCAACACTCCAGCAGGGAGTTCCCCATCATCCGGTTCCGCCCGTGCGTGCCGCCGGCGATCTCGCCGCAGGCGAAGAGCCCCTCGAGTGTCGTTTCCGCGCGCTCGTCGATGACCAGCCCACCGTTCTGGTAGTGGAGGACGGGGTAGGTGAGGATCGGCTCCGTCAGGGGGTCGATCCCGCTCGCACGATAGCGACGCAGCATGTAGGGGAGCGAGACGTCGGCGTCGGCCTCGGGGATCCGGCGCGTGTCGAGATAGACGGCGGGTCGCCCGTCCGGCGTCGCAACGCCACGGCCGGCCTCGACCTCGTCGACGATCGCCTTGGACACCTCGTCGCGCGGCCCGAGCGAGTCGGTGAACTCCTGCATGTCGGCGTTGAGCAAAACGGCGCCGTAGGCGCGCGTGGTCTCCGGGATGGAGTAGCCCTGGAGGTTCTCCGGCCAGGAGCCGCCGTTGGGGTGGTACTGGAGCGCGTCGAGATCCCGGGACTCGGCCCCGAGGTCGATGGCCAGCCGCGTCACCTCACCCGTCGCGCCGGGGTGGTTCGTCGTCAGCTCGCCGCGCTCCTTCGCCACGCGATAGCACCGCCCGCCCGCCGCCAGGACGACGGTGCCCGCGGCGATCTCGACCGCCGTTCCGTCCTTCCGGCGGCACCGCGCCAGCCAGCCGTTGGCAGCCGGCTCGAGCGCCTCGAGCGGATGGTGGGGCAGCGCGGTTCCACCGCCTGCGACAAAGGCCTCGCGGAGCGCCTTCGTGATCGCGTGCCCGGTCCGGTCGCCGACCTGCAGCAGCCGCTTTCGCGTCGCGCCGCCGCACCGGGCGAGCCGATAGGCTTCGCCTCCCCGCCGGCCGCCTTTGGCGCCCGTCGGGGCCCCATTGCGCTCGCGGGTGAACTCGACGCCGAGCTCTTCGAGCCAGTGGATCGCGGACGGCGCCTCCTCGGTGAGCACCTCCACGAGGGCCTGGTTCGCCGTCTCGTGCGACGAACGCCAGACGTCTTCGGCGTGGATCTCGGGCGAGTCGTCCTCTCCGAAGGCCGCCTGGATGCCGCCCTGCGCCTTCGCCGAGTTGCACGACTGGAGCGAGCCCTTCGTCGCGAGTCCGACGCGCGCCCCGGCCCGCTCCGCCGAGACTCCGGCCGCGAGCCCGGACGCGCCGCTCCCGACCACGAGCACGTCGAAACGCAACCCCTCGGCCACGGCCTGACTATACCAGTGTCTGCCTAATGATCGACATAAGAGAACGTTATTCAACTGCGCCAGCCGGATAGCATCGACGCCGACCGTGCTGGACGAGATCCTTCTCGGCGACTGCCTCGAGCTGATGCCGCGCTTTCCGGACGGCGTGTTCCAGCTCGCGTATCTCGATCCGCCGTTCAACACCGGCAAGGAGCAGCGCCGCCGGACGCTGGCGACACGCGCGGACGCCGGCGGCGACCGGACGGGCTTCAACGGCCGGCGCTACAAGAGCCGTCTGTTGCAGGAATCGTCGTTCCGCGACGAGTTCGACGACTACCTCGGTTTCCTCGAGCCTCGCCTTCGCGAGGTCCGCCGTCTGCTCGCCGAGACCGGAACGCTGTACTTTCACATCGACTACCGGGAGGCGCACTACTGCAAGCTCCTCCTCGACGAGCTCTTCGGCCGTGACTGCTTCCTGAACGAGATCGTCTGGGTCTACGACTACGGCGCCCGTCCCAGGCGCCGCTGGCCCCCCAAGCACGACACGATCCTCGTCTACGTCAGGGACATCCGCCGCTATCACTTCGACGACGCGGCGGTCGACCGCGAGCCGTACATGGCACCGGGGCTCGTCACCGCGGAGAAGGCGGCGCGCGGGAAGCGTGCGACCGACAGCTGGTGGCACACGATCGTCTCGCCGACGGGCCGCGAGAAGACGGGCTACCCGACGCAGAAGCCGGAAGGGATCGTGCGGCGCATGGTGCAGGCGTCGACCCGCCCGGGCGACTGGTGTCTCGACCCGTTTTGCGGCAGCGGGACGCTCGGCGCCGTCGCCGCGAAGCTCGGCCGTGGCTACGTCCTGATGGACGTGAATCCCGAGGCGATACGCGTCGCCGATGAGCGCCTCAGCGCCCTGGCCGCCTAGCCGCTCTCGCTGTCTCGACGTACTCGGCCGAGACGCGCTGTGGCACACACATCGCCCACGCGTCGAGCACGAGTTCCTGCATCTCCTCGACGTCGATGGCGGCCAGCCGAACGACCATCCAGGCGTAGCGGAGGTCCGATGGAGGCGGCAGCATGAACTTCTCCGGGTACGAGTCGACGAACGACTGCCGCCACTCGCGCGGGAAGCCGAAGCCCATCAGTGTCTCGTCGCGGGAGAGCGCGAGGTAGACGATGCGGCCGACGCGGAATTTCACCCGCCCACGCACCAACGCCTCGGTCGTGCGCGGCAGCGTGAGCGCAAATGACCGGATGTCCTCGAGGCTGACCACCTCGACTCAGGCTAGTCGCGACTACGTCACGGACACCGGCGGCGCCTCGGGGATCGGCTCCGGTTCGGTCTCGACGGCGATCCGCGGCAGCCACTCGAGCCAGCTCGGCAGGTACCAGTTCCAGCGACCGAGCAGCTTCATGCTCGCCGGTAACAGCACCGCACGGACGATCGTCGCGTCGATGAGGACGGCCACGGCCAGACCGACGCCGAACTGCTTCAGCATGTCGAATGAGAGCGTCGCGAACACCGAGAAGACGAGCGCCATGACGAGCGCGGCGCTCGTCACTACCCCGGCGGTGATCTTGATGCCGTGTTCGATGGCGTCGTCCGTCGACAGGCCGTGATCGAAGCCCTCGCGGATCCGGCTGATGATGAAGACGTG
>Ga0075425_100002604_pt1 | contig 18106 bp, 26 predicted proteins | sample SoiMethybrSBSTD4_FD_75300 | JGI IMG/M metagenome (GOLD analysis project Ga0075425, IMG submission 75300) | Bulk soil microbial communities from a Populus tree surrounding site in Tennessee, USA - Soil MetaG P. TD hybrid SBSTD4 | ecosystem: Environmental > Terrestrial > Soil > Tree plantation... | reverse complement strand
CTATGCGCAGGCGATTACTCAGCATTTTACGCAGCTGGGTTGTATAGTGGATACCTTGTATTTATTACATCAACATCTTGATATGCATGCCATATCATCTATGATTTTATCCGCTGATATTATTTATGTTGGTGGCGGCAATACGCTCAAGATGATGAATCTATGGCGCCGCTTAGGTATTGATAGATTACTTGCACACGCACGTGAAAATGGCGCAGTGTTGTGCGGCGTGAGTGCCGGTTCTATCTGTTGGTTCAACTATGGCAACTCCGATTCGCGTAAAGATAAAAACCCGGATGCTGATTATATTAAAGTGACCGGTCTTGGCTTTATTAATGCGCTCCATTGTCCGCATTATGATACCGAACGTGCACGCCAAGAATCATTAAAACGTATGATGCGCAAAGTGCCAGGTCAGGTTGCTATCGCACTTGATGATTGTGCGGCACTACAAATTGTGGATGATACGTATCGTATTCTTGCGGCACAAGAACATGCCAATGGATATAGAATATATTGGCATAAGGGGAAGTTCTATCATGAAGTTATTGAAAAAAAACAAAAATTTACATTGCTTGATCAGCTGTTAATAAAATAGGATTTTTATGAAAAACAAAATTTAGTTATTTAAAAGTTTCACATTAGTGCAGTCTGGTAAAAAAATTAGGGAATATATGAGCAAAATAGTTATTTTGAGCTTTTTATTGTGCAGTTATCTTCCCCTTTTTGCAATGCAAAAAATCAAAAAGGTTTTTGTAAGATTTATAGAGGATAAGGATAAAAAAGAAAAGCGGGAAGGAAAAATGTTTGATGCTATACAGGCGTTTGGTATTGATGCGGCAAAATTTCTATTAAATGAAGAAAATTCCATATATAACAGCGCTCAGCAACTTACTCAATATAAGGATTGTGAAGATTATAAAGAAGGATTAGAAACGGTAGAGCGTGCAATTGCAGGTCTTCCTCAGTGGGCGAAAGATAAAATTGAAAAGCATGAAGAAAAAAGAACAAAAATAGAATATAAATTGTTTGGGAGTATAAGCATAGTAATTGGCTTGGCATATACCGGATATTCTTATGGCAATGGGATTTCATTAGTAAAGAGTATTTGTTATCTAGGAGCTGTTGGGATAGGTATTTATGTAAAAAAACTCATATCTACATATTCATTTAGAAAAATAAAAATAAATCAATATAAAGAAGGGTTGAAAGAGATGAGAGAAAGGCAATCTCAAATGGGTTCTATATTGGAAAACCTATTGAAAAAATAAATAGAGAATCAATGAAAAAAATTGTGAGTTTAGTAGTTCCGTTCCTTTGTGTCGGTGCACTACATGCAATGGATAAGCAGGCAAAACGACAATATGAAACGTTGGACGAAAAATTTAAAAAAGGGTTACGAAAATTTTTCGATAAAGGTGAATTATTAACTGATTTTGAGAGATTGGCGGAAGATAATTATGGGAAAGTTAATGATCCTATTGCAGTGATTAAAGAAAAATTAACTAACTATGAGAAACAGTACGGACCTGATGAGAAATTAAAAGAAGAAGTCCTAAATTTTCCTGAAAAATTTCAAGATGAGTTAGAATACGCACAAAATACGCGAATAATAACGGCTGGATTGGGTGTTGTATGCGCCGTAGTTGCAGGTACATCAGTGTGGTTGGGTTTTTCTCAGTATACAAAGGGACAAACACTGATAGGTACCTGTTTTAAGAGAGGCGGTTGTACTGTAATAGGGGTGCTTAGTTCCTTATGGACGCTTGTAGCGAGTGATCAGATTTTTTATGGTGTTGCACGCGCTCAGAATCGGGTAAATCGTTACGCAAAATACCAAAATCAAGTTGCAACATTATTTGAATAAGCAAATTATGATAAGAAATCATTCGCCACCAATGGTAAAAAAGAATACAATTTTTTATTTCCTGTTGGGTATAGCTAATGTCTTGTCTGCTATGGATCCCGTAGAGCTTCGTGCTTCAATCTATCGAAGCTATCTTAAGTTGTATGCCAGTATAAAAAATTCAGCATCTCATGAAACCATTAAGAATAATGCGCATGCATTTAAGGAATTTAAAGAAAACCCTTACTTTCAAGAATACGTTCAATTATTAAAGAAAAAAACAAATGAAGACTATTGCCAACAGATAGTAGAAATAAGAGATTTAAGAAGTGAACAATTAAACTATGTTGCGATTGGCGTAGCTACTTCTTTAATAACATTTGGTTTTTTATACAAAAGTTTTCAATCACGCCATACGATTATGAAGTATGCATCGGGAGTGGGGGTATATCTAGTAGTGCGCATCGGATATAATATTGAGCAGAATGCACAAAAAATTGAAAGTCTTGAAAGAGCCGTATATTCAGATAAAAAGAAATTGATAGACGAACTGTTCGAATATTTAGAAAAGAATGATCTTGATTAAGGAAGTTGTGAAAATAAAAATCTTATATAGTTTAGCGTTTTTTTTTATGAATCATTCCCTCTATACCATGCAGGGGCTTAATCTTTTTGATGTGAGTTATAACCGGTTTATTGATGGTATAGATGAGTTTTTATCAAATAAAATAAGTTATAATCAATGTGTCGACTATGCGCAAGAGCTTAAGAAATATGAAAAAGAGACTGCTTATGAAAGCAAAGTTTTTTTTATTAGAAAATATGTTAATGATTTACCTGAATCGTATCAGAAATCTATCCAATTAAAAGAATTTGAAATACTGCTCAATAAATTGGCTGCTGGGTGCGTGATCTCTACTGTGCTGCTCATTCTGGCAGCAGAATATCTAGATCCGAATGATACTCTATCTGCAGGTGCTGTGGCAATTATTTTTCCTGGATATAATTATTTTGCCAAACGACAAGAAATTAATGGGATTGATGCGCATTTAAAAAAATACCAAATGTCTAAAAGTCTGCTTGATAAGTTAATTCAAGATTTAGAAGGGCGAAAAGTAAGCTCAGACATATAAGAGCATTATAATTTTTCAGCAAACAATAGTGTTTGTTTTTTTTCAATTCCCCATTTGTAACCACCTAATGCACCATTGGTGCGCACTACTCGATGACACGGAATAAAATACGCAATTTGGTTATGTGCAAGAGCATTTGCTACCGCACGCCACGCGTTGGGTTTGCCGATTTGTTGTGCTATTTCTTGGTAGGTAACCGTCTTGCCGGCAGGTATTTGTAATGCTGCGTTCCATACGCTGATCTGAAATGGTGTGCCGCGCAGGAGTAATTGCGTTGGCAATGTGCTGAGTACGTGTGATGGTTTTTCTTCACAAAATGCTGCGTGGTAAATACCTTTAGCCGTATGAGATAGTCTTAGTATGCCAGCAGTTGTTTGGTAGTAACTACGCTCAGTTGATGTTGTTGTAAGATAATCATCAAAATCTTTGCGCGAGAATTGTTTGATTTTAAAGTTCATGATAATCACCTGGCATTAGTTGTTATTCATAGTATTTTTAGTTTTGATTGAATTTCTAAAATGTCAAAAAAGGATCATCTATGTTTAAAACAAATCGCAAAGCCGGATATCCCATTCATGAAATGATTTTAAATCGGTGGTCGCCGCGCGCATTTTCATCAGAGCCGGTATCTGATACTGAACTGATGACGATATTTGAAGCAGCGCGTTGGGCACAGTCATCATTCAACAATCAACCATGGCGTTTTTTATATGCGCGTACTGGATCTGCAAATTGGCAGCAATTTTTTAATCTTTTAGAGCCGGGTAATCAGGTATGGACGAGTAAAGCACAACTGCTCGTGGTAGTTCTTTCTAAAAAAACATTTGATTATGATGGCAGACCAAGTATTACGCATACCTTTGATACCGGCGCTGCAGCACAAAATATGGCATTGCAAGGAACGTATATGAATATCGTAGTGCATGGTATGGAAGGGTTTGACTATGAACGTGCAAAAACAGCATTAAAAATTCCGGATGACTATCAAGTTGAAGCGATGTTTGCTATTGGCAAATTAGGCAACAAACAGGATTTACCACCAAAACTACAAGAGCGAGAAAAACCATCAGATCGAAAAAGTTTGCCAGAAATAGTATTTGAAGGTGCATTCCCCGCATCAACAAAAGAGCGTAGTACAAATACTTAAAAATGTTACACTACCTGCAAGTTGTTTTTTTATTAAAGGAAGTTATGAATTACAAAATGTTAGCAATCGGGAGTTTATTGTCAGTAGCACACAACAATGCAAAACCTTTAACAACCACACGCACGCCTGCGTATCCTATCTGTCCGGTATTTGCGCATCGTTGGGCGCCCCGTTCTTTCTCATCAGCATCGATTAATCAAAAAGAATTAAATTACCTCTTTGAAGCAGCACGCTGGGCACCATCATCATATAACAACCAGCCATGGCGATTCTTATATGCACGTCCTGATATGTTTATATGGCCAACGTTTGTCGATTTAATGGTTCCGGCAAATCAAGTATGGGCAAGCAAAGCGCAAGTGCTCGTGGTTGTTCTTTCTAAAAAAACATTTGATCATGATGGCTCATTTGATCGCACGCATGTATTTAGCACCGGAGCTGCCGTAGAGAATATGGCATTGCAAGGTGCATGCATGGGTATTGTGGTACATGGCATGGCCGGTTTTGATTATGATAAAGCGCGTACGCAGCTTAATATTCCGGATGAATATGAAGTAGTTGCGATGCTTGCTATCGGTAAAATCGGTAATAAAGAAAATCTTCCTGAACATCTACAAGCGTGGGAAAATCCATCAGATCGTAAACCAATTGATGAAATTGCCTGGTCCGGTTTGTTTACTAATTAAGGTAACCATGAAATTACTCTGTGCGATGCTGCTTTTTCCATTTTTTATGTCATTGGCGATGGAAGTAAATAAAGTTACTAAGATTGTTACAGAAAAAACAGAGACATACCAGCTATATCTATCACCGCCAACGGATATAACAATAGAGGCAATCTATTTTTTGGATGGGCCTTGTAAAGGTGAAAAACGCTGCTATAAAATAGAAGAAATAGGTAATGTTGCTAATGAAAAAGAAATAGATAATTCTATGTTTGATACATTAAAAGATCTCTATAAAAGACAACAACAAGCTGAGAAAAAATAAATATGAAATATCTAATATTTATTGCATTGAGTGTGGGCTCATTGCATGCAATGGACTTGGAAAAAGATCAATTAAAAAACGCTTCTATTACAAAAAGCACTACTAACAACAGTGAAACATATTTTGCGCAAATAACGAATAGCGATAAAAATGTTGTAGAATATACCGGAACACAATTTTTCCAAGAAAATAAAAAAGGATCAAAAATAACTTGTACATGTACCAAAATTGGTAAATTTGGCAGTGAAATTACTAATGAACTAAATGCAGAATGGTTTAATCTACTAAAATCTTTACATGAACAACAAAATAATAAAAAGAATTGATATGAGCGTTCGATTTTTACTGATCTTATCTGGGTTACCTGGAGTAATGTATGGGATGAAGTACTTTACTGAAAAAGATGTATTGAAGAAGGAATGCGATAAATATACACGATATATAGTTGGTAAGAATCAGGAACGCATAGAAATTACTCAATGGAATACTGCAGACCCAGATCCGAGTACACCCCTCATTGTAGGTTATAAATTATCTAAGGGTACATCATATAAGTTAACTGCTGATTCAGTAGCAAATTGGTTCAATATACTAAAAAAATTGAGTGAGCAACAAAACAGAAAATGAGATATATAAACTATTTATTACTGGTAATCAGTTTTTTATCTTTGCACGCAATGCAAAAACAAATTGACATTACGGATATAGAAGAGGTGGGTGAGTTTGCTAATAAATCCGGATATTGGTTAAAACTTCATACTAACGAACTCATAAGTGCTTATAAAGCAGAAGGTCAAATAATCTGTACTAAAGCGTATGAAGCAACAATTTCCGGAATGGTGGTATAACTTATTAGCGAATTTACACAAAAGAAAACAAGTCGAACAAAATATAGAATCAATTACCGAAAAATTTAGATCATTATGAAGATTTTTTTTAGCAGCCTAATGATGCTGGGCATGTCAGCAGTTAATGCCATGGAATTTACGGTTAAATCGGTGTGTCCAATGGATTTAAAATTTTCAGAAGGTTATTCGGCAATATTGCAAAATGGCAAAAGCATAGAAATAGTGCGTTGTAATTGCGGACCCATGTTTGGGATAACCAGGCTTTTGGTAATAGATACTCATCTAGTTGTAAAAAATACTGACAAATTTGGCGATAAATCAGCGTATGCATGGTTTAAACACTTAAAAGGTATACATGAGCAGCAACATGGCAAGAATTAATCTGAAACCGATATGGATGAGTATTTTGGGCGTGAGCGCATTGCATGCGATGGACCTCAAAACAGAACAATCAACAAAACAAATAGACAACGTTGTCAAACTAGAGGATGGTACTGGATATCAGGGAACATTAAAAGGTGGTGATCAAGTAATTGCAAAACAAGAGTCAGGCGAAATTAATTGTACATATATACCTAAAGGCTCTAATACTCATGTTAAAAACTTCCCGGTAATATGGTTTGATGTTTTAAAATCAGAATATGAAAAACGTAATAAAGAATGTTGATATGAAATTAATATGGCTTATTGCATTGAGCATCGGAATGTTGCGTGCAATTGAAATAATAGATATTAATAAATATGGAAAAAACCTTTTTGTTGCATCATTAGAAAATGGTGTATCAATATGGGTATCAAAAAATAAAAAAGGCGAAATTAACTCTGTCATATTCCAACATTACGGGAATAAGATCAAAAAAAGAAAAGCTGTTGAATGGTATATGGATTTAAAAAATGAATATGCCAAAAGACGCAGCCAGAATATCGAGAAAAAAAACTAGAGCAAGCACATAAAGTGCTTAAAGATATATCGAATTGGTTAATAATATGAAATGTATAATGCTTATTGTGCTCAGTAGTAGTTTGTCGCTCAATGCGATGCAAAAGATGCCTGATGACATTGTAGAAGCGTCGCTTGTTATGGCATCGTGGCTGACTAATACTCCCTATTCGACCGAAATTATGGGCAAAGTTTCTAGAATAATAGGTGAAAAAACAGAAACATATCTAGTAGATGTTTCACCTGAAGTGGAAATAATAGCTATCTATTGTTTAGAAGGTCCGCAAAAGGGTGAAAAAACGTGTACAAAATATATTTCAAAATGTCCATTTGAAATGGACGATTCTAATTTTGATAAGGTAAAAAGCTTGTGGGAGCAACAACAAAAAGCAAATGATAAAAAATAAGTTATACCTTAAATGCATCTTTGGTAATGGTGTTGGCAGCGTTTTGTGAACTCGTTTTGGCATCTTTAAAATTAAATGGAATGACATATCGTTTTGGACTACCCAAAACTTGTAGCTCAATAGTGAGCGCGCCAATTGAACCGGTTATTAATTCACTAAAGCGTCCCGTGTAACTTACCTTGGTAAGAACCAATGCATTAATAATATTATTTGCAATAAATGCACTTCCGGTATAGGTGATGTTGCCAATTGTTTTAAGAATATTAGTTACCATAGGTTTAAGTTGATCCTCAATTGCTGCAGCACCGGTCGTCAGTGACTTAGTGGTGATAGAACCAGCAGCGGAAGCGCCCTTTGTAATAAGAGCCTGCGTCGCATCACGTGCTGCTTGTGCTAAATGCAGTTGGGTGATTTTGGTTGCGCGCACTGTTTCCCAGTCAGCAATATTAGTGCCTAACATAACATTATTGAGACTGAGCGGATTGCTTGCTATCTGTGCTTTTGCTTGAGTGATGCGTTGTTCAAGCATGCTGATCTGTGTTTGCAGCGCTGGAATACTTTGATTAAGTCCATTTAATTTTTGTAATAAACTATTTTGTGCACTTGCAATGTCAGCTGCTGTCTGTTTTTGTTGTTGGATCAGTGCATTGCGTGCATCTTGCAAATGTTGACTTGCTTCTTGTGCAATTTGATTGAGCGAAACTTGTACCTGTTTAAGATTTATATCAATAGCATTTTGAAGCATCAATGGTAGTTCGTTTTTGAATTCTATGGTAGTTACAAAATCAAGATTATCCAAAGAGCCAACTGATTTGGCATCAATGGTGGCTGAAAAAACATTAAATAATTTAGCAGTTGTATAGAAGGTGATGCCATTTAACGGAGAGATGTTAATATTGGTTTGAGAATTGAATACATTGGTTAAGGTTGCTTGTCCCTGTATTACCAATTCTTGTTTTGCAAGGGTTGCAGACATACTAACCAATGCACCATCATCAGGCGTGCCGTATACCCCATCAGGACCAGGACCGGTAATCAGTAAAGGACCTAACTTAAGTTCAGAGAAATAACCTTGTGCGTAAATACCATCGTATCCGAAATTTAATCCCATCGAGATTTTTTGTTTAAACAGCTCTGCCGTCCCTTGTGCGGTAAAACCACGGTAATAGGTTTTATTATAAATCGTCATGGTTGCCGGTGCGATTTTAAAGAGTAAGTCACTGAGTGCAATAGGAGGGACATTATCGTGTACTTTTTTCATAAGGTCTGTTTTAGTGGCACTCGATTTTTGTGCAAGATCTAAGGTGAAGTTAAGCAAATCTTGCAAGCTTATGGTTCCTTCAAAATCACCAATAAGTACCATCTTGCTATTATCTTGCGCGTCATATACTGCTGCCATACGCACAATTTTATTAGTTAATACAAACGTAGCAGAAAAACCGAGCTTGCTTGGTATACCAGTGGTAAAAAAAGTTTTAGGTTCTATGCCAACAATGAGCGTTGGATTACACAAGCGCAATCCGGGCAAAATGTTAAATGGGTTATTCCAGCATCCATTCAGATTACCGTTAAATACTATTGATGATGATTCCAAACCAGCCGATAAACGACCGGCAAGTTCTTCATGTGGTTCAGGCTCAAACGTTGCTTCAGCACTTAGTTCAACTAATGGTTCACCTGTAATTGCAACATCAAATGCCAATTCTTTTACCGGAGAATTTTTAAATTCAACGGAGGGCATACGCGCAACTAATGAAATATCATTGGTATTGTGTGATAAAACGCCGGTTACGGTAATCGATTTGGTATTAGTTACTTCTCCTAATGCAGCCAACGTAGATTCTTTGGTTACATCAAGTTGTGCAATGAGCGTTATGCCCGGTTTAATGAGCGTGTTTGAAGTAGGGTCGGTATATGCGCTGGTAGTAATATAAATGATCCCTTTGTTGAAAATAATTTCATCGGCAACCGATTTTTTTAAACTTGGTATAAGTTGAGAAAAAGCGACTGGCTTATTAATAAAACAGGTGGCAATCGCATGAATACCTTCTGGTACTTTTTCTATTACCAAGTTGGCATCGAGTGGTAATCCAAAAATTTGAGCAGTTCCTGATATGGTGAGTGCAATAGAATCTTGCGTATATTTAAGTTGGACCTGTTTTGCTTGTAAACTCAGCTCTTTTATGTTTGCAAATGGGGTAAATATAAAAGGAGTAGGAAAGGTGCCATCCAGTTCAAATTGTTGTGGTTTAGCAACAAGGCTGATGAGTACTGAGCCACCATCAAGTTCAGTTACTCTGGTCAATAAGGTAAAACTTAAACCATCCTGTTGGGCAAAGATAAGTTGACCACTTTCAAAGGCAAAAGTAAGTTCCGGTGTTTGAATAAATGGTTGCTTATCAAAGGTTAAATTAAAATTAATAGTCGGAATGGTAACTTGCTGACCTTTTGTGTCAGGAACCATAATTTTGGCAAATAGAGTTGCCTTTTCTTTAAATAATTCGACCGGTGCAGAGATAGAGAGAATATTATCATCCGTAAGGATAATGGTACCGGTACTTATTTTAAACGGCCCAACGGTCAGATCCTTATTTTGTGCCAGTGTACCTTTAAAATAACTTTTCTGTGTTTCTGAATCAGTGCTTATGTATAACGTAAATGGTCCTAATAGCGGAAGATTTATGGTTACAAATGGAAAATCAAATGCGCTTGATTTGGTTGTTGCTGGAGTTTGAGCATACATACATGCGCTGGTAAGCAATAATGGGATAACTTTTCTTATTATTTTATGCATGGAATATCCAATTATCATTTGTGTTGGGATTACCATAGTCCGTGGGAAGACAATAAATCAATAAAATTAGGTAACCAACCGTTGACTTTTCTAATAGGAAATAAATAGGATAAAACTAGGGTCGTGAATAATGTTAATGGTAGGGAATATGAAGAAAAAATTTTTAGCAGTATCTACTGCTGTTTTGTTCATGAAGGCTCCCCTGAGTGCGCAAGAAACGAATATAGTGAATGCGCAAGAAGTGAATATTGCGGCTTTAATTCAAGAAGCAAAAAATGTAGCATCTCGCTTAGAGTCACCAGCCGACCTCTTTAATATTGGTGAACAGGTGATGCGCGAAATACCTAACACGCTATTAGCATATATTCCTTCCACCGTCATGACCGGTAAAGTTTCAAGTGATATTCAAGATGCGGTGAGAAAAACTTTTGGCATAGAATTAACTGCTGCTGAAACAAATGATTTGCAACGAGGTACTATTCCTACGCGGGTGCGTGTTGCTATCCAAACAAGAATTCCGGTTATGCTGCGTACTATTCAATCAATCGAAAGATATCTGAAAAATTTTGGTATGGGGATAGAAGTACTTTCTATGATTATTATTCCTACGGTACATCCGTATTTAAATAAAGATTTACAGAAGGCAGTTGCACAGTCGATAGAATTTGCGCGCGATAATGAAGCAGCATTGCAAGAGATAGCGATTAAATTGTTGGCCTATACCGGTATGCTCAAAGATGGACTTACGCGATTACAAAATAGTGGTGACATACAATTTAAAAATAAGTTAGTTGAAGCGGTAACTACTATTCAGAATCAAGCTATTCCATTATTTAATACTATCATTAAGCCATTTATAATGCAGAATCAAGGACAGGTATTTAATCGATTACTATTATTCAAGGGTGTCCGTTTTAGCAATGCAGATGCTCAAAGAATAAAGAATGCAGTACGCACCGTTGCTCAGCAGTTAAGCTAGAGCATGGTACTTGTTCTATGCCACAAACGAGAGGAAGTAATGAAGTTTACACGACTATTAATTATCTATGTCATACCGTTGTCAGCGGCAGTTGGTCCTATAGAAAAGGCGACGCATGATTTTACTGATGCCAAAAATGCTATCCTAAGAGGATCAGGAAACATTACCGAAAATCTATTGGACATGATAAGTACGTTACAACGCCAGCAAAAAGAAGCTGATGCGCAAAAAAGTGACTTTCTCGACAAACAAAAATTGGTTGATGCAAGCACCAAAGCATTAATTAATGCAAAGAATTCGCAAAATAAATCATTGCCTCAAGAAGCGCAAGCAATTGTGCAGAGTTTTTATTCAAGCGCAATCGATTTAATGACGCAAATGAATACGATGGTAACTAAAGGGGTGAATAATACGCAGAATGTGCAGATATTAGTTCCTGATATTATCGCTAAAATCAAGAATGCAATCCCTGATATTGATAAATACGTATCACTGATACGAGATAGCATGAATCAAGCAGCAACCGTGTTAAAACCACAGCTTGATGCTGAAATAGCGGGTAAAATAGCTACTCAACAAGCAAAAAAAGCTGCCCAAACTACACCGGCTGCTACGCCAACTACACCAGCTACGCCAGCTACTCCGGTAGCTCAGCCAACAACGCAAGCAGCACAACAAGTGACAACGCAATCGGCAAAGATAGAGAAAGGTCTTCAAGCTTTTGGAAAAATCTTAGGGATAGGTGGAGGGAAATAATGCGTATTTATACATTTATTGCCTGTTTATGCTCATTTGGAATCTATCAATTATATGCACTAACGCCAGATCAGATTAAAGCAATTGATGATGAAGTGCAAAAAATACAACAGACTATTGATACCGCTAACCAACTTAAAACCGGTTTATCAACCGTCCTACAAAATACAAGAAATCAAGCAGGGCAAATACCAATTTATTCCCGAGCAAAAGATATAAACAAAAAAGGTTATGCTACCACAATGCAAACAATTAAAGATCAACAAGATAAGTTATTGAATGCGGTAAAAAATACCCCCGGTTTGCCTTCTTCTATACCTGATTCAGTAAAAAATGTTGAATCCACCTATAATACCTTTATGACTAAGGTGGATGATTTATTCGATTCCATAGGAAGACTTTGGGAATCTGGGACAAAAAATGCAGCTACGATAAAAGATGATCTTAATACGGTGGTAAGTACAACATTGCCCGCGATTATCCAAAAAGGTAATGATGCTATAGCAAAACTTGAAGATATTAAGCAAAAGGCAGCTTCTCAGCCTGCTCAGCCAACTAAGTAGAGTTCAAGGATATCGTTAAGGATAGTTAGTTCTTTTCCCGGTAGTCATCAATCATTGACTTATCTAATAGAAATTAAATAAGCTGAAGTAGGAGTGGTAAAGGGTTTATTATTGGGGGAGATATGAAAAGTAATATTTTAGCAGTTTTTACTGCGTGTTTGTTTCTACAAAGCGCTATTCATGCGCAAAATATTAATATTGCCGCATTAATTCAACAAGCAAAAGATATAGCTGCTCGCACGACTTCACCTGCTGATGTTATTACGGTTGGTCAAGACGTAATGCGCAGGGTTCCAGATTCATTAATAGCATATATTCCTTCCGCAGTAATAAATGGTACGGTAGCTGCAGATATTCAAGATAGAGCACGAAGACAGCTTGGTATTGAATTGACCGCTGCAGAAATTAGTGATCTTCAACGGGGTGTTATTCCTGTACGTATTCGTACTGCTATCCAAGCAAGAATTCCAAATATGATACAAGCAATTCAAGCAGTTGAATTACATTTAAAAAATATTTCTACCGCATTATATTTGCTTAATAATATTATCGTTCCTACTGCACAACAGTATTTAACTAAAGATTTACAAATGGCAGTGACACAAGCAATGCAATTTGCAAGCAGCAATGAAGCAGCAATACAAGCAATTGCAACGAGCTTATTAAGTTATACCGGTATGCTCAAAAATGCGCTTAATGCATTACCAACACTCTCAGATGCTCAATTTAAGACTAAGCTTGTTGAAGTAATATCGAATGTTCAAAATCAAGCTATTCCATTATTCAATAACGTAATTAAGCCATTTATAGTTCAGAACCAAGCACAACTCTATAATAAGTTAATGATGTTTAAAGGGATTACGTTTAGTCAAGCAGATGCACAAAAAGTGATGAGTGCTTTACAGTCTCTTGCACAAGGAATGTAAGATAGCTTCAAAAATAATGTAATGGGGTAGCAGTACTACCCCATTATTATTACCAAGAAGGAACTATGAAGCTGGTAATACGGTTAGTAATAATAACAGCCATGTTTGTCTCAACACCGTCAGCACGCGCGGTAACAGGACCTCTTACACAAGCGGCAGGCGAATTACAAAGCACTCAATATCTTATTAATGGACAAATAAATTATATTCGCAATGCATTAACGCAGCTTATTGCTACCTTAGAAAAACAACAAAAAGATGCTGATACTCAAAGAACTGATTTGTTGCAAAAACAACAATTGATAGCGACAAGCAATACGTCGTTAACTGCTGCTAATAAACAGACAAATCAAAATAAATTACTTCCTAAAGATGTAAAAGATCCGCTCAACCAAATGTTTGATAGTTCAGCAGCGCTTCTTGACGAAATGGGTGTCGTAATAGCAAAAGGGATAAAAACAACGCGCGATATAGATGTATTGGTTCCAGATGTTGTTACCAAAATAAAAAAGGTTGTTCAGGATATAGATACCTATTCTCAAATAGTTAAAAATGCCATGGATTCAGCATCAAGAATAGTTAACCCACTAGCGCAGGCTGAAAGTAATGCTATTAACGCGGGACAAGCGGTACAACAAGGGACACAACAGGCTGCTCAGACAATTGTTCATACTGCAGAGCAGACGGGACAAGCAATTAAGCAAGCGGGCGAACAAACTGGTCAGGCAATTGTTCGTACGTCAGAACAAGCAGGACAAACAATCAAACAAGGTGGCGAACAAGCAGGTCAGGGAATTGTTCATGCGGCAGAAGCAGTAGGGCAAGGCCTTAAAGATTTTGGAAAGCTCTTAGGTTTATAGGGTGAGGAGATAAGCGATGCATATCAGTAAAGCTATAGCCTATGTGTGTATAGTAAGTGGTATGTTAGGAATGTATCAGCTGCATGCAGTAACCGCGCAAGATCTGATTAGAAATATCGATGATGGTGAACAGAATATTAAAAAAAATAATGCTGATATGGAGAATCTTAAAACAACCCTAACGCAGAGCTTGCAATCAATTAATGAGCAACTAGCACAGCTGCAATCATACATTGCGTTAAAAGACAAATATAAAGGTGGTATTAATTCGATAAAAACCTCTATTAAAACAGAGCAAGATAAAATATTTGCGGCTATACAAAATGTGCCAACCCTGCCGACGACCGTTGCCGCCGTGCTCAGGCCTATTGTTGATAATTACCAGGCTGCTATGAAAGATATTGATGCTATGTTTACCTCTATAGGAAACCTGTTAGATACTGCCAATAAAAATATGAGCTCCATTAAAGAAGGTATTTCTAAAAGCGTTAATACAACACTGCCAACTATCATTCAAAAAGGTAATGAAACCATAGCAAAACTTGAAGCCCTCAAAGAACGAGCACCGGCGATAGCCGCTTACGTAACCGGGGTAACGGAGCAGATTTCTCATTAGATTGAGGTAGTTCTTGGGCAGAGGCTTTACAAAAGTAGCTTTTTAAAGCATAATAGGCCGTATGTTTGTTGCAAATATAGACTCTGAGGCCTGTTATGAAAAAAGGTATTCATCCTGAAACTCACGATGTTACGCTTACCTGCACCTGTGGTGCTACCTACCAAATCAGTACTACGGTTGGTGATTTAACTTCTACGACACTCTGTTCTGCATGTCATCCCTTTTTTAGTGGGGAACAAAAGTTTGTTGATACTGCTGGTCGTATTGAACGTTTCCAAGAACGTTATAAAAAATATAACAATAAATAGCTAAAGGCGATTATGCCGGTACTGACTGATATTGCGTGGGATACCGTGCAGGCACGTTATGAAGAACTTAACCAAGTTTTATCTAATCCTGCCCTCGATACGCAAAAACGTCAGCAACTTCAAAAAGAGCAGGCCCATTTAGGTCAGCTCTTAGATCATTATAAGATCCTTAAATCCCTTACCGACCGTTCTCTTTCTAACGAGCAAGATGCCCTTAAAGAACAAGATTCTGATCTGAAAAAACTGTTTCAATTGGAGCAAGAAGAACTCCTTTCTCAGATAAAAGAGGCTGAACTCCAGCTGGAAAATATACTCTATCCTCCTGATCCACTTGATAATCGTCCCGTTTTTCTTGAAATACGGGCAGGTGCTGGTGGTCAAGAGGCTGCTTTATTTGTAGCTGATCTTTTAAAAATGTATACCAACTATGCCCTTTCCCAAGGCTGGCGCGTATCGCTTATTAGTGAAAGTTCCACTGACTTAAAGGGATACCGCGAAGTAGTTATTTATATCCAGGGGGATCATGTATACGGTCATTTAAAATATGAATCCGGAGTACACAGGGTACAACGAGTGCCGGCAACTGAAACTGCGGGCCGTATTCATACTTCAACTGCCACGGTGGCCGTGCTGCCAGAAGCTGATGAAGTTGATGTGGTTATAGCTCCTGCCGATTTGCGTATTGATGTATTTCGTTCAGGGGGGGCGGGTGGCCAGCATGTAAATACTACCGATTCTGCCGTGCGTATCACCCATCTGCCAACCGGATTGGTCGTTTCTTGTCAGGATGAACGTTCTCAGCACAAAAACAAAGCAAAAGCAATGAAGATGTTGCAATCGCGCCTGCTTGCACGGCGTCGTGAACAGGAAGAAGAAGCGCGCAGCAAACAACGCAAAGAACAAATTGGAACCGGTATGCGTGCAGAAAAAGTGCGCACCTATAATTATCCTCAAAATAGAATTACTGATCATCAAGTTGATCTGACGGTTAAAAATCTAGATATGGTTATGGAAGGTCAACTTGATGATATTATTCAAGCACTCATTCGCTTTGATCACGAAACACGTAAAAAACAAGTCTTTACGCTCCCTTAAATTCCTGTCATTATCCTTATAATTTATTTTCTTCCCTACTTTGATATAAAAAATTTCCTTATGCCGGTCATCCTGAGTGTCCGGCGTAGCTGCAAAGCGAAGACGGATGTATCGAAGGAGGATAATTACAAGGATATGTATGACCTTTTATTCCTATCTTGTTGAATACAATCGTTATTTAAATATTGTTGGTATTGCAGCGGTTATTTTGTTGGCATATGGTTGCTCGGTTAATCGATTGGCAGTTCGTTGGCGTTTAGTTTTTATGGCTCTTTTGATGCAATTTGGTATTGCATTTTTTATGCTGCGTACCTCAATTGGTGTAACAGTAGTTGGCACCATAGCTGATATGGTTTCTTATTTATATCAAGCAGCAGAAGTTGGCTCTCGATTTATTTTTGGCTCATTAGTTGATCAATCAGGACCATGGGGCTTTATTTTTGCCGTAAAAGTATTACCAATTATTATTTTCTTTGGTTCCTTTATGGCGATGTTGTTTTATTTGGGATTAATACAACCAATTGTTCGCATTATGAGTGTTATTATGCAACCATTCTTAGGAACCTCTGGCGCTGAAACATTGTGTGCTATTGCCAACAGTTTCTTAGGACAAACGGAAGCACCCTTATTAATTCGTCATTATTTGCATGACATGACCAACTCTGAAATAGCAGTGGTTATGATTAGTGGCATGGGAACGATTAGTGGTTCAATATTAGTGGTGTTTGCTACCATGGGCGTGCCAACCAATCATTTACTGACCGCGAGTGTGATGGCTATTCCGGCCACCATTTTAATTGCAAAAATTTTATATCCGGAAACAGAAAAACCAAAGACAAGTGCTGGTGTTCAAATATCAGCTATGAGTCAATCGCGTAATGTTTTTGATGCTATTGCCCAAGGAACATTTGATGGACTACAATTGGCATTAAATGTTGGTGCAATGCTCATATCTTTTTTAGCATTAATTGCCATCATCAATGGATTGCTTGGCTGGCTCACCTGGGTTATCAATAGTACGTTGATCTATTGCCATAGCAGTACCGTACTACCGATGCTGAGTTTAAATTTTATTTTTTCTTATATATTTGCGCCATTTGCCTATTTGTTAGGATTTGTTGGCAGAGAAGCACATGTAGCGGCGCAACTGTTGGGTACTAAAGTGACGATTAATGAGTTAGTTGCATATAGCCAAATGGTGACGGCAGGTCTTTCAGAACGCACCATTGCGATTATGACCTATGCATTGTGCGGATTTTCTAATTTTTCCTGTATTGGCATTCAACTGGGAGGTATTGGTGCATTAGTTCCGGAAAAACGTGGCATATTAAGTTCATTTGGCCTGCGTGCGGTGCTTGGCGGTGCACTTGCAAATATACTTTCTGCTATCATCGTGAGTTTATTATTGTAAATTATGCAACAAGCAGCCAATACTAGAATAAGAATTTGATCATTACCTAGTTGAGGGGATGTAATGAAAGCACTATTATTCATACTATCTTTAATGGTTATGCAGCTTGATGCCGGATGTTTAGTTGGCAGTGTTATTAATCATACTACTACCTGTACCGTATATTTGCGTGATAAAATAGGTCTTCCGAAACAGCATCAATCTGATCCTGCACAATCAACACGTTTTGATGAGACGGTGGGAGAATATCTTATATTTATGGTGAGGGAACAACTTGATACGGGTCAAATATGCAAGCAATACGAGATTAAAGTAGATGAATACGAAAAAAATAAGGGCAATATTCGATTGTTACGCAGTAACAGTTGTAGTAAAGATGCAAACTTTGATATTTTTATGGAAGAATTTCCTGAGATATCTATTACTCGTTGCATTATTAATGTTCATGTATTTGATTCTAATGATGTTCGATTAGAGATTGTAGAGA
>Ga0075425_100002603_pt1 | contig 18108 bp, 16 predicted proteins | sample SoiMethybrSBSTD4_FD_75300 | JGI IMG/M metagenome (GOLD analysis project Ga0075425, IMG submission 75300) | Bulk soil microbial communities from a Populus tree surrounding site in Tennessee, USA - Soil MetaG P. TD hybrid SBSTD4 | ecosystem: Environmental > Terrestrial > Soil > Tree plantation... | reverse complement strand
GGGGCAGGGGCTGCGATTCCCGGCATCGGCACGCGCGACAGCACGTTGCTCAGGGTCCTCGCGCTGAGCGACCTGCACGGCCAGCTCGACCCGCGCGTCTGGGACTGGTCGGGTGGACGGCAGGTCGGTGGCGTCGCCGCGCTGAAGCCCTGGATGGATAGCCTTGCCAACGCATGCGGTTGCACGTCGGTCCGACTCGACGCGGGCGATGAGATGCGGGGAACGCTGGTGTCGGACGCGTCATTTGGCCGTGGAGCGATCGATGCCCTCAATGGACTCGGCATCGATGCGGCGGCGATCGGCAATCATGAATTCGACTGGTCGGTCGATACACTGCGGGCGCGCATGCGCGAGGCGAAATATCCGTTCCTCTCGGCCAACATCACCAACAGCGCCGGCACGGCGCGGCCCGACTGGGCGACGCCCTGGAAACTCGTGACCAAGGGCGGCGTGAAGATCGCGGTGATCGGCTTGACGACCATCGAGACGCCGACCAGCACCCTGGCTCGCAACGTCCAGGGGCTCGCGTTCGGCGACGAGGCGCAGGCGGTCAAGCGCTACCTGCCCGAAGCGCGCGCCGCGGCGGACTATGTCGTGGTCGTCGCGCACGCGGGGGCGGTCTGCGACTCGAGTGCGGGCGGCGGCAACATGGCGGCCTGTCATGGCGAGATCATCGACCTCGCGCGCCAGCTCGATTCGGGATCGGTGGATATGATCGTCGCGGGACACACGCATTTGCGCGTGAATACGACGGTCAACGGGATTCCGATCATCGAAGCGCAGTCGAGCGCGCGTTCCATCGGCGTGATCGACGTCGTTCGCAGCGGCGGGCGCCGCACAGTCCGCGCTCAGCTCGTGACGCCCTATGTCGATCAGGTGAGGCCGGATGTCGCGTTGACCGAAGCGATCGGCCGCCAGCGGCAGGCGGTTCGCAACATCACCGAACGCGTCGTTGCGCGTCTCAAAGTGCCGCTCAAGCGCGAAGGCGACGAATACGGCCTCGGGCGTCTCATCGCAGACGCGCAGCGTGCCGCCGGCCGCGCGGACGTGGCGATCATGAACAACGGCGGCATTCGCGCCGATCTTCCCGAGGGCGCGATCAACTACGGCCAGGTGTATGAGGTGCAGCCGTTCGGAAACACGTTGGTGCGCCTGACGGTCAAGGGTTCGGTGTTGCAGGCGGCGTTGGAGCAGTGTGTCGCCGGCCGAGATCATTTGCCCGATTGCCACATCGCGGGGGCAGAGGTCTGGTACGACGCCGGAAAGAATCCGGGCCAACGCATCAGCCGCGTCCGCGTGAACGGCCAGGACCTCGACAAGGGTCGCAATTACACGCTGGTGGTGAATGACTTCATGTCGACGGGCGGATCGGGATTTCGGATGCTGATCGGCGCGCCGCACGAGAATCTCGATGTCGTCGACATCGACGCGCTGACCCGCTACCTCGCTGTCCTGCGCACTCCTGTGGAAGCGCCGAGCGACGTGCGCTTCCACGGATCCGGTCACTGATGCGGGTTTTCGTCAACGACAAGGCAGTCGAAGTCCCGCGCGGCGCGCGCGTGCGCGACGCGGTCGCACAAGCGGACGACGGCCTCGCGCGGCTGCTCGATAGTGCTGCCTACGTCACCGATGCCGCCGGCAGAACCATAGACGCCGGCGACGCGGTCGGCGAAGCCGGGTCCGTCTATCGGGTCGTCATCTCGGCTCGGCGGGCGGGAAAACCGAGACTCACCAAGGAATCACTTCGGCGCTGGCCCAAAGCAGAGCTGCACGTGCATCTCGACGGGGCGCTGCGGCCAGCGACGATGCTGGACCTCGCGCGCCGGCAGGGCATCCAGCTTCCTGCGGATACACCGGACGCGCTCGCCAAGGCGATGCTCGTCCGTCACGCCAAGAATCTCGAGGAGTATCTCGAGAAATACCAAATCACGCTGTCGGTCTTGCAGACCGCCGAGGCACTCGAGCGCGTCGCATACGAATTCGTGGTGGACAAAGCGGCCGAGAACGTCCGGTATGTGGAAGTGCGGTACTCACCGCTGCTGCATCGCCCCGCATTGACGCTCGCCCAGGCGATCGAAGCGCCGTTGGCCGGCATCCGGCGCGCGTCCGCGGAAACCGGCACGAAGGTCGGGCTGATAGTCTGCGCAATGCGCACGAAGCCGCCGGCCGAGTCGCTCGAGCTGGCGCGCGTGGCGGCGGAGTATCACTCGGCGGGCGTGACGGCGTTCGATCTGGCGGGTGCAGAGCGCGGTCATCCCGCAAAGGAGCATCGCACGGCATTCGAGTACGCCGCGGGGCATGGCATGGCCTGCACCTGCCACGCGGGCGAGGGCGACGGGCCGCATTCGATTCATCAGGCCTTGCATGAGTGTGGCGCGCAGCGCATCGGTCACGGTACGCGCCTCTTGGAAGACCCGGCTTTGTTAGACGAAGTCGTTCAACGCCGCGTGCCATTGGAGATGTGTTTGACGAGCAACGTCCACACCCACGTCGTGCCGTCCGTAGCGGAACATCCCTTCAAGCGCTATTTCCAACAGGGCGTCGTCGTCACACTCAACACCGACGGCCCGCTGACTGACGGCATCACGCTGACCGATGAGTATTTCCTGGCCCATGCGGTGCTGGGCCTCTCGCCTGACGAGCTGCAGCGTGTCGTGTTGAACGGCTGCGAGAGCGCGTTTCTTCCCGAGTACGAGAAGGTTGCCCTGGTATCTCGCGTGCAGAGCGAACTCGATGAACTGGGAGGGAGCACCCCGTGACGCCTTGGCGCCGCTTCGTCGTCGCATCCGCCGCGACGTTCGTCTGTGCCGTCATCGTGTTTACACTGCCACGCTTCATGAACCGCGCGATCGGCGGGGTGATTCATAGCTTCACGCAGGACACGACCCACCGGCAGGACACGACCAAAGCCCAACCCGCTCCTCCCGCGCCGCTGCAGCCGCAACAGGCCAACGCACCGGTCACGCCCGTGACGCGCTCGCTCGGCGGACGCCTGACGGGAATCTTCGGCCTCATTCTCATTCTTGCGATCGGGGTGGCGTTCTCGCGCAACCGGCGCGCGATCAGCCGGCGTGTCGTCGCCTGGGGACTCGGCCTCCAGCTCGTCTTCGCGATATTTGTGCTCCGGGTCAAGCTCGGACGAGACATCTTCGGGGCGCTCGGCGCGTTCGTGACGAAGGTCCTGAGTTTCTCCTACGCCGGCTCCGAATTCGTTTTCGGCGAGATCGGCAAGCAGCATTCCAGCCTCGGCGTCGTGTTCGCATTCCAGATCATGCCCGCCATCATCTTCGTCTCGGCCTTGTTCGCCATCATGTACTACCTCGGCATCATGCAGCAGGTCGTGAAGGTGGCCGCGATTGTGATGAACAGAATCATGGGCGCGAGCGGCGCGGAGAGCCTGAACGTTGCGGCGTCGATCTTCATGGGCCAAACGGAAGCGCCGCTCACGATTCGGCCGTTCTTGCCGAGGATGACGCAGTCGGAGCTCATGACCGTGATGACGGCAGGCATGGCGCACGTGTCCGGCTCCATTATGGCGGCGTACATCGCGTTTGGCATCGAGGCGCGGCACTTACTCACCGCCGTCATCATGACCGCGCCCGGCACGATCATGATGGCGAAGATTCTGGAGCCTGAGACCGAAGTGCCCGAGACGCTGGGCGGCGTCAAAGTCGATATTCCGAAGACGGACGTGAATGTCCTCGACGCCGCCGCGCGCGGCACCAGCGAGGGCCTGCACCTGATGCTGAACGTCATCGCAATGCTGATCTCGTTCATCGCGCTGATCGCGCTCGTCAACGGACTGTTTGGCTGGATCCACAGCGGTGTGTCGTGGTTCCCCGAGAAGTTGCAGACGGTCCTCGGCTGGATCTTCCGGCCGATCGCCTGGGTCATGGGCGTGCCGTGGCACGACAGCGGCGTCGTGGGCTCCTTGCTCGGCGAGCGCATGGTGATCAACGAGTTCATCGCCTACGCGGATCTCGGGTCGCTGAAGGCGAGCCTCAACCCCCTGTCGTTTACGATCGCCACGTTCGCGCTGTGCGGTTTCGCGAATCTGAGCTCGATCGGCATTCAGATCGGCGGCATCGGTGCGCTGGCTCCGGAGCGCAAGCACGACTTGGCCCGGCTCGGCTTCCGCGCGATGATCGCGGGAACGCTGGCCAACTTCCTTTCGGCGACCCTAGCGGGAATCCTGCTTTGATGGGAGCAGGGAGAGTGGAGCAGGGAGTGGTCACGGCGGCGACGAAGGTGGTGGCGGAGCGGTTGGGCAAACTCAAGCCTCGCGTCGCAATCGTCCTCGGCTCAGGACTTGGATTCTTGGCGGATGATGTCGCCGACCCCATTCGCATTCTGTACAGCACCATTCCAGGCTTTCCCGAGCCCGGCGTTGCCGGGCACAAGGGAGAGCTGGTCGCGGGCACGCTCGAGGGCGTGCCCGTCATCGTCCAAGCCGGCCGCTTTCATCTATATGAGGGACATCCCGCCGTTGTCGCCGGCCTGCCGGCGCGTGTCTTTGGCGAGCTCGGCGTCCAGGTCCTGATCGTCACCAACGCCGCCGGCGGCGTGCGCCGCACCTTCCCTGGCGGGACGCTCATGCTCATCGCCGATCACATCAACTTGATGGGGCGTAACCCGTTGATCGGCCAGCCCGAGCCCGGCGAGCAACGCTTCCCGATCATGCACGAGCCGTACGACGCCGAGCTGAGGGCGCTCGCGCGGGCGGTCGCGCGCGAGGCGAAGATCCATATGGAGGAAGGCGTTTACGCGGCCCTGCTTGGCCCCTCGTACGAGACACCGACTGAGGTGCGCATGCTCGAACGGCTCGGAGCGGACGCGGTTGGCATGTCGACTGTGCCTGAGGTGTTGGTCGCGCGCTCGCGCGGCATGCGGTGCCTGGGCTTTTCCATTATTACCAACCCCGGGGCCGGTATTACCGGTGAGGCGCTGTCTCATGAGGACGTGCTTGCCGTGAGCGAGCAGGTCGCGCGCCGACTGTCGGTTGTCCTGAAGGGGGTCCTGAGACGATTGGGCTAATCCCTTTCCTTTCCTAGTCCTGCCTCATTAGATCCTGACCGTTCGTTTGCAACCTTTTTTTCGCGGCGGCTGTCATACCAACCGATAACCGCCGCGCGCCCGCCGTCAGCGTTCGCGACCGGGATCCACCTTTTACCATCTGCACCCGGACGCATATGCCGACAATGCTCCAGTTGCTGCTCGCTCTGGCGGCCAATCAGCCGCCCATTGCTCCAGTCGATTCACCTCCGCCCGCTCCTCCCGCGCCGCAGCAGCTGCGTGCGGTGCGACTCGGCGGTGGGCAGTCCATCAACATCGACGGCGTGCTCGACGAGACGCTCTGGCGGTCCGCGGAGCGGATCACCGGATTCTCGCAGCGCGATCCCAATCAAGGCGCGGTGCCGACCGAAAGTACGGTCGTGTACATCGCCTATGACGATGCGGCGCTCTATATCGGGGCAAAGCTCTACGACGCGCATCCGGACTCGATCGTCGCCCGGCTCGCACGGCGTGATGAAGGAACGAACTCCGACCGATTCCAGGTCTATCTCGACTCCTATCACGACAAGCGCAGCGGATTCTTCTTCGGCGTCAATGCCGCGGGCACGCTGTACGACGGCACGCTCTATAACGATGATTGGGATGACGACACCTGGGATGGCGTCTGGGAAGCGAAAGTGACCCGCAACGCGCAGGGCTGGGTTGCGGAAATGCGGATCCCGTATTCGCAGCTGCGTTTCGTGCGCCAGAGCCAGTACGTCTGGGGGATCAATTTCCGCCGCGATATCGCGCGCAAGAACGAATTCGACTTTATCGCCTACACCCCGCGCGATGGTCGCGGCTTCGTCTCCCGGTTCCCGGATCTCATCGGGATCGAGCAGATCCAGCCGCCGCGTCGTCGCGAAATCCTGCCGTATGTGACCAGCCGCGCCGCATTCACGCAGCAGCCGGTCGGCAACCCGTTCAACGACGGCTCGAAAATGGAGCAGGGATTCGGCGCGGACGCCAGGATCGGGCTCGGCTCGAATCTCACGCTGAACGCCACAGTCAATCCGGATTTCGGTCAGGTCGAAGTCGATCCCGCCGTCGTGAACCTCAGCGACCGCGAGACCTTCTTCAACGAAAAGCGGCCCTTCTTCATCGAAGGGTCGTCCATCTTCGAGTTCGGCTTTGGCGGTCAGAGCAATTTCTGGGGCTTCAACTGGTCGGGGCCGAGTTTCTTTTACAGCCGGCGGATCGGTCGTTCGTTGTCCGTGCCGGGAGCTCCCGCGGACGGATACGTCGATGGACCCGACGGCGTGCACATCCTCGGCGCGGTCAAGCTCACCGGCAAGGTCGCGGGCTCCTGGAACGTCGGTGGGCTCACCGCCGTGACGGCGCGCGAGCACGCCACGCTCGAGGACAGCACCGGCGTGCGCTGGAGTCAGGAGATGGAGCCGCTCTCCGCGTACGGCGTCTATCGGGCACAGAAGGAGTTCAACAAGGGCAAGCAAGGGCTCGGCTTCATGTCGACGCTCGCGGGTCGCTCGTTCGACGATCCGGCGCTGCGGCTCGTCCGCAACAGCGACGCGGTCAGCATCGGCAGCGACGGCTGGATCTTCCTCGACACGGCCAAGACTTGGGTGACGACGGCGTGGGTCGCGGCATCTCGCATCGATGGAACGCGGGAGCGAATCACCGACGTGCAGACTGGCTCGGTGCACTACTTCCAGCGGCCTGATGCGCAGAGCGTGCACGTAGACAGTAATGCGACGTCGCTCACGGGGACCGCGGCGCGATTCACGCTCGCCAAGCAGCGCGGTAATACCTTCGTAAACTCTGCCTTCGGCATCCTCTCGCCCGGCTTCGAGGTGAACGACCTCGGGTTCCTGTCGCGCGCCGGTTACATCAACATGCATTTCGGCGGCGGCCGCCGGTGGAGCAAGCCGGGTCTCTTCCGCTACGCGGAGACGGGCGGCGCGCTGTTCCGCAACTACGACTGGGACGGCAACATCAACTGGTCGGGCGCGTTCAACTTCGGTTTCATCCAGCTCAAGAATTACTACTCGATCAACTGGAACATCGCGTACAATCCTTGGACGGTCGACAATCGCCGCACGCGCGGCGGGCCGTTGATGCTGATGCCGCCGGGTTATCAGTTTGGGATCGACCTCGGCTCCGACAGTCGCAAATCACTGACGCTCAATGGCGGCGCGTTCACGTACTTCCGGTCATCGCAGGACGTCGAGTGGACGACCTACCTCAACGTGCAGTATCGTCCCGCGCCGAATGTCTCGGTCGCGGTCGGTCCGAACCTCTACAAACAGATGCAGCCCTATCAGTACGTCGCCACGATCCCTGACTCGACGGGCGGTGCGCCGAACACGTACAACAGCCATTACGTCTTTGGGGGGCTGGATCAAACGGAGCTGTCGGCATCAATCCGACTCAACTGGACGTACACGCCCAAGCTGTCGCTTCAGATGTACATGCAGCCGTTGATCTCGGCGGGCGCGTACCCGTACTATCAGGAATTGGCGAAGTCGCGGAGCAACGAGTTCATCCGGTACGGCCGGGACAACGGCTCGACGATCACGTACGTCGATTCGACCAACTCCTACACCGTCGATCCGGACGGCGCCGGCCCCGCGTTGCCGATGTCATTTGCGCGGCAGGATTTCAACATCAAATCGTTGCGCGGCAACGCCGTGCTCCGATGGGAATACATGCCGGGTTCGACGCTGTACTTCGTGTGGACGCAGAGCCGGTCGGATTACGAGGCCACCGGCGATTTCAATTTCGGGCAATCAATGCACCGGATGATGAATGCGCCGGCGGAAAACATTTTCATGATCAAGGCCACGTATTGGTGGAATCCGTAACCTAAAATCCTTCGGTCGGTGGTCGGGGGGGCGCGGGCACGAAATGGTTCAATGGCCCGTGCCCCTCGTTGCTTCCAAGGCCTGGCGCCGCGGCAATCGCGCGGTGCACAAAGTCCAACCCATCCGCGACCGCTTGCTCGAGCGGGCGGCCGAGTGCGAGGCCCGCGGTGATCGCGGCGGAGAGCGTGCAGCCGGTGCCGTGCGTCGAAGTCGTGTCGATGCGCTCGTGGGTGAAACGGCGCACGCGGCCGTCGTGCACCAGCACATCGACCAGCACCGCGCCCTCGAGATGTCCGCCCTTCACGAGCGCGGCACGCGCGCCCAAACTGACCAGCGCGCGTCCGGCTCGCTCCATCTGATCCGGCGTTCGCACGGTATCCTCGACGAGGATTTCGACTTCGTTCAGATTCGGCGTCACCAGCAGCGCGAGCGGCGCGAGCCGGCGCGCGATGAGCTGCTCGGCATCGCGATCGAGCAGACGGTCGCCCGATGTCGCGACCATCACGGGGTCCAGAACATAGGTCGTGAGGCGATGCCGGGCGATTCGCTCTGCCACGGTCTCGACAATCGCCGACGATCCCAGCATGCCGCTCTTGAGCGCGGCGGGCCGGAGATCCTCGGCGAGCGCATCGATCTGTTTCGCGACGAGCTCCTGCGGCATGGCCTGCCAGTCTGTGACGCCGCGCGTGTTCTGTGCGGTCACGGCCGTAATCGCGCTGGTGCCGAAGACGCCGAACTGATGGAAGGTCTTGAGGTCCGCCTGAATGCCGGCTGCGCCCCCGGAATCCGAGCCGCCGATCGTGAGGGCTATCCTCATGAATTGGGCCAGGTCATCTTAGGTGACACGTGACCAGCACAAGAGGCCGCATCCGCAGTAATCTGCAGTCGACCGTTCGCGATCTCCAACGCCGCAAGGCCAGAGGCCGGCGCGGGCTGGCTGTGATCGAGGGCGTCCGCCTGGTCGAAGAGGCCCTGTCGGCCGGGCTCGAATTCAAAGGCGCCCTGGTCGCTCCCGAGCTCGCGCGCACGACGCGGGGCCAGGCACTCGCGACCGAGCTGGCCAGCCATGCCGTGCCGGTCGAGGAAGTGGGATCGCGTGCATTCGCCGACCTGGCGGGCACCGATACGCCGCAAGGCGTGCTGGCGATCGTGCAGCCGCGTGTCTGGGCCCTCACGGAGATTCCCGCTGGAGCGCTGCTCGTCATCGACGGTGTGCAGGATCCCGGGAACGTCGGAACGTTGATTCGGACGGCGCATGCGCTCGGTGCCGCGGCGAGCCTGCTGTTGCGCGGCAGCGCGGATCCGTTGAATCCGAAGGCGTTGCGAGCGGCCATGGGCGCGACGTTCCGCCATCCGGTCGTGCAGCTCGACGACGCACCGTTCATCACGTGGGCGCGCCAGCATGGGCTCACATTGTGGGCCGCCGCGGCGGACGGTGTGCCGCTGCCGCGGGCGCTCGACAATCAGATCTCGAATAAGGAGCTCATTGCAGTGATCGTCGGCAACGAAGGGGCTGGGATTCGCCCCCAACTCAACGCCATCGCCGCGCAGCGCGTTGCGATTCCGCTGGCGCACGGCGCCGAGTCGCTCAATGTGGCGGTGGCGGCCGGCATCCTGCTCTACGAGGTCCTGCGTGGGCGCTGACGTTGTGGTCGTCGCCGCTGCGGTTTTGCTCGGCCTGTGCATCGGCAGCTTTCTCAACGTCTGCATTCTGCGCCTGCCACGCGATCAGTCGTTGCTGCGGCCGCGCTCTACGTGCCCGAACTGCAAGCAGCCGATTGCCTGGCGCGACAACATCCCGCTCTTCTCATGGCTGTGGTTGCGTGGCAAGTGCCGCTGGTGCCACACGCCTATTTCGAGACAGTACCCGCTGATCGAAGCGCTCGTCGGCCTGCTCTTCGGTGTTTCGGTGCTCGTGTACGGTCCGACGCTCCGTGCGGTAGGCGCCGCCCTGCTAGGCACGATCCTCCTCGGCATCGCGATCACCGACGCGCGCCATTACATCATTCCGGACGAGTTCACCTGGGGCGGGCTGGTGATCGGTTTGCTGCTCGCGTTGGGCGGAGGCGTGCACGGGTTTCTCCTGGCGCTGCTCGGTGCCGCGGTGGGCTTCGTATTGCTGTGGCTCGTCGGCATGGCCGGCACGTGGGTCTTCAAGGAAGACGCCATGGGCGGCGGCGACGTCAAGATGATGGCGATGGTCGGCAGCTTCGTCGGTTGGCAGGGTGTGCTCCTGACGGTCTTCGCGGGCGCCGCGCTCGGCTCTCTCATCTTTATTCCGTTATCTATCAAGAAGAAGCGACTGGTACCGTTTGGGGTATTCCTCGCGGTGGGCGCCGTCGTGACGTTCGTGTTCGGTGACGCGATCATCGCCTGGTACGGACATTTCTTGAAGGGCGACTGACCTACATGGGCAATCCATTCGAAGGCTTGTTCGATTCGGGCGACGTGCTCGAGCGGGTCGGCATCGACATCACGGCGCAGGCGCGCCGCGGCGATCTCGAGCCCGTGCGGTGCCGCGACGACGAAATCGCGCGCGTGGTCGATATCCTGCTCCGGCAGGGGAAGAACAACGCCGCGCTCGTCGGCAAGGCCGGCGTCGGGAAGACGGCAATCGTCGAGGGACTCGCGCAGCGCGTCGCATCGGGCGACGTGCCGCCCGCCCTCAAGGACGCGCGCATCCTCGGCCTCGATCACGTCTCGATGCTGGCCGGCACTTCGTTCCGCGGGCAGTACGAGGAGCGCATTCGCCGCCTCGTGCAGGCGCTGCAGGCGGACCGCAATCTCATCCTGTTCGTGGACGAGCTGCACAATCTCATCGGGCAAGGCACGGCGATGGGTGCGGCGATGGATGCCGCCAACATGCTGAAGCCCGCGCTGGTGCGGGGCGACATCCGGGTGATCGGCGCGACGACGGGCGAGGAATACAACAAGTGGGTGAAGAGCGATCCCGCGCTCGAACGTCGCTTCCAGCCGGTCACGATCGATGAGCTGGATGCGATCCAGACCTGGGAAGTGTTGGTCGCCCGCCGGCCGCGGCTCGAGCGCCATCACGCCGTGGCCATCTCCGACGACGCGCTGAAAGCGGCGATCGTGCTCACCGATCGATTTGTTCCGGAGCGTGCGCGTCCCGACAAGGCCATCGACGTGCTCGACGAAGCATGCGCGCATGCGCAGGCGATGGCGAAGGTGTCGCCCGAGCTCGACCGGCTGATTCGCGACCGCAAGAAGGTCGAGGCCGCGATGCGGCGGGGTGGCGTGAGCGAAGAAGAGCGGCAGCCGGAAGAGCCCGCGGATCTGGCGACGGTGCTGCAACGATTCGGCGAGGAGATTGAGGAGCTGTTGGGCGGGCGAAGGCGGACGAGGCCGGACGAAGGCGGGGAACCGCAAGCACCGCCCTCGCCCGCCCCCGACCGCCCACGTCCGCCCTCGCTCGAAGCGCAACGTGACGAGCTCGATCGCAAGCTCCGGCAGGAGCTCGAGCGCCAGGGGCTCGTCGTCACAGGGAAAGACATCGCGCGCATCGTGGGACTCGCCGCCGGGAAAGGGATCGAGTGGGCGGGCTGACACGATTCGCGGTGGGCGCGATCGTCGCGGCGCTGACGCTGGCCTGCCGCGAGCGCGCCCAGGCGGTGCAGGGCGAGGCGGAGCTGAAGGACATGGTGCATCGCATGATGCCCGCCGTGGCCCAGACGACGGGCCTGCGCTTCAAGAGCGAGCCGGTCGTGCTCCGTCGCTCTCGCGAGCAAGTCCGCGACTATCTCATCCACAAGTTCGACGAAGATCTGCCGCCCGCCGAGCTCAACGGCTTGCAGTCGGCGCTGCGGCTGTTCGGCTTGATCCCGGACTCGCTCGAGCTGCGACCGACGATGATCGACGTGCTGACCGAGCAGGTCGCGGGCTACTACGATCCCGATTCCAACGCACTCTACATCCCGGCCGATATCGAGCCGTTTCAGCTGCGCATCGTCGTGTCACACGAGCTGGTGCACGCACTCCAGGATCAGTACGTGCGGCTCGACTCCATCATCAACCAGCGCCACGCCAACGACCGGCGCTCGGCGGCACAAGCCATCCTCGAGGGCCAGGCGACTGTTGCCCAGATTCCTGTGCTCATGCCGGAGCAAAAACCCGACACCTTCCCGCTCGGTTGGTTCTGGAAACAACGATCGGCGATGGCATCGCAGCAGAATCAGATGAAGCAATACGCGCACGCGCCGCTGTGGATCCGCGAAGGACTGATCTTCCCCTATCTCGGCGGCGCCGACTTCATCGTATGGTTCCGCCACAAATACTTCGGTGTGTCGGTCCTCGATTCAATGCCGCAGTCCACGGAGCAGATCCTGCATCCCGAAAAGTTCTCGCAGCACGACGAGCCCACCGAGCTGCGACTCATGAACGGCGTGGATACCGTGCAATGGGAGGACAATCTGGGCGAGTACGAGACTCGGTTGCTGTTCCAGCAACTGTTGGGAGACGAATCGGAGGCGGCGACGCTGGCGAGCGGATGGGACGGTGATCGCTACGAGGTGCTCGGTCCCAAGAGCGACGCACTCGTGTGGTACAGCGTGTGGGACGATCAGGCGGCCGCGAACCGGTTCACGGCGGGACTCCAGCGAGCGTGGGCGAAGCGGCGTGCCGGCGTGCAGACGGGCCGACGTGCCGACGTGAAGCAAATGACGATTGATGGCAGGCCCGTCGTGCGTCTCGTCGATGCGCCGGCAAACTGGAAAGGCTGGTCGGCGATTCCGGCCGTGAAGCTCAGCGGAGGAAGTGAGTAATCGTGTAGATCAGCAGGCCCACCAGTCCGCCTACCAGCGTGCCGTTGATTCGCACGAACTGCAGATCCCGCCCCACCGCCAGCTCGAAACGCCGTGACGTCGCTTCCGCATCCCAGCTCGCCACCGTCTGCGCGATGAGATCGCCGATCTCGTGCCGGTAGCGCTCGACCACGCCAGCCGTGACGTCGATCAACAGGTCGTCGATGTCCGCGAGTAGCGTTGGGTTCGACAGCAAGGCAATCCCGAATTCTGCGAGCCCGCTGTCGAGCGGACTGGGTCCTTCGCCGCCGTCAGTCTTGATGGCGTACCTCTCGATTGCCTGCCGGACGCCGTCCCACAGCTTGCGCGCGAGCTCATCGGTCTGCGCGCCCATCAGCCACTCTTCCTTGAGCGCCTCGGCGCGCTCGATCACTTCGGGCGAATGCTGCAGCCGCTCGATGAAATCGTTGATCGCCTTGGCGAACGCCTTGCGCAGCGGATGCGCCGGATCCATCACCATGTCTTGCAGCAACCGTTCGACCGCGACGATGATCTTCTGATAGATCTTGTCGTCGAGCACCGGCGGCACCCACCACGGCGTCTCTTGCTTCACGCGTTCACGGATCAGCTCACGATTGTTGCGTACCGCCTCAGCCGCGAGCTTCACCGTCGCGTTGAGCAGCTCCTCCTGCCGGTTGTCGGCGAGCGCGAGCGCCAGTGTCTTGCCGAGGGCGGGCGCGACACGGATCGTCCGCACGCGATTGCGGACGACCTGGCTGAGCAGATCCTGCAGCTCGTTCGGGGGCAAGCCATCCAGCGTCTTCACCAGGCCGCTCGCGAACTGCCGGGAGATCTGGCGCGCATGCTTCCGGTCGGCGAGCCACTGCGAGGCCCGCTCGGCGGGGTGAACACGCCGCAGGTTCGACGCGATGACTTCGCGCGACAAGAAGTGGTTCTGCACGAAGTTGCCGAGGATCTGCCCGATGCGCTCTTTGCGCGTGGCGACGATCGCGGTGTGCGGGATTGGAATCCCCAACGGATGGCGGAACAGCGCAGTCACCGCGAACCAGTCGGCCAGGCCGCCCACGAGCGACGCCTCGGCCATCGCACGGACATATCCCAGCCACGGGTACAGGGGCTCGTAAATGCTTGCTGCTATGAAGACGAGCAGAGCCACCCCCAAAATCGAGGTGGCACGCCGCTTCATGGATCTCAAGCGCGCTTCTCGCTCGGCATCGTCCGGACGCGCCCATTGCGGGATTACGCCCGTCGTCTTGCCGCCCGGGATGACCTGCGGCGTCTGCTGCGTCTGCGGTTCAGGCATCACCGCCAAGATAAGACCCCCACTTGGTTTACGGGTACTCGCGGTTTAGCTTGCTACGCTTATGTTTACGGCCCTTTCCGAGCAGCTGACCGGCGTATTGAACCGGCTCAGAGGTCGCGGGGTGCTCTCGGAAAGCGACGTCACCGACGCGCTGCGCGAGATTCGCCGCCACTTGCTCGAGGCGGATGTGAGTTTCGAGGTCACGCGCGGTTTCGTCGAGCGGGTGCGCGAGCGGGCCGTCGGAGCGCTGCAAGTGAAGTCCGTCAGTCCCGGCCAGCAGGTCGTCAAGCTGGTACATGACGAAATCGCGACGCTGCTTGGCGGCACCAAGGCCGGCCTCGAATTCGCCTCCGTAGGTCCGACGGTCGTTCTGCTCGTCGGGTTACAGGGATCGGGGAAGACCACCACCGCGGCGAAGTTGGCGAGGCGCCTGAAGCTCGAGCAGAAGGCGCCGGCGCTCGTCGCGGCGGACATCTATCGCCCGGCGGCGGCGGAGCAGTTGCAGCAGCTCGGCAAGCAGATCGATGTGCCGGTGTTTGCGGGAGATGGGAAAGGGGAGAAGGACGTACCGGCGCTCGTGAAGGCCGCGCTCCGCCAGGCCGAATCTGCGCGGGCTCGCACGGTGATCGTCGATACCGCCGGTCGTCTCCAGATCGACGCCGAGATGATGGACGAGCTGAAGGCGCTGAAAGCGGCGGTGCCTCCGAAAGAGGTGTTGCTGGTCGCCGACGGCATGACAGGGCAGGACGCGGTGAAAATCGCGCGTGGCTTTCACGAAGGCATCGGGCTCACGGGTGTGATTCTGACCAAGCTCGACGGCGATGCGCGCGGCGGCGCCGCACTCTCGATTCACGGCGTGACAGGTGTGCCGATCAAGTACATCGGCGTCGGTGAGAAGACCGAAGCGCTGGAGCCGTTCGATCCCGGCCGGATGGCGGGACGGATCCTCGGTCAGGGTGACGTCGTCGCGCTCGTGGAGAAAGCGACCGCGACGATCGACGCGGAAGCGGCGAAGCGGCTCGAGCAGAAGGTGAAGTCGAAAAAGGGAATGGACCTCCAGGATTTTCTGGTCGCCCTGAAGCAGATGCAGAACATGGGTCCGTTGAAACAGGTGCTGGGGTTGTTGCCGGGGATCAACGCAAAGGCGTTGGCGGGTGTGTCGATGGACGACAAGCGCCTGAAGCACGTCGAGGCGATCGTCCTCTCGATGACGCCGGCGGAGCGCGCCGATCCCAGTCTGCTGAACGGCAATCGCAAGCTGCGGATCGCGAAGGGCGCGGGACGGCCGGTGCAGGAAGTGAATCGCCTGCTGGAACAGTTCCAGCAGATGCGCAAGATGGGCAAGTTCTTGAAAAGGATGTAGAGAACACTATGGCAACTCGAATTCGTCTACGCCGCGAGGGACGCAAGGGACAAGCGTACTTCCGTATCGTCGTCGCGGACTCCAAGTCACCCCGTGATGGCCGTTTTGTGGCGGCGATCGGCAACTACAACCCCAGAGCCAATCCAGCGGTGATCCACGTGGACGCCGAGCAGGCGCGGGCCTGGCTGGAAAAAGGCGCGATGCCCACCGACACGGTGCGCTCGTTGCTCAAAAAGGCCGGCGTACTCGGGAAATCGCCCGCCGCGTAGTCGGGCGGCTGCGCAAGCCGCACGGCCAGCAGGGGGAGGTGGCGGTGATTCCCCTCGTCGAAAATCCTGGGACGGTGTTCGTTCCCAAGGCGCGGCTGTACGTCCTGAACGAGGCGCGTGAAGTGCTCGCGGGCCCGCTGGTGGTGGCGCGTCGACGCGCCTATCACCGCGAGTGGCTGCTCGGATTCGATGGCGTCACGTCGCGGGCGGCGGTCGAAGGATGGCGGGATCAGCTTGTGGCGGTGGAGGAATCGGGAGCCGGGAGCCGGGAGCCGGACGCCCCGTGTTGAAGATCAACGTTGTGACCTTGTTTCCAGAGTGGTTCAACGCGCCCTTGTCGTCGAGCATTCTGGGGCGGGCGGCAAAAGCGGGTCTTGTGCAGTACCGGGTCGTGCAGTTGCGCGGCTACACGCACGACAAGCACCAGACCGTCGACGATGCACCATACGGCGGCGGGGCAGGGATGGTGTTGAAAGTGGAGCCGATGGTGGAGGCCGTGGAGGATCTGAAGGTGCTGAGCGGATCGCCAATCGTCTCGCTTTCGGCTCGTGGCACGTTGTTCAGGCACGACACGGCGGTTCGGTACTCGCTGAGCAAAGAGTTGACGGTGTTGTGTGGGCACTACAAAGACGTCGATCAGCGAGTCGTCGAAGTGCTGGGTGCGGATGAAGTGTCGATTGGCGATTTTGTGTTGTCGGGCGGTGAGCCGGCGGCGCTGTGTATCATCGACGCCGTCGTGCGGCTGCTGCCGGGCGCGCTGGGCGATCATGAATCGGCGTCGACCGATTCACATTATGAAGGTTTGCTGGCGCCGCCGAGCTACACGCGGCCGCCCAGCTATCGCGGGCACGACGTCCCGGAAGTATTGTTGAGTGGCGACCACGACAAGATCGCGGCATGGCGAGAGGCTGAGGCCGAGCGCCTCACGCGCGAACGGAGACCGGATTTATGGCAAAAACACGATTCTTAGAGGACGTCGCCAGGGAGAACCTGCGGGCCGACATTCCCGCATTCGCTCCCGGGGACACCGTGCGCGTCATGGTGCGCGTCCGCGAAGGTGAAAAAGAACGCCTCCAGGCATTCGAAGGGATCTGCATCGCCCGGCGCGGTGGCGGCATCAACGAGACCTTTACCGTGCGCAAGATTTCCGCGGGGGTCGGCGTCGAGCGGATCTTCCCTTTGCACGCGCCGTCGATCGCCGAAATTGGGCTGATGCGTAAAGGCCGCGTGCGCCGCGCCAAGCTGTACTTCCTGCGCCGGCTCGCCGGCAAGGCGGCCCGGATTCGCGAGAAACGCGGCGCCGGACAGGAGGTCTTGGTCCCCGGCACCGGAAGCAGCTCGTCGGAACAGGAGAAAGCCCCGGAGTGAGGAAGCGCCGCCCGTCGTTGAAACGCGAGGCGGCGTTGTGGAGCGAAGGGTGCAGCGTCGTCGCCGGAATCGATGAAGTCGGCCGCGGCCCACTGGCTGGTCCAGTGGTGGCCGCGGCCGTCGTATTTCCGATGGGTGCGAAGCCGATCCGCGGGCTCGACGACTCGAAGGTCCTGACGGCCGCGAAGCGCGAGCAATTCGTGACCAAGATCCGCGAGCGCGCGTTCGCAGTCGCGATCGGGGCCGCCAGCGTGCGCGAGATCGACCGGCTCAACATCCGGCGCGCGTCGATTCTTGCAATGGAACGTGCACTGCGCCGCCTGGGCTGTGTGCCCGCGCACGTCCTGATTGACGGCCTCCCCTGTCCCGAGCTCGGCTGCGAACACGAGGCGATTATCGACGGCGACGCGAAGTGCCACTCGATTGCCGCCGCGTCGATTATCGCGAAGGTCTTGCGCGACGCGCTGATGGACCGGCTCGCCGCGCGCCATCCCGGCTATTGCTGGGAAACCAATAAAGGCTACGCCACGGCCGAGCACCTCGACGCCATCCAGCGGCTCGGCCCCACGCGGCACCACCGCTACAGTTTCGAGCCCGTCGCGCAGATCGAGCTGCTAACGGTTTCGGCTGCGACGTAACCCTTTTAGGAATTCCGCGAGCGGCCGCGTATTGGCGATGTCTGCGGCCTCGATCCCCGCCCGCCGCGCCACTGCCACCGCAAATTTCATGAAGCCCAGCTCGCGCGTGTTGTGCGCGTCCGTCGAAAGTACGAACCGCACGCCGTGCGATTTGGCGGCCGCCGCCAGCGTATCGGGCAGGTCCATCCGCTCGCTGCCGTTGATCTCGAGCAGGCATTTCGCCGCGTTGGCGGCTTTCGCAACGACGTCGAAGTCGAGCGGGTAAGAGGGACGCACCGGCACAATCCGGCCGGTCGGGTGGCCAATCGCATCCACCCAGCGATTCTCGATGGCGCCGAGCAATCGATCGGTGAGCTGCCGCTCCGTTTGCTTGAGCCCGTAATGGATGGTCGCAACGACGTAGTCCGCTTCGGCGAGGAGATCGTCCGGCAAGTCCAGCTTGCCGCTCTCGAGGATGTCCATCTCGACGCTCTTCAGCACCCGGAAGCCGCGCATCCCCTTGTTCAGCGTGT
>Ga0075425_100002600_pt1 | contig 18120 bp, 10 predicted proteins | sample SoiMethybrSBSTD4_FD_75300 | JGI IMG/M metagenome (GOLD analysis project Ga0075425, IMG submission 75300) | Bulk soil microbial communities from a Populus tree surrounding site in Tennessee, USA - Soil MetaG P. TD hybrid SBSTD4 | ecosystem: Environmental > Terrestrial > Soil > Tree plantation... | reverse complement strand
TGATTCTCGGTGCCAAGGCGCGCACGATCCTGCAGGGCCGCTATGCGGTTTCCATCGAAGACATCCAAGCCCTCGCGCCTTCCGTGTTGCGCCATCGCATCGTTCCCAACTTCAAAGCTCAAGGTGAAGGACTATCTTCGAGCGATATCATCAGCCGTCTGCTCACCGAAGTGAAACCCTCGAGCGACGGCAAGCTCGCGAGATAATTTTCCCTTCGAGATGAACAAAGCCCTTGGCGACGGGTGGCACAATTTCGGGAGGGATCTTCCTAAGGATTAGAACATCGGACACGCGTGGTATCGTCGCAATGAGCGCTGTACGAACGTAGGGGCGACCGGCGGTCGCCCGCCCACATTTCGCGCCTGCCCGGACCCGAACGCAGAATCGGACAACTCCCTTGACATCAGTCCAGCTCGTCGAGCAGTTCTCTCGCCTTCTTCAGGTCCGGGGTCTCGAAGCCTTCGCTAAACGACGCGTAGATATTTGACAGCATTCGGTGAGCCTTTGGTCCTTTCCCTGTGGTTTGCCACAAGCGAGCCAACGCGATTGCCGCCCTCAATTCGAGCGCGCGCGATTGCTGTTTGCGGGCGATGTCGATTGCAAGCTCAAAGCATTCTTGTGCTTCGGCAAACTCGTCGGTTCCATTGCGCTTTGCTAGTTTCAAAAGCACCTCGCCCTTAACCCGATAAAGCCCTGCGTCGTTGTGGCGGTCGTTGTTCTTCGCTGAAATAGCCAAGCCTTCTTCGATGGTGCCAAGGGCTCTCTGGAACTGTCCGCTTGCCTGGTAAGTTTCGGCGAGCAGCACCTGGAAAGTGGGTACGGCCATTTCGGCGCCCATGGCTTTCCATTCTTGCAGGCCGTTAAGCATTAAAGAAATACCATCATGGACATTTCCGAGGCTGCACAAGCTCCAGCCCTTGTTAAAATTTCCGAGCACGATCCAGTGGAGAAACCCACTTTCTGTGGATATCTTCAGCGCGGCTTCGGACATTTCCAACACTTTGGGCGCATCTCGGCGGTAAGCATAGTACGTTGCATGGATCGCGTAACATAGCGCTTCATTAAACGGGCTCCCGAGCTTTTTGACGAGACTAATGGCATTTTCCGCCGCCCTTTCTGCTTGTTTGGGGGAGCCGAGGAACCAAAGAGCTTGCGCGTCGTAGCAATTCACCAAAACGCCCGGGTCCCAACTGAACAAAGAAATGTTGGAGCGGTGATATTCAAAGTCATAGTGACGGAGTGCTTGCTCGGAATGATGATGTGCATGTTGAAATTGTCCCTTATAAAAAAGCGATAAGACCATGGCGGTATGCGCGTTCAACGAAAACAGTTTCTTCTGTGTTCGTTGCGCCAGCGCAAGAAGATTCTGCGCCTGGCTCAACGCAGTTCCTAGCTGGCCACGTAGAAGGTAATAGGACCAGATTCCCGCCAGTGATTGGAACAACAAGTCATTATTATTTACTTTGTGCGAGAGGTCTCGTGCCTGCTCAAACGTGCGCCCAGTCTCTTGTGCCGCATAGCCTTTGGACGCGCAGGTAGCGACGGCCATCAATACTTGGAGGTTTAGCTCGATCTCTTTGCGGTGCGCTGTTGTGGGCAGAGACTCGGCCAAGGCGAGCGCCTTGGTTACATAATCGATCGTCTCTGTATAAGCGCAGATTGAAAATGACCTTTGTGCCGCCTGCAGGAGGTATTTTACAGCGCGCTCGTTATCGCACGAGCGCTCGAAATGTGCCGCCAATTCCGCAGCCACGGTTTCGGTCGTTCCTGGATAGGCATTTTCAGTCCGTTCACCAATCATCTGATGTAGTCGTCGGCGCCGTGCCTCATCGACCCGATCGTAAATGACGTTTTGATAAAGCGCATGGACAAAGCTGTAGCGAGGCGTTCCGCGCCCGCTCGGCCGGATGCGCAGTCCAGCGTATTGCAGATAATGCGTTCTCTCCGAAAGCTCACGATACTCCGCTTCCATCACTTCCCGAGTTCTATTTAATATGCGCGCCATGACGGCAACCGAAAAAGTCGTACCAGCAACGGCCGCAATTTCCAGCAGCTCCTGGTCTTTTTCAGGTAACGCTGCAACTTGGTCTTCGGTTAGACCCCGAATCGTGTCGGGAACCGCCTCTGGTTCGGCCGTGGGCAAAAATTTAATCGTCCCGTTGACTTTCGCTACCGCCTCTTTGGCAACCAGATAGTCCGTCATATTGACCATGAACAGCGGATTACCTTCCGAACGGCGGTAGACAGTGGAGAGGAGCGGCTTTGGAATGAGTTCGGTTTCAAATCGGGCGGCAAGATATTCTCCCACGGCGCTTTGCGGCAGCAGTTTCAAACGTAGGTGAGAACATTGATCGTGCGCATGAAGCTCAACCTTGATGCTTTTGAGCGGATGACCAGAGCGCTCGACTTCATCCTCCCGGTAGGTAGCGAGTATCATCAGGCGCGCCGCTTCACGCCGCCGCGCGAGAAAGGAAATCAGTGTCAGTGTTGAGGGATCAGCCCAGTGGAGATCTTCCAGCACTAAAATCACCGTCTGCGTCTTCGAGAGTGTCTCGAGAAAAAAGGCAATCTCGTGCATACGCCGTTCCGGAGTGCTTCCCAGGCTTTCCCGCGTCAGCTCCGCTCGGACCGCTGAGCTAACAAGCATAGGGAGGCCGGCTAGCCAGCTCGGTGCACGCTGGCGGAGACATTCTATGATCGTGTTTTCCTTTGGCGATTGGCACATACGCTCCAAAAGATCGATGACCGGCAAATAGGCTTCACCGGGACCGAACTGCTCGATGCACAGTCCAAGGCCGCAAATCACTCCGAGACTGACCAATAGAGTTTTCAGAAACGCTTCGACCAACGTGGTCTTGCCGATCCCTGGCTCGCCGCTAACGAAAACAACTTGGCGCTTGCCGCTATTTGCAATCTCCAGATGATGGCGAAGCTGATCGAGTTCCGCGGTACGCCCGACAAATGGAAGGACCGATTCTCCTCCGGCTTCCGGTAACCGTAGGCTCACCGGGGCAATAAACCGATAGCCTTTCTTTCCCACTGTCTCGATGAACCTGGGCTCATTCGACTCATCTCCCAGAGCTTTGCGGATCTCCTGAATGCTCACTCTGAGGGCTGCATCGACGACCTTGGCCTGGGGCCAGGCAGCAGACATCAACTCTTCTCTACTGACTAAACGGTGCCGATGCTCCGCTAGGTATGCGAGAACGGCAAGAGTCTTGGGTCTTAGTGATATCTTCTCAGACCCGCGCTGAAGAAGCTGATTCGAGATGTCAAAGGTGAAAGGAGGAAAGTAGACCTGCTTACCGTCGCTCATCAGATCGATTGTTCGGAAAGATTACACTTACAAATCCACAACTTTTACAGAAATTTTACGATCGCCGTATTGCCACAAATGAGCCGCCTGTGTCAACCTGCGCGGCAATTTTGCCTCGAGTTTTAAAGGAGGACTTATGGTCAATAAGCGGACTGCATCTGTTCTGGGATTGGCAATACTGGCCTTTGTTTTCTTATCAGTTGCTTGGACTAACTGGGCTGCAGCTCAAAACGAGATTTATCTCTCAAATGATGCGGACCAGTCAAGGGCTACTTATGTTCTGCAGTTCATGACGCTCGCAAACGGTCCCGTACGCTTCATCCGAATAAATCTTCCTTTCGCAACCAACGTGGTTGATGCCCGTGTAGGACGATTGCTTCTTGGCACTACGGCGGTAACTGCTTTCACTTCCGGTGTGGATCCAAACAATTTCCAAACTCTCCTTATACAATTAAATACTGCGACTAACTTACGCAATTTGACTAATCGCATCGAGCTTTTTAATTTAACCAACCCTCCACCTGGTACCTATAGTGTCGATATTAAAACATTCAACAGTAGCAACGTACTTCTCGACTCAGTCCCAAACATACAATATTCGATTTTCGAGGTAGGACCGGGAGACATTACAGCAGTGAATGCCGGTACCGGGCTCACCGGAGGTGGTACGAGCGGCGACGTGACACTAGCTGTGAATACTAGCCAGATTCAAAGCCGGGTGTTGGGCAACTGTCCTGCCGGGAGCTCAATCAGACAAATCGACGCAACGGGGAATGTAGTCTGCCAGGTGGATACCAATAGTGGTGGGACAGTAGTTAATGTCGGGACTGGGTCGGGTCTTACCGGTGGTCCTATCACGACGACCGGAACTATCAGCATTGCGACTGGAGGAGTTACCTCGACTCATATTGCCGACGGCGCCGTTGGTTCGGTAGATGTGAATCCTGCTCAGGTCCAATTGCGGATTACTGGCAGTTGCGCATCAGGTAATTCGATCCGGGTTGTTAACCAGGACGGCACAGTCACTTGCGAGCCCGCAGGCACGAGCGGAATCGGTGGCAGCGGCACAGTCAATACCGTGGCAAAGTTCACTAGCGCCACTTCTGCTGGAAATTCACAAATATTCGACAATGGCAGCAATGTTGGCGTTGGCACAAGTACTCCCGCGGCCAAGTTAGATGTGGCGGGCACGATCAGTACGAGCACTCAGTACAGCATTGGCGGCGCCCGCGTTCTAGGACTGGGTGATGATCCAGACAAGGGAAACGTGTTGGTCGGTATCGGGGCGTTGCAGTCAAATACGAGCGGCGGCTTAAATACGGCTGTCGGTAGGAACGCGTTGTTAGCAAACGTAACCGGTTTCGGAAACACAGCGACTGGTATGGAAGCGTTGTCTTCTAATACGACAGGGCTCGAAAACACAGCGACTGGTGTAAGCGCCCTATTTTTTAACACAAGCGGCGGGGGCAATACGGCGAATGGTGTGAATGCGCTATTCAAGAACACAACTGGTGGCTCAAACACAGCTACCGGCTGGAACGCATTATCTCAAAATACAACCGGCCCAGGCAATACAGCGGTAGGGTCGGTTGCGCTATTTGCCAATACAACCGGTGAACACAACACTGCGACTGGTCTGAACGCATTGCATGACAATACAACGGGCAGCGAAAACACGGCGAGCGGCCTAGGCGCATTGCAGTCGAATACGACCGGCAGCTCAAATACGGCATTAGGGAATAACGCCCTTATAGGTAATGCAACCGGATCTTTTAATACGGCACTCGGGTACGGGGCAAATGTAGGCGGGGATGCTCTAATCAATGCTACGGCTATTGGTGCGAATGCGGTCGTGGATCTAAGCAATAAGATCCGCTTAGGTGATTCTAATATAACAATGATCGAAGCGCAGGTTGGTTTGACTGTGGTTTCGGATAAAACCAAGAAAGAGAATTTCCAATACATCGACGAGGAAGAAGCCCTCAAGAAAATTCACAAACTCGATTTGCCGAGCTGGAACTTCATCGGGCAGGACCCGGAAAAATTCCGACATTACGGACCAATGGCTCAAGACTTCTTTGCGGCGTTTGGTAATGACGGCGTGGGTACCGTCGGTACGCCCACTACAATCAATTCCGGCGATATGGCGGGTATTTTGATGATTGCGGTGCAGGCACTGGAGAAAAGAACTGCCGAGTTGAAGGACAAGACCGCGCGTATTTCGGATCTTGAAAAGAAAACTGCGGAGCTCAAAGCAAAACAGTCCTATTTCGAAACGATTGCCGCCCGCCTTGAAGTTCTAGAACGACAAGTTAACTCACCCATTCTCATAAAGGGCATGCTGGAATCTGGCTCAGAACATATAACAGCGGTTAAGTAAGACGATACCAAGGTGCAGAAGGTCTATTAGGCAAGGACAGTGATTTTTATGAAAAACAGCCACACACCAAGAATTATAAACTCCACGGAAAATTTTAAGCTGATGGACTAAGCACAGGCGCCTTGGCGCCCCCCGAGAGGTTCACGTGTAAAAGCAGCGCGACACACAGCAACGGAGTGAGCATCTATGAAGATCGCAACTGGATTAACACTCTTCCTTCTACTTGGCGCGTTAGGAGTTAACAAAGCACATTCACAGGCTCCTGGTTTATTGATCCCGCAACCTGGGCCAACGAATACTGTCCTGCCGATTTTTCAGAAGCCTTTCGCCGGCGATTATCCGCTCGGTAATTTTTTCGACCATAACCTTCCTTTTGAGTTTAACACCACTCCAGGGATCGCGAATGATTTTCAGCTCACCTGGTGGGGTGAACGCACCTTCGGTATCGACGGTCACAGTGGCTATGACTGGCCAATGCCGGAAGGTACTCCTATTTTCGCCGTGGCCGACGGCACGGTTGTTTTTGCCGGACAAACAGCTGCTTCTTTCTGTCCTCCCTTAAATGCCGTGACAGCAGGCTCCTTGGTTTCCATCGATCATGCGCAGTTGACTCCGGGACAGCCGGCGATTCGAAGCCGCTACGCGCACATGAGTCGCATCGATGTAGCCATCGGCCAGTATGTCACAGCGGGCCAGCAGATTGGCCTTTCCGGGAACGTAGGGTGCTCCACTGCGCCACACCTGCATTTCGAAGCGCTCTGTTTTGTTCCAGCGACTGGAAATTTCTCGTTGATTGATCCTTACGGCTGGGAAGGAACCGATCCCGATCCATGGGCTCAGCATTCTCAGGGGGCACAGAGCCTATGGCTTTGGAAGGACGACCAGGCACCGCCGATTTTCCGGGAAGTTCGACTGGCTCCTAATCCCAACGGAGGCACTGCTGCGGTCACGATTACAACTTTTCGGCACATGGGCTGGAAAGACGACGATCATCCCAACAATGAATTTGTCGAGATCACATTGGATAGCAGATTCGCTCCATCAGGTACCCAAAACCTTACTGGATTTAGCCTTCGGAACAATAAGGGGGATGTATTCAACTTTCCGATCAACTTCATTCTTCACGACGGCAGTCCGGTTAAAATTTTTTCGGGATCGGGCGTTAACACGAGTACCGAACTCTATTGGGGTCAAAGCCATGGCATGTGGAATGACATGGGCGACTGCGCTCGTCGCGTGAATGCCACGGGAGGAATCTATTTTGTCGGACCGACCGCTCCCGGTACCTGCGGTGTCACGCCATCCAGCGACGTGGGAATTACCGTGACTGCAAATCCGAACGCTGTGACGGGTGGTCAGGCGATCAACTACACAACATCCATTGTTTCGAACGGTCCTGACGACTCTAAGGGAGTGGTGGTGTCCAATAATTTACCGCTTGGAGTCACTCTGCAGTCAGTTTCTGCGAGTCAAGGAGGCTGCTTTGGATCAATTACTATCATCTGCAATCTTGGAACAGTCGCAAACGGTGCAAGCGCCACAGTGACGATCAGCGTCGTTCCTGCGCAGACCGTCACGATCACAAATAGTTTTCAGGTAGCGACCAACCAAACGGATCCAAATCTATCCAACAATGCTGTGAGTATCACGCTATTGCCGGATGGAACACCATCGACCCCATCCATATCGATAAGGGATGTAATCGTCGCTGAGGAAGACTCAGGCACAACAAACATTAGCTTCCGGGTGACCTTATCAGCACCGAGCTCACAGCCGATAACAGTCAGCTTTACCACGGCTAATGGTACCGCCACCGGGGGTGCAGATTATGCCGGCACCTCCGGCACGTTGACCTTCAATCCTGGCGAGACATCAAAAACGATAGCTGTCCTGATTAATGGCGACACTATTGTTGAAGGGACTGAGACTTTCTTTGTAAACCTCACCAGCGCAACAAATGCCACTATCGCTGATAGCCAAGGAATCGGAATGATCATTGATGATGATGGTGCTCCCGATGTCCGGGTTGGCAATATTTCCACACGAAGCCGTGTGCTGACGGGCGATAATGTAATGATTGGCGGCTTTATCATTGGCGGATCGACGCCGTTGAGAGTGCTTGTGCGTTCTCGCGGCCCCTCCATGGCTGGAGCACCTTTCTTTGTGCCCGGAACTTTAGCCAATCCGTTACTGCGGTTGTTTTCAGGACAGACCGTGATCGCACAGAATGACAACTGGCAGGATCCGCCGAACTGCTCTGGGTTTCCGTGTGAGGGTGCTGCTCAGATCGCAAGCACGGGTTTGGATCCATGCCAGCCAAATCCGGGTCAACCGGGATCATCGCCGAACTGCAATTTAGAGTCGACCATCTTAATTACGCTGCCACCCGGCGCTTACACAGCCATAGTCACTGGCGCGGACGGAGGGACTGGAGTAGGGCTCGTCGAGGTCTTTGAGGTCGACGACAGCATCGAAGCTGAGTTGAGCAACATTTCGACCCGGAGCTTGTCCAGACCGGTGACAATGTGATGATCGGAGGGTTGATCATGGAAGGAAGCTCGCCGGCTACGGTTCTCGTTAGAGCTCGCGGCCCTTCGATGAGTGGCGCTCCGTTCTTTGTGCCAGGCAGTTTGGCTAACCCCTTTCTGCAGGTGTTTTCGGGTCAGGATCTCATCGCGCAGAACGACAACTGGCAGGATGCTCCTTCGTGCAATGGGTTTGTCTGCGGCACAGCGGCGCAGATTGCAGCCACCGGCTTAGATCCTTGTCAACCGAATCCTGGGCAAACGACATCGCCTCCGGGTTGCGCTCTGGAGTCGGCGATTCTAATCACTCTCCCACCTGGCGCTTACACCGCAATCGTCAGTGGCGTCGGCGGTGGAACAGGTGTCGGGCTCGTCGAGGCATTCGAGATGAACTAGGACGCTTTATAGATCAGAACGTTGCCTTCTTGTGTATCGCGAGGCTGGAAATTTGTTTTGAGTCCATGCTCGTCAGATTCCGCTGAATTCGATTTCAGCAACCGGGCCCTCTGGTACCTGATTTTGGTCACACGCCAGGGTCCAATTCCGCCAAAACCCCCGCCATAAGCTCTGACTAGATTTCTCGATTTTCACAAAACAGTACCCAGAATCCTACTTAGTTGTTCAAAAAATTTACACGCTGATTCAGTAAGTTTTACAGAAATTTTACGATTGTCGCGTTGATAACAATCATATGTTTGTGTCAACTATCGCGGCGTTAAATTGCCGGAGGAGATCGCAAGAGAAGGTCGTTCAGTAAGCCGCGAAATAAAATCACGGAGGATGATTATGACAACATCGTTACCACGTCGAAGTTCTCCAGCGAGATTCTTTCTCGTATTTGGGCTTACAGCCAGCTTGCTGATCCTCGGGACTTTACCCTGTTGGGCGCAGCTCGTTGTCACCACCCTGGCGGATTCGGGTCCCGGAAGCCTGCGGGCGGCAATTGACACCGCGAACTCCAATGCCGGTGCGGATGTCATTACGTTCGATCCGGTGATTTTCCCTCCTCCACCCGCTGCACCGGGAGTCATCCTATTAAGTTCGGTTCTTTCAACATTGACAGGTACGGGGGACACGATCGACGGCACCGGAGCTGGTGTGGTGATCGACGGCGCCGGGTTGCCAGTGAATACTGTCGGACTCCGGGTCCGAAGGAGCAATTACACAATTCGCGGTCTAACCATTCAGAATTTTCCAGGCGATGGTATCCGCGTGGAAACTCCACCTCCGCCGACGACGGTTACCACCGTAACCGGTGTTGTCATTGACAGTAATAATCTTTTTGCAAACGGTAGCCGCGGCGTTCGAGTCACTGGTGGTCAGGGGCCGACAACATCCGGCGGATCGGGCGGTGGAAAAACAGTGGCGGGGAGTATCACTAACAATACCGTAGTGGACAATGTCGGCGGTGGGATTTTGGTCATCGGCAACCTCAACTCAACGGGGGATTTCGGCGGGCACACTGTCACCGCAACCATCGATGGCAACACGGTTCGTAGAAGTCAGCAAGGTTTCCAGGCCGGGGAACTCAATGGCAATGGGATTCAGATTGCCGGCGCAACAGGGCTCGGGTCCAACAGCGTGGTGACAGCAACCGTTTCCAACAATTCGGTTCATCGGAATTCCGACCACGGTATCGTTGCGAGCGGCTGTAGCAGCAACGGCTCATCGGGAGTCAACAATACCGTCAATGTCAGCATCATCAATAATTCTGTAAAAGAAAATGGGTTTAACGGAGATCCGACCATCAATCGCGACGGCATCCAAATCCAAGGCGCCGCGGGGTCAACGCCTACCGCAACCACATGTGCCGGCAACGTCCTGGTTTTCGATATTTCCGGCAACGACACCGGCGGCAACAAAAGCCGAAACATCATCGTCAACGGTGGAAGCGGGAGCGGACATGACCTCCATGGGATCGTCTCAGGGAACACAGCGAAAAATACGGTGGACAATAGTGGAATAAGCGTTTCAGCAGGTCGAGGCGTCGGCAATCATGTCCACGACGTTATCGTCTCAGAAAATCAAGTTAGCGACAGTTTCAGCAACGGAATATTAGTGACCGGTGGAACGGAAAGCATCAACTCTAATGTCGCTGGCATAACTGTAACTTCAAATCACCTGTTTAATAACGGAAGTCGCGGAATCCTTGTGACCGGAGGAACCGATACAATAAACGCAGCGATTACTGGCATACTGATCAATAGCAATCTCGCCACCGGAAACGGTGATCGCGGCATTCAAGCGAGTACCGGAAGTACCACTGGTGCAATAACGCCGACGGTTAGAGTTGCTGATATGTCCAACAACAGCTCAAATTCTAATGCTGCTGACGGCATTTTTATCGGCAGCGGCGTTCCGGGAACCGGGTCCACGCCAGTGTCTGGAAATCGAGCGGATCGGAATGGCGCAGCCGGCATTCTCCTAAATTCCACCGGATACGTACTATCCAACAACACGGCATCCAGGAATACCGGCGCCGGCATCAGCGCGGCCGGGAACACAAACGGCGGCGGAAACGTCGCGAGCAGTAACGCTTCGTGCAATTCGCCCGGTTGTTTTTAGTCAACAGGCGCAAGTGATTTTTGGTTAATGCGTGCGATCGAAAAATAATATCAATTTAACGAACAGGAGAACTTAGTATGAAGAGACAAGTAGGTTTGAGTACTTTTGCCGTCGCTATTTTGATCAGCGGTGTCCTTAGTTTTGCGCAGGAGCAAGCACCAGCTCCAACATTCAAAGAAGGAGATACGTGGCAGATCAACATATCGAGGAAAGATCAGGGCGCGAGCTCTTCAGCCCAAAATGAAGGCGAATACGAACTCGTCTTCACGCAAGGAAAAGTCAAAGTTTTTGAGATAAACGGCGATCAGAAGAGCGAAGTGAATGTTCAGCCGGAGAGTCCAGCGGAAGGACTATTGGGTGTAGTCGGAAAAAATGAGAGGCGCCCGGATCTAAAGTTTCCGTTGTCGATCGGCCAAAAATGGGAATACCAAGTTGTAGTAAGACCAGCAGGATCTCGGCAAGATCAGCGGAGATCTGCTGAAGTTTCCGTTGTCGGACACGAGCAGGTAACAACACCGGCTGGTTTATTCAAAGCATTTAAATTGATCAGGAGCGAAAGCTGGTCTGTCGGGCGAACCGGCTCCAATAGCAGCACTTCGACATTCTACTACAGTCCGGAGACGCGAAGTATTGTTAAGCGAGTTACCGAAAACGCGAACAGTCCTGCTGTGATCGTTAATGAACTGATCAAATTCACGCCGGGAAATTGATGCATTTGGTTCCGAAGTCAGCGTGCCACTTTGAAAACTATATTCTGCTAATCGCGGAGATGGATGAGGGGAAGATTCGTGACCACTGCCGCATGAATCGCTGTTACCGACAATTCCATCACGCCCATGTCCACTAACGCATTGAGCAATTGGCTGAGATCGACACGGAAATCTTTGCGTCGTAGCGAGCTCTTGATTGCGATCTCCCGAATACTCGCCGCGCTGTAATACACCTCATTGCAGTCGTCTTGCAAAAGCTCGCGTGCCTCTGGCGGCAAGCGTGCACTGCTCGCTGTAGCCCAAAGCAGCAAGTGAGTATCGAGCAAGTCACCGTTTCCTACCCTCGAATCCGCTAATAGCGGAATCGGGCAGAGCCGCATTGAAGTCGTCCGGTATCTCGAACTTGCCGTCAAGCAGTCCCAACCTGCGTCGCCCGCGAGTTCTCGTGAACGGGACGAGTTTGGCTGCCGGCTTTCCAGCGCGTGCGATGACAATCTCTTCGCCGGACTCGGCCAGCTCGACAAGTTTCGATAATTCGGTCTTTGCTCGATGAATGTTTACCCGTTTCATTTCGGATCGCTAAGCTTAGCTAATCGCGACATGAGGTCAAGCTCACTCGTATTGCGTTCCAACAATCGATTGGCCGTTGGCCGGTTCTCGAATGGCAGGCAGCAATTTTGGGTTTGTGATCAACGTTCACACTTGTGACATCCAGCGGTATTTCTCAATCGTGAAAAGCGCTTAAATTCCCCGGAGAGGCCCAACGGTAGAGGTTTCGCGTTTTCGGTTATGCGGCTCACGCGCTCGCGCACCACACAGAGCCGCTGGCTAGATTATCGAAAACCGCAGTGGTAAAAGTTTCGGGAATGAAAATGGGAGTTGGCATTGTCGATTTTTCATGCCGTATCCTTTAGGATTTCCATCGCGTGAAGCCGACTGACAAAAATTACTTCGATCCCAAAGTTCTGGCCGGGATCTCGAATCTCGCGCTGCGCGCCCGCTGGGTCGTCGAAGGGTTGATGTCGGGGGTACACCGGAGCCGAGCCAAGGGCTTCAGCGTCGAATTCGAGGAGCACCGCGAGTATTCGCCGGGGGACGAAATTCGCCGCATTGATTGGAAAGCGCTCGGCAAATTCGACCGCTACTATATCAAGGAGTATGAAGACGAAACCAATCTGCGCGCGTATCTCGTGCTCGATGCCAGCGCCTCTATGAATTACGCTTCTGACCGCATTAGCAAGTTCGATTACGGGTGCACGCTGACCGCTTCTCTCGCCTATTTGATTCTGAAACAACAAGACTCCGCGGGGCTCGTTACGTTTTCGGACCGCATCGAAGCATTCATTCCGCCGCGGGCGAAGCGCGATTATCTCACCCAGATCATCCACGCGCTCGAAAACCGCGGTCCCGGCGGCGACACCAATGTCGGTAAAATCCTCGAGGAGATCGCCGGCCAGGTAAGGCGGCGCGGCCTGATCGTTCTGGTTTCTGACCTGCTCGACGATGCCGATGAGATCCTGAAGGGTCTGCGCCATTTTCGCTTTAAGGGCAACGATGTCATCGTATTTCACCTGCTCGACCAGGCCGAGCTCGATTTACCCTTCGAGGGCAACGTTCTGTTCGAGGACTTGGAAGCGGCGAATCTGCAAGTCATCGCCGATCCGCGCGCGATCCGCTCGACCTATCAGCAAGTCGTGCAGGAGTTCATCGGGAACGTTCGCAAGCAGTGTCACGACAGCGCCATCGACTACCAGATCATCTCCACTGCCACCCCTCTCGATCGCGCGCTCGCCAGCTATCTCAGTTGGAGAAGCTAGTGCTCCAAAGGAAGTGTGCGGAAAAGAGGATCGTCATTGGGGCAACCCCGGATCTGGTCCGGGGTAGTGCGACCCGGAATCCAGCGTTGGGCGGGGCCGACCCGATGGGCCATTTCTTGATGCCGGTCCCGGATCACAGTCCGGGACAAGCTTTCACCGGCATGACGAAAGAGCAAGGTTTTGTTCAGCCGATTTCATTTTCAGGATACCCGCGCTGATGTCGGTGTTTTTCCTTTATCCGGTTTTTTTATTCGGCTTGGCAGCGGCCGCCTTGCCGGTCCTCATTCATCTGCTCAACCGGCGCAAATTGAGGCGCATTCGGTTTCCCGCCGTCCGTTTCATCTTACTTTCGCAAAAGCGCATCTCGCGGAGCTATCGCCTGCGGCATTGGATTTTACTGGCGCTTCGGACTTTGGCCATCATCCTTCTGGCGCTCCTTCTGGCCAATCCGATTTTCCAGACTGGCGCCGGGCTTTTTGCCGGCGGCGGACCGGTGGCGCTCGTCGTGCTGCTCGACAATTCACTCAGCATGACGTGGAGCGGTGATGGCAATGGGTTCAAGCAAGCCAAAGATGCGGCGCGACTGTTGATCTCGGCGCTGAGCGACGGCGATCGCGCCGCAATCATTCCGACCAACTTATCGGCCGATGAACCGTTTCGACTAAAGGGCCAAAAGGACGTGCTCTTGAGGGAACTGGACGGCATCGAGATTGCCGACGGTACGGCAAATCTAAATCTTGCCCTGAGCAAAGCTTATGAATTGCTGCAGCAACCAGCCGGCCAAAAAGAAATTCGTTTGGTCACCGACATGGGGCTTACCGGCTGGGATCAATTTAGCGTCGCCGCCTTGAAGCAAGTCGATCCGTCGATCCCGTTCAAGTTGATTCATATCGGCAGAAAAGAACCACCCTTGAACGGTACGGTCAAGGAAATCCGCCTGGCGGGTCAAGGCGTCGGCGCCAATCTGCCGTTGCAGATCGAAGCGACGGTGACCAACTTCGGCGAGCGGGAGATCAAAGACGCTTTGGCGCAACTCACGATCGACGGGCAAAACCGCGGCCAGAAGCTCCTCAGTGTACCGCCGCGATCGGAAAATACCGTCACCTTTCAAACCCGCCTCGGCCAACCGGGCACGCACGCGGCACAGGTCATCGTTAAAAAAGACGGATTGGCCGGAAACTCCAGCATGAACTTTACGCTCGATGCCCAAGACAAGCTCAAGGTTCTGGTGGTCGACGGTGATCCGCAAACATCGCTTAATCAAAGCGAAAGCTTTTTCTTGAGCCGCGCCCTCGATCCCTCCGGCGAGGGCGACGCGTCGGTTTTTCTTCCCACCGTAATCCTGGCTGACGGGTTGAATAGCGCCTCATTGGAGAGCTACCAAGTTGTCGTCCTGTGCAACGTTGCATCGCTTCCAGACAGCTTCACCTCGAAGCTGCCGAGTTTTTTGCAGGGCGGCGGCGGCCTGTTGATCTTTAGCGGCGATAAATTTCAACCGGAAAATTACAACCAGAGACTCTCACGCACTTTGCCGGGCCAGGTGGGCGAAAAAAAACTCGGCCCGGAAGCAAACGGCGAAAAGATCGCCAAGTTCGATGCCGGTCATCCGGCGCTGCAGTTTCTGTCGGATTCGATCCTGCAGGAATCGATCAAATCGGCACGGGTTTGGGGCTACTTCCGCACCGCGGGCGTACGATCGCCATTGATTTCACTGGCCAACGGCGATCCACTATTGCTCGAACAAAAGATCGGTGCCGGAAAAGTGATTTTTATGGCCACCGCGGCCGACCGGGATTGGACAGATCTCCCGCTCAAAACTGCGTATCTGCCGTTGATTCAATCGTTGACTCAATATTTGGCTGGTGGAAAACGGGGCGGTTTGGACGGCGGCATTACCGTCGGAAGCGTGAAAGAGCTGGCGCTGCCGCCGAGCTATGTCGGTAAAAGTCTCCGCCTCACGAAGCCGGACAAGCAAACCCGTGATATCCAGATCACGGCCGCCGAGGAGCGCGCCAGTGCGGCGATCGAATACAACGATCGCGCTGGCTTTTATCGTCTCTCCGCGTCGGCGGGCGGCGACAAGGAGGGCGCGGTGCCGCAGGTTTATGCGGTCAATCCGCCGTTCCTCGAATCTCGTCTCGATGAAATCAGCGCGAGCGAGCTGCAAGCCAAGCTCAAACCGATACGCCCGGAGGTCGTTCCCGTCGAGGCGCTGAAGGAAGGCGGTAAGCGCACCGATCTCGCTCTTCCACTGGTCGCGTTCCTGATGATCACATTGCTGCTGGAAGGTTGGCTCGGTCAGCGGTTTTAGGCGACAGCGCCATAACGAAGTCTAGGAGACTTTCACCACAATGCCCTCACGACCTCCCAGTTCGTCAGCCCCGAATGTTTTAATCGGGGGTCCAGTCCGGAGTTCGCCTGGATTCCCGCTAAAAGCATGCGGGAATGACGGAAGTGGGACAGCCACGCTCCAACCAACCCTTTTTTTCCAAGGAGGCATGAAGGACACGAAGCTTTCTTAAACCTTCTCTTCGTGAACTTCGCGTCCTTAGTGGTAAAGAATTATCCCATGAATCGCCGTCAGTTCATTCGCATGGTTTCATACGCTCTGAGCGGCGTGGCGGTGCTACCGAAATTTCTAGACGCCGCGGAATCCGACGATAAACGCAGGCTGCAATTTACCTTTGCCCAAGTCAAATACCGGGGTGGCGATTGGAACCCGCATCCACTGGCGGTGACGCCGCTGCTCGAAGAGCTGATGGCGCGGACGAGCGTAGAAGCGGCGGGTGCCAAACACGAGGTGACCTTGGCGGATCGGGATTTGTTCAATTACCCGTTTCTCTACTTAGCCGGGAAATACGAGTTCGAGCCCTTTAGTCAGGAGGACATAGAAACGCTCCGACGCTTTCTAAGCTACGGCGGTTTTCTCCTCATTGACGATGCACTAGGCCAACAGGGATACGGCTTCGACAAATCGGTGCGCCGCGAGCTGCAACGAATATTTCCCGGCAACGATCTCAAACGTCTGCCGAGCGGTCATGCGGCGCTCAGGAGTTACTATCTCTTACGCCGGATCGGCGGCGTGCGAATCGCTAGCCCGAACCTCGAAGGAATTTCCATCGGCACGTCCACTCCAGTCATCTATTGTCAAAACGACCTTGGCGGTGCGTGGGAGCGCGACCAATTGGGGAACTGGACAAACCAATGCACTCCGGGAGGCGAACCGCAGCGCAAAGACGCGTTTCACCTCGGCATCAATATCATCCTGTACGCGATGACCGAAAACTATAAAGACGATTTGATCCACGTTCCGTTCATCCGCAAACGGCTTACCCGCTAATATGAACGATCTCTATCTTCTCGGCGCTTTGCCCTGGTGGTTGGTGGCACTGGCCGCCGCCGGCGCGGCCGCACTCCTGGTGCACCAATTTATTGTTTTACGCGAACGCTTATCGCGGGGGCAGACAACCTTTCTTACCGTCCTGCGACTTTGCGTTTATGCGGGTCTAATCTTTTTCCTTTTGGGTCCGGCGCTCATCGACAGGCGCATTACCAAGCTTCGCCGCCCGCTCACCTTGCTGATCGATACTTCACAAAGCATGGGTTTTCCCGCCAGCGCCAAAGCCGGTGCGCCGGAAAAACTCGTGAGCAGGCTGGATCTGGTGCGGGAAAAACTCACCGAAGGTCAAACGCCGCTGCTGCAACGACTCAGCCGCGACTACGATCTGCGTATCATTCGGTTTGGTACCGGCGCCGAACCCATCGCGGCGGGGAATATCGCCGGCCTACGGCCTCAGGACCCCGGCACGCGTCTGATCGAAGTGCTGCAGACAACGGCAAAGGATCCGGCCGCTCGCTCCGGCATGATCGTATTCAGTGATGGAATCGCCAACGGTGAAGCGAAAGCTGTAGACGGCGCAAGCATTGGCGCCCCGGTGTTCACGGTCGGCGTCGGCGAAACCCAGGGATTTACCGATCTTCGCCTTGCGAGGTTCGGCGCGCCGGAATTCGCGTTCCGCGGCCGTGAGTTCAAAATCGAGTTGACCGTTCAAGCCTTTGGCATGAAGGGCAAATCCGTGCCGCTGTTTTTCAACCGTGGGAAAAATCTTATCGCTACTCGCACCATCGCCATTGATGGGGACCCGTTCGAGCAGAAGGTGACATTGAGCTTCACGCCGAAAGAGCTCGGCACCCATACGTTTTCGGTGAGCCTGCCGCCACAGCCCGGCGAACAAATTCCGCAAAACAATCAGCGGGAATTCAAAGTGGATGTCGGACGCGACAAGATCCGCGTCCTGACGCTATCCGGGTCGCCCGCATGGAATTATCGGTTTTTGCGCATGGCACTGAAACAAGATCCGTTGGTCGAACTCGTATCATTTGTGTTTTTGCGCACACCGACGGATACGGTGGATGTCCCCGAAAACCAGTTGAGCCTGATTCCGTTCCCGATCGACGACATTTTTTTGGAAGAGCTAAAAAACTTTGACGTGATTGTCCTGGATGATTTTTCTTATCGTGCCTACTTCAATCCGGTTTATCTGGAGCGGGTCCGTGATTTTGTCCGGGATGGCGGCGGGCTGGCTATGTTTGGCGGCGCCCGCTCCTTCGACAATGGCGGCTACGCCGACAGCGCATTGCGCGAAGTGCTACCGGTGGATCTCGATGGCAAGGGAACTTTTCAAGCACGCGGCGATGTCCATACAACGCTAACGCCCGCGGGCAAAGCGCATCCGATCACGCGCTTGCTGCCCGACAGCAAAGCCAACGAGGAGACTTGGCGCAAAATGCCCGCGCTCACGGGCCT
>Ga0075425_100002598_pt1 | contig 18123 bp, 16 predicted proteins | sample SoiMethybrSBSTD4_FD_75300 | JGI IMG/M metagenome (GOLD analysis project Ga0075425, IMG submission 75300) | Bulk soil microbial communities from a Populus tree surrounding site in Tennessee, USA - Soil MetaG P. TD hybrid SBSTD4 | ecosystem: Environmental > Terrestrial > Soil > Tree plantation... | reverse complement strand
CCGTACCTGGTCCCTGGTCCTTGGTCCGCTGTCCGCGGAGTCAGAGTCGCATCACCCCGGTGGTCAGCAAAGGACGAACGACGATTGGACCACGGGACTTGACTTAAAGTTTACTTTAACTTGTAGCCTCTGTGTATCGGCTCGTGCCGATGAGGAGGCTCAATGTCAGCACTGGACATCAGCGGACTGCGCGTCGCGATCACCGGCGGCACGTCCGGGCTCGGACTCGCCCTGGTCCGCCGCTTGCTCGACCGCGGGGCACAGGTCGCATTCGTCGCGCGCGGACGCGACGGCGTCGAGCGCGTGCGTCGCGAACTGCCGCGAGCGCACGGCATCGTCGGCGACGTCTCGCGCAAAGAAGACATCCACCCGATTGCGATTCAGATGCTCGGCGCGCTCGGCGGGCTCGACGTGCTCGTGAACAACGCATCCTCGCTCGGGCCCGTGCCGCTGGCGCCGCTGGCCGACACCGAGTGCGAAGATCTCGAGCTCGCGCTCGCCACCAATGTCGTCGGCCCGTTCCGGCTCACGAAGACGCTGCTTGGCGCGCTCGCCGCATCCGCGCGCGACGGCCGCGCACCGCTCGTCGTCAACATCTCGAGCGACGCCGCGATCAACGCCTATCCAGGCTGGGGGGCGTACGGCGCCAGCAAGGCGGCCCTTCATCATCTCAGTCGCATCTGGAACGAGGAGCTCACGGCCGAGGGCATTCGCGTGATTTCGATCGACCCTGGCGATATGGACACGCCGCTTCATGCGCTCGCCGTGCCGGATGCCGATCGCTCGCAGCTGAAGAGCCCCGACACGGCGGCAGGCGAACTCGTCGCGCTCATCGCCGCCCACATTCGTGCAAGCCAACGGGTCTTGGAGAGCGCTCGATGATCCCCGCGGCAGCCGCAGTTCAGCGCCCGACTGACGCCAAGCTTCTCGTCGTCGATGCGTCGGGACACATCACGCACCGAGATCGAGTCGACTTCCCTGCGCTGATCGAAGCCGGCGACCTGGTGATCGCCAACGACGCGGCCACGCTGCCGGCCAGTCTGTTTGGCGTGCACCTGCCGACAGGACGTCCGATTGAAGTGCGTCTGGCTGGGACGCGAACGCTGCTGGCGCGAGAGCGCGCACGCTTCACGGCCGTGGCGTTCGGCGAGGGCGACTTCCGCACACCGACCGAGCACCGGCCTGCTCCACCCGCATTCGACGCCGGCGATGTTCTTCAGCTCGGCCCACTTCGCGCGATGGTCGTAAACGTGCTCGGCCATCCACGTCTCATCGAGATCGAGTTTCAGCACTCAATCGCCGAGACGTGGGAAGGCCTGGCGCGGCATGGCCGGCCTATTCAGTACGCCTACCTGCAGGAGCCGCTGGCGATCTGGGACACCTGGACACCAATCGCGGCCGCGCCCGTCGCCTTCGAGGCGCCATCAGCCGGTTTCATACTCGATTGGCGCGTCATCGCCGCGATTCGGGCGCGCGGTGCGGCATTCGCAACGATCACCCATGCGGCTGGCATCTCCTCTACCGGCGATGCCGATGTCGACGCGCTGCTTCCCCTCGACGAGCCGTACTTCATTCCCGAGTCGACGGCCTCACGCATCGCCACGACACGTCGACGCAGCGGCCGCATCATCGCCGTCGGCACAACCGTCGTGCGTGCGCTCGAGGACGCCGCCGCGCGACATGGTCACGTCCGCGGGGGCACGGGTGTCGCGACGCTGCGCGTGAGTCGTCTCACGCCACTGCGAGTCGTCGACGCACTCGTCACGGGCCAGCACGAACCTGACACGAGCCACTACGAATTGCTACGGGCGTTTCTGAATGATGTCGTGCTCGAGCGCGTAACCGATGAAGCGAACGCACGCCACTATCGAACGCACGAATTCGGCGATTCGTTATTCATCGCAGTTCGACGCGCAGGTCCGGCTAAAGCCGGACACTACGTCTGCGGTCCGGCTAAAGCCGGACGTTACGTCTGTGGTGATAGCGGCAACAGTCCCGACGGACAGCGATGACACACTCGCGATTCGGGCGGTAGGTCCGGCTAAAGCCGGACACTACGTCTGCGGTCCGGCTGAAGCCGGACGCTACGAGCTACAGCAGCAGCGTCAGTGCGCCGGTCGTTACCAGCGCGGCCGACCAGATCAAATCGAGGTTGAACCACGCGCGGCGCAGAATGCCGACACCCAGCTTCTCGAACACCAGCACCGCGACGAACGCCGTCACCACCAGATAGCCGACCGCATGCAGGCCGGTGGCGAAGACCGCCGCGCCTGCACTCCCAGCGGCCTGCATGTGATGCGCGTGCTCGCCGGTGGCTGACATCGACATGCCCATGAACACCGGCACCACCATCAACCCGGCTCCGTGAGCCGTCGCCATCAGGAACGACCACACCGTGAGCCCGGCCATGCTCATGCGCATGCCGCCCCAACGTGGATGACGATGGCGGAAGAAGCGCAGGACGCCAAACGAGACGAGCACCGCGGCGATCGGCCAGCGCAGCCAGCCGATCGGAATCACGAACCCGATGGCCAACACGACGCCGACCGCACCCGCGACCGCGAGCGCGTGCCCGGCACCAAGCGGCAGCAACGCGCGTAGCACCGCGCCGCGACGTCCCTCCTGCATCCCGAGCGCGACGGCAAACAGCCACCCCATTCCGGGGTTGATGCCATGAAAGGCGCCCAACGCGATCAACGTGCCCCATGAGGTCATCATCTCGTTTGGCATGATCTGGCTCCCCCAGGCCTGATCGCTGGCCCAGCCCTGAGGCCTGAGGCCTAAGCCCTGAGGCCTATGAAAAGCAGTACGAGTCGGAACTGGCGTCGCCGCCTTCGAGATGCACCTGGTGCGGACGCATGCCGTCGAACTCCACGAAGCCGGCGGGATCGAATGCGATGCCGCCGCTCGGGCGGACGTCGATCTTGGCCAGCCAGCCCTTGATGCCGTCGGGATAGAACTGCTCGTCCCACGCGCGGTAGAGCGAGTTGGTGAGGTACACGCGCTTCCCGTCGCGGCTGATCTCCACCATTTGCGGCGCGCCGTTGAGCCGCTGCCCCGGACGCGCGGGATGCGGCTCGCGACGCACGATGCCGCCGATCTTCACCGAGCCGGTCTCGACCGGATTGAACGGATCGGACACGTCGTACTGCTTCAGCTCGCCGGTGCCGAAGCACGAGACGTAGAGGAATCGATCGTCGAGCGAGAGGTTGATGTCGGTGATGAGCGGCGGCGCCGCGCCGAAGCCCTTGAGCAGCGGCGGCAGATCGTCGGCGGCCGCTGCCTCCGCCGGAATCTCGATCACCTTGCGGATGCGCCACGTGCCGCTCTTGCCGTCGCCGTCGCGATACCACGTCCACACCGACGCCGACAGATCCTTCAAACTGGTGACCACGCCAACGAAGCCGTAGGTCTCGTTCGGATCGTGGGCGGGGCGCAACTCGAGCACCATCTGATACTCCGGTCCGAGCTCGAGCTTCTGCACATGGCGACGGGCGTTGAGGTCCCAGACGTGAATCGAGTTGCCGTACTTGCCGCCGAGCAGCAGATCGGGGATCACGCCGTTCTCCACCATGTTCGGCGTCCCCCACTCGCTCGTGATCATCGTGTCGTGTCCGAGATGCCACCAGAAGTCGTACGACAGATACTGCGGTCCGCGATCGCGCTCCCAGCGTCCCGTGATCTCGAACGTCTCGGGGTCGAGCACGAAGATGCCGCCCGGCCCCTCGCCTTTCTCGTTGCCCAGCGCGTTGACGTAGATGCCGTCCGGTCCGCAGTGCGCGGTGTGCGGACGGGTGTAGCCGGTCTTGCGAATCACCTCGTCGGCCTCGATCGTTTTCACGAGCCTCGGTTGCCGCGGGTCTGGCGCGGTGTCGAGAATGTGAATGCGCGACGAGCGCATGCCTGGCACCACGAGATAGCGCCGGTGCATGTGCGGATGCGGTGAGTTCGGGCACAGGCACGAGCTGCACGCGTTCCATCCGAAGTGGTGCAGCTCATCGCCGGCGCTCGGCATGTCGACGCGCGCGATCTGCGCGCCATAGCTCGGCGATTCGGGGTTGACGTCCACCACCCCAAGCGCGTCGCAGGCGGAGGGGTCGGGATTGAGCAGCGTGACGTACGCGAGCGTCTCGGCCGGCGCCTGCATCGCCATCGTCGGCGACGGGTAGAAAGTCTGGTCGGGAAGAAGTTTCGGCATGGCGTTGAGCCTCCTCGAGGTTTCGATTCGCGCGTTCGAGAGACTAAGATCTGTCGGACGGCGCTGTCCTTTGAGAACGCTGGAATGTTTCTGAGGGTTTCCTGATTGTGCGAGGCATGATCGACACCACGGCCGGCGGCTCCTATCAATTCGGGCCCTTTCATCTCGACGTTCGCGAGCGGCGCCTGTCGCGCAGCGGCGAGGTGATCCCGTTGCGCCTGAAGGTGTTCGACACGCTGCTGGTGCTGGTCGAGAATGCCGGGCGCCTCGTCACCAAGCAGGAGCTGCTCGACTCGGTGTGGCCGGAGACGTCGGTCGAAGAGAACAACCTCAATCACAACGTGTCGGTGCTGCGGAAGGCGCTCGGCGAGCGTGCCACCGGTCAGCACTACATCGAGACCGTGCCGCGCGTGGGCTATCGATTCGCGGCCGCTGTCGAAGCCATCGGCGCTCAGGCCAGACCATCACCAGCGTCACCGGTCGCTGCCGTCAAGGCACGGCAGGAGATCCGGTACTGCACGACGAGCGACGGCGTCCGCCTCGCCTACGCGAGCGTCGGTAGCGGCCCTCCACTTGTGAAAGCATCGAACTGGCTGACGCATCTCGACTTCGAATGGGGCAGCCCGATCTGGCGGCACTGGTATGCCGAGCTCGCGCGTCATCATCGGCTCATTCGCTACGACGAGCGCGGCAACGGCATGTCGCAGCGCGACGTCGACGGCGTCAGCTTCGAGACGTGGGTGCGGGATCTGGAAACGGTCGTTGATGCCGCAGGGCTCGATCGGTTTCCGCTGCTGGGGATCTCGCGCGGCGGGTCGATCGCGATCGCGTATGCCGTGAGACACCCGGAGCGCGTCACCCACCTGGTGCTCTACGGCGCGTTTGCCGCCGGGATGAAACACACCGGCACGCCCGACGATCTCGAGGCGCGTCACGCGCTGACGAGCCTGATGCGGCTCGGGTGGGGACTCAAGAACCCGGCGTTCTCCAAGACGTTCACCTGCCGGTTCCTTCCCGAGGCCAGGCCGGAGCACGAAGAGTGGTTCGACGAGCTGCAGCGCGTGTCGACGTCGCCGGAGAACGCGGCGCGGCTGATGGATCGCGACGACGAGATCGACGTTCGACCGCTGCTCACGCAGGTCAAGACGCCGACGCTCGTCATCCACTGCGATCGCGATCATGCCGTCGCACCCGAGGAGGGTCGTGCGCTCGCGGCCGGAATCCCGCACGCGCGCTACGTCTCACTGCCGAGCGCGAATCATCTGATGCTCGAAGAGGAACCCGCGTGGTCGATGTTCCTCGAGGAATTGGGGTTGTTCTTGAACTGGTAGGGTTCTACGTACGACGTAGGGGCCGCCTTAAGGCGGCCCCCACGTACGAAAGAGGGCCGCCCTAAGGCGGCCCCCACTTACTAGTTCGTGCCCGTGCCGACCACGCCCCAGAAGTCTTTCGACGTCTGCGGTGTCGCCGATGTGTGCACGTTGATGTAGCGCTCGAACGGGAGATTCAGCTTCTTCACCACCGGCGCCAGCGCCTTCACGTGATCGTTGGCGGGCTGACCGGGCGTCACGGTGAAATCACCTTGGAACAACACCTTCTCCTTCGGGATGTACGCGATCAGCAACCCGTTGGAGTGCGGCGCGGGATACACGTGATAGAACTCCACGGTCCGCGTGCCGTCGGTGTACACCTTCTTCTCCTCCACCGCTTCGACCTTCGCCTTCTTCGGGGTCTTCGCCAGCACGTCGTCGAGCAGCGTGCGCGGGTTGCTCAACGACTTCTCGAGGAACACCGCGTTGTTCTTCTGCGTGATGATCGTCGTGCCGTTGGCCACCAGCGCCGGCAGACCACCGGTGTGATCGGAGTGCGGGTGGGTGTTGAAGACGTAGCGAATCGGCTTGTTGGGGAACAGCTTTTTCGATTCGTCGATGTACAGCTGCCCGCGCGCGATCGACTGACCGGCCTCGAGCATCATCACGTAGTCCTTGAACTCGACGAGCAGTGAGTCGTAGCTGCCAGGTCCAGTCGTGAGTCGATAGAGTCCGTCACCGAGCTTCTCGGTGGTGACGGTAAGCGCCGGCGGCGCACCGCCTCGGCCTGCACCGCCCGCCGGCGCGCCACCGCCCGCACCGCCGCGGCCCGCCGGTGGTGGCGGCGCCTGCGCCAGCGTCGCAACATCCGACGGATTGATCTTCGCGCTCGTGACGTCGATCTCGAAGAACGGATAGCCGCCGCGCGTCTGCACGATCTTCGTCGGCGCCATCGCGCCGCCGCCAAAGTCCTTCCACCCGGAGTAGGTGGCGAGGATGTGCATGTCGCCCATGACGTTCTCACCCAGCCACGTCTCGACACGCTCGACCTGGTTCTTGGCGTTCACGTAGCCGTTGATCGTGTAGCTCTTGCCCGACGGCGCCTTCACCGACGGACTCCACGACAGCACGGTGTAGCCCTTGCTCTTCTTGGCGGTGGCGTTGTTCGCGTCCGCGCCTTTCAAGAAGCCCCACGGCGTGATGTACAGCTCGACCGATTGCCCCCATGGCTGCGACACGTCGGCCTGCATCGCGGTGACCTGCTGGAAATACGTCCCCGGCGCGACGACCGTCGAGCCGCCGGCGCCGATGTTGTTGGTGGCTCCGGTCGCACGCGAGACCGGCGCGGACAGATCGATCACGCGCACGTAGTTCGCGATCGGCCGCATAGGATCGTGCGTCCCCTGACAGTTCATCTGGGTGGCATTGGCGCCACACTGTTGGAACGACACATCCTTGGCGGTTCCGGAGTAGGTGACGGATGTGGGATCGCCCAATGCCTTTTTCGCGGCGGCGATAACGCTCTTCGCGTCCTGCGCCATCGCGATCCCGCTGAGGCACGCGAAGCTGATGGTGACGAGCGCCAATTTCCTCAACACAGCGATTCCTCCTTCAATGGCCACACGGGCCCGGCAGGTCGCAAGACCCGCCTCTACGACAGCCGATTGCCAGGCAGGTCTGAAGACCCGCCTCTACGGCAGATGGTTGCGGATTGTATCGTGACGCACGGAATACCGCTCACCCTGCCTGGAGCGTTTCAGGGGGACTCATCGGCACAGGCGAGGGCTAGAATCGACGGGCACCGATGAGGCTCCGCCTGCTTTTTGCCTTCGCGGCCGCCGCAGTGCTGATCTCCAGCGCGGCAGCGGCCCAGTTTCGACGTCTCGGCGACACGAGTATCGACGCTCACCTCGCTCGCCCGCAGGACTTCGACGGCCTCTTCCACTATTGCCGCGCCGTCTACCGCGCCAACCCGCGAGGCGACGGCGGCAGCTGGCTCACCGACTACCCGCTGGCTGACATCGACCTCTCGATTCGCCTGTCCGAGCTCACGAAGATCGCCGTCGCCTTCGATGCGCCAGGGCAGCCACGGCATCTGATCGTGCGCTTGTCGGACAACGAGCTGTTTCAGTGCCCGATCATCATCATGCAGGAGGTCGGTCGCCTGCTCTTCACGCGCGACGATGCCGAGCGGCTGCGGACGTATCTGCTGAAGGGCGGTTTCCTCTGGGTCGATGACTTCTGGGGCTCGTACGCATGGGACGTCTGGGAGGCCGAGATCCGCAAGGTCTTTCCCGAAGCCGACTACCCCATCGTCGACGTGCCGCGCGCGCACGCGCTCTATCACACGATGTTCGATCTCGAAGGCGTGCCGCAGATTCCCGGCATCGGTACATGGCTGTCACGCGGGACGACATCCGAGCGCGGCGACGACAGCGCGCAGGTGCACGCACGCATGATCTCGGATCGCGGCGGCCGCGTCATGGTGTTCATGACGCACAACACCGACGTCAGCGATTCGTGGGAACGCGAAGGCGAAGACCCGCAGTACTTCTACAAGTTCTCGATCGATGGCTATCGCGTCGCGGTGAACGTGCTCCTCTACGCGATGACGCACTGACGTGGACCTCGTCGTCTAGTCCCGTATGCCGAGCGACTCGAGCGTCGTGGTCACGTCAGCTTCGTGGGCTTTCACGAAGTCCACGTTGATCGTCGGCGCACCAGGTGGCACGCGCGGAAGGACGCCCGCCTTCATGAAGTTGTAGGCCAGATGCGCGCCGACCAGTGAGATGGCGAACTTCGCGTACTCGCGCGGCGTGAGCTTCACCGCGTCCAGCGCCGCCAACAGACCGGCGTGGTTCTCGAGACGAGCCATCAAGCCCGACGCCTGCACCACCGCGTCACCCGACAGCGCCACATCCTTCGTGAAGAGCGGCGCGTACCGGAACAACGGATCGGTCCGCGCGATCTCCGCGACGCGGCCGCTCGCCTGCACGAACCGATCGAAGACCTCCGAGGTCAATCGATAGTCGGCGAGCTCGTAGCCGTCGATCGTCGTCTGCGCTGGCGCCGACGACGACGTCAGTACACACCCGACGATGATGGCGATGATCGTTTTCGAACGCATTTCTGTCACGTGTCCATCATGGCACGGCGGCAAATCGCCCATCCGGTGCCCAAGCTCTAAGGCGCGCCATTCGTCGTGCTGAACGATCGCAGCGAGCGCGATCATTCGAACGCCTGCGCAAACGACAGCCGATTCCGATCTGGATCGCGCACGGCGAACTCGCGCAGCCCCCATGGCTGGCTCACGGGTTCGCCCTGCACATCGGCGCCGCTGCGCACGAGCTCGGTGTACAGGCCATCGACATCGCGAACGTAGAAGCATGCCGATCCGATTCCACCATGTTCCGGCGTGCGAGCCACCAGCAGCAGCCGGACCTCGTCCCGGTCCATCACCCCGAGGTCATCCTGCTCGTAGTTGACGATGAATCCGAGCACGTCGCGATAGTGCTTCACCGCGGCAGGCACATCGTCGCAGGGGAGCTCGGGCATGATGCGGCTCATCATGCGTCGCGGCCGCTCGGGCGACTTCTCGTGATACGACTGGCCGAACCAGACGACGCGACCATCGGGATCGCGCACCTCGAACACGCGGCGCTTGATCCAGTTCACCTTCTCCAGCGCGCTCGGCCGACCGCCTCGCTGTGCGATGGCGGTGTGCATCGCTTCGACGTCGTTGACGTCGAAGAAGACGATGGCCGATCCGGGCGGCCCCTCGCTCGAGAAATCAGGAGCCGTATCGACACCCCCGAGATGAATCCTCGCCCGGCCCGACGTGAGCTCGATGCCGCCGTCGCTGCCGGGCTCGCCCGGGTCGAAACCGAGGACATCATGCCAGAACGCAACCGTCCGATCGACGTCGCGAGCACCGAGCCAACGGCTCACCGGCGCAGTAATCCGCGGCCCCGTTGCGCGTGGATCGATGTGCGAGATGTGATCGACGAGCGTCGGCCAGCTGTTGAATCCGTGCTCGCGTGCGATGAGCAACTGCGCGTCGGCGAGCTTGGCCGACGGATTGGTCGTGCGCAGGACGGCCACACGCTCCTTGGCTTGCTTGCGCAACTGCTCGAGAGATGGACGTGCAGGGAGGGGCGATACCTGGTCGGACATACGATCTCCTCTCACTCGCCGGCGTCCGCCATCCGGGCTGAAAGAAGATCTCCGGCTGAAGCCGGACATCACGTCTTCAGGTCCGGCTAAAGCCGGACGCTACGACGATCTACGGAACGGCAGCAGCCGCCGCAGACGCTCTTCGCGCAACCACAGTCCGAACCACGCGCACAGTGCCGTTGTCAACGGCACCAGCGGAGGGTAAGGCTCCTGAATCCGCACGTACTGCGAGATCGCGCCGCCGAGATAACCGGTCAGCAGCACGACGCCCAGCACCGACGTGGGAGGGGTCAGATACAACACGACGCACGTGAGCTGAACGATCGCAATCCGCGGCAGCATGCCGATGTCCCAGCCGATCCGCGCCCACTCCTTGACGTAGAAGGGAGACTCGGTGAGCTTCCATCGCGCGCTCGTCAGCAGGATGAAGACGGCCCCAAGCGAAAAGAGCCATCCGATCCACGGCAACCATCGCTTCATGTTCATCCTCTCTCTACGCGTGTATCCCCATCGCCGAGTGCTTCTTCGAATCGCGCATCGTCACGTACACGACCAGCGAGATCGCAATCACCGCGGTGAGGTAGTAGTAGAACCACCGCTGGTGGCCGATCGACTGGAACCACAGCGCGATCGATTCGGCGGTGCCGCCGAACACCGACACCGTCACCGCATACGGCAGCCCGACGCCGGTGGCGCGAACGCTGGTCGGAAAGAGCTCCGCTTTCACGACGGCGTTGATCGAGGTGTATCCGGCAACGATGATCCACGCCGCGGCGATCAGCAGGAACGCCGCGAGCATGCTTCGTGTCGCCTGCAGCGCGTCGAGCAGCGGAATCGTCGCGATCGTGCCGGCGACGCCAAACCAGATCAGCAGCGGCTTGCGGCCAACCCGATCGGACAGCGCGCCGTAGAGCGGCTGCAGGATGAGCGCGAAGATCAACGACCCGGCGGTGACGATCGTCGTCTGCCGATCGTCGAGGCCGACCGACAGGCGCAGGAACTTCTGCATGTACGTGGTGTAGGTGTAGAACGCGGTGGTGCCGCCCATGGTCAGGCCGACTACGAGCAGCACCTCACGCGGATACTTCATGAGAGCGCGCACCGGATTGGTGCGACGTGGCACCACTTTGGCGGCCTCGAAGTCATCGGTCTCGTGCAGGTTGCGCCGCATGATGAGCGCCACGATTGCGAGCGCGGCTCCAACCACGAACGGAATGCGCCATCCCCACGCGCGCAGCTGCTCGGTGGTGAGAAACACCTGCTGCAAGAGCAGCAGCACGAGAATCGCGCACAGCTGCCCGCCGATGAGCGTCACGTACTGAAAGCTGGAATAGAAGCCGCGATGCGTCTCGTCAGCGACCTCGCTGAGATACGTGGCGCTGGTGCCGTACTCGCCGCCAAGGCTCAGTCCCTGAACCATGCGCGCGAGGCCGAGCAGCACCGGTGCCGCCACGCCGATCGACGCATACGTCGGGGTCACCGCAATCATCAGCGACCCGAAGCACATGAGCAGCACCGACAGCATCAGCGCCTTGCGCCGCCCGTAGTGGTCGGCAAGATGGCCGAACAGCCAACCGCCGATCGGCCGCATGATGAAGCCGAACGCGAACAGCATGGCGGCGTTCAGCTGCTGGACGACGGGGTTGTTGCCGGGAAAGAACGCGCCCGCGAAGAACAGCGCGAACGCCGCGTAGGCGTAGAAGTCGTACCACTCGACGAGATTGCCGATCGAGCCGACGACAATCGCCGTGAGCCGACGACGCACGTCGGCTAGATCGAGATGATCCTCGTTGGCGGCGGTTGTCGCTGCGCTGGCTGCCACGCTCGTCTGAGCGTGGGAGTGTAGCACTGCGCTCACGCGGCGACGCGATCGACCCCTCTCGTCACGACGTCGTCGAACCCACGACCTCGTGCGGCTCTCGCTCCTCGGTGGAGTCTGGATCCCAGTCTCCAACGTAGATGGGGTTCCCGTCCGGATCGGCGAACGTGATGTAGTTGACGGTTGCGTTGCCGCCGGTAATCATCGTGACAATCCTCCTGCCCGGCGATACTCTCTCACCACGTGCGGCCTGCCAAGATCCAGTTCAGGGGCTACATCAGTTACTGAGACGCGAATGTCGGTCACCCTCGGCAATCGTCTCGGGCCGTACGAGATCGACTCCCAGATCGGCAGCGGCGGCATGGGCGAGGTCTATCGAGCGATCGATACACGTCTCAACCGGTCCGTCGCGATCAAGGTGGCGCACGATCAGTTCGACGATCGCTTCGCGCGCGAGGCGCGCGCTATCGCGCAACTCAATCATCCGAACATCTGCACGCTCTACGACGTCGGTCCGAACTACCTGGTGATGGAACTGGTGGAGGGCCACACGCTGGCCACACACCTTGCCGGAGGCGCGTTTGCCCTCGATGAGGCGCTTCGCTTCGGCGGGCAGCTCGCCGACGCGCTGGCGGCGGCCCACGGGAAGGGGATCGTGCATCGCGATCTCAAACCCGGCAACATCATGGTCACGAAGATCGGCGTCAAGGTGCTCGATTTCGGTTTGGCGAAGACGCCCACCGATGAAACCCTCACGCAGGCCCGTGCCATCGTCGGCACGCCGGCCTATATGGCTCCCGAACAGCGGCGAGGCCTCGAGGCCGACTCGCGCACTGATATTTACGCGCTCGGCCTGGTGCTGCGCGAAATGATCAGCGGGCAGCGCACCGAGCCGCTGAAGAACGCTCCGCCGCACGTCGTCCATGTCGTCGAACGCTGCCTGCACAGCGATCCGGCAGAACGCTGGCAGTCGGCGAGCGACATCAAGCGCGAACTCGAGTGGGCGGCGACGATCCGCGAGGCCGCTCCGGCCGTTGCCAGGCCTCCGGTGATCGCGTGGATCGTGGCCGGGCTCGCCTGCGTGGGCATGCTTGCACTCGGCGTCACGTATCTTCGACGCGCGCCGTTGCCGCCTCCGCTGACAACGCGGTTCACGATGTCGCTCGAGAAAGAAATGGGCGGCACGAATGCCTTTCCAGTCCCGTCTCCCACCGGCGAGCTGCTCGTCTTCACCGGTCTCGGTGCCGATGGAGGCACGTCACTGTGGATCCGGCCGCTGAATTCGGCTGAGGCCGTCCGACTGCCGGGCACTGAAGGCGCGGATGATCCGGTGTGGTCGCCGGACGGAAAGTGGATCGCGTTCTATGCGGACGGGAAACTCAAGAAGGTGAGCCCGCGAGGAGGGGCGCCGTTGACCCTCGCCGCCGTGAGCGGATTCCAGAATCCGGCATGGGGAGCGCACGGCGACATCATCTTTCGGCCCACGAATCGCGACGCACTCTTCCGCATTCGCGACTCGGGCGGACCTCCGCAACCGCTCACCAGGCTCAATGCGTCGTTGACCGAGAACTCCCACCGCTTCCCGCAGTTTCTGCCTGACGGCCGCCGTTTTCTCTTCACCAGCCGATGCGCCGATCGCGCCAACAACGCGCTCTATCTCGGCTCGCTCGACTCGCCGACGGTCACGCGCGTGATGCCTGCGCAGTCGGCCGTCCGATACATTCAGACATCGGGGAACGGCGGATCGATCGTCTTCTACCGCGACGGCGCGCTGCTCCAACAGGCGTTCGATGCCGAGGCCGGTACACCATCGGGCGAACCGTCGGTGATCGTCGATCGTGTGGGCTACAACGCGCCGAGCATCGCGGCTCGCTTCGTCGCGTCCGAGGATGGCCGCGTGTTGATCGTTCAAAGCGCGGAGCCGTTGGCGACGCGCCTGACCTGGTTCTCCCGCGATGGCACCGAGCTGGGCACGCTCGGCGGCTCGGCCTCGTACTACCACGTACGACTCTCACCCACGGGCGATCGTGTGGCGTACTCCGCACCCGACCCGCAGACGGGCAATCGCGATCTGTTTTCGATCGAGATCGCGCGCGGCATCACGACACGGTTGACCAGTCATGTGGCCAACGACTGGTTTCCAGTGTGGTCGCCCGATGGCCGGCGGCTCTTGTTCGGCACCGACCGCGAGGGCGGCGCCGACAACGCCACCTATATGAAGCTGTCCATGGACACCGGCAGGGCCGAGTCGCGCTTCGTCCCCGCACCAGCCGAGCCACACGACTGGTCTGCAGATGGCCGGTGGATCGCCTACTGGCAAGCGAACGATATCTACGTCGGACGTGCCTCGGGCAGCCTCGAACCATTCCCCCTCGTCAAGACCGACGCGAGAGAAACTGTTCCACGCTTCTCACCCGACGGCAAATGGATCGCCTACACCTCGAACGAGAGCGGCCGCGTCGAAGTGTACGTGCGCTCATTCTCGGCAGACGGAACCACCACCGGCGGCGCGCTTCGCGTCTCCAACAACGGCGGTGAATACGGCGTGTGGGGGCCGTCGGGGCAGGAGATCTTCTACATGACGCGCGACGCGTCGATCTATGCCGTCGACGCGCGACTCCTGGGAAAGACCGGAACGCTGCCGGCACCGGTGCGCCTCTTTCACGCGTGCACGCAAACAGGCGGCCCCAGCATCGACACCCTGAGTGTGCAAACGAACGATGGGCGCCGGTTCCTGGTGAATTGCCGCGTCGAGCCTCCAGGCCGATTCACCGTTCTCATGAACTGGCTGCGATAAGGCGCACGACGCATAAAGCGAGCGGTTTACCGCTATAGTTGTGCCTTCCCTCGGAGGTGTGTCATGAGCTACAGACTACTTCTCACGGCGGCGGCGCTCGTCCTCAGTGGCGCTGTCAGTCTCGTCGGCGCTCAGGATCAGAAGGGGAAGACGTTGACGGCGATCGGGCCGGTCTCGAAGGTCGCCGCCGACATGGTGAGCGTCGACACGAGCAAAGGACCCATGCAGTTCGTCACGACCGCCGCCACAAAAGTCAAGGTGGCGGGGGGCGGCGCCAAAGCGCAGGCGGCGAAGGAAGCGGGCCAGAAGGGCCTCAAGATCTCCGAGGCCGTGCACGAGGGCGATCAGGTGTCGGTGAAATACACCGACGTCGGTGGCAAGCTGATGGCCTCTGAGATCGACGTCAAGCAGCGGCGGCCGGCGAGCGCTCAGAAGACCAAGTGAGCCTGGCACTGGGACCGGCGAGCCTGGACGACTCGTCCGATCCCAGTAGAATCCGCGCGCGATGAGCCGCATGAGAATCACGACCACCCTGGCGATAGCGATCGCGATGGGAGCGGCGTCACTATTCGCGCAACCGATCAAGAACGGCGGTTTCGAGATTCGTACGCTGTCGACACGCGCCGAGATGGTGAGCGGCGGCGACGTGCTGATCGAGATCGCCGCCCCTTCCCCATCGACACAAATCGCCATCGCCTTCGGCGGGCGCGATGCAGGCGCCGAGATCAAGCCCTCACCAGTTGCGTCCCGATTCATCGCGCGCGTCAGGAATCTGCAGGTTGGCGAGAACGTGATCGAAGTCGGCAGCAGCGGTCAACGACCCTCGGCGCGGCTCACGGTTGTCAATCATGCGATCGCCGGTCCCGTGATCAGCGGTCCGCATCAAACGCCGTTCGCCTGCGAGACGCAGGCATTCGGCCTCGGCCAATCGCTCGATGCCGACTGCACGATTGCTACTCGCGTTGATTACTTCTACCGTTCACAACAGACAGAGGGAAATCCGTTCAAGCCGTACGACGCGAACGGCCCGAAGCCCCTCGATCTCGCGACAACCACGACGCTGGACGGCAAAACGGTGCCCTACATCGTCCGCCGCGAGAGGGGCACCATCAATCGCGCGGTCTATGTGATTGCGTTCCTGCACGAGCCAGGTACGCCGCTGCCAGATCCATGGAACCCGAGCGGCTCGAATTGGAATGGCCGGCTGGTCTACAGCTTCGGCGCCGGCTGCCAGGCGGGCTATCACCAGGGCCGGGCGATTGGCGGACTGCTCGCGAATCGGTACTTGCTCGAAGAATCACAACTCGGCGACTACGCGATCGGCAAGGGTTACGCAGTGGCCTCGTCATCGCTGAACGCGTTCGGCACCAGCTGCGCGGACGTGATCTCGGCGGAGACGATGATGATGGTGAAGGAGCACTTCATCGAGCAGTTCGGCGTGCCGCGCTACACCATCGGCAGCGGCCGCTCGGGCGGCTCGATGCAGCAGCATCTCATCGCCAACAACTATCCAGGACTCCTCGACGGCATCATTCCCACAGCCGCGTTTCCGGACACGCTTGTGTTCCTGAATCACATGGCCGACTGCGAGCTGCTCGAACACGGGTTCGAGACGTCGAGGCTCGCGTGGACGGATGCGCAGAAGACCGCGGTTGCGGGCGAGGCGAACTGGGATTTCTGCGCGAGAAACGGCACCGCGTTTCCGGTCCTGCGTCCTGGTTACTGCGACCGCACCGGCGTGCCCGCCGATTCCGTCTACGATCCGAAGGCCAACCGGAGCGGCGTGCGCTGCACCTACCAAGACAACATGGTGAACGTGTTTGGACGCGATCCGTCTACCGGATTCGCGCGACGGCCGATCGATAACGTCGGCGTTCAATACGGACTGAAGGCGCTCAACGGCGGACAGATTACGTTCGAGCAGTTCATCGATCTCAATACGCGGATCGGCGGCTTCGACATCGACGGCCGCATCGTCAGCGCGCGCACGGTCGCCGATCCCGAAGCGCTTCGCATCGCGTATCAGACCGGACGCGTGAACGCCACGGGTCAAGGCATGGCGACGGTGCCGATCATCGACGCGCGTCCGTATACCGACGGCACGGGCGACGTGCACGACCTCGTCAACAGCCACATCACGCGCGCGCGTCTCGCCGCGGCCAACGGCACGTCAGGCAACCAGATCGTTCATGTCTACGGTCCGGGGATCTTCATGGACCGCGTCCAGCCCGCCAACCTCGACGCGATCCAGCGCTGGCTCGACGCGATGGCCAACGACAAAGCGCCGGCCAAGACGCCGCTCGAGAAAGTGATCCGCAATCGGCCGCCGAGCGTGACCGACGCCTGCTACACGAAGGACGGCGAGACGATCACCGACATGCGACGCTGCGCCGAGATGTTCCCCGTCTACTCGAACCCGCGGCTCAACGCGGGGCAGCCAATGAGCTCCACGCTGCTGAAGTGCGAACTGAAAGCCGTGGACGCACGTGATTACAATGCGAGGTTGACCAACGACCAGCTCGCGGCCCTCAGGACGGCCTTTCCGTCCGGCGTGTGCGACTACACGAAGAAAGGCGTCGCCGAACGCCTGCCGGATACGTGGCTGTCGTACGGGAGCCAGTAGATCGACGCGTGCGTCTACGAGCGCGCTTTGCGTTCGACGCAGTTATACGGCTTGACCGTCTCGCCCGAGCGCCATACCCACGATCGCTTCAACTCGACCGGAGCCGAAAACGTGGCCGGATCGGTGATCGTCATCGTGTAGCTAAGACGCGTGCCATCAGCCGTCGGCGTGAACCGCTCGACGATCGACGACGATGGGCCTTGCGGGATGCCGCTCGGATCGAAATAGGCCCACTCGATCCGGTTGGTCGTGACCACCAACGTGTCGCCTTCCCAGGTGCCCTTCGATCGACCGAGCCGTGTCTTCGGCAGCGCATCGAACTTCGCGTCGGGGGTCATGACGATGGTGCGCACGGTGTCGTATTCCTCCAAGCGCAGCAGGATCGTGTCCCCCTTCTTCACGAATTCCAATGGATAGGGCTGCTCCATGATCGTCGGCATGCCCTTGGGTCGACATCCCGGCGCCACGCTGTCGGTCAACGGATTGAACGCGGCGCGCGCCTTCTTGGCCGCGTCGATCAGCGGATAGTCGCGCCGCCACAATCCGCCAGGTTCGTTGAACTTCGTACTCCACACGCGAAAGATGCCGGCTGTCTTGTTCGCGTCGGTACCGCCCTCGAACCACGTGGACTTCGAGCCGGATGCGCTGGCCGCCCAACGCGGCTTGAGGCCCGGACCCAGTACGATCTCGCGTCCATTCGCAGCCAGGATGTTGCTCGCCCACATCCGGTTGGGCGCGCGGCGCGAGGGTGAGCCGGCCACTTTCACGGTGTCTCCCACTTTCAGGTTCTCCGGCGTCGCGTCGGTGCGGCGCAAGATGCTCAACGAGTTGGACTCGATATCCCACGTGGTCATGGTGCCGTTGGCATCTTTGGCCCGAACGAAGAAGTGCACGTGCGGGTTTTGCCAGGCCACCTCGAGGAGCGTGCCCTCGATCTCGACTGTGGTTCGGTCGTATTCCGAACCGGAGTGATGCGCGCGAGCGCTGACTGACGCGATCGCGATCGAGGCGGTGAGGACAGCCATGACCGATCGGGTGTATCTCATGTGTGCCTCAGAGAATGTCGTGCGTATTCCTTGGCGCTTAGACACCGGCGACGCGGAAAAGTGCCGATCGAGTTATAACTGTCGCCACCCTGAGGTCATCGGACAGGCCAAGGGCGACGCGAGGAGGGCATCATGGTTGATTCCGTTCGACGGAAAC
>Ga0075425_100002597_pt1 | contig 18132 bp, 17 predicted proteins | sample SoiMethybrSBSTD4_FD_75300 | JGI IMG/M metagenome (GOLD analysis project Ga0075425, IMG submission 75300) | Bulk soil microbial communities from a Populus tree surrounding site in Tennessee, USA - Soil MetaG P. TD hybrid SBSTD4 | ecosystem: Environmental > Terrestrial > Soil > Tree plantation... | reverse complement strand
AGGTGGAAATTGCCTGACTTGATGCCAGATTTACAATACTTGCGCATGTTCAGCGCGCGTTGTGGCCTCCTCTGCCTGATTCTGTCACTACCACTTGTTGCTCAATCGCAAGCGAACGCCTCCTCACCCGACTTATCGCAGGAAGCCTTTGTGCTCGAGCGTTGGAATGAGTCGGTTCGCTTTGAAAACGAAGGCAGCGGAGTGCGTGGGACGACCGCTGTCATACGCATTCAAAGCCAGGCAGGAGTGCGGGAATTCGGCCAGCTGGTGTTTGGAATTGGAGCGTCGCGAAGCACGTCCCGAGCAAAATCCTGAGCGCCCACCGGAGGAGGGTTGATGGCTTGGCCATCCGGCCTACGCACTCGAACATAATCGATTCCTCCGGATGATCCCGAGATCAAAATGGCGCTGGCCCAGCTTTATTCGCGCACGGGTGACTCGAAAAAGTCTGAACTCATGATGACGAGCCTGACCGGAGGCTCAACCAGGGGGCCCAGCAATGACTTCTTCGCGCCGGCGCTTCGCGAAGACGCTGATCCGGCACCGGCTGTGCACGAGGCCGAAAAAAACCTGAACGCCATCAGCGATCAGTTCGAGTCAGGAGAATACGACCATCTGGACGCAAACTCATTTTCTGCTATGGCCATGGTAGCGCTCTCTTGGGCGCCGGATGGGCTGGGCGCAATTCCTTCAAGGCGACAGTCTGGTTGCCTCGCAATTCCTGGACGCCGCGTGGGAACTGAAAAAACTGGTGCGAAAGATCGCGCGCGTCACATGTATGCGCTGGCTGCAGCGGCTGGTGGACCGGAGGCGCAGAACTCGAAGCAGCAAGTAGTGAAGCTGGGCCCCGTCGGAGCTGAAAAAGAGCTTTCGCAGGCAACAACAGAACTTGAGAAGATGCGCAGCAGCGCGCTTACGGGCTTGCTTTCGGGGTCGGCCACGGCGCGTTTCATTTTGCTGTTCGACCATTCCACGACGCCCGACCGAGTGCAATTCCTGGATGGCGACGACTCGCTGCGAAGTGCGGCAGAGAAGCTTCAAGGCATGGAGTTCGCCGTCAGGTTCCCCGATGTCTCCTCGATCAAAATCATTCGCCTGGGAACATAGCACCAACCGGATTTGGACAATCTACACGAGGACCCACGATTCAAGGATTTGTTGAAGTCGTATAACTCAGGGCCGAACTCGGGCGGTAAATAACTTACAGACCGTAATACAGGAGGCAGTGTATGGATGTCTGTGCCGGTGGCACTATCAACGCCGGTGCCACGTCAATCACTTTTACCAATCACCATACCGTGAAATGCACAATTACAAGTTGTAACATGCCGGGTTGGCCGACGACCGATCCGGCCATTCCTAAACAAGAAAATGGGGTTGCCGGTACTCAGGTTGTTATCATCACTGTACCAGCAGTGGCGGGCAATACTTACAACTATACGCCCAACTGCTGCGACCAAGGTACTCCACCACAGATCAAGGTTCAGTAGCAGCCGCTTGAATCTATTTGACAATTTTTTTCGGGGGGATACAAAGTGTACTCCCCACGCTGCTAACGAAAGCGCACCCTCAAAAGAAGAATTGTCGAATGAAGAAAATTGTTTTGTCGCTTACTCGAAAATTGTTTTGTCGCTTACTCTAGGTACCGTGCTGGTTCCCAGTCTCTGGGCTGGGGCCGCCCGCAATCACGGTGCAGGATCAACAGCCAAAATCGTCCACAGCAACCACAAGCTTCTTCAGCTATCTGCTTAGCTTGTTCAGTTAAAGCGAGGCTGCGACGCAGGGCTTTTTCGTTTCCCCAAGCTAGGTGCCGTTCCGAACGAGTGCATACGCGACGGACGCGAGAAGTAACTCACGACAGCTTGCTGCGTCGTCGTTCGTTGCATCCAATACCCAACTCTCCATCCAAATGACATGTGTGCAGATCGCACACGTCGCAAAGTTCCGCTTTCAGCGCACGAGTTCGAGCCGACAAATTAGAATGGCGGTGTGCGAGACGCCTACATCCTCGGCATCGAGAGCTCCTGCGACGAAACCGCGGCCGCGGTGGTGCGCTCGGGGGAACAGGTCATCTCGAACATCGTTGCTTCGCAGATCGCAACCCATCAGCCGTACGGCGGAGTAGTTCCTGAGCTCGCTTCGCGCGAACATCTGCGCGCGATTGTTCCTGTCATACGGCAGGCACTGGCGGAAGCGAAGCAAAGCTACGAGTCCATTGATGCGCTCGCGGTCACTCAGGGGCCGGGACTCGCTGGAGCCTTGCTAGTCGGAATCAGCTACGCAAAGGCGCTGGCTTTCGCGCTCGAGAAGCCGCTGATCGCAGTCAATCATCTCGAGGGCCACATTCATGCGGTGGTGCTGGAAGAGCGACAGAAAGGAAATCGCGAGTTGCGTTTTCCTCTGCTGGCATTAGTGGTCTCGGGCGGGCACACCCATCTTTATTTAGCGAAGCAAGTTGGCGAGACCTGGTCTTACGAAAACATCGGGCGCACGCGCGATGACGCGGCCGGCGAAGCTTTCGACAAGGTCGCCAAGCTGCTCGGGCTCGGCTATCCGGGCGGGCCCGTGATTGATAAGCTTGCAACGCACGGAGATCCACGTGCGGTGAAGTTTCCGCCGGCACAGATCAAGCATCCCGATCGAAAATCCCCACTTCTCGAAAATCCCGAGAAGTGGGGTACCCTCTCACCGCGACCGTCACGGTTCGATTTTTCATACAGCGGGATCAAGACGGCTGTGCTGCGGTACGTCGAGACTCACAACCTTCGAAGTTCGATTGAATCGCGCCGCAATGCCCTGGCGAAAAATCCAAAACCGAGTCTGGAAGACTATCTCGCCACTTGTGATAAGCAGGCGCTCGACCTGATTGCGTCGTTCCAGCGAGCGATCGTCGAAGATTTGGTCCGGAAGACCCTGGCTGCCGCGGGCCAATGTGAAGTCGCAACTGTCTTCGTGACCGGCGGGGTTGCTGCGAATAACGAACTACGCCATATGTTTGAAGAAGAAACAGCAAAACAGCGCTTGGAGGTCTACTTTCCGTCGCGTCCACTTTCTACTGACAACGCCGCGATGATCGCGGCCGCTGCATATCCGAAATTTCTGGCACGACAATTTGCGCCGATGGATTTTTCGGCGGAAGCTGGAATGGCATTGAAATAGCACTCAGCACTCAGCCAAACCAATTGGAGGAACTGATTAGAGCGTTCCGAGCGCAACTGTGCGAATCTCCTACTCAGAACTCGGGGTTCCGCAGTGCTCAAGTGGCCTAGAAATGTCATGTTTGGGTTGAATGCTAACTGCTGACTGCTACAGCTCTTTCAGCTTGCTCTCTTCAATATCCATATCCCTGAATTCGCTGGATTCGAATACGTCGCCACATTCCAGGCATTCGACGAATTCAGAGTCCTCTTCTCGAGCGACGACTCGTACACGCGGATGCTTGCATTCTCTGGGATCGGTTTTCACTGTGGGAGACTGAGCGGGGCGGGTTGGATTCATAGATTCCGGGGTTCTGGCTGTGGCCTGGCAAGCTGGCCGGTGTGCCGGAAATTGCCGTATTTTTAGCTGGAACGGTGTCGTTGTCAAGACAGAAGTTGCGGTCGCAAATAAATATCCGACTAAATGTGTCGTAACAATGTAAGCCACTCAGTTGATTGGAGTTACCGCTGAATGCGTTTAATCCCCGTTGACTGGTTCGCCTTGCGCTTCGGCCCGGTCTAGGGCTAAAATCTTAATATCCGACTGTAAAGGTCGGATTTCACCCGTGCTCAAGCTGACCAAGAAAGCCGATTACGGCCTGATGGCGATGAAACATCTCGCCGAGCATGGGCATGGTACGGCGTGCAGTGCCAAGGACGTGGCCGAAAGCTATGGCATTCCCCAGGAGGCGCTGGCGAAAATTCTGCAGCGGCTGGTGAAGGCCGGCCTGCTCGTTTCGCAACACGGCACGAACGGCGGGTACACTCTGGCCCGAAGGCCAGAAACAATCTCGGCATTTGAGGTGATTCGCGCAATTGACGGTCCATTATTCATTACCTCGTGCATAACGGTCCGCGGCGAGTGCGGCCAAAGCGATCGTTGCACCATTCGCGAGCCGCTGCGACGGGTGAATGACAGCATCGAGCAGGTTCTGAAGAGCATCAGTATCTCGGAGATGAAGGACGGAGAAGAGGTCCACGGAGTGGAGGAGTTGGTGAGAATCAGCAGTGAGCTGTGAGCTTCGAGCAATCGATCGGGTTTGCTCAAAGCTCACTGTTCAAAGTTCGAAGCTTACTTGAGAGGCAATCATGGCTACGGAAGTGACGACCTTACTTGAAGAGACATCGGCGGTCAAATCGAATGGCGAAGTGAAGCTGCCGATTTACATGGACAATCACGCGACCACTCCGGTTGATCCGCGAGTGCTAGAAGAGATGCTGCCCTACTTCACCGACCGGTTTGGCAACGCTGCCAGCCGCAACCATTCTTTTGGATGGGCGGGTGAAGAAGGGGTCGAGACCGCGCGAGAGAGGATCGCCAAGCTGATCGGCGCGACCCCGAAGGAGATCGTCTTCACTTCCGGCGCAACCGAGAGCGACAATCTCGCGATCAAGGGCGTGGCGGAGATGTATCGCGAGAAGGGCAATCACATCATCACCGCGGTCACGGAACATAAAGCCGTGCTCGATACGTGTAAGCGCCTCGAGAAATACGGGTATCGGGTGACCTATTTGCCCGTACAGAAGGACGGATTGGTTGATCTCGATGACCTCAAGCGCGCGATCGACGACAAGACAATCCTGGTCACGATCATGGCCGCGAACAACGAGATTGGCGTTCTGCAGCCGATCGCCGAAATTGGGAAGCTTTGTCACGAGAAGGGTGTGATCTTTCACACAGATGCTACCCAGGCGGTTGGCAAGGTCCCAATTGACGTCATCAAGCAGAACCTCGACCTGGTTTCGATTTCCGCGCACAAGATGTACGGCCCCAAGGGGGTGGGCGCTTTGTACGTTCGGCGCAAGAGTCCGCGGGTACAACTCTCGCCGATTATTGACGGCGGCGGACACGAACGTGGTATGCGCTCAGGAACGTTGAATGTGCCGGGAATCGCTGGCTTAGGCAAGGCTTCCGCAATCTGCCATGAAGAGATGTCTCAGGAGTCGGTACGGCTGTCAGGCTTGCGCGACCGCCTGAAGGACAGGATCATGTCGAACCTCGACGAGGTCTATATCAACGGCTCATGGGAGCACCGGTTGCCACAGAACTTGAATATCAGCTTTGCCTACGTCGAGGGTGAGTCGCTGCTGATGGGCATCAACGACGTCGCGGTCTCGAGTGGATCAGCATGCACCTCGGCAACGCTAGAGCCATCTTATGTATTAAAGGCACTCGGCACCGGCGACGATCTGGCGCACAGTTCGATCCGCTTCGGCTTGGGCCGTTTCAACACGGAGGCCGAAGTCGACTATGTAGCCGACCGCGTGGTTGAAACTGTTCAACGGCTGCGTGAACTTTCCCCGTTGTACGAGATGGCGAAAGAAGGAATCGATTTGAAATCGGTGAAGTGGGCAGCAGAATAAAACCGTCGTCGCTCGTAGGCTCACAAGAATCCAGTCTTCCAAGGATTTTGCTAACGACGAAGGACCAACGACGAATCATTAGGAGAGATCAATGTCATACAGCAATAAAGTGATCGATCACTACAACAATCCTCGCAACGTCGGTTCCATGGACAAGAATAGTTCCGAGGTCGGCACAGGTCTGGTTGGCGCACCTGAGTGCGGCGACGTTATGAAGCTCCAGATCAAAGTGAATCCGCAGACCAATGTCATAGAAGACGCTAAGTTCAAGACCTTCGGCTGTGGTTCCGCGATCGCGTCTTCTTCCCTGGCGACCGAGTGGGTGAAGGGCAAGACGATTGACGAAGCGCTTGCGATCAAGAACACCGAAATCGTGAAGGAGCTTTCGCTTCCACCGGTCAAGATTCATTGCTCGGTGCTGGCGGAAGACGCGATCCGCGCGGCAATCGGTGACTGGAAAAAGAAGCAGGGCGCGGCGACAGTGGTCCCGGTCGAAGCGAAGGTCTAAAGGACAGACGTAGCAAGCTACGTTCTACATTGATGATGACGACGATCACAACAGAGCCGCCGAAGACCGCCCATGCAAAGGGCATTCAGGTCACCGACAAGGCTATCGCGAAAATTCGCTCCGCGATGGCGAAGGAAGGCGTGTCGCCTGAACAGGGCGGACTGCGCGTCGGCGTGCAGGGCGGCGGTTGCTCCGGTCTGAGCTACAACATTCGCTTTGACTCGCAGCCGCGCGAGCGCGATCGAATATTTCAGTTCGAAGATGTGCGGGTGTTTGTCGATCCAAAGTCGTTTATCTACCTGCATGGAATGACGCTCGACTATCAGGAGACATTGATGCAGCAGGGTTTCGTATTCGTGAATCCCAATGCGCAAAAGTCGTGCGGCTGCGGCACGTCGTTTTCAGGCTAGATGACCTGTGTAGCTCGGACATTCCTGTCCGGGCAGGCTCGCCCCTACCAAGTCATTACACCGAGGGGTCTGCGACGCAACAGATTTCTTTATGGCTGTTGATTCAAATCTGATTACGCTCACGACAGCCGCCCACGCCTGTTGGTCATGCGGCGATATGCGGGCCGCCCAGTTCTGCACTGCCTGCGGCAAGGTGCAGCCGCCTCAACCGGTGGATTACTTTTCGTTCTTTGGGTTGCCTCGCAAGTTGAACTTGGATACTGCGATCCTTGAGCGCGAATTCTATTCATTCAGCCGCAAGCTGCATCCGGACATCTATGCGGGCAACGATTCGCGCGAACAGGAGTGGAGCCTGGAGCAGAGTTCGCGCTTGAATGACGCTCACCGGACTTTGAAGGATCCGATTCGCCGGACGGAGTATCTGCTGAAGCTCGAAGGCATAGAACTCGAAGGCCAGTCGAAAGCCGCCACGGAAGCGGCGCGCACGAGTGGAGAGAAGAAACAGATCGTCCCACCGGACCTTCTCGAAGAAGTTTTCGAGCTGAACATGCAATTGGAAGAGGCGCGTGCGAACAAGAAGGTGGAATTGGAAGACGCCACGCTTACTACAGAACTGCAGAACCAGAGGAAGTTCCTCGAGGCGAAGTTCGAGTCTCTGTTCGACGAACTCCGCGGATATTGGAACGAGTGGGACGCCGCGTGCGAGGCGGGAAATGAAGATGGCCAAAAGGGCGCCCGCGATCGCATGGTGGATCTGCTAAATCGGCGAAGTTACCTCAGGAATTTAGTTCGAGATGTAAACGAGGTACTCGAGATGTAGAGACGTAGCTCTGCTACGTCTCAGACGTTGCGAGCAACGTCTCTCCCATCAACATGGCTGGTTCTGATCGCATCGTCGGCATTGATCTCGGCACCACGAACTCGCTGGTAGGGTTCATGGAGGGGGACAAGCCGGTCATTATTCCGGGCGAGGACGGCTCCAATCTTGTGCCCTCCGTGGTTGCGCTCGCCCAGCACGACAAGATCATCGTTGGTAACTCCGCGCGTAAATATCTGATCGAAACTCCGGACCGCTCTGTGTACTCCATCAAGCGACTGATGGGGCGAGGTGTCGAGGACATTCAGGAAGAACTGCAGCTGTTTCCCTTCCGGCTTGCTGATGATCTTCAGGCCGGCGAAGTTTTGCGCATCAAGCTCGGCGAAGAAACTTTTACTCCTCCCGAAATTTCGGCCTTCATTCTTCGCCAGCTGAAGCGCAACGCCGAACGCTTCTTTGGCGCGCCCGTCGCCAAGGCGGTCATCACTGTTCCTGCCTATTTCAACGACGCTCAACGGCAGGCGACCAAAGATGCGGGACGGATCGCGGGATTAGACGTTCTGCGCTTGGTTAACGAGCCGACGGCCGCTTCGCTCGCCTATGGCCTCGATAAAAAGCAGAACGGCATCGTTGCGGTTTACGACCTGGGCGGCGGCACCTTCGATATCTCCATGCTGCGTCTGCATGAGGGAATATTCGAAGTGATCGCCACCAACGGCGACACCCACCTCGGCGGCGACGATATTGATAATCTGCTGATCCGGATCGCGCTGGACGATATTCGCGGTGATATTGGTATTGACTTCTCGCGAAATGGCGAAGCAGTGGCCGCGATTCGCAAAGCTGTTATTGAAGCAAAGATTGCGCTTTCATCACACGAGACCGTGAAACTCGAGATCGAACTGCCGCAGGACAAGCAATATCAGCGGGAGATTACCCGCAAGCAATTCGAACAGCTTGCCGCGCCAATCATCGAGCGCACCGTCGCGCCGTGCAGGCAAGTTCTAAAAGATGCGCAGCTCAAGCCCGAGCAGATTGACCAAGTCGTCTTGGTAGGCGGGTCATCCCGTATTCCGAAAGTCCGCGCGCTCGTTCAGCAATTGTTTCAGCGCATGCCGCACACCGAACTGAATCCCGATGAAGTGGTCGCGCTCGGTGCCGCAGTGCAAGCCAATATTCTGGCTGGCGGATCGGACGCGACAAAAGATATGCTTCTGCTGGACGTAACGCCATTGTCGCTAGGGATCGAAGTAGCCGGCGGCGTCACTGACAAAATCATTCTCCGCAATTCGACAATACCCGCTTCCGCGACGCAGCATTACACAACCCAGGTTGACGGGCAGACGAATGTCGCAATCCACGTGTTGCAGGGTGAGCGAGAGCTTGCGAAAGATTGCCGTTCTCTGGCGCGCTTCGATCTGAAGGGCGTGCCACCAATGCCAGCGGGAATGCCGCGCATCGAGGTCATGTTTCTGATCGATGCAAACGGAATCCTGCGCGTGACGGCGCGCGAGCAGCGCAGCGGGAAGGAAGCAGAAATCGAAGTACAGCCGAGCTACGGCTTGACCGATGAGCAAGTCGAGAGCATGATTCTCGACTCGTTTGATCAAGCGGAAGAAGACTTCCGCCTGCGGCAGGTCATAGAAGCGCGAAACGAAGCGCTCACGATTTTGTCAGCATTGGAAAAAGGCAAGAAGAGTGGCGCATGGCATGAACTCGCCCGCGAAGAGCAGACACGCATCCAGGAGCTCGAACGGGTGTTGTCGCAAGCTGAAAAGTCCGACAATCATGCCGAGATTCACAAGGCGATTGATGCCTTGAATCAGGGCACCATGCATCTGGCGGAACTGATGATGGACAGTGCAGTCGCATCTGTCCTCAAGGGCAAGAACATGGATGACACCGGGATCGAAGACGGCCCAAGCGCGCCGCACCCGGTGGGAAAGGCTGAGTTCCTTCGGGAACCTTAATGTCCTTCGTGGTTAAACTAAAAACCTTGAAACCACAAAGGACACGAAGGCACGCGAAGGAATAGACACAGATGGCTGACGAGAAGACACAATCCGCTGGTGCAGCAACGCTGGATGCACCGGGAGAGAACACGGTAGAAGTCGTGTTCCTGCCGGAGGACAAGACCGTCCAGTTCGAGCACGGCAAACTGCCGTACAAAGATCACGGGAAAGAGCAGTCCATTCTTGATGTCGCGCTGAACAATGGCATCCGCCTCGACCACGCCTGCGGCGGCAACTGCGCCTGCACGACCTGCCATGTTTGGGTTAAGGATGGCGCGCATAACCTCTCCGAAATGGACGATGATGAGGCCGATCGTCTGGATATGGCTGCCGATTTGCAACTCAACTCACGATTAGGGTGCCAGGCAGTTATCACGAAGCCGGGAAAAGTTGTGGTGGAGATTCCAGCGTGGAACCGGAACTATGTGTCGGAAGAACACTAAACCAGCCGTCAGCATTTGGCACTTAGCATTTGGCGGCCTGAGATTTCTACGGCCAGCGATCGGCTAAATGCCAAGCGCGTGGAGCTCTGTGATGCCCAAAGACCTGACCTGGGACAACGCTGAAGACATCGGAATTCTTCTGTCCGAAAAACATCCTGATACGGATCCGCTCACCGTTCGTTTCACCGACCTGCATCGTTACGTAACTGAGTTGCCAGAGTTCAAAGATGATCCGAAGAAATCGAATGAAGGCAAGCTGGAGGCGATCCAGATGGCATGGCACGAGGAGTACCAGGATTCGCATTAAAACATGTGGCGCGGACACTCTTGTCCGCGAAATCAGCTTGCATTCAGCAATGCGGTCGCTATCTCTTTCCATTCTTCTTCGAAAGTAGCCCAGGACGACTTCTTTCCTGCCCGTGAATACCAATATCTCGCATTGGAATCGTCGCCTTCTTTGCGGTGCAAATACGCGTGGACCCAGGCGCCCGCAGCGCCTTCGTCCTGCTGGGCTGATTCGTGAGCGCGAGTCCAATCGCCTTTCGCGTCCCACCAGAGACCGGCTAACGCAAAATTCTGTAGCGGCGGAGCGCTGCTTGAGAGCGACTGACGGAATTCTTCAACTGTCACGTTTTTTAAACTGCCGCAGTCGCGGGCTCTTCGATCGTAGCCTCGCGTAAGAACCTGGCTGCTTCTTCCGGAGGCGTGGGATTGATGTAAAAGCCAGTTCCCCATTCGAATCCTCCGACTTTCGTCAGCTTCGGCACGAACTCGATATGCCAATGGTAGTGGTCGTTCGAGGACTCCTGGGTAGGCGAACTATGTATTACAAGGTTATACGGCGGATCGTCAAGCACTCGGTTGGCCTTATTGAGCAACACACGAATCGCCTTCGCCAGATTTTCAAACGCGCGGGAGGACGAATTTTCAAACGCCGACTCATGCTGTTTCGGTAAAAGCCAGGTCTCGAACGGGAAACGGGGCGCATAAGGCGCAACAGTTAGAAAATCTTCATTCTCCGCTACCACCCGGACCCCAGCTTCGATTTCCTGCCGAGCGATGTCGCAAAAAACGCAGCGCTCTTTATAGATGTAATACTGCTTCGCGCCTTCGATTTCTTCGGCAACGTAGATCGGCACCACGGGAAGGGCGATCAACTGGGAATGCGCATGCTCGAGCGTGGCACCAGCGGCCTCGCCGTGATTCTTGAAAATCAAAATGTACTTGAACCGCCGATCTTTCTTCAGGTCCAGAATACGGTCCCGAAAGGCCCACAAGACGTCTTCTATTTTCTTGGGGGGCAGCGTCGCCAGCGTCGCATTGTGATCGTTGGTTTCAACGATCACTTCATGAGCGCCAACGCCGTTCATCTTATCGAACATGCCTTCGGCCTGGCGGTCGAGATTCCCCTCGATGCCAAGCGCCGGAAACTTATTCGGCACCACCCGCACCGTCCAACCGGGAGTGTCGCGCTGCGGCGACCCGCCGTTCTGGTTCGGGCGATACGCTTGAATTTCCGGTGGCGTTTTGTTCTCGTTTCCAGAGCAGAAAGGGCAAAAACCGCCCTTCATCTTTACGGAATCGCGGGTGAAATCGGTAGGGCGTTTTGCGCGGTCGGTCGAGATGATGACCCAGCGGCCGACAATGGGATCTTTTCTGAGTTCGGGCAAGTAATCGTTCCCTCCACCCGCGCTGCCACCCGGGTATGTCTATTTTACGACGAGAGCGAGGCATTCTGAAATAGTTCGAAAGTCGGAGGTGCCTGGGCCTGATCGCCATAGACAGTGAGCACATCGAACCGCCACTGTGGCTGTGGTCCAAAGCGCTTCTCAGGTTAGTGCGCGGAGATAGTCGCCGATTACGAGCCGCAAATCGCGACGCTTTTTGCCATCCACAGCGGCTTCGGCCGGCTTCACGTCGCGTGTGGTTCGGGTCTTGATTTCTATGAAGCAGAGCACATCTTTGTAGCCGATCAGGTCAATCTCACCGTGGTGACGGGCGGTGCGGTAATTACGCGCCACCATCACATAGCCCCGGCGACGGAGATAGAAGTAGGCGTCCTCCTCACCGCGACGGCCGGTGCGCAGGTGGGTAGGAGCGTCCTGCTTCTGTAGGGCAATTCGGTCGACAGCGCGAAGAATCGTCTGGGTTAAGTAGGCGGACAGCACCTTACGACTCTAGAGACTTAGGGTCGAGCTGTCTGCGAACGCAGGAAAGCTGTGGATTTCGGGAAGCAAGTCACCCCCACCCTGTCGCACAGAACGCGACAAAGGTGGGGCCCCCTCGACTAAGGGTTATTTACTTACTTCTTTGAGGCACTCTTCCAGCACCTCTATCGCCACGTCGGCCTGCTCTTTCGTCGTAATCAGCGGCGGAGCGATTCGAATCGTGTTCGCGCCACAGCCAAGCAACAAAACACCGCGTTCGAATGCCAACTCGACCACACGATCACGCTCGGCCGAGGCACGTTCTTTCGTCTGCTTGTCGGTGACTAGTTCTACGCCAATCATCAGCCCGAGTCCGCGTACGTCGCCGACTAGCCTATGCTTCTTCGGCCAGTCCGCCATGCGCCTTAGCATGTGATTGCCGACTTCCTCAGTATTGCGCAGCAGGCCTTCGCGCCCGATCACGTCCAGCGTTGCGATTGCCGCCGCGATGCAGACTGGATTGCCACCGAACGTTGACGCATGCGAACCGGGAACCCAATCCATGATTTCGGCCTTGGTCAGCGTGACTCCAAGCGGCATGCCGGAAGCAATGCCCTTTGCCATGCAAACGATATCTGGCTGAACGCCGGTATGCTCGATCGCCCACCACTTGCCGGTGCGACCGACACCACTCTGGACTTCGTCAGCTACAAGCAGAATGCCATGCTGATCGCAAATCCTCCGCAACTCCTGCATGAAGGCAGGAGGCGCAGGCACATAACCGCCCTCGCCTTGAACTGGCTCGACGAAAATTGCAGCGACTTCTTCGGGAGGAAGAATCGTCTTGAACAATTTGTCTTCGATATACCGTGCGCACGCCAGCGCGTCCTGTTCTCCCTTGCGATACACGTCCGGATATGAAACGTGCGTCACACCAGGTACCAGCGGCGCGAAACGGCGCTTCTGCTGCGGCTTCGACGCGGTAAGTGACAGTGCGCCCATAGTACGGCCGTGAAAGGCACCAAAGAACGCGATGATGTTCTGCCGCTTGGTGTGATATCGCGCCAGCTTCAACGCGCATTCAACCGCCTCGGCCCCCGAGTTGCCGTAGTAAATGCGGTGCGGCCCAGGCATGGGAGCATCCTTCGAGAGCCGCTCAGCCAGCGTGACCAGACTCTCGTAGTAGAAATCCGTGCCCGACATGTGAATGAGCTCGCCCGCCTGTTTCTGAATCGCGGCAACCACATCAGGATGGCAGTGGCCGGTGGAAGTGACGGCGATGCCGGATGAGAAATCGAAAAACTCGTTGCCGTCCACATCGGTAATGACAATACCCCGTCCTTCTTTCGCAACCAGCGGATACGAACGCGTATACGACGGCGAAATGTATTTGTCATCGCCCTCGAGCACGCGCTTGGCGTTTGGTCCGGGCAGGGCGGTCTTGATCATCGGACCTGTCATGGTCATGGTCTTCGGTGTCATGGAATCCTCCTGAAATCGGCTGTTGGGTGTTGGCTCTTGGCCTGAAACGCCTTTTAAGGCGAACTACGGCCTACTCACAGCAAAAGGAGGATTTATTAGTCGCTACCAAACAGACTTGGGCGGGAATTCGACGGCAGAACCGCCAAATGGCGGCGCGGACAGACCAAGAAGTCCAACCAACACGCCGGAAGATGCGAATTTGGCCGGGCAGAATACATCTGTCTTATTATACGCGAAACCATAGCGCCGCCAGATTACTTCTGGACGTGGAGAACCTAGTTTGAACACAAGAATCGGATAGCTCCCGCCTCGAACCGCCGGGATAATCAGGACACCTATTCCTCGAATTCTGAATCGGGTCGACCTCGATAATAGTCAGATACATATCGCCCGAATTCCATGCCATCCGGCGCTCCATCCCGCTTCACGCTTTTTCTCAACTTCGGACTGGTGTACCTGTTTTGGGGCTCGACTTATCTGGGAATTGACATTGCCGTCGAGCGCATTCCGCCGGGGCTGATGTGTGCTACACGGTTCACGATCGCCGGCATCATCATGCTGGCCTATTGCGTCGCTCGGGGGCAGAAGATCCGGTACAGCGCACGTCAACTGCTGCAGTTGGCGATCGTCGGGAACCTGCTGCTCATGGGCGGCAATCTTACACTGTCGTATTCAGAGCAATACATACCAAGCGGGCTTGCGGCGCTGATTGTTGCCGGCGTGCCGTTGTGGTTCATGGTGCTGGATTCATTGTTACTGGGCCATCATAAAATTTCACCTCGCGGGTTGGCTGGTCTGGCCCTGGGGTTTGCTGGGACCATGGTTCTGCTATGGCCAAAACTCACGGCCCCAGGCGAGTTGGCAAGAAAGGAATTGTGGTGGTCGCTGGCGCTGATCGCTGGTTCTATCAGCTGGGCGTTTGGCTCCGTGCTCTCGAAGAGATGGCAGTCCGGCCCGCCGACCTTTGCTGGAACGGCGTGGCAGGTATTCTTCGCTGGATTGGGCAATTTTGTCTTGGCTTTCGTGAATCATGATTTCGCCCACGTGACCTGGACGGCCCGGGGCATTGGCGCAGTCGCATATCTCGTGGTGGGCGGATCGTTGATCGGCTACACGGCGTACATTTACATTCTCGGCCACGCACCTACTGCAAAGGTCTCCACTTACGCGTATGTCAATCCAGTTGTGGCGGTCTTTCTCGGTTGGCTGGTGCTCGGCGAAAAGGTCGACGCCTATATCCTCGCCGGCAGTGCGGTCGTGATTGCGTCGGTGGTCCTTGTGACCAGCGCAAGCGTAACCAAGAAACAAGACGCGCTCGTGCCTGCCGAGGCAGTAGCGGACTGAAGCGTGCCTTAAACTATTCCGATGCCAATTTGCATAAGTTGCGGCCGGGAAGTGCCGCAGATGAACGATCCGCAGAGCATTTGCCCCGAATGCCGGGCGGCAATTGCCTCGCGTTCTCCAGGGCAAAATCCGCTTCCATCGCGGCGTTCCCTAACCCTCGCGAAGATGCCGGTGACATCGCTCATCATTGGCATCAACGCGGCGGTTTTTATTGCGATGGTTTTCTCCGGCGTTTCAGCCGCCCAGCCCAATGACCCAGACCTGATCCGCTGGGGCGCAAACTACGGCTCGCACAACCTTACTGATCAGCCGTGGCGAATGCTGACTTCAACGTACGTGCATGTTGGAATCGTCCATCTCTTACTCAATATGTGGTGTCTGTGGAACCTAGGCGCATTGGCGGAACAGATATTCGATCGCTGGACCTATTTCCTGGCGTACACGTTCTGTGGTCTGGCAGGAAGTCTTACCAGCGTAAGCCTCCATCCCATGCGCCTAGGTGCGGGAGCGTCAGGAGCGATCTTCGGCCTAGCAGGAGCGCTGATCTCCACGCTCTATCTCGGGCACTTGCCCGTACCACGCCGAGTCCTGAAGCCCATTCTGAAAAGTTTGGTTTCCTTCGCGGCCTATAACCTGGTATTCGGAGCCATTGTTCCGGTGATCGACAACACAGCGCACATCGGAGGACTGGTTTGCGGCCTTGCGCTGGGAGCAATACTCGCGCCCCGCCTCGCTTCACCCGCGGATGAGCGAAATGCCTGGCGAAGATGGGTATTCATTCTGGCCGCCGCAATCTTCGTGGCATTGTTCACGCTCGCCCGCCATCTGCTGCAAAATCGGTTCACTCCACGGTTAGGATGAGCATTACTCTTCTCCTTCACTCTCGCCTTCGGTTGCGAGATCCAAGAAACGGCTGTTCACGGTGAACGTAAGCTTGGGGTCTTCATTGGTTGTAAATGAAACCCGCACCGGATTTCGCTGCCAGATAGGCGCGGAACAACCTGCAACATTAGCTTCGTTCAAAGGCTTTTTGAGTAACGGCCGGCGGCTTCCTATCTGAGCGATGACGGCGAATGCTTTCTAGAGGATCGTCGGAGATAGCGCAGTACGCCACGTAATCGCGAAACCAGGCCGCATGCGAACCGTATGGGTCGAACTCTGGAAGCGCGATCAACCGAACGAGCGCGGAAATTCGATCCACCAGTAGCCACCCGCCCTTTTGCCAAATCCAGCGGCTTGCGCCGGTCTCGTGGGAAGCGAGTCGTTAACGCCGTTGCACGACGAACGTGCGATCGGTCACATCGTGGGCAGGGCCGACGGTGAACTCTTTGGTTCTGCCGTCTACCAGGAGCGGTCTGATCTTGAGGTTTTCAGGACTAGTATCGCCGGCGGATTGCCACTTTATCGTAGTCCATTTGCCGAAAGCCACAACATGAGGCTTGCTCGCGGCTATCGCAGAGCCCACGAGCAATATCGTGGTTGCAATCGTCCAACCCAGCTTCATCAGGCAAATAAACACCGAGCGCGGAGAGAAGGCAAGGTTATTTGAACATGACGTAACCGGGAATTCCCAGAACGGGAAATAGATCAACCTACCAAAGGCATGCTTTTCTATGGAACCATGCCTTTGCCCTCAACGATCCTGACATACCGGTCCGGCGCAAAGTTCGCAACTCGTTCGATGCCTTTGCTCGGAGCAGGCCAGTGAATCTCTAGTTCATCCACCTGAGTAGCCGTGCCCAGCCCCAGCACTTCGCGGGGATCATGCGAGGAAAGATAGCTCCCGCCGTTGTTTTTCAAGCGCTGTTTGGCCTTGCCGCCGGCCTTCCAGAGGATTCGTGCGCCAATTGCATCCCGATTACACATCACGCCTTCGAGTTTCAGCCCAAGCCAGTGGTTACCCTTCGCGGCGTTGTTCTTCAGCAATACCGGCGCACCGCCATTGACTCCAATCAAAACATCTACCGCGCCATCATTATCGAAATCGCCCACGGCCAGCCCGCGTGCTGCGAAGGATTCTTCGAAAACAGGCCCCGCCTGAGCGCTCACATCGTGGAGTTTGCGATCCTCGCCCTGATGAAACAGCAATAGCGGCTCTTTGTAATGCACTTGCATCGAGTAGGAGTCGATCATGTCGTCGGGATGACCGTTGGCTAAGAACAGATCAACGGCACCGTCGTTGTCGTAATCGAAGTATTTCAGTCCCCAACCGCTCAGCAAGCGGGTGGATTTTGCAACTGCGTTCGCCTGTGCCACGTCGCGAAATGTCTCGTCTTTGTTGTTCTGATAAACCGAGAACATTTCGTGATCGACGTTAGCGACAAAAAGATCCTGCCAGCCCCTGTCGTTGAGGTCAGTTGCGTCCACGCCCATGCCGGAACGCGGCCGCCCGCTTTCGCTAAAGCCCACACCGGCCTGCAGAGCAACTTCATCCCAATTCCACTTGCCGTTTGCGCCTGCCCCGCGATTTACGAACAGGAAGTTCTGGACGGTATCGTTAGCAACGAACAGGTCCGTCAATCCGTCGTTGTTGATGTCGGTTGCAACCACGCCCAGCCCTTTTCCGAGCGCGGACGCAATCGCTGTGCCCTTGCTCACCTCTGTGAACGTGCCATCACCATTGTTGTGATACAGAAAACTGGCGCTGGGCTTAAACACGCGCGGCACGCAGTAATAATTTCGCCCAATCTGATTGTTGCCGCACTCGAGCTTTTTTACACCCGAGTAATCGACGAAGCTGCAGACGAACAGGTCCAACCGGCCATCGTTGTCGTAGTCGAACCAGACTGCGCTTGTCGTCCATCCCGGAGTGGCTACACCCGCCCTCTCGGTGACCTCGGTGAACGTGCCGTCATGATTGTTCTTGTACAGAATGCACTTGCCATACGCAGTGACGAACAGATCAGGCCAGCCGTCGTTGTCATAATCGCCGACCGCGACACCCATGCCGAAGTAGGCACCGCTCACGCCGGCTTTCTCGGTAACATCAGTAAATGTGCCGTCGCGATTGTTCTTATAAAGTGCGTTGCGGACCGGTTTCGTGGGTTTCCAGAAGTCGCTGGGGCCACTGTTGACCAGGAAAATGTCCATCCAGCCATCGTTATCGAAGTCGAGGAAAGCGCAACCTGGGCCGAGGGCTTCGGGCAAATAACGTTGCGGCGACATCGCATTCTCATGCACCCATGAAATGCCGCTCACTGATGGTGGTATCTCCGCAAACAAAGGCGATTGCAGCGCTATGGAGAGCCGCGGGCGCAAGAGTTGGCCTGCGCCAAAGGCCGAGGCCAGCCAAATCCATTGTCTCCGTGTCAGATTCATCAAGGGGAGAAGTTCGCTACAACTATTGTGCCTTAGCTCCGGGCTGTTTGGCTTGGTCCTCGGCGGTCAATCTCTGGGCGATTTGCTGCT